>ERZ795056.7363-NODE-7363-length-10570-cov-7.916310_pt1 | contig 10570 bp, 7 predicted proteins | sample MGYA00375140_ERZ795056 | MGnify/ENA primary metagenome ERZ795056 (study PRJEB30185, sample SAMN05720227) | activated sludge metagenome | isolation source: Anaerobic digester | place: USA | collected 2015-03-09 ...
GAAAGGTTATTGGCATTGCCATTATTTGACAGTTGCCTTTGGGTACATACATCATGGTACCAGCCCCATGCTGACCATCCGATATTAAAGGTTTTTAAAATGTTGAGTAATTGAACATAAGCCAGATTATACTGGCAGGGACTTGCATCATCCTGCAGGTTGGCAATTTCACCAAAATAAATACACAAACCTGAGTTATACAAAGCCTGAACTTTGGTAAGCATGGTTGTGGGGTTATTACCGGCAAACCCATACCAGTAGCCATGTACACTAAACAGTGTGTTGGATAAAACATCCGAAGCAAGAATCTCAGCGCCTGCATTTACAAATGCATCTGAATTGGTGCCGCAATCGGGAGCATCTATCATAACCGGCACCTGCAACCCACTGTTGCGGAGTGTATGTAAAGCATTAATATACGTTGTTTTATAGGTGTTAAGGGCAGTTGCCTGATTTGATGTCCATGCATAATATCCCGCTTCATTCGCAATATTGATAATAAGGTGTTGCCGGTATTTTAATTCCAGCGCCTTAAAAGCGGAGGAGGTATAAAAGGGGACCAATGCAACAACATCGTTCATGTTGCCTGTGCAGGTGGCATCATGCAATTCTACTATTGGTATCATTTTTGCCCGAACGCACCTTGCAAGGGCACTGTCAAGGTAAACCAGGTTATTATAAATGGCAGAAGTTGAGTTTTTAAACCATACAATCCGAACAGCATTCGCTTTTGTAAGGGCAATTTGTTCAAAATAGTTTTCACTGGCAGTGTAACCCCAGTTATAGGGTGCATAGTTTACGCCTTTTAATACCAGGGTATCGCCACAGGTTCCGGTTAAATTCCTTCCATTGACCTGGATATGTGAACCGGTTTGCCCATAGCAAAAGCAGGATAAACAGCAGATTATAAGGATTATTTTTATGCTCACCCTGATTTTTTTAAAATGAAAAATAGAATTTCCGGTTGCTTTTTGCATAACAAATTGATAAGAATTTACTTTCTAACATCAAATGTTTTAGCCATTGGTGGTTTTAAAACAGTAAGTGGCTTAAAATCTATTATTTACCCGGTCAGCCGCCTGTTTTCCGGGCAATAAAGATGGATATTTTCAGAACAATCAGCAAATACCTTACCAATTCATGTTTATAAATATTGTTGATTCAGACCGTTTATTGAAAATTCAAGGCACTTTATCCAATTCGGCTATTGTATTTACCTTTTTTTCGCCCTATCTTTAGCTCCCCAAGAATTAATAATTTAACCTGTTTTTTAAAAGCAATGATTGGCTTATCTGTAAATAAATATGTATGAAAAAGCTGTTGATTTTTGCCGGATTATTGGGATTGGTATCCATAACTCCCACGGTTTTTGGCCAGGGAATGTTGAAAAAGCTAAAGGATAAGGCAAACCAGGTGGTGGATAAAGCGGCTGACAAGGCGCTCGGCAATGAAGTGGAAAAGAGGACCGGCATACCTGCAGACGATGGCACCAGTAACAGTGGCAGCGGTAAACCCGTAAATAAGGGTGGGGCAGGGCTTACCAATACAGAACCACCTGATGTAAAGGCGCAAATGACCGAGGCTGAAAAAGCGCATAAGGCGGCCCAATACAGCGACGCCCGCTATGCCCTAAGCCAGGCGCTGATGGGTGTCGAAATTCAGCTTGGAAAAGAAATATTGCTCTCCCTGCCCAAAAATGCAGCGGGTTTGGCAGCCGATACCCTTCAGGATAAGGTAATGAGCACGCAATGGGGCTGGAGTAACCTGAGCATTCAGCGGGTGTATAAAAACAATGCCGATAAGCAAATGACCATGGTGATTGGTAATGCAGGTGTTTACAGTGGTTTGGCGCAGCTTTATTTTGCCAATGCAGGAATGGTGGAGGCTTCGGGCGAGCAGCAGAATTATAAACAGGTAAAAGTAAAAGGCAATAAGGGCATCATTCAGTTTGATGACAGTAAGGGATATTCGCTTATAATCGGGCTTGGTCAATCTTCAGGCATTATATGGGAATGCATCAATTTTGCCACCGAAAAGGAAGTAATGGATGCGGCCAACAGTTTTGATATTGATGGCATTAAAAAACTGCTTGGCGAACAATAAATTTTACTGAACCATTGAAATGCAAAAAGATGAAAAAATTATTTATAGCAACTATTTTGATTCATTTTATCGCTGCCGGATTAATGGCGCAGGGGTTTGACAAAGCACTTGTAACCGCACAATCTGCCTATACAGGTGGCAAACTTGAAGAAACACACTATGCATTACTGCAGGCTATGCAGGAACTCGATATTACGATTGGCAAGGAAGTTTTAAAACTGCTTCCTCCAAAAATGGAGGACCGGCAGGTAAAAACTGCCGATGATAATGTGTCGAGCAATGTAGGTTTTATAGGTGCAACCATCCATCGTAGTTATGGAGATACTTCGAGGGAGGCAGAACTTGACATCATCAGTAATTCGCCAATGATTGCCATGCTCAACACCATGCTCAATACCCCCATGCTTGGTGGCATGATGTCGGACGCCAACAATAAAAACGTAAAAGTGCAGGGCTACAAGGGGCGTCTTACCGCCTCCGACCTGTCAGATGGTAAAAAGAAATACGAACTTCAGATTCCGCTTGGCAGCGCTCTTTTAACCTTTTCTGCAGGAGACTGTACCGAAACCCAGATGCTCGCCATGGCCAATACACTGCCCATGCAGCAGATAGCAAAATTGATACAATAGGCTTAACCTTTTATAACTTAACACCTTCAGGCTTCTTTTCAGACGCAATGGATTGCGTCTGTCCCTACCTTTGCGGCCCATTAATATGCCATTTTGGCCATTCGGCCATCACTGCACCATTTTTGAAAGACAAAAGTTTCACTTTTACCATTTTATACTATACATACCATGTTTGGATTTTTATCGAAGATTTTCGGAGGAAACAAGAGCGAACGCGACGTAAAGGTCATTATGCCCTATGTTGCTAAAATAAACGAGTTTTTTGCTCAATATCAATCACTTAGCAATGATGATTTGAGGGCTAATTCAGTAAAGTTCCGTCAGCGGATTGCCACAGCCCTTGCAGGAATTGATGTAGAAATTGCAGAAAGAAAAGCGGCCGCAGAATCGCTTTCGACAGATGATATCAGCGAACGCGATGCCATTTACCACGAAATTGATAAGCTGGAGAAGGATCGTGATGTAGAGCTTGAGAAAATATTGCTTGAACTTTTACCGGAGGCATTTGCCACTATAAAAGAGGCTGCGCGCAGGTTTAAGGAGCATTCTTCCCTTGAAAGTACTGCTACCGAACTCGACCGCGAACTTGCGGGAAAGGGCAGGAGTTATGTAACAATTGATGGGGATAAAGCCATTTTTCAGAATACCTGGACGGCAGCAGGCGGACAAATTACCTGGAACATGGTGCATTACGATGTACAGTTAATTGGGGGTATTGTACTGCACGAGGGTAAAATCTCGGAAATGGCAACCGGTGAAGGTAAAACCCTGGTTAGTACCCTTCCATCGTACCTGAATGCCCTTGCAGGGCAGGGCGTTCACCTTGTAACCGTAAACGATTACCTCGCCCGCAGGGACAGTGAGTGGAACGGACCCTTATTTGAATGGCTTGGGGTAACAGTGGATTGTATTGACAAGCATCAACCCAATACACCCGAGCGCCGCAAAGCTTACCTTGCTGATATTACCTATGGTACCAATAACGAATTTGGTTTTGATTACCTCCGCGATAACATGGTACACAACCCTGAGGAAATGGTGCAGCGCAAACACCACTTCGCTATGGTGGATGAGGTGGACAGCGTATTAATTGACGATGCCCGTACGCCTTTGATTATCAGCGGTCCTGTACCAAGGGGCGATGAGCAGCAATACCATATATTAAAGCCAAGGGTACTTGCCCTGGTAGAAGCGCAGCGCCGCGCCGTGAATAATTTTCTGATTGAAGCCAAAAAGAAAATTGCCGATGGAAACGATGATCCCAAAGACGGGGGTCTTGCCCTGATGCGCTCTTTTCGTGGTTTGCCCAAAAACGGCGCCCTCATTAAATTTTTAAGTGAACCCGGAAACAGGGTAAAACTTCAGAAATTTGAAAACTATTACCTCTCCGATCAGTCGAAGGAAATGCCCAAGGTGGATGAGGAACTGCTTTTTTATATTGACGAAAAGAACAACCAGGTTGACCTGACCGATAAAGGGTTAACTGAAATAACCAAATCGGGAGAAGATCCGGACTTTTTTATATTGCCCGATTTGAGTGTAAAACTTGCTGCTATTGACCAAAGTAGCTCCACCGACGAGGAAAAGCTTCAGCAGAAGGAAGTTTTACTCAGCGATTATTCAGCCAAGGCCGACCGCATTCATACGGTTCAGCAATTATTGAAAGCCTACACCCTTTTTGAAAAAGATGTGGAGTATGTGGTAATTGAAGACCAGGTGAAGATTGTGGACGAGCAAACAGGCCGTATTATGGAAGGCCGCCGGTACAGCGATGGCCTGCACCAGGCAATAGAGGCCAAAGAAAATGTAAAGATTGAGGCTGCCACCCAAACCTATGCCACCATTACCCTGCAGAACTATTTCAGGATGTACCACAAACTTGCCGGTATGACCGGTACGGCCGAAACAGAAGCTTCGGAACTGTGGAATATCTACAAACTGGATGTGGTGAGCATTCCTACCAATGTAAACGTAATACGGGTTGATAATGAAGACCTTGTGTATAAAACCAAGCGCGAAAAATATGGTGCGGTAATTGAGGAAATTGAAGCCCTCCGCAATGGTGGCCGCCCGGTGCTTGTGGGTACCACCGATGTTGCGGTAAGTGAATTGCTTAGCAAAATGCTGGCCGGTAAAAAAATTCCGCACAATGTACTGAACGCCAAGCAGCACTCACGCGAAGCGCAGATTGTGGCCGAAGCGGGTTTGCCGGGTAATGTTACCATTGCCACCAACATGGCAGGCCGTGGTACCGATATTAAACTCGGGCCCGGTGTAAAAGATGCGGGTGGTCTTGCCATTGTGGGTACCGAACGCCACGACAGCCGCCGTGTTGACCGGCAGTTGCGCGGTCGTGCAGGCCGTCAGGGTGATCCGGGAAGCAGCCAGTTTTTTGTAAGCCTTGAGGATGACCTGATGCGTATGTTTGGCAGCGACCGTATTGCCGGCCTGATGGACCGTATGGGTTACAAGGAGGGCGAGGTAATTCAGCACAGCATGATTACCAAGAGCATTGAACGTGCGCAAAAAAAGGTGGAAGAAAACAACTTTGGCATTCGTAAGCGCCTGCTTGAATATGATGACGTGATGAACAAGCAGCGGAATGTGATTTATGCCCGCCGTCGTCACGCCTTGTTTGGAGAACGTCTTGCACTTGACCTTGATAATGCTTTTTACAGTGTGGCGGCTGATATTATGGCCACCTTCCGCGAACAGAATGATTACGAAGGCATGAAACTCTCTGCCATTGTAAACCTCGGTGTGGATGCTGAAATCGGAAAAGAGGAATTTGCAGGCTCAAAAGAGTCAGAGCTTTCACAAAAGTTATACGAACAGGCCGTAAGAAATTATTCAGCCAAAAAGGAGTCACTTGCAAAGCAGGCGCTCCCTGTGTTTAAGAATATCCGGATTTCGCAGGGCGCCAATGTGGAGAATGTGGTGGTTCCTTTTACCGATGGCCGTAAAGGCATGCAGGTACTGGCTAACCTCGATAAAACCATTGCTACCGAAGGCCGCGAATTGATGGCTGCCATGGAACGCAATATTACCCTTGCCATTATTGATAATAGCTGGAAGGAGCATCTGCGGGCAATGGACGACCTGAAGCAGAGTGTGCAAACCGCCTCTTACGAGCAAAAAGACCCCCTTGTTATTTATAAATTGGAAGCCTTTAACCTGTTCAAAAGAATGGAAGGCGACCTGAACAAGGAAATTATCCAGTTCCTTTGCCATGCCGGCTTGCCGGTTGAAGAACAGCAGCAGGTACGTCAGGCCGCGCCGCCGCAACGTACCGATATGAGCCGTATGCGTCAGTCCAAAGTGGACCCCGATGCTGATGGCAATGACAATTTGGCCGGTGATCATTACCACGATCCGTCAGAAGTTGCAGTAAAACATGAACCTATAAAAGTAGGGCCGAAGATTGGGCGAAATGATCCCTGTCCCTGTGGAAGTGGGAAGAAATACAAGCAATGCCACGGTAAGGGATTGGCAGAATAAAATTAAAGGCGGGTGGCGACACCCGCCTTTAATTTTATTCCTGATGGAGGGTTTCCTCACCCGCCATCAGGAATATTTTGTTTGTAATTATTATCTTGCCAACATGCTCAGTTTCACCACCCTCATCGAAAAATTTGGCGCCAAAGGCGAAAAAACCGGCTGGACCTATGTGTTGGTTCCAAAGAAAATTGCAGAACAATTGAAGCCCGGTATGCGCCAATCTTTCCGTGTAAAAGGTAAACTGGATGAAGTGGAAGTTGAACACCTCGCCCTGATTCCGATGGGTGAAGGCGATTTTATTATTCCTTTAAAGACTGATTTGCGAAGAAAATTACGAAAGCAAAAAGGCGCAACCCTTCAATTAATTATTGAGGCTGATGACAGGACATTACCCATGTCGGAGGATTTTATGGCTTGTCTTGAAGATGAACCCAATGCGCTGGAGCAATTCAAAAAATTGCCCGGTTCGCACCAACGGTATTACAGCAAATGGATTGAAGAGGCCAAAACTGAAGCAACCAAGGCTAAGAGGATTTCACAGGCCATTAAGGGTTTGAGCGGGAAATTGGATTTTGGAAGTATGACCAAATTGAAGTGATTTGCCTCTCAATTTTATTAACCTATTAAAACCTTTGCAGGAATACCCAATTCCTTGTGCATCCATCTTGCAAGTTCGAGGGTAAGGGGTTTCCTTTTATTGAGTATGGAAGAAATATATCCCTTGGAACCGATTTTGCCTACCAAATCTTTGTTTTTTATTCCTTTTTCCTCCATTTTCAGTTTTATTGCTTCAATTGGATCTGGAGTGGGAATAGGGTAATGCTTGTCTTCATAATCTTTAACCAGGATTAGTGCAACTTCCAGTAAATCACCCTCCGGCGTTCCTTTTTTTACCATTGCATCCATTTGGTATTCAATCCAATCAAGCATTTCAAGATGCTCATTTTTATTCGTTATTGGTTTTACCATCATTTTTACCTCCTTTTGTGTTGAATAGCTGTTACATCAATTTTGTCATATTCTGCATGCGTGCCAAACCACTTAATCTGGATAGCAGAAAATTCAAACAAAATCCTGACCACAAGCCTGTATTTGTTTCCCATTATATTAAAAACCACCCGGTTATCCTTAACTATACTAGCATTTCCATATACTTCCTTTAGTTCATTAAACGATTTAAAGTCAGCATAAACCAATTCATGGTACCAACCTAAAAGTGCTGTTTTGGCTTCAGGATACATTTCGCAATAAAAAATCAGGGTGTGCCTTGCTATGATATTAAACACGATGTAAAATTAGTGAAAGTTTTCTATTGGTAAACTTTTTTAATTTAAGATGTTTTTTATGTTTAAAAAAAATTTCCCCCAATCATCCATATTTATTGCTTTTTTTAGAAAAACCATCCTATTTTTCGGTTTCAAAATTTTTTCCTCCAATGTCTATTGCTTTACAGGCACCCGGCAGTTTTGACCGGGTAGTTACAGCAAAACGCCCGGCCAAAGCTTTGGCCATTGCGGGCATTCCGGTGTATGTGTATGCCGTTTCGCTTGCCTCTTTACTTGTTATCCTCGGCATTATTTGGGATATTAGCTGGCACACCACCATTGGCCGCGATAAATTGCTGTCACCCCCGCATTTGCTCATTTACCTTGGTGCCGTTTTCGGGGGTTTGTTTTCAGGAATACAGGTTCTCTGGAATACTTTTAAAGCGGACGCCTTCGCCAAAAGCGGCCTGGTAAAGGTTTGGGGAGTTTTTTACAGCTCGCTTGGCGCCTTGTTCTGCATTTGGGGCGCTATTGCCATGCTTACCTCGGCCCCGTTTGACGATTGGTGGCACAATACCTATGGCCTCGATGTGGAAATTCTTTCCCCTCCGCACAGCATCCTCGCACTTGGAATGATTATTCTCCAGTTTGGCGCCTGTGTGGGGGTATGCAAATACCTGAACCGAACAGAGGGAACCACCCCATTTCAGGCTAAATTACTCAGGATATTGTATGTGGTTGCATCCGCAAGCCTGCTCACCATGGTTTGTACCATTCTAACCGAATTTTTAGAAACAAGGAATCAGCGTTCAGGCATTTTTTATATTGTGGCTGCTTCTTCAGCATTACTTTTTTTAACCGCCCTTGGCCGTGCCTTGCGGATGCGTTGGGGTACTACGCTAATAGCTGCCGGCTATTTCCTGATACTTGCCTTAAGCAACTGGGTGTTGCAATTGTTTCATGCCGAACCGCTGCTCGGCCCCATCCAAAACCATGTTACCAACTATCAACCGCTGCAGTTTCCTATCCTGCTGTTTATTCCGGCTATGGCCATGGATGTGGTAATGGCAAAAGTAAAGGCGAATGACTGGTTGAAATCTATCCTGCTCTCACTGGTTTTTATGGTTTTCCTTGCGCTGGTTCAATACCCGTTCAGCGGGTTTTTGCTGGAGTCTCCTTCAGCCCGCAATTGGTTTTTTGGTTCGCATAGCTGGTATTACGGTGCCAATCCCAACTGGGAGTACCGGTACAAGTTTGCCCCCTGGGAAATTCAATCCTGGGGTTCGCTGCTGCAACAAATGGGTATTGCTGTACTAATTGGCGTACTTACTGCAAGGCTTGGTTTAAGGTGGGGAAAATGGTTGGGATTGGTAAAGAGATAAATTCCAAAAAATACAAATTCCAAATTCCAAACTGGATAAATTCCAAAAGGACAAATTCCAAATCGGGAGTAAACAAGGTCATTCCGACGTTAGGAGGTGTCCCGGCCAAGGAATCCTATTAACCGGGACACCTCCTAACGTCGGTGTGACGTTCATATCTTAAATTCCAAATTCCAAACGTAAATGGGACCTAACTCAAATATCGCACCCCAACCTGCCGCAAGGCAGCATTTGGAATTTGGAATTTAAAAATTTGGGATTTAAATAAAATGTATGAAATACCTGTATAAAATATTAACCGTACTATTTTTTAGTACCCAATTTTCTTACGCTCACATTGGCAGCCCCGGTGTAGTGATGCAGGGCAAAGCCGGCCCTTACAACCTTGTGGTGAATGTGGAACCTCCGGATGTAATTCCGGGTGTGGCTAAAGTAACCGTTTATGTACAGGGGCAAAGCCTGTCCAAAGTATTTGGCAGGGCCATTTATTACCGCACCGGCGATGAAGGCGCCCCCGAACCCGATGAGTTAAAGCCGGTGGAAGGCCAACCCGGGCAGTTTGCCGGCGATGTTTGGATGATGGTTACCGGCAGCAGCAGTGTTCAACTGATACTTGAGGGCAATGAGGGAAAGGGCGAAATGGTGGTACCTGTGGTGGCTGTAAGTACTGCCACGCGAGATTTGCCTGCCTCAACCGGTTACCTGCTTGCCGGGTTGGGTTTGTTTCTCGTAATTTTAATGATGACCATTATAGGTTCAAGTGTAAGCGATGGTCTTACGCCAAAAGGCGAGGCGCTTTCTCCAAAAAGGATCCGCAACCGGAGGATAGGTTTTACAATCGGACTACTGGCCTGCGCCGGAATTTTGTATGGTGGAAATGCGTGGTGGCAAAGCTGGGCAAACGACTACAATCAATACAAATACAAACCGTTTCAGGCACAATCCGCTATTGTGGAAAAGGATGGAACTAAATTTTTGCAGTTTCAAATTGACACCCTCAATAAACAACGAAGCAGCTCGCTCAGTTTTGTGGTACCTGATCACGGTAAGATGATGCATATGTTCATCATGCGTATTTCTGCCATGGATGCATTTGCCCACCTGCACCCGCAGCGGCTCGATAGCGCAACTTATACATCCATACTTCCATCGTTGCCCAAAGGGAAGTACCTGGTGTTTGCCGATATTGTTTACCTGAGTGGTTATACCGAAACAATAAAGGATACACTCGTGCTGGATGTGGATATTGCCGACCATAACCGCAGGCTCGATAAGGATGATGCCTATGCCTTTGCCCTGCCGGCCAACTTGGTGGATGCGGCGCCCCCGCCCGGTGAGGAAGAAAGCTTTTTTGTATGCGGCAAACCGGGAACAGGGGTAAAATTGAAAGATGGAAGCAAAATGGTTTGGGAAGGTCAAAAAGATGAAAGCATGTATGCCGGAAAGGTGTATAACCTTCAGTTTGCCGTATATGCCCCTGATGGTAAAGAAGCCACACTTGATCCATACCTGGGCATGAGCGGTCATGCCGCCGTTATCCGCAACGATGGCAATGTGTACATCCATATGCACCCGGCCGGCACCATCAATATGGCCGCGCAGCAGGTAATCAGTAATCGCATTGCCGATACTGCCAAACTTGCCATGTACCCAACCGATTCAAAAGCTTTCCGCGATAGTGTGGATACCTGGA
>ERZ795056.7368-NODE-7368-length-10565-cov-18.038630_pt1 | contig 10565 bp, 8 predicted proteins | sample MGYA00375140_ERZ795056 | MGnify/ENA primary metagenome ERZ795056 (study PRJEB30185, sample SAMN05720227) | activated sludge metagenome | isolation source: Anaerobic digester | place: USA | collected 2015-03-09 ...
GGCGCACGGTGATCGGCGGCTCGGCCTGCCCGCCGGCCATGATCAAGAGCTTCCGCGACGACTACGACGTGACGGTGCTGCATGCCTGGGGCATGACCGAGATGAGCCCGCTGGGCACGGTGTGCACCCTCAAGCCGAGCCAGACCAGGCTGACCCCCGACGCCCAGTTGGCGGTGATGGCCAAGCAGGGCCGGGCCATCTACGGCGTCGACATGAAGATCGTCGATGCCGACGGCAACGAGCTGCCCTGGGACGGCCAGCAAAGCGGCGACCTGCTGGTGCGCGGGCCGTGGATCATCAGCAGCTACTTCAAGGGCGAGGGCGGCAACCCGTTGACGAAGGACGGCTGGTTCCCCACCGGCGACGTGGCCAGCATCGACGCCGACGGCTTCCTGCAGATCACCGACCGCAGCAAGGACGTGATCAAGTCGGGCGGCGAGTGGATCAGCTCGATCGACGTGGAGAACATCGCCATGGCCCACCCGGCAGTGGCCATGGCCGCCTGCATCGCCGTGCCCCACCCCAAGTGGGACGAGCGGCCGCTGCTGGTGGTGATGAAGAAGCCTGGCACCGAGGCCACCGCAGCCGACATCCTGGCGCACTTCGACGGCAAGATCGCCAAGTGGCAGATCCCCGACGACGTGGTGTTCGTCGACGGCATCCCGCTGGGTGCCACCGGCAAGATGCAGAAGAACAAGCTGCGCGAGCAGTTCAAGGCCCACGCCCTGCCGGGCGCCTGATGGCGCGGGCCGCGCCACTTGCGTGCGGCGCGGCCATCGGTCACTGCGGCGACACCGCCGGGCGGGAAGTCCCTGAAGCCAGTGGGGCCCAGGTCGACTATAGTCTCCGGGTTGATACCCAAGTCCATCAGGAGACCCCATGAAACCCGTTCTCAGCCCGTCCCGTTGGGCCCTCGTCGCTGCGCTGGCCCTGGCCTCATGGGGCGCGCAGGCCCAGATCAAGATTGCCTACATCGACCCGCTGTCCGGCGGTGGCGCCTCGGTCGGCGAGCATGGTTGGAAGCATCTGCAGTACCTGGTCGAGGGCATCAATGCCAAGGGCGGCGTGCTGGGCGGCCAGAAGCTCGAGGCGGTGCCCTTCGACAACAAGGGCAGCCCACAGGAAAGCCTGGTGCAGGCGCAGAAGGCCATCGACGCCGGTGTGCGCTTCCTGACCCAGGGCAACGGCTCGGGCGCGGCGATCGCCATCTCCGAGTTCGTGGCCAAGTACAACGAGCGCAACCCTGGCAAGGAGGTGCTGTACTTCAACTATGCGGCGGTCGATCCCGTGCTGACCAATGACAAGTGCAGCTACTGGCACTTCCGCTGGGACGCCAGTGCCGACATCAAGATGGCCGCGCTGACCAACTTCATGAAGGACCAGAAGGCGATCAAGAAGGTGTACATCATCGGCCAGGATTACTCCTTCGGCCATTCGGTGCGTGGTGCCGCCAATGCCATGCTCAAGGCCAAGCGCCCCGATGTGCAGATCGTCGGCGACGAGTTGCACCCGCTGCTCAAGATCACCGATTTTTCGCCCTATGTGGCCAAGATCAAGGCCTCGGGCGCCGATTCGGTCATCACCGGCAACTGGGGCAACGACATGTCGCTGCTGCTCAAGGCCGCTGCCGACGCCGGGCTGCAGGTCAACTGGTACACCTACTACGCCGGTGGCGCGGGCGGGCCCACGGCCATCAAGCAGACTGGCCTGGACCACCGCGTCTACCAGATCGTCGAGTGGCACACCAACGTGCCGGCACCCGACATGGAAGCCTTTGCCGATGCCTTCTTGAAGAAGCACGGCGGCGCCAGCAAGCAGGGCTGGTGGTACTTGCGCATGAAGAACCAGATGGAGATGTTCGCCCTGGCTCTCAACTCCGCCAAGTCGGCCGAGCCCAAGAAAGTGGCCGCTGTGCTGCACGACATGAAGTTCAAGAACGCGCTGGGCGCCGAGGTCTTCATGCGCCCGACCGACCATTCGCTGTTCCAGGACATGTACGTCTCGTCCTTCGGGTCGGGCACCAAGCACGACGAAGAGGGCACCGGCTGGGGCTGGAAGACCACCACCTTGATCAAGGCGGCCGACACGGTGATTCCGACCACCTGCAAGATGGTCGCGCCCAGCTGATCCATCCCCTGAGCCGATCGACGCCATGCAGGCCGCCCCCATGCGGCCTGCTGCGGAGCGCCCATGCTTGAACTGATCCTCTTCTCGTCGCTCAACGGGCTGCTCTATGGCCTGCTGCTGTTTCTGCTGGCCAGCGGCCTGACGCTGATCTTCAGCATGATGGGTGTGCTGAACTTCGCCCACGCCAGCTTCTACATGCTGGGCGCCTACTTCGGCTACCAGATCAGCCGCTGGGTGGGCTATTGGCCGGGCCTGCTGCTGGCGCCGCTGCTGGTGGGCGGCATCGGCGCGCTGGTCGAGCGCTATGGGCTGCGCACGGTGCACAAGCACGGCCACGTGGCCGAGCTGCTGTTCACCTTCGGCCTGGCCTACATCATCGAAGAGCTGGTGCAGATGGTGTGGGGCAAGATCCCTGTCGACTACCGGGTGCCCGAGCTGCTGAATTTTTCGGCCTTCACCCTGTTCTCGACCACCTACCCGGCATTCCGCATGTTCATGCTGTGCATGTCGGTGGTGGTGTTCATTGCGCTGCTGCTGCTGCTGACACGGACGCGGGTCGGACTGATCATCCGCGCCGCGCTGAGCCATCCCAACATGGTGGGCGCGCTGGGCCACAACGTGCCGATGGTGTTCATGCTGGTGTTCGGCGTGGGCTGCGGCCTGGCCGCCCTGGCGGGCGTGATCGCCGGCCCGGCGCTGGTGACCTACCCGGCAATGGCGGCGTCGCTCGGGCCGATCCTGTTCGTGGTGGTGGTCGTCGGCGGCTTGGGCTCGTTGCCTGGGGCGTTCATCGCGTCGCTGGTCATCGGGCTCATCCAGACCTTTGCCGTGGCGGTGAACGTCTCGCTGGCCGACGTGCTGGGCCATGTCGGCATCACCTTGACCCGAGACTCGATCGGCGGCGACCTGTGGATGGCCACCGTGGCCCAGGTGGCGCCGATCATCCCTTACATGCTGCTGGTGCTGGTGCTGATCTTCCGGCCCAAGGGCCTGATGGGCGACCGTGACACATGAGACCACCGCCATGAACCGCCACGCCTACCTGTTGCCCTGGATCGCCGCCGTGGTGGTGGTGCTGTTGCTGCCGTACGTGTTCAGCAGCGGTGCGGCCATCACGATGATGAGCCTGATGGGCTTCGCCATCATCTTCGCGCTGTCGTTCAACATGCTGCTGGGTCAGACCGGCATGCTGTCCTTCGGCCATGCGGTGTACTACGGCCTGGGTGGTTTCATGACCGCGCATGCGCTCAACGTCATCGCCGCGGGCAAGTGGCCCATTCCGCTGCCGGTGCTGCCGCTGGTGGGCGGCCTCACGGGCTTGAGCTTTGCGATCCTGTTCGGCTGGGTCTCGACCAAGCGCGCCGGCACCGCGTTTTCGATGATTTCGCTGGGCATCGGCGAACTGGTGGCGGCCTGCTCACTGATCCTGCGGGGCTTCTTCGGTGGCGAGGGCGGCATTTCCACCAGCCGCACCGCCACCTTGCGGCTGTTCGGCATCAGCTTCGGCCCGCAGATCCAGGTTTATTACCTGATCGCGGCCTGGTGCCTGCTGTGCATGGCGGCGATGTATGCCTTCACCCGCACGCCGCTGGGCCGCATGTGCAACGCCGTGCGCGACAACCCCGAGCGTGCCGAGTTCGTCGGCTACAGCACGCAGATGGTGCGCTTCATCGCCTTCTGCGTGGCGGGCTTCTTCGCTGGCGTGGCTGGCGGGCTGGCGGCCATCCACTACGAGATCGTTACCTCCAGCGTGGTCGGCGCGGTGCCGTCGGGCTACGTGCTGCTGATGGCCTACATCGGCGGCGTGGCGTTCTTCATCGGGCCGATCATCGGCGCGGTGCTGATGACACTGCTGCAGATCTCCTTGTCAGACTACACCGGCGCCTGGCAGTTGTACGTGGGCGTGATGTTCGTGCTGGTGGTGATGTACGCGCCCTGGGGCCTGGGCGGGCTGGTGCTGATGCATGCGCCGCTGTTGTCGGCAGGCACCTTCCGGCGTGTGTTGCCGGCCTATGCGCTGGTGGCGCTGCCTTCGGCCATGTTGTTTGCCGGTGGCGTGCTGCTGGTCGAGACCAGCCACCACCTGCTGGTCAAGGCCACCGAAGGGCCCGCGATGCGCTTGTTCGGGGTGGGCTACGAGGCCAATTCGCCAATGGTGTGGGTCGCCATCGTCGTGTTGCTGGTCGTGGGCGGCGTGCTGCTCAAACGCCTGTCGCCCAAGGTGTCGGAGGCCTTCCACGCCGCCCGGCAAGATGCATTGAGCAAGCGGATCGCAGCATGAGCAACCCCCAAGGCGCCTCGGCCCTGCAACTGATCGACGTGCACAAGAACTTCGGGGTGACGCCGATCATCCGCGGCCTCAATCTCGACGTGAAGCAGGGCGAACGGCACGCCATCATCGGCCCCAACGGCGCAGGCAAATCGACCACCTTCCACCTGGTCAGCGGGCGCTTTCCAGTCAGCTCGGGCCAGGTGCTGCTCAAGGGTCAATCGATCAACGGCCTGCCGCCCTACCTGATCAACCGGCGTGGCATGTCGCGCAGCTTCCAGGTCACCAACATCTTTCCGCGCCTGTCGGTGTTCGAGAACATCCGCTGCGGCGTGCTGTGGTCGCTGGGCTACAAGTACTCGTTCTGGCACCTGATCGAGCGCTCGCGCGATGCCCGCGAGCGCAGCGAGGCCATCCTCGAGCAGATCAACCTGACCACCCGCCGCGACGTGCCCGCTGGGGTGCTGTCGTATGCCGAGCAGCGTGCGCTGGAGATCGGCATCACCATCGCTGGCGGGGCCGACGTGATCATGCTCGACGAACCCACCGCCGGCATGAGCCGCTCCGAGACCGAACACGCGGTGGGGCTGATCCGCAAGGTCAGCGAGGGCAAGACGCTGGTCATCGTCGAACACGACATGAGCGTGGTGTTCGACCTGGCCGACCGCATTTCGGTGTTGGTCTACGGCCAGGTGATTGCCACCGACACGCCGCAGCGCATCCGCGGCAATGCGGCGGTGCAGGAGGCCTACCTGGGTGTGCCGGCCACGGAGTCCGACCATGCTTGAGGTGAAGAACCTGCATGCCTTCTACGGCAAGAGCCACATCCTGCAGGGCGTGGACTTCCACGTCGACGAGGGCGAAATCGTCTCGCTGCTGGGCCGCAACGGCGTAGGCCGCTCCACCACCATCAAGGCCATCCTGGGCGAGGTGGACCGCACCGGCTCGGTGGTGTTCAAGGGCCGCGAGACCAGCGCCCTGAAACCGCACCAGATTGCCCGCTGCGGCCTGGGCTATGTGCCAGAGAACCGCGAGATCTTTCCCAACCTGACCGTGCGCGAGAACCTGATCCTGGGCATGAAGTCCACCCAGGAAGGCGGGCGCTGGCGCATGGAAGACATGTTCGAGCTTTTCCCCCGCCTGCGTGAACGTGCCGACACGCCCGGTGGTGTGCTGTCGGGGGGCGAGCAGCAGATGCTCACCATCTGCCGCACGCTGATGGGCGACCCCGACCTGATGATGATCGACGAGCCCACCGAAGGCCTGGCGCCCAAGATGGTGGAACTGGTGTCCGACCTGCTGCAGCGCATCGCCGCGCGCGGCGTTTCCATCCTGCTGGTGGAGCAGAAGCTGACCATCGCGCTGAAGATCTCCAAACGGCTGTACGTGATGGGCCATGGCCGCATCGTCTTCGAGGGCACGGCCCCCGACCTCACGGCCAATGACGCCATCCGCAAGGAGTGGCTGGAGGTGTGAGCCGCAGCGCAGCCGCCAGCGGCTGGCGCCTCAAGCTCACCCCCAACGCTCCCCCGTGCCCCCATGTCGCTTCGGCAACATGAGCTGGCGCGGTTTGCTTTCTAGAATCGAACGATCGTGCTTTTCTGCGGCGCTGACCGCAGTTGGGCATCGCCCCCTCCGCACCGAAAGGCTTCCATGAGCGCCACCTACCTGGTCACCGACGGCATTGCCGTGGTCACGATGAACAACCCGCCGGTCAACGGCCTGGGCTTTGCCAACCGCGTGGGCATTGCCGACGGGCTGGCCAAGGCGGCGGCCGACCCGGCCGTCAAGGCGGTGGTGCTGACCGGTGCCGGCCGGGCGTTTTCGGCCGGTGCCGACATCACCGAGTTGGACGGGCCCAAGGCCATGGCCGAGCCGAATTTGCTGACGCTGATCAAGATGGTCGAGACCAGCAGCAAGCCGGTGGTGGCCGCGATCCACAGCATCTGCATGGGTGGCGGGCTGGAGCTTGCCCTGAGCTGCCAGTACCGCGTGGCATCGCCCGGCGCCCAGATCGGCCTGCCCGAGGTGAAGATCGGCGTGATCCCCGGTGCCGGCGGCACCCAGCGCCTGCCGCGTGTGCTGGGCGTGGAAACCGCGATGAACATGATCGTCACCGGCGAGCCGGTCAAGAGCGAGCTGCTGGCCAGCCTGCCGGGCCAGAAGCTGATCGACCAGATGGTCGACGGCGATCTGCTGGCCGGCGCGGTGAAGTTTGCCCAAGGCATTGCCGCCGTGCGGCCGATGCCCAGCGTGCGCGACCTGAAGGTCAAGCACCCCAACCCTGACGCGTATGTGCAGTTCGTGCGCAACATGGTCAAGGGCATGAGCAAGAACTTTCCGGCACCCATGGCCTGCGTGGAAGCGGTGGCCGCCTCGCTGAAGGCCAGGACGCTGGACGAGGGCATCGCCGAAGAGCTGCGCATCTTCCGCGGCATCCTGAACTCGCCCGAGGCCCGGGCGCTGCGCCATGCCTTCTTCGGCGAGCGCGCGGCCAGCAAGATCCCCGACGTGCCTGAGAGCACGCCGCAGCGGGCCGTCAACACCGTGGGCGTGATCGGTGCCGGCACCATGGGCGGCGGCATCACGATGAACTTCCTGAACGCCGGCATCCCGGTGACGATGCTGGAGATGAAGCAGGACGCGCTGGACCGCGGCGTGGCCACGATCCGCAAGAACTACGAGGCCCAGGTCAAGAAGGGCAAGTTGAAGCAGGACAAGTACGAGCAGCGCATGGCCCTGCTGACCACCACGCTCAGCTACGACGACCTGAAGCAGGCCGACCTGGTCATCGAGGCGGTGTTCGAGGAGATCGGCGTCAAGGAGACCGTGTTCAAGACGCTGGATGCGATCGCCAAGCCCGGCGCCATCCTGGCCAGCAACACCAGCACGCTGGACGTCAACAAGATCGCCCACTTCACCCAGCGCCCGCAGGACGTGGTGGGCATGCACTTCTTCAGCCCCGCCAACGTGATGCGGCTGCTGGAAGTGGTGCGCGGCGCCGACACCGCCAAGGACGTGCTGGCCACGGTGATGACGGTGGCCAAGAAGATCAAGAAGACGGCGGTGGTCTCGGGCGTGTGCGACGGCTTCATCGGCAACCGCATGATCGAGCAGTACAGCCGCCAGGCCGGCTTCCTGCTGGACGAAGGCTGCACGCCGGCCCAGGTGGACAAGGCGGTCGAGAAATTCGGCTTCGCGATGGGCCCGTTCCGCATGGGCGACCTGGCCGGCAACGACATCGGCTGGGCCATCCGCAAACGCCGCGCGGTGGAGTACGCGAATCTCAAGTACAGCAAGACGGCTGATCTGCTGTGCGAGCTGGGCCGCTTCGGCCAGAAGACGCAGGCAGGCTGGTACGACTACCAGGCGGGCAAGCGCGACGCCATCCCGAGCGCGGTGGTCGAGCAGATGGTGGTCGACCACCGCAAGGAACTGGGCATCACCGCCCGCAAGGTCAGCGACGAGGAGATCGTGCAGCGCCTGGTCTATGCGCTGGTCAACGAGGCCGCGCACATCCTGGAAGAGGGCATCGCCAACAAGGCCAGCGACATCGACATGATCTACCTGACCGGCTACGGTTTCCCGCTGTTCCGGGGTGGGCCGCTGTGCTATGCCGACACCGTGGGCCTGTACAACGTGGTGCTGACGATGAACCGCTTTGCGCAGAACCCGCTGGACGACGGTGCGTTCTGGACACCAGCGCCGCTGTTGGCGAAGCTGGCGGCCGAAGGCAAGAGCTTCACCTGACCCCCCAACGCACCCAGGAGCCACGCATGAACGCACGCGCCACCTTCAGCAGCATGGAGCTGAGCACCGCCGACGACTGGAAAGCCATCGGCGCCGAGTTCCCCGCCACCGCCCGCACGCTGCCCGACCGCGTGCTGGCCCACCTGAAGTTGCTGGACGGCGACATGGGCGGCTTCCCGGTCGACCGCTACACCCATTCGCTGCAGACGGCCACCCGGGCCCTGAAGGACGGCCAAGACGAGGAGTACGTGGTGTGCGCGCTGCTGCATGACATCGGCGACACGCTGGGTTGCTACAACCACTTCGACATCGCCGCGGCCATCCTCAAGCCCTTTGTCAGCGAGGCCAACCTGTGGATGGTGCAACACCACGGCATCTTCCAGGGCTACTACTTCTTCCACCACATCGGGCTGGACCGCAACATGCGCGACCAGTTCGCCGGCCACCCGCACTTCGAGCGCACGGCCGAGTTTTGCGCGCTCTACGACAACCCCGCCTTCGACCCCAAGGGCGAGACCCTGCCGATCAGCGAATTCGAGCCGATGGTGCGCCGCGTGTTCAGCACGGTGAAGACCAGCGTCTACAAGAACAGCAGCACCGTGGCCGGCGCCACGGCCTGACCCCCCACACCCCCGCCCCACCAGGAGCCCCCATGACCGATGCCGTCATCGTTTCCACCGCCCGCACCCCGCTTGCCAAGAGCTGGAAAGGCGCCTTCAACATGACCCACGGCGCCACGCTGGGCGGCCATGCCATCGCCCATGCGGTGCAGCGCGCCGGCATCGACGGCGGCGAGGTCGACGACGTGCTGATGGGCTGCGCCAACCCCGAGGGCGCCACCGGCATGAACATCGCCCGCCAGGCCCTGCTGCGCGCCGGCCTGCCGATCACGGTGAGCGGCGCCACCGTCAACCGCTTCTGCTCCAGCGGCCTGCAGACCATCGCGATGGCCTCGCAGCGCATCATCGCCGGCGAGGGCGATGTGTACGTGGCTGGTGGGGTGGAGAGCATTTCCTGCGTGCAGCAGGAGATGAACACCCACATGATGACCGACCCGGCGCTGCTGAAGATGAAGCCGGAGATCTACTGGAACATGCTGCAGACCGCCGAGATGGTGGCCAAGCGCTACAACATGCCCAAGGAGCGCATGGACCGCTACGGCGCCGAAAGCCAGCAGAAGGCCTGTGCCGCCCGCGATGCCGGCCTGTTCGACGCCGAGATCGCGCCGATCACCGTCACCGCCGGCGTGGCCGACGCGGTACTGGGCCTGCGCAGCAAGGAAGTGACCGTCAGCCAGGACGAAGGCCTGCGCCCGGGCACCACCTATGAAGGCATCGTCGGCGTGCGCTCGGCCGTGCCCGGCGGCGTGGTGACGGCCGGCAACGCCAGCCAGTTCAGCGACGGTGCCGGCGCCTGCGTGATCGTCAGCGACACCTATGCCCAGCAGAAGAACCTGAAGCCCCTGGGCCGCTTCCTGGGCTTTGCGGTGGCCGGATGCGAGCCCGATGAGATGGGCATCGGCCCGGTCTTCGCCGTGCCCAAGGTGCTGAAGCGCCTGGGTCTGAAGGTCGAGGACATCGACCTGTGGGAGCTGAACGAGGCCTTCGCGGTGCAGGTGCTCTACAGCGCCGACCGCATCGGCATCCCGATGGACCGGCTCAACGTCAACGGCGGCGCCATCGCCGTGGGCCACCCCTACGGCATGAGCGGCCAGCGCCTGACCGGCCATGCGCTGATCGAAGGCAAGCGCCGCGGCGCCAAGAAGGTGTGCGTGACGATGTGCATCGGCGGCGGCATGGGCGCGGCCGGCATCTTCGAAGTGCTCTGATCCAGGCCGCTGCCATGCTGCGCACGCCCGACAGCCGCTTCGCTGATCTGCCGGGCTGGCCGTATCCCGTGCAGTACGCCCAGCCGCTGGGCGTGGACGGCCCGCGCATGGCCTATGTGGACGCCGGCCCGCGCGGCGCGCCGGTGACCGTGCTGTGCCTGCATGGCAACCCGGCCTGGGGCTACCTGTACCGCCACATGCTGCCGGTGTTCACCGCCGCCGGCCTGCGGGTGGTGGTACCCGACCTGATCGGTTTCGGCCGGTCGGACAAGCCGGAAGATGACGCTTGGCACCAGTTCGACACCCACCGGCAAAGCCTGCTGGCGTTCATCGACCAGCTGGACCTGCGCAACGTGATGCTGGTCTGCCAGGACTGGGGCGGCATCTTCGGACTGACCCTGCCGATGGCCGCGCAGTCACTGGCCCCCGAGACGCCTGCGGCGTCGGCCCCCCAGGGGGGCGTGTCCGCCTTGGGGCGGCCCGGCGGCGGACAGCGCTTCACCCGCCTGCTGGTGATGAACACCACGCTGGCCACTGGCGAAACCAGCCCCGGCTTCAAGGCCTGGCGCGACTACAGCAACAGCCAGCCTG
>ERZ795056.7376-NODE-7376-length-10556-cov-7.258832_pt1 | contig 10556 bp, 4 predicted proteins | sample MGYA00375140_ERZ795056 | MGnify/ENA primary metagenome ERZ795056 (study PRJEB30185, sample SAMN05720227) | activated sludge metagenome | isolation source: Anaerobic digester | place: USA | collected 2015-03-09 ...
GCGCTTGAGGGCGAAGTCGAAGGCCTCCTTGCGCACGCCGGGATCGGGGTCACCGAGAAGATCGAGCAGCAGCGGCCAGGCCCAGGACTGGGAGATCTGACCGAACACCTCGTTGAGCACCTCGCGGCGCACGTCGGCGAACAGGCTCTTGAGCGCGAAGCGCAGGCTGCCGGCCTCGGGTCCCGCGACCTCGAGGCTGAGCGCGGCCTTGAAGGCCTCGCTGCGCACGGACTTCGCCGCGTCACCGAGCGCCCGCTCGAGCAAAGCGATCGCCGCCGGCTCGCGGTGCTTCTTGATCTGCTTGACCAGCAGGTCGAGGCCACGACGGCGCACGTCCTCGTGTTCGGCGCCGAGGCCCGCGGCCGCGACTGTCAACGGCGTCGCGTCCTCGAGCCGCGTCAGCGCCGTGAAGGCCGCGTCGCGCACGCTCGCGTCGCTGTCGCGCAGCATCAGACGCAGTCGCGCCGCACCGCGCGGATCGGCCAGCTCGGCCAGCGCCTTGCAGGTGTCGACGCGCACGCTCGCGGTCGACTCGCGGCTCAGCTGCAACAGGGTGCCGAGCGCACGCGGGTCCTGCAACGCCGCGAGGCCGGTCGCGCCGGCCAGGCAGGTGTCGAGGGCGCGGCTCGCCATCGCTTCGAGCAACGGCCGCTTGTCGGCCTCGCTGACATCCGCGAGCTCGACCTTCTTGGCCTTCGGCAGGTCGTCGTCGCTGGGCTTCGCGTCCTTCTTGCCGGGCTTGGCGGCCTTGTCGGTCGCGGCCTTGACCTCGGCGGTCGGGTCGGGCGCGACCTCGATGTCGTGCAGCAGGCGGTGCACCTGCTTGTCGCGGAAGCGCAGCGCGGCGGCCAGCTTCGGGGTCGACAGCAGCGACACGAGGAACGCGGCCTGACGCACACCGGCGTCGCCATCGGCGCTGAAGCGACGCAGCGCGGCCTGGACCTCGGCCACGCCGAGCATGTCGCGCTGATAGAAACGGACCAGCGCGGTGCGGCGAATGTCGGCCTGCGTCGCGCGCAGCGCGATCAGCTCCGCGGCGGGCGAGCTGGCGTCGTGCAGGGCCTCCAGCGCGACCAGGGCCGCGAGACGAACCTCGCGCGGATTACGGCCGAGCGCCTCGGTCAGCTTGGCCAGCGCGAGGTCGTCCTTGCGCGCGAGCGGGGCCAGGGCCTCGACCGCGACCACCCCGATGTCACGCTTCTGCGCGGCGAGAGCGAGGTCGAGGACCCGCAGCGAGTCCTGCCCCTCCAGCTTGCGCAGGCCCGCGAGCGCCGCGAGACGCACCGCCTCTTCATTCGCCTGCAGCAGCGGCTCGAGCAGCTTGACCGCGCGCGGGCTGCCCGACGCACCGAGCAGCTCGGTGGCGAGCACCTTGAGACCATGGTCCTCGTCGTTGCTGACGCGGGCCGCGAGCAGCTCGAGCGACTTGGCGTCGTTCCAGCCGGCGAGCGCGCGCAGGGAGATTTCACGCAGCTTCGGGTCGCGACGCTTGAGCTCGTACTCGGCCCAGGTGTGGGCGCCGTGGAACAGCTGCGCGCGGTCACCGACCTTGCCACCGGCATCGACGGGGAACACGCGCAGGGTCTGGTCCTCGCAGGCCGCTACCAGACAAGGGCGGCCCTTGAGCTCGGCGAGCGTGAGCGCGGCGATCTTCGCAAGACCATCTTTTTGCGTCGAGGGCCGACGCTGGCCGCTACCGCGGGTCCAGGTCTTGATCGTCGCGTCACGACCCGCGGTGTAGAACTTGTCGGCGACCCCGGAGATCAGCGCGACAGTCTTCTCGCTGTGGCCGTTCTTGCCGCCGCGATCCTCCGCCTCGAGCTGCCCGCGCACGTGCGTCAGCAACAGGCGATTGTCGGCGCCGACCGACATCACGCGCAGCTCCTCGGGCTCGAACAGCAGCCCGGTGATCGCGCCCTCGTGCAACTTCTTCGACTCGGCCGCGAAGAACTTGTCCTTGTCCTCGCAGTCGAACACGCTCAGCGCACCACGGTCGCCGCCGACCACCAGCCACACCCCGGAGGGGTCGCTGGCGATCGCCGTGCCGAACTCGTTGAGCGGAAGGCGCTGCAATTCCTTGCCGTCCTTGCGCGCGACGATCACCAGCTCCTTGCCGCAGACCACCGCGAGCCGGTCCTTCGCCGCCAGCGCGATCGCCACCGGGGCCGGGTCGAGCTTCGCGCCCAGGGCCTTCGCCGCCTTCGCGTCGAGGCCGGCGCGATACAGGTGGCCATCGGTGCCCGCGAGGTACAGGTGGCTGTCGTCGGCGATCAGCGCGACCGCGCCGCCGCCGAGCGGGGCCGTCTGCAGCTCGCCGGAGTCGAGGTTCAGGCGATACAGCGCCGTCGCCTGCCCCTCGGTGTGCACCGTCGTGATCAACACCTCGGCGCCCTGCCCGAGCAGCGCACGCAGCTCTCCGCGAATCTGCGTGTACTTGTCGGTCGTGAACTTGTCGCTCGTGGTCGCGGTCGACATCAGGCAGCGTCCTCCATCAGCACTTTCAGATCGGCGTGCGCCTGGCCGATGCGGGCCAGCGCCACCATGCAGGCCGCGCGCTCGCTCGCCCCGCGTGAGCCCATGAACTCGCGCAACAACGACGCCGCCAGACCGGCGAAGCCGCGGTCCTCGAGCGCCAGGTCGCGCATCGACTCGATCAGCGCCAGCTTGGCCTTGCGGGCCGGCAGCGGCCTCGCGCGGCGCCTGGCCTTTGGTTCATCCGCCTGCGGCTGCGCGGCGACCTCGGCCTCCGCGGCCTTTGCGGCTTCAACCGGAAGCTTGGTCGGCGGGATCGAGAACAGCACCCGGCGCATGAACGCCTGCAGCGCCTCGTTGCTGGCCGGTGGTTTGCCGGGTCGCGGCGGTGCGCCGATGCCCTCGACTGGCACCGCGCTCGCGGCGGCCGTGGTCTTGGGGTCCGCCTTCTTCGCGGCCGGCTTGCTGCTGCCGCGCGGCTCCTGACGCGGCTGCGGCTTCCAATTATCGGTGATGCCACGCTCGCGGTACAGCGACCAGATCGTGCGCACCACGAACGAGGTGACCTGGCGGTCGGGCGACTCGCTGAGGCGAAACAGCTCCTCGGGGATCGCCAGGGCCGGGTAGCGGTGGATCAGCTGCATGCCGAGGCCGCGGGTCTCGGACACCAGGCTCTCGCAGAAGCCGTACACCGCGGTCGCCGTCAGCGAGGCCGGGTTGACGCGGTAGCGCCGATGCTCCGCCGACTCGTCGGCGAGCAGCGCCTTGGCGAAGAACTCGCGGACCTCGGGATACGGCGCCTCGGTGACCTCGACGATCTCGTTGATCGGCGGGGCCCAGCGGGCCAGCTCCCAGCGCGCGAGGTCAAGGCCGAACTGCCGCAACGGCGCGCGGGCGTCGACCAGCAGCGGCTTGATGCGCGCCCAGGTCAGGTACGTCGCGGGGATCTCCGCGCCGGGGTCCACCGGCCGGTCGGTCTGCGCGAGGCTGATGTCCGGGTGATGGCGCCGGATGTAGTGGCGGGCGAAGCTCGCCTGCGGCGCGTCGGCGGGGCCGGGGCCGGTCGCCATCTCCCACAGGCGATCGCAGCCGGCACCGACGGCGTCGGCCGTGAACTCGCGCTGCTCGCCGGCCAGCATCTGCAAGAACGCCGTCTCGGAGATGATCTTGATGCCCGCGCCCTTCTCGACCAGCTTCTCGGCCGCGACCTGCTTGCTGCCCTTGCGGCCGTTGCCGTACAGCGGCGAGCCCTCGTCGCCGATCACCAGGTAGTCGAGCTTGGCGGTGACACTGCCCGAGTTCTTGCCGCCCGCGCCGGTGACCTTCGCCTCCGCCTCGTCGCGCACCATCGTGTTCAGCTTGCCGGTGAACAGGAAGCTCTTGCCCCCGAGGTCGGCCTGCTTCGCGCCCGCGGCTTCCTTCTTCTTCGGCGCCTCGGCGACCTTCGGAGCGAAGTCCGCGGGCACCAGCGCCTTCGTCATGTACTCGAGCGCGAACTCCCGGTAGTGCGACTCGGGCCGCAGCGCGAGCTGCATCAACCAGTCGAAGCCGAGCTGACCCGGTGAGAACCGGCGCACGTCGCTGAGGAAGCCCAGCGCCGCGCGGGCCAGGTCGTCGCTGAACTTCAGGTCGCGGGCCCACGGCAGCCCGCTCGCCATCAGCGTATGCAGCCACGGGTCGGCGTCCCAGCTGGGATGGAAGGCGACCGCCCGCCAGAACTCCGCGCCGATGTCCTCGGCCTTCAGCCGCTCCTCACCGATCCACGCGAGGATGGTCGCGCGGGCGTGCGGGTGCAGGACCATGCGCGCCAGGAACTCACGCCCGAAGTCCTCGCCGGGGAAGCGCGACAGCGCGTCGAGGGCGAAGCGGGCCGCGTTCGCCGAGACCCGCGGGTCGTCGAGCAGGCCGCGAAAGAAGCTCGCGCCGAGCGACTTGTGCGTGTGCACCTTCATCAACAGCTCGCTCGCGAACTCGAAGACCTTGCCGCGCTCGTCGAGCAGCCGGTCCGCGAACCATTCCGGCGTAAGCTCGCGCGCCGAGAAGTGCTTGCGCAGCGCGCTCGCGGCGAGGTCGTGCGCGTGCTGGGTGCCGAGCAGCTGACCCCAGGCGTCGAGGCCGATGTCCTTGCGCGGATCCCTATCACCGATCAGGTCGGCGGCGAGCTTGCGGACCTCGACGTTGCTGTTGTTGGCGAGGCGAAGCAGGCGACCGAGCTCGAGGTCTCGCGCGTGCGTGCGGGCATACGCGGCCGCGTACACGCGGGCGGGATCACTGCTCGAGTCGAGCAGCCGCAGCACCGGCTCGTGCAGGCCGAGCTCGCGGAAGCTGCCCTGCTCGAACTTCGGGACATTGCCCAGGAGCCAGATCACGAACTCGTCGACGGTCGCCGACTGCACCGCGATCAGGCGCACGACCCACGGCGCCTCGACCTCACGCAGGCTCGCGCGGAAGTCGGTCTTCAACGCCGCCGCCGCGAACTTGCGGACCTGCTCCGAGCCGGCGCGCTCGAGCAGCGTCAGCACCGGCCGCGGCGTGCGGCGCCACAGCTCGGCGTACGCGCGCTCGTTCAACGAGGTGCCGCTGCCGCGCGAGATCTTGAAGTTGCGGCGCGTGTACTTCTTCGACTCGTGATGGAGGATGTGGTTGTAGACCCAGGTCCTCGCGAACTGCGTGCTGTCGTCGTAGGCGCGCAGCACATCGACCGCCGCGTCGACATAGGCGGGCGCGAGCGCCTGCCCCGTGCGCCGCAGGACTCGCCAGGCGCGACGGACCAGGTAGCCCATCGTGCGCCGCGAGATCTCGCGATAACTGCCGGCCTTGGTCGCGTAGGCGGCGTCGAAGCGGGCCGCGAGCGCGCCGAGCACCTCGGTGTCGCCCTTCTCCTCGGCCTCCTTGAACACCCGCTTGAGCCCGCGCCACGGGCCCCAGCACAGCGGCACCTTGCGGATCACCTCGAGCAGCATCGTCCGCTCGTAGGCCCCGTTCTTGTGCCACAGCTCGACGATCACCTGATGCAGCTGCAAGCGCGGCGGCATCGGCAGCTCGGCCGCCGGGGCCTCGAGCGCCTTCATCGTGTCGATGCGGTAGCGGGCGCGGGCCTGCGGTCCCTCGCGGCGAAACTGATAGTTGTTCAGATGCGAGATGAAGCCCGCGAAGCTCAGCGCCCCTTCCCGCGGCGGCGCGGCCGGGCGCGGATCCGTGGCTGTCGCCAGGGTGACGATGAGGTTGGCCAGGTCGGGGTCGCGGCTGTCCCACGCGCGCCGGATGTCGTCGAGGCTGAGTTCAAGGCCCATCGCTAGCTCCCTGAGGCGAGGCCGACCCCCGAACGGGTGCCGGACGCAGGCCGGCAGCATGCCCATCCGCGGGGCCGGCTTCAACCACACCCAGCACCGGCCTCTCCGTTTCGTGCTGGTTTCCGCGCGCAGACGTCGGCAAAACGCGCGCGGCCGCGCATTCCCGCGCCCGAGCCCAACAACCGGGGATCGACCGCTCAGGCGTCGCGCAGGGCCGGGGTCGCGAAGCACCTGCGACCCGCGTCGCAGCCCTCGGGCACCGCCGGCTCGTCGTCGGGGCCCCAGGGCTGGCAGGTGCGCAGACACGTGTAGGGCACCTGATTGCGGGTGAAGGCGAACTGACGCTCGGCGATCGAGGCCTCGCGGTCGTAACCCTTCCAGCGCAAGAACTGGCAGATCTGCGGGCTCACCGGCTTCGTCGGCTGCGTCGGCTTCGTCATGGTCTGTCCTTGGGGTCAGCGGGTGCGAGCGCGCGCTCGAGCGCCGTGTGGATCGTGGCGCGAAGGATCTGCAGCTTGTGGGCGGCGCCCGGGGGCGAGGAGGTGCCCTCACCCGCCAGGCTCGACGCGTCGAGCAGCAGCGCCTCGCTCGGTCGCTGGGCGAGCAGCCGCTGCTCGACCGCCGCCAGGCGCAGCGGCACGTTCGCCACCCCGCCGACCGCCACCCGCACGAAGCGGATCGCCCCGTCCGTGACCACCACCCGCACCACCGCCTCCGCGATCGGCCACTCGCCGCGAGCCCGACTCGAGGTCCGATGAAATCCGCTGCGCTCGTTCGCCAGCGGCGCGGGCACCTTCACCGTCAGCAACACATTGCCGGGTGGCAGGCGATGCGCACGCGCCGGGTCCGAGCCATCCCCATACAGCGCCGCGATCGGCCACGCCTCGCCGGACGCCGCCCCCGCGAGCTCGAGCTCGGCGTCGTAGGCCAGCAGCGCGACCGCCATCGTCGACGGATGCGGCGCGATGCACGGCCCGAGGTCGATGCACGCGTGCTGCGAATGATCCCCCGCGCGCGCCTCACAGCTGTTGCCGCCGGCCTGAAAACAGCGCGCCCCCGGCCGGCGGAAATACCAGCAGCGCATCGACTGCAGCAGGTTCCCGCCGAGCGTCGCCACGTTGCGGATCTGCGGAGTCGCGAGCTCGCCGGCCGCGGTCGCCAGCGCGGGCCACTGCTGCGCGACCGCAACATCACCGGCGATGCTCGCCAGGCGCACGCGACTGCCGATCTGCAGCACCCCGGCCTGCACCGCGATCGTCTCGAGATCCGGCACATCGCGCAGATCCACGAGCGGCCCGCTCGTGAGCCCCAGACGCCGCCGATCCTGCAGGTCCGTGCCGCCGGCGCGCACGCTGCGTCCGGTCTCGATCTGCAGCAGCGCCTCGCGAGTCATGGGAAAGTCGAGAAAGTCGATCATGCGGGCACCATGCCGGCGAGCACACGCTCGGGGCGGATCGGGAGGTCACGCGGACGAAAGCCGGTCGCATCGAAGATCGCGTTGCCGATCGCCGCCGCGGGCGCGAGCGTCACCAGCTCGGCGAGACCGACCCCACCGCCGCCGGCATTATCAAACCCACCCTCGACAAAATGCACCTCGCTCTCGCCGACATCGGAGATCCCCGCGATGCGATAATCCTCGAGCCCGCCGGTCAGCAACAACCCGGAGCGCGGGTCGAGGCGTCGCTCCTCGTACAGCGCATAGCTGATGCCCTGCGCGACCCCGCCGAGCACCTGGCTGCGGGCGAGCACCGGGGCGACGATGCGACCGGCCGCGACCCCGTGGAACGAGCGCAGCGTGCGAACCACTCCGAGGCGCGTATCGACCTCGACCTCGAACACATGCAGCGCGCCCGCGATGTACTTGCCGACCGCGAGTCCGCCGACGATCGGCGGGAAGAACCAGCCCCCGCGATCGCGCCTTCGTTCACCGACGAAGCTCGCGGGCGGGGCCGCGGCGAGCACCTGCGCCCACGGCAGCAGACCGCCCGCGTGCTTGATCCCGCCGTGTCCCGGGGTGCCGCGCACGCCGAGCACGCTCGCCGCCTGCTCGATCAAATACTTGCGCGCCTGCTCGGCCGCGTCGATCGCCGCCGGCACGATCGACGCCGTCGTCCGGCTCCCGCCGCTGACCGGTCCGCGCACCAGCTTCGAGTCGCCGATGCGCACCTCGACGTTCGCCGGCGCCACCCCGAGCCGCTCGCCCACCGTGCGCGCGAGCACCGTGCGCGTGCCGTTGCCGATGTCCTGACACGCCGTCGAGACCACGAAGCCCTGCGGCCCGACATCGACCTGCACCCGCGACGAGGGCTGCGCGAAGTACATCCAGCCCGCGACCGCCACCCCGACGCCGCGCCGCAAACGACCGCGATCGTGCTGTGGTTTGGCCCGGTCCTTCCACGCCGGCAGGCCCTCGACCCAGTCATAAAGCAGCCGCCGCGCCGGGTTTGGATCCCACCGGCGACGCAGCGCGATCGGGTCGGCCAGCAAACGCGTCGCCGCCTCGTCGACCGCCTGCTCGAGCGCCCAGAACGCGGGCGGCCCGCCCGGTCCACGAAACGGCTTCGACGGCGGCGCGTGGGTCAGCACGTCGTAATCCGCGAGGTCCTTGGGTGCATCGGCATACATCACCCGCATCAACAGCGTGCTGGTCGAGCCGACCGCCGCGCCACCATCCGCGCGCGACGTCGCCGAGATCCCGAGCAGCTCCCCATCCGTCGCCGCCGCGATCGTCACCGAGGTCTCGTGCGCCGGACGTGAACCACCGACCGCGAGCTCCTCGCGGCGATCGAGGACCACGCGCACGGGCTTGCCGGTCAGCCGGGTGAGCTCGACCGCCGCGACCACCTCCATACCCAGCGTCACCTTGCTGCCGAAGCCACCGCCGACGTGCTGCGCGAGCACGCGGACCTGCGACTCCTTCAAGTTCCAGCGCTCCGCGATATCCTCGGAGATCTGGCTGACCGCCTGCGTCGACAGGTACACCACCAGCGAATCACCCTGCCAGTGCGCGACGCAGGCGTGCGGCTCGAGGCACGAGTGACACTGCGACTGCGTCGTATACGTCGCCTCGACGAGCGTGCCGCGAGCCGGCTCCGCGCGCAGCGAGCGGAGCGCCCGGCGCAGCTTCGGCGCGTGATGCGAGAACATCGAGAACGGCCCGCGCACATTGCCGTCCCAGGACTCGGGCAGCAGCGGCCCCTCGCTGTGGTTGCTCGCCTTGCGCCGCGCGCTCATCGTCGGATACACGTGCACCGCGCCGGGTGCCCGCGCCGCCGCCATCCCGATCACCGCCGGCAGCACCTCGTAATCCACGACGATGCGCCCCAGCGCCGCCGCGGCCGTCCGCGCATCCGTGGCCGCCACCGCGCAGATCTCCTGACCGACATAACGAATGACCGTCGCCCCGCTCATCAGGTCGACCGCGCCTGCCACTCCCGGCATCGCCAGCGCCGGCGCCCAGTCGACCCGCTTCACCCGCGCGTGTGCATGCGGCGAGCGCAGCACCGCCACCTCGAGCTGCTCCGGCAATTGCACATCGACCGTATACTGGGCCGCGCCCGTCACCTTGTCGCGCGCCTCGTGGCGCGGCGGCGCGGCCACCTCGCGCTCGTAGTCCCCCGCGCAGGCCCGCTGCACCGCCTGCAAAATGTTTTCATAGGCGCCGCAGCGACACAGGTGCCCCGCCAGCGCCGCCGCCACCTCGTCCCGCTCCGGCTTCTTCGCCCCGTGTTCGGCCCGCCAGCGCGTATAAAACGCCGACGCCTCGACCACGAAGCCCGGCGTGCAATATCCACACTGCAGCGCGTCCTCGGCCATGAACGCCCGCTGCACCGGATGCAATCCCCCCGCGCCCGCCACCCCCTCGATCGTCGTCAGCTTGCGGCCCTGCAGGCTGGTCGCCGGCAGCAGACAGCCTGCGACCGGCGCCCCGTCGACCAGCATCGTGCAGGCTCCGCAGGCCCCGTGCCCGCAGGCCAGCTTGGCCCCGCGCAGCCCGAGCTGCTGGCGCACCAGCTCGAGCGCCGAGGTGTCGGCCCCGACCTCGACGCTATGGGCCTTCGCATTGACCTCGACGATGATGGGCACCAGGCCGACGGCCGGCTCCGGCGACGCCGCGCCGTGTCCGAGCTCGTGTGCGGCCTCCGTGCGACAGCCGCCGAGCAGCGAGGCTCCGGTCGCACCGAGGGTGCCCCGCAGAACGGTCCGACGAGAGGGGGTCTGCGCCATGTCTCGCCGACGATAACAAATTCGCGCCCCTCACGGCGCAAGTTCTTCACCCGCTCAGGGCGGCCCGCACACCAGGTCCTCGAAATTCCCGCACGACCCCGCCTCGCTCGCATACCAGCTCCCGGTCGAATGATTACACCACTGCCACGACCCCGGCTCCGGCGTATGGCAGGTCGAGCAGTCATAACAAAAGAACCCCGCGAAGTTCTTCGCCTTCGGGTCCGCGCTCTGCCCACAATACGCCGTCCAGCACCCACCGTCCGGATTCAAGCCATTGACATCGCACTGATTGGCGACCCCGGTCGGCACCTCGCAGCCGTTGTCCCAATTCCCGTCGCAGTTCTCCCACGGCGCCACGCACTCGAAGCCCTGGCACACGCCCGCCGCACAGGCCCCACCACCGGCATGCGGCCGCTCGCAGTCGATCACCACCCCGTCACACCCACCCGCCCCGTCACACCCGTCATCCTCGGTGCACGCATCACCATCATCACACAGCACCTCCGCCCCGGCCGGCGAATATACACACCCCCCATCCACACACACTCCGGGCCCCACCTCGCA
>ERZ795056.7382-NODE-7382-length-10553-cov-4.341779_pt1 | contig 10553 bp, 5 predicted proteins | sample MGYA00375140_ERZ795056 | MGnify/ENA primary metagenome ERZ795056 (study PRJEB30185, sample SAMN05720227) | activated sludge metagenome | isolation source: Anaerobic digester | place: USA | collected 2015-03-09 ...
GTTGCAAGGCTTTGGACATGCCTGCAGTATTGCCGCAAGAAGGCCGCTTAGCCAGAACGGATGAACCTTAAAAAACGCGGTGGCGTCGCCGAGCACAAACAATTAAATCTCACAAAACGTGAAGATCCAAAAAGGCGCGAGGCCACGCGCAGAGGGTTGAATGCCGGCGACTTGTCGGCGGCAGAAGGGACGCAACGGTCCCTTGGTAGAGCTGGCTCACCGCCGAACTCATCACTCAACGTTGCTTTTCATCCTTTGCAGTTCTGCGTTTAGATGTCCTAGGCTTACGATACCTAGCCATGAACTATCCTGAGCTCGCGTCGATCCAAGTTTGGATCGACACGCCCGACCACAGACGCCTGGAAATCGCGACGTCGATCGCGAAGGATCACGCCCTCGAGTTCGAGAGGCTTGAGCCGTTCCGTCGTGAAGATCTTCCGCTCGCGTCCTACTTTGGTCTTGATGGGCTCTTTCGCTTCGTGCTTGTGCCGGGCGGTACGTTCTCCCTTGGACTCTCCGATGATGAAGTGCGCGTGCTCGAGGATTTTGCTGCACCGCACCGTGGTGACGCGACGTTCGACCAGGCGTGGGGAAATCTTTTCGAGTTGACTTCGGCCTTCAGGCCCGTTCGAGCCGTCACGGTTGGCGCATGTCTATTTGCGCAGAACACGATGGGGGATTTCGCTCTCGATGACTGGCGCACACAGATGGGTGAAGCGCTCGTCGGCGAGGGCGGCGACACCAGCAAGCTACCCGAGGACATCGAAGTCGCGTTCGCCGAGCGTGGCTTTCGCCTGCCGACGGAGGCTGAGTGGGAGTGGTGCGCACGCGGCGGCCGCGCTGGAGAGCTAACCTTCAAGGGGAACGTGCTCCCCGATGACAAACACTATCGAACGATCTCCCGCGAGCTCGATCGGAGCCAAGACCAAGACAAGGATCGGCACGCGAGGATCGCGAACGACTTCGGGCTCGTGGGTTTTGGCGTCCACGCAGAGCTGTGCAGCGACGTCTTCTCGCTTCAGCCGAACGCAGCCTCCCCCGCCACGAAGAGTTGGCCGGACCGCGTCGTCCGCGGTGGCGCCGGCGCTACCTATAAATGGCAAAATCCAGGCGAGTGGCAACCGCTCCTCACGGCCTTTCGCCAACGAGCAGGCGGGCTCCTCAACGCCGTTGGGATTCGGCCCGTTCGCAGCGTGTAGAGTGTGGAGGGCGCGGCTCGCGAAACACCTGCTTGCGGTCCGGGCAGTAGGCAGCTGAGCTCACGGTGCCGCTATTTCGCAATTATGCTCGGGGTCACCCGCATGGTGCCATTGGGTGTCGACCACGACCACCCCGTAACACCAGTACGCGGAATAGAAATTGGCGCTTCGAATCGCTCAATCAATGTAGTGATATTGTTTGGCAACACGGTAGTGACGCGCACGCTAAGTTTCATAGCGGCAAGATTTTCAGAGCTTGGCTTCGCAAAGGTTACCGTGAGGTCCATCGTGCGATTGTTCGAAGTCAACGTGAACAGGCTTGTGCTGTCGCCTGCATTGTTTAGATTTAGAACACTAATCGGCATCGAAACGACTGATTTGCCCGTCGCTGGCGTTTCTAGCTCGAGCCGAACCGTGTCGGCGTTCGCTACTTGCGAGGCCAATGTAAGGGTGATTATTCCAGTTAACATTTTTGTTTGCATGAACAACATGAAGCAACAAAGAGCAACGTCCATGCCAAAAACGTAAATCAATCAATACTGCAAGTTAGTCTCTACAACCATGCACAGTCATGCCAGCGGGGCAAGCTCAGCGAAACGCGTCCGCCAGATCGGCAATCGCATTGGCTGCAGCCGCCAACATCGCTACAAGGAAATGCACCGCGGCTGTTTGCCTGTGGCGCACCTGCAAACAAGCCACCGTGGGCGAGCGCTCGCGCCACTAGCTTGGCGCGTTGGTCGTGAATGTCGTCGTTCGCTCAGGCTTATGCGAAACGACCTGAGTGCCGCTACATGCCTGGGCAGAACTTGGACGGATCGGCGAAGCGCGCTTCCAGGGTGGCGTCGGTTTGCCCGGGTTGCATGGTGATGTTCCAGTCCTCGTTGCTCGGCTGGGCGTTGCCGTAGCCCCAGATACCGTCAATGGACATGACACCCTTGTCGTCGGGACCAAACTTGAAACTGACCATTCCCGAATCGGCGTCGCCCGCACGGCTGGGATCTTCGCACCAGTGACCGGTGAAGGTCGTGCCAGTAACAGTGCCGCGGACCGCACCAGCGTCGTGGGTGTATGCGCCCCACAACTCGTCGCCAACTTGCTTGAGCACCAACACGCCCCAATCGCCGTTGTACAGACCTTCGTATTGCGCCAAGGAACCCGGACCGGCGGCCCCCGCCGTGACGGGCGTGGCAGGCGTGGCAGGCGTGACAGCCGTGGTTTTTGAGGCGGCACATCCGCCGAGGGCAACGGCGACGAGGGTGCTAATCAGTGTCGAGGAACCAATGGTTTTGAACATCATTTGGGACGATTTAGTGCAGCTGCGCCGGTCTGTCAACGCCACACGCGTACCGGAAAATTTCAACGTGATCGCAAGACCCATTTCAACAAAATCGCCACCAACAATGCCGGGGTGCACACCGGCCAACGAGTTCACCAGCCAGCGTCAGCACCGCGTTGTGCCGCACAGCACCGCGCGCTAGCGTTACAGCATCAGCTTCGCCACCCGCGCACCTCGACAAGCAACCGCCAGCTACTCGCAGCTGATCGGTTTGAGGTTCCAGACGGTTTCGTCAAAGTCGAGAACGGTCATTTCATTAGGATCAATCAAGGTAATGGTAACCGGCGGCTCCGTCGACGGTTGAATCACGAACTCATAGCGATAGCGCAGCACGAGATCCTTGGGCACGCAGGCGCTCGCATTGTACGATGTTCCGACCAAGCTCAAATCAAGCCTGCCACCAGGAAGGATGTCCCCGACCACTGCGGCCGAAACCGTATCGGGCTGTGCCGCAAAGCTAAATTGGGTCACGCAACATGGCGGTCCACCGTCGAGGTTAGACGGCGCAGCATCAACCAGTTGCACTGGGGTGGTCGTGGTCACACCGCCACTGACGGGACCATTATAGGGTGCCTCGGCAGCATCTAGCGCCGGTTCAACATACGGCAGATTGTCGCCGCACGCCGCGCTAACCAAGCCTGCCGCGCCGATGGCGACGGCGATAGCAACGGCACGTTGTTGCCGCTGCTTTCTAATAATGTTCATCATGGCTGACCTCCCGCAAGCATCAGACCTTGCGTCGCTTCTGCCGGCGTCAAATACGCCGCGATGGCAGCATACAAACCGTTGCCTTCTTTTTTGGCTTCTTGCGCAAGCTCGAATGGAATTTGCGCGATCAGGGCTTGGCGCGCCGCCGCATTCACTTGTGCAGAATTGCCGAGAATTCGAATGATCGCGCGGCGGGTTTGCAGCGACGGGTTTTGCTGCACGTCGGCAATCGCGCGATCGACCAACGCATTGGGTGCGGCTTCGGGTTGATCGGTAAGCTGTCGCGATAGCACGGTGTAAATTTCGCGTTTCACGGTTGGGTCAGCCTCGTGACCAAGCCAGCTTGCGGCAAAATCAGCGCTTTCCGAGACCCGAATGCGACGCATGGCGTACGCCGCCGATGCGCGAATTTTTACGTCGCTGTTCGTGGTGAAGGGCTGCGTCACTGACAATAGCGACTTGTCCCCGAGGTTGCCGATCGCACGAAACGTGGTGTGCAACGAATGTCGCGTCGCTCGGTCGGTAAGTAGATTAGTAAACACTTTTTTGGCTTCGGCAATCACCGCTGGATCCGCTTCCGATCGCAACCCACCAAACATGCCCAGTGCCAGCGCGCTTTCGCGGCCAAGCTGACGTGCATTGAAGCCGCGATCTGATTTCAGGTGCGCCGCCGTCATGCTGCCTAGCTCGGCGGCGAACGGCACGCCAACATCAGCACGATCAACCATGGCAAACATCGCGCGCGTGCGATCGGAGACTTGCGCATGGTCATCACGCATCACGGCAAGCAGCGCTGCTTTGGCCTCAGGCACCCGCGCATTGCCTACCGCAAGCCAGCCCGACGCAATCCCGTCGGCGATCTTGCGCTCTTGCAAGGCTTTTACAAACGGCTCAATCGCGGCAGGGTTGGCTTCAAGGTATGCCGACGTCTTGCGCCACGTGAAAGCAAAATTTGCTTCGGTGCGATTGAGGGCTTCGTGATTCGCAAGCGCTTGCGCCAAGGTTTGGTGCTTGAGCGACTCACGTAGCACAAGGTCTTGCTCTGTAACTTCGCGCTCAATGCGGGTTTGCACGCGCCGCGGCAACAGGTTCTCCCAAATAAAGTCGTTGGTATTGTAGCGCGCGTGTTCCGTTGCGCGGGCAAGTTGGCTGTTGCTCCGTACCACCGTGCGCTGTGCATAGGCACCGATGCCTGGCATCTCAAGTTGCTCGGTGTGCTCAAAGCTTTCAAACCATGGATTTGCGCCCGGCACTACGTAGGTGTGACTTGTTTCTGGACGTACCGCACCGAGTTTGCTCATCACTTGCGCGTCGACATCCCATAGCGCGCTATACGACTCGGTGTCACCCGTCACTGCACCGTTGGCGCCGTGCGAATAACGTGCGCGCGCCACGCCACGCGAAGTCTCGTGAATGTTCGCGTCATTGGTTGGCCATCGCCAAACCAGTTCGTACGCCATCGCTTGCTGCGCACGGGCGGCGGCGAGGGCCGTCTGCTGGTAGCGAGCAAAGCCAACGACATCGCAGCTATCCGCAATACGCAACAAAAACGGCGCAGCGCTAATGTTGGTCTCGTTATCGGCACCAAATTGCGCTTGGACAATCGCGCCTTCGGCATCGCGGCCAATGGTCAATAGCGACAACTTGAGTTGGGCGCCAAATTGCGTCGCGTGTTTGTCACCGTCACTGCCGCCCCAAGTGCCACCGGTCAGGGTGCCATTGAGATCAACATCAATGAGATAGCCCAAGCGTTGGCCTGGCTCTAAGCGACAACCGTTGCGAGTTGCAGGATCGAGTGGCATGTCGACGACAACTGCTGCAGGGCTGCGGTTGATCCCATGCCACAGATAGCCAATGCCACTAGCCAAGGCCGCGCCAGCCAGCACGGCCAGATGTTTGATGCCGATTTTCATTGTAGCTCCATGTACGGAAAGTCTTCGCGAAACAGCTTGCCTTCGGCGATTTTGAACCCATCAAATGAGATGAGGGACTTGGTTACTGAGAACAAAAACAAGCGAATCTCGAGGTAGATCCCAACCGCCAACAACGTCATGTTGTATGGCGCCTCAACAAACTTCGTGCCCATCTCGAGTTGGGTGCCACTCGGCGTCGTGATCTCCCATTTTTCCGAGCCACCAGCAAACGTGACGGAGAAATCAAGAAAGCGCAGCCCGCCAAGAATGCAAATGCCAATCTTGTCATTTGGAATACATGCTTCCACCGCCGCACCCGCACCGATACCAACGTTAACTTTGCCGGTAATTTTGGTGTAATCTTCGGATGCAGCTGGCAGCCACTGACACAGCGGCTTGAGCATATCCGTGTCTGACCGTTTGGCTATGATCTGAGCGCCGCCACCTGAGGTTTTGCCAAGCGCCAGCCCGAGCGCACTAGGTAACGCCAGGCCGCTCATATTGAAATCGCTTTGAGCCAAAACCGAGCTCGTCGGGGTCGGCGTGCCTAACCCAGTGCCGGTCGCAAAGTCAGAGTCATCTGAAAGGTAACGATACGTTAGCGCGGCTTGGCGGACACAGCCGTCGTGCTCAGGGGTGCCTGGCGTATGACCGTTGCAACTTGGCGAAGCAAATTGGTAGGCAACCTGGCCGCCGATCCATAGTGCTTGCTCCGAGCTGCTCGCTAGGCTTGCCGTCATCGCGTCAAAGTCATCGTCACTACGCATTTCGGCCAACCGCCCACCCGACACCATGCATGACTTGCGGGCGTCATTTTGGTTCGCGGCAGCACTGCCAATAAACAGACAGTTCGCACCGCCCGTGTCGGCCGCCTTACATGGGTACTCTTTTTCCTCCTCGGGCACCCACAACACTTCCAAGCCTAAGCCGATGGATACCCCTGCACCGACGGAGATCTTTAGCTGGCCTGGAATTGGGCCGAGCAAGAACAACGTCTTGTAGCCGAACGCCACGCCAATCCCTTCACGCCCGCCAAACTTGCCTTGGTCCACTTCGACGGAGATCGGTGTGGTTGGCTTCAGCAAATCGGAAAGATTGTCGATTACGGTACCGATATCGATCGTGACTTCGACGTTTTCGCTGGCCTGGGTGATATCGGTTTTGTCCCATGACAGGTCAAACTTGCTATCGGATTCGTCGATAATCGAAAAGCCGAGCGCTTCGGCTGAGGAATCGCCGCTCGCGGTGCCAGCGTCGGTGTTGTCTTGATTCGTGTCATCCGACGCAAAGATGCTGCGACCCAGCGCGCCACTGGTTGCCATGTCGTGCTTGCCACTGGAACTGCACGTCGCGCCCACGCAAGTCGACTCCGAGGAGTCATTCTGCTCACCTTGGGTGTCGTTGTTGCCGTTGTTCTGCGCAGCGCCAAGCGTTGTATCTGGGCTTGGCGGCGTCGGCGCTAGTGGGCTCGACGACTCATCGCGGACAATTGCGACCACGGTATCGGCAACTCGACATCCGCTATCACCAGTGCGATAGGCCACGCCGGCCTTGTAGGCCACGCCTTGATCGGTGACCGCCGCGTAGTCGTCCATGATGAGATGCGGGAAGTTTTGTTGATCGATCCAGACCGATTGCGCTTTGCCCTTGAGGTTGATGCAGTAGTACAAACGCAAGCCGGGCCAAAACGTCGGCGCCGAGCGAATGCTTGCCATCATCGTGCGTGGCAACGTGACTGTGCCGGTCGCGACGGCGCTTGTGGCAGTGGCATTCGTTAGTGGAATTTCACCAACGTACATCGCCGTACTAAGGCCAGCGGATGGATGCGCGCTAGCCGCGTAGACCCTTGCAGTCACGCTGTTTCGCAATGTGTAACTTGAGTTCGATGCAAACGAATATGGGTTGGCTGCGGTATCACCGACGGTCGTCCAGCCCAAGCTCACTTTGACTGCACCCAGGGCGCGTGAATTGACGCGGACCCGCAACTGCTGCGTCTCAGCGCGCAGGTATTCAGTACCAAATGAAAGCCGCGTTGGTCGAGGCGCCTCGGTGTCGGTCACCCGAGAACCCGGTCGATTGAGGCGCGACGGTTCGAGCCACGCTGCCCGGTCGGCGATCTCAAAAGGCGCTGGGTTATCGTTGTGATAGGCAATCTCGCGCTGTTGATAGTAGCGCACGAAGTCGATGTACGAATTCGCGGCGTCAGGGCGTGGGTGATAGTAAAAGCCGGTTGGATTGGGCGCGCACTGACACGTGTCGTCGGGCAGCCACTGCTGCATACCTTGGCTGAGCCGATAGTTGCCCTCCATGTCGTAGGACGAGTGCAAGGTAACTCGGCGGAACTCCCAGCGCTCACCGGCAAGATTTTCGACATTGATACCTAAGCGTCGTGCCAAGTCTTTTTTGGCGCGATCGGCGGCGCCTTCGTTGGCGCAGTCATCTGGCAAGTTCGTGCGCAGGGTCGCGCCACGGACACCAAAGCGATTGGTTGGCTCGTTGCCGGTGAGGTAGGTGGCACCGACTGAGCAACGGAACCCTTGCGCATATTCAAGCGCCCGGCCTTGCGCGTCTACTTTTACCCACTGGTCGGTTAACCAGAACATGACGCGTCCGCGCACTGTGCCTTTATAGGTTTGCTCAAGTTGATAGGGCACGCCGGGAATTAGCGGATCACGGCCAAGATCTACCGCGGTGGTTTTCACCAACGAGATCATATACGGCGGTCCGAACACGGCATCGGCAGTTGCCTTTTGCACGGGCACACACTGCATCTTGGCATCGCGAATCGTATCTTCGGGACACGAAGCCGGAATGCAGGCCTTGCCACTTAGCGCCACCGTTTCGGTGGTGAAGCGCTCGTGAAATGTCGTGCCATCGCCCGAGCCATTCGCGGCACGCGCCAGTGGCAGCGGGCATGCGAACTCGACGCGATCGCGTTGCAGCATCCCATCGACGGTGCGTTCGTTCACGGCATAGGTATTGCTGAACTGCGCCAACTCATCGCCGCAGGTGTACTTCACGGTGAATTCGCGACACGACGGCGTAAACTCACACGACAACGTATTTTGACATGCGGTCATAAACGTCGCTTCGTTAGAGCCATCGACGCACTTGGCGCTCACGGCTTTTACTGGGCGTAACGTACCTTCGCCTGACAGCCCCGTGCCAAAATCCCACCCGACTTGGCCAGGCTGGCAAGTCACGGCCGGATCTCCAGCATTGAACACTGGGTCATCGTAGTCAACGCGGCTGGTACAGCCGGCAATGGAAATTGCCGCGATCGCTACGCTGGTAGTTACCGTTAACGCAGACAACCCGGGCCATTTGAGCGCCACCGCTGATTTAGCTTTTGCTTGGTTCATAACGCTCCTCATTAGTTCCGCTTCACGAATGCGTTATCCGCACCCATGGCCCAAAGTTCAGCACCGCGGCTAAACACCGTGAACAGCGCCTTCGTGGTTGGTGAAACTTCCGACACCACTTGGGTGCCGTTCCAGCGCCGAATCACGCCACCATTGCCGACAAAGTAGACTTCGTTTGCACTTACGCCCCACACAGCATTGAGCGCTTGGGTCGTGCCACTAGCAACACTGGTCCAGTTGCTGCCGTTGAAGCGCAAGATGGTTCCACCGTCGCCAACCGCCCACGCGTCAGTTGCACTTGCGGCCCATACGCCACGCAACGTCGAGGAGACGACCGGCGTGTCAAGGGTCCACATTGCGCCGTTGTAACGTTCAATAGTTCCGGCTGCGCCAACGGCCCACGCTGTCGTCATATCGAGTACGAACACGCCATGCAACTCGTTGGTTGCCGGCGGCGGGAATATGGTAAACGCGTCAGTGAAATTGGTCCCGTCCCAACTCCCAATATCGCCATTGGTGCCGACGACAAAGATGGTGTTGTCAACCCCGTGAATCGCGTTGCCAGCCATCGTGCCATTTGGCAACGTTGGGGTAAACCAATCGCTACCGTTGTGGTGTTTGGCAACGCCATCAGTTGAGGCAACCAAAATATTTGGCGTGCCCATGTCCAACCAAGTGTGGAGCGAGCGCCAAGCAAAGCCAGGGGCTGGCTGCGAGGTCGACCAAGTGGCCCCGTTGTAGGTGCCGACCAGATCACCGCCAATAGCAACGGTATCTTGACCGGCGCCAAACGACCGCGCGTCGAGATGATCATCCGTCGCAGCACCAAAGGTCGTCGCTGCAACCGTTGCCCACGATGGCGCAGCTGCACACACGGTGCCGCTGCAAATGCCACTGGCGCAATCAGTGGCAGCGGCACAGGTTTGACCGGTGGTGCATAGCCGCCCTTGACCAACGCAGCGTGCGCCACCGCAGTCGATGTCAGTTTCCGCGTTGTTGCGGACACCGTCGGTACATGGCTCAACTGAGCACACATTGTTAAAGCACACGGCCGATGCGCAATCGGTATTGGCAACGCAGGCTTTGGTGAGGGCACATGTACGCCCTTGCGCCACGCAGGTCGCGCCACCACAATCGATGTCGGTTTCATTGCCATTGCGAACCGCATCCGTACAACTTGGTGCGGTAGCGCAGACATTGGTCGCATCACAGAAGGTCGACGTACAGTCGCTGCCCACAGCACAGCCAAGCCCGTTGGCACACCGGTGACCTTGCGCCACACAGACTGCACCACCGCAGTCGATGCCTGTTTCAGTTCCGTTGCGAATGCCATCGGTACACGTCTCGGTCACGGCACAAACATTGTTCGTGCAGGTTCCTGAAGTACAGTCGGTGCCGGCCATACACGCGGCACCGCCAGCGCAGGTCCGGCCTTGCGCCACACAGGTTGCGCCACCACAATCAACGGCGGTTTCGGTACCGTTGAGTTGACCGTCGACACACGTTGGTTGGCATACCCCGCCGGTGCAAACATTTGAAACGCAGTCGGCCCCGCTGTTGCACAAAAGGCCGGCCCTACATTTATTGCAATCTGCGCCGCCGCAATCGATGGAAGTCTCACGGCCATCCGTGGTGCCATTTGCGCACGACGTACACTTGATGCTGACGTTGGTCACCGCTGCGGAAGCCGTGCCCGAAGCATTTTGAATCGTGCAGTCGACCCCGGACGGTGTTGTCAAGACAACTTGATAGGCACTCTTCACGTTGGTGTTCGGGAACGACCACACGCCAGTTTGGACATCACGAGCGAGCGGATTAAGTTGTTTGCGTAGGGAGGTCGTCGAAGCGGTGGCAAAATTTGGAACTAGGTCGACATAGACTTTTTGAGCACGCGGAATAGCAATGTCGTACTGCCCACCGACTGGCCAGTTTTGCGTACAAATTCCTGCATCGCAGCTCCGACCCGCACCGAGGTTGCAGTCCGTCGATGTTGCGCACGCCGAGCTTCGCCATGTTCTTGTAGCGTTGCTCCATC
>ERZ795056.7384-NODE-7384-length-10551-cov-37.417969_pt1 | contig 10551 bp, 9 predicted proteins | sample MGYA00375140_ERZ795056 | MGnify/ENA primary metagenome ERZ795056 (study PRJEB30185, sample SAMN05720227) | activated sludge metagenome | isolation source: Anaerobic digester | place: USA | collected 2015-03-09 ...
TCGTCCGACCGCTTGGCGACGCCCGTCCCGGTTGGAAGGTGTTGCGCGTTTTGGGCGACTTGTTGGGCGCCGATATGAGCGCATTTAACTCAAGCGAAGACGTGAAAGCCGAGGCGCTCGCAAATTCGCCGGTAGAAAAACTAGGTGCACGCGTTCGCAATTTGAGTCTGCCGGAAACGATTTCCGCAAACCTTGAGCGTGTAGCCGATGTTCCGATCTACAACGCAGACAGCATCGTGCGTCGCGGAAACTCTCTCGCGTTAACCGCTTACGGTAAGCAGCCACAAGTCCGCATATGTCAATCGACGGCTGATCGTCTGGGGTTAGCGCAAGGTGCCGACGTGCGTGTTGCCCAGGGTGGCTTCACTGTCACGGCGAAGTTGAGGGTAGACGACACCGTGGCACCGGATGGCGTGCGCATACCGCTTGCCACCGCTACGTCGGCGCAGTTAGGCGATGCGACCGCCGCAATTTCGTTGGAGGCTGCATGAGCAATCCGGTCGAAGGCGTCATGATGTGGGCGTTTGGTAGCGAATATGCATCGCTGTCCTACGCCATCTGGACGCTCTTAAAGATTCTAGTAATCGTCGTGCCAATCACGCTCTGCGTCGCGTTTCTGACTCTATGGGAACGCAAAGTCATTGGCTGGATGCAGGTGCGGATTGGCCCGAACCGCGTGGGCTTTGGCTGGTTGCAGCCATTCGCCGACGTATTGAAGTTACTTTTCAAAGAAATCGTCGTGCCGACCGGCGCGAGCAAGACGCTCTTTTACATCGCACCGTTGCTATCGATCGGGCCGGCGTTGGCCGCATGGGCCGTAGTACCTTTTGATGCGACGCTGGTGCTTGCCAATGTCAATGCAGGTTTGCTCTACATCCTCGCGCTAACGTCCGTCGGCGTTTACGGCGTGATCCTCGCCGGGTGGGCCTCGAACTCGAAGTATGCTTTTATCGGTTGCTTGCGTTCGGCGGCACAGATCGTGTCGTATGAAATCGCTATGGGGTTCGCGCTAGTCGGCGTATTGATGGCCGCGAACAGCTTGAACTTGGGCGACATTGTCAATGCGCAACAAGGCGGCTTGCATCAGTGGTATTTCATCCCACTGTTCCCTCTATTCATTGTGTACTTCATTTCAGGTGTGGCCGAAACGAACCGCCACCCGTTTGACGTAGCTGAAGGTGAATCTGAAATCGTGGCTGGTTTCCACGTTGAATATTCCGGTGTCACGTTTGCGATCTTTTTCCTGGCCGAATACGCAAACATGATTTTGATTGCGGTACTCACGAGCGTCCTATTCCTGGGAGGCTGGTTATCTCCATTCCCGATCACAAACGAACTGTCGATTTTTGGTACGAAATTCTTCGGTGATGGCTTCTTCTGGCTCGCCGCCAAAGTGTTCGTCGTGCTGTTCTTTTTCCTTTGGATTCGTGCCTCGTTCCCACGCTATCGTTACGATCAGATCATGCGCCTTGGCTGGAAAATTTTTATCCCCGTCACACTCGCCTTCATAGTGTTCCTCGCGATCATTATGCAGACGCCGTGGGGCGTGGCATTCCACTAGAAGGATTTATGGAATGATCGCATCCGCCAAACACTTTTTCTCGACCTTCCTACTTTGGGAGCTTCTCAAAGGGCTCTCGCTGACGGGTCGATACCTGTTCGCTCGCAAAATTACGGTTCAGTTTCCAGAAGAGAAAACGCCCCAAAGTCCGCGCTTCCGTGGTCTGCACGCGCTGCGTCGCTACGAAAATGGCGAGGAACGTTGCATCGCCTGCAAACTCTGCGAGGCCGTTTGCCCGGCGATGGCCATAACCATCGAATCGAGCACACGAGAAGATGGCTCGCGCCGGACAACCCGCTACGACATTGACTTAACCAAGTGCATTTTCTGCGGTTTTTGCGAAGAAAGTTGCCCAGTTGACTCGATCGTCGAGACTCGATTGCTTGAATACCACGGCGAAAAGCGCGGCGACCTTTACTACACCAAAGAAATGCTGCTGGCCGTCGGTGATCGCTATGAAAAACAAATCGCGGCTGACCGTGCTGCTGATGCGAGGTTCCGCTAACGCGGCGAGAGATCATGCCTGAATTAGCCACAATCGTTTTCTACGTGTTTTCCGCGGTCATGCTGTTTTCCGCGACGCGTGTCGTCAGTGTCAAAAACCCGGTTCACGCCGCGCTGTTTTTGGTGCTTACATTTTTCTCTGCGTCCGGGCTCTGGATGCTGCTCAAAGCGGAGTTTTTGGCAATCGCGCTGGTGCTCGTGTACGTCGGGGCAGTGATGGTGCTCTTCCTCTTCGTAGTGATGATGCTTGATATCAACTTTGAAGAACTACGCACTCAATTTCGCAGTTATCTGCCATTTGGGTTACTTGTTGGCTTAGCTGTGCTAATTGAAATGGTGCTGGTGCTTGGCTTGTCGTTCAGCAAAAAAGTGGGCGGAACCAATGCCGTTGTGATGGACGGTAGCAACACCAAAGCGCTCGGCATTGAGCTCTTCACGAAGTACATCTATGCGGTTGAGATTGCAGGCGTTTTGCTGCTCGTGGCCATCGTGGCCGCTATTGCGCTGACGCTGCGGGACCGTCGTGAATCACGTTACCAAAACCCGGGGGAGCAGGTGCTCGTTCGACGCAATGATCGTCTGCGCATCCTCAAAATTGCCAGCGAAAAACCAACGGCCGCTGAGACGCCTGCGGCCGTAGCAGAACCGGCAGCAACCGAGGCAAAGAAATAATGCTCAGCGCCCCAACACTTAACCACTATCTATTCGTTGCCGCAGCGCTGTTTACGATCAGCATTATTGGCATCTTCCTCAACCGGCGGAATGTCATCATTTTGCTCATGGCGATTGAGCTAATGCTTCTGGCGGTGAATCTAAACTTTATCGCGTTCTCAAGCTATCTTGGTGATCTGAGCGGACAGGTTTTTGTGTTCTTCATCCTCACGGTCGCCGCCGCTGAGTCCGCGATTGGATTGGCAATTTTGGTCGTGCTGTTCCGTAATGTCGGATCGGTCGACGTGAATCAAATTGGCAAACTGAAGGGGTAGGGCGCAGTGAAAATCTCCTATCTCATCGTTCCATTTGCGCCGCTAATTGGCGCAATTTTGGCGGGCCTGTTCGGCAAACAGATCGGGCGCAAAGGCGCTCACTGGGTCACCATCTTGGGCGTCTTGGCGTCGTTTATTGCGTCCTGTGTCGTCTTCACTGACGTTTTAGCGGGCAACACGTTCAACGGCCCGCTCTATACGTGGATGGAATCTGGCGGAGTGCACTTTGAGGTGGGTTTCCTCATTGATCAACTCACCGTCACGATGATGTTGGTAGTGACTTCGGTGTCGCTGATGGTGCACATCTACACCATCGGCTACATGGAAGAGGATCCGGGCTATCAACGTTTCTTTAGCTACATTTCCCTGTTCACGTTCTCGATGTTGATGCTCGTGATGAGCAACAATTTCCTGCAACTGTTCTTCGGATGGGAAGCCGTCGGCTTGGTGTCGTACCTGTTGATCGGATTCTGGTTCAAGAAGCCCACCGCAATCTTCGCCAACATGAAAGCGTTCTTGGTCAATCGCGTCGGTGACCTCGGTTTCTTGTTGGGCATTGCTCTCGTGGTCGCCTACACCGGCAGTCTCGATTACGCGACTGTTTTCAAGAAGGCGCCCTCTCTAGCCGACATTTCTATTCTGATGGGACCATTCGGTGTCGTGTCGCTGATGACGGCCACGTGCATTTTGCTGTTCATCGGCGCGATGGGTAAATCAGCTCAAGTGCCCCTGCACGTGTGGCTACCGGATTCAATGGAAGGCCCAACGCCCATTTCCGCCCTGATTCACGCAGCAACGATGGTGACGGCGGGCATCTTCATGGTGTCTCGTATGTCGCCGTTGTTTGAGATGTCGAACACCGCTTTGTCGTTCGTCCTGATTATCGGCGCGACGACGGCGCTGTTCATGGGATTCCTCGGCATCATCCAGTACGACATTAAGCGGGTGGTTGCCTACTCAACCCTTTCGCAATTGGGCTACATGACTGTGGCGCTAGGAGTGTCTGCGTACAGCGCCGCAATGTTCCATCTGGTGACACACGCTTTTTTCAAAGCATTGCTTTTCCTTGGTGCTGGCTCCGTCATCATCGGCATGCACCACAATCAGGACATCCGCTACATGGGTGGCGTAGCCAAGTACATGAAGATCACGTGGATCACGTCGTTGATTGGGTCGCTGGCACTGATTGGGTTTCCGTTGCTGTCGGGGTTCTATTCCAAAGACACGATCATCGAAGCGGTTCACGAGAGCAAAATATTCGGTCAGGGATACGCAAATTTCGCGGTGCTCGCGGGCGTGTTCGTCACTGCCTTCTACTCATTCCGAATGTACTTCCTAGTGTTCCACGGGAAAGAGCGCTACGACGAAATGCCACATGACGAGCATCATCACGACGCACACGACGACCACGGGCACGGCGGAAAGCCGCATGAATCGCCATGGGTGGTGACTGTCCCGCTAATACTCCTTGCAATCCCTTCGGCAATTCTGGGCTACTTCGGCGTGGAAAAGATGGTGCACGGCGACTGGTTCAAGAGCGTAATCGCAGTGGCCAAGGAGCACGACACCATCGCACCGCTCACTGCCAAATTCCATGGACCAATGGGCATGGCGATACACGGCCTGTCCACGCTACCTTTGCTGTTGGCTGCGCTCGGCGTCGGCTTGGCCTACTACCTCTACATCGTCAACCCTGCGTTGCCGGCCAAGCTTCGCGTTCGGTTTAGTGGCATTGTCAAAGTGCTCGAAGAAAAATACTACTTTGATCGGTTTAACGATTTCTTCTTTGCCGGCGGCGCACGCAAACTGGGCGAAGGCTTCTTCAAATATGGCGACCGTGCTGTCATTGATGGCGCGCTGGTCAACGGCTCGGCCAACGGCGTGGGATTACTCGCTGGCGTGATGCGTCACCTGCAGACCGGCTACATCTACCACTACGCGTTTGTCATGGTTGCGGGCGTCTTGACCTTCCTCACTTGGCTTCTGCTTCGCTAGCACTAGAGCGGGACAACTACACACATCATGCTGCTCTCACTTTCTATCTGGGTTCCCATCATCGGCGCGTTAGCCGTGATGACAACCGGTCGCGACAAGAACTCAAACCTGACGCGCTGGATTGCGCTGATCGCGGCCGTGGCTGGCTTCCTCGTGACGATCCCGCTCTATACGGGCTTCGATCCGTCGTCGGCCGCGTTGCAGTTCGTTGAGAATGTACCGTGGATCGAGCGCTACAAGATTGGTTACTACCTTGGCGTAGACGGTATTTCAATGTGGTTCGTGCTGCTCAACAGCTTCACCACGATTCTTGTCGTGATCGCTGGTTGGGTTGTCATCGAGAAGCAACCTGCCCAGTACTTCGCAGCGTTCCTCATCATGTCGGGCCTCATCAACGGTGCCTTTGCTGCCGCCGACGCGATGTTGTTCTACGTGTTCTTCGAAGCGATGCTCATTCCGATGTACTTGATCATTGGCATTTGGGGTGGCCCGAATCGACTCTACGCCGCGATCAAGTTCTTCTTGTATACATTGCTCGGTTCGCTCTTAATGTTGGTAGCGTTGATCTACCTTTACAAGGCCACTGGCGGCAGCTTCAGCATCGCCGATTTCCACAAAGTTCCACTGGCGAAAACGCCACAAATTTTGTTGTTCGTTGCGTTCTTCTTGGCTTTTGCCGTCAAGGTTCCAATGTGGCCAGTGCACACTTGGTTACCTGACGCGCACGTCGAGGCACCTACCGGCGGCTCCGTTATCCTCGCGGCAATCACGTTGAAGCTGGGGGCGTATGGCTTCTTGCGCTTCATCCTGCCCATCGTCCCGGACGCGTCGATTCTGCTCGCGCCGTTTATTGTGACGATTTCCCTCATCGCGATCGTATACATTGGTTTCGTCGCGCTCATTCAGACCGACATGAAGAAGCTAGTCGCGTATTCGTCGATCTCCCATATGGGTTTCGTTACGCTCGGCTTTTTCCTCTTCGTTGGCAGACAAGGCAGTGCGCTGGGCATCGAAGGTGGGCTCATGCAAATGATTTCGCACGGCTTTGTGTCTGCCGCGATGTTCTTGTGCATAGGCGTGATGTACGACCGACTGCATAGCCGTAACATCGCCGACTACGGTGGCGTGGCCAACGTGATGCCCAAGTTTGCGGCACTCATGATGCTTTTCGGTATGGCCAATGCGGGTCTACCGGGCACGTCCGGTTTCATCGGCGAATTCACGGTTACGCTCGCCGCCGTCAAGCAAGGCATGTTCTGGACAGCAGCTTGCGCTGGGCTCGCACTCATCCTCGGCGCAGCCTACACCTTGTGGATGTACAAGCGCGTGATTTTCGGCGACATCGGTAACGACCATGTCGCAGAAATGAAGGACGTTTCGCCGCGCGAATTCTGGATGCTGATGCTGGTCGCGGCCTGCGTGCTTGGCATGGGACTCTATCCGGCACCGTTCACCGAAGTGATGCACAAGAGTGTTGATGCGCTTCTGCTGCACGTATCACACAGCAAACTGTAGTCGAGCGAGAAAAAGAAAATGAAAGACATCCTGCTCGTTCTCCCCGAAATCGTGTTGCTCTGCTTGGCAGGGCTTATTCTGATTGCGGACTTGTTCGTTCGCCCTGGTCAAAAGTGGTTCACCTACGCCTGCGGCATCGGCGCGTTGCTGTGGACAGCGCTCTACGTATTCGTGCCATTTACACCAGTTGGCGGTGTGGCTACTCAGTCTGCGTTCTCGGGCTTATTCGTTGCGGACGGCATCGCTACCGTTCTCAAAATAGCCATGTTGCTGGCCGCCGCGGTCGCGCTCGCCTATTCGTGGACTTACTTGAAAAAACACGGCCTCGACAACGGCGAGTACGTCGCGCTCACGTTGTTCGGCACGCTCGGCATGATGGTGATCGCCAGCGCCGCGAGCATGTTGACCGCCTACCTTGGATTGGAGCTGTTGAGCCTGTCGATGTACGCGCTCGTCGCACTCAAGCGTGATGACCGCATCGCGACCGAAGCTGCGATGAAGTATTTCGTGCTCGGCGCGTTGGCATCCGGATTGTTGCTGTTTGGTATGTCGATCATCTACGGCGCCACCGGCAGTATCAGCTTCGACGGCATCGCCAAGGCCATCGCCGCACCGAACAAAATGGCGATTGCACTCGGCCTGATCTTTATTGCGGCCGGCGTCGCCTTCAAGCTGGGCGTCGTGCCATTCCACATGTGGGTTCCGGACGTCTACACCGGCGCACCCACTGCCGTTACGTTGTTCCTTGGCACTGCGCCAAAAATCGCGGCTTTCGCTTTGGCCTATCGCTTGTTTGGAAACGCGCTCGTTCCAGCGCATGCAGATGCATCGCTGATTCTCGCTGTGATTGCCACGCTCTCCGTCGTGCTGGGCAACTTGATCGCCGTAGCGCAGACAAATATCAAGCGCATGCTGGCGTACTCCGCCATCGCCAACATGGGTTTCCTGTTGCTCGGCTTCGTCGCGGGCGGTAAGGACGGCTATGCCGCTGCGCTCTTCTACGCGTTGGCGTACGCGATCACGGGTCTCGTGTCGTTCGGCATTCTCGTGTTGCTGTCCGGGCGTGGCATTGAGTTCGACAACATTGAAGACCTCAAAGGCCTTAACACCCGCTCGCCGTGGTTTGCATTCCTGATGTTGCTCGCCATGTTCTCGCTTGCTGGCATTCCTCCAACGGTAGGGTTCTGGGCCAAGCTTTCGGTGATCGAGGCGATCGTCAACGCGGGTTACACATGGATCGCCGTGATTGCAGTCATGGCCTCGCTCGTCGGTGCGTTCTATTACTTGCGGGTCGTTCGCGCGATGTACTTCTCTGAACCAACCGCCGCTGACGTCGCGTTGCCCGGTGGTGCCGCAACTGCATTGGTGTCCGTGAATGCTCTGGCAATCCTCGCGCTGGGTGCGTTCCCGAGTGCCATCATGGCGCTTTGCGTCCGCGCGTTACAGGGCTAGTTTCCTGGTCGTTCGCTTCGGCTGCGCTCGCTCGATCGTGGCAGCCGATTAACAGCTATAGTGCACGAACGACCGCCAGACGGTCTTCTTGGCGCTTTTTCTCTATTTGTCGACTTGGCCAATATTGTGCTCGTAACGGCCGTCTGGCCGTCGGTAGAGCGAAAAAGCTGTAGCCACACCGTCGGATCACACTTAAGTTAGTTCATCCGAAAACGCCTCGCCACGGGCATGTGCCATTGCCGCTGCCCGAACGCAACTGCTAAAGTTCCAGCATGGCACGCACCGACACTCGTTTCCCGCCCATTGACGCGCTTCGCGCATTTGAAGCGGCCACGCGACTCGGCGCATTCGACAAGGTGGCCGTCGAGCTCTCGATCACCGCAAGCGCCGTGAGCAAACGCGTTTCCGCGCTTGAGCACTTGCTGGGTACCCCGCTCTTCGACCGCACCGGCCGCTACCTAACGCTCACCGCCGCCGGCAAGGAATACGCCGAACAAGTTCGCGCCGCGCTCAACCAGCTCGCCGCCATCGGCCTGCACCAGCGCGCCGTGCAATCGGTGGCTCGCCTTCGGGTGCTCGCGCCGCCCACCTTCGCGCGCGAAGTGCTGGTGCCACGCCTCAAAGCGTTCACCGACGCATGGCCAGACGCTGAGATTGAAATCGTCGTCGCAATTCCGTATCTCGATCTCGCTGTTCCCGACGCTGACATCGCCGTCAATTTCGGCCCGATTGGAGGCGCGGAGCCATTGCTGTTTGAGCCAGTTTTCGCTGTCGCCGCCCCGGCGCTCGTGCGACGACTCAAGATAAAGCGGCCCGCGGATTTGGTTTCCAGCACGTTAACCACTAACAAAGAAAACCCCGTGCCGCTCATCCGCTGTCCGTTGGAGCCGTGGCGCCCTTGGTTTGCAGCGGCGGGAATCGAAGCCGCCGAGCCTACGCGCGGTGTGAAATTTGTTGATCTTGGCCTGTCGCTCGAAGCCGCCGCCAGCGAGCAGGGCGTCGCGCTCGCGCGCATGAGCCTCGCCGCACGCTGGATTGCGCGCGGCGAGCTTGTAGACCTGTTCGCTGTGCGCTCCGCGCCGCAAGACGGCTACAGCCTAACCGTGCATCAGGCCAGCAGTCTCGCGCTCGAGTTTGCGCAGTGGCTGCGCCGCGAATGCGCTTCGCTTGAATCCGCCGCCAGCGCCACATGAATTTTTTTCGCGCACACGATTCACTCAAGCGCGTCGAATCCCGATACGATTCAATCTGAAAATTCACCCGCCGCCGTGCCGACCAAAGTTCGCCCACGTTAGCGCCCCCACAAGGAGATCCCATGACCGTCATCACCACCATCGAAGACCTTCGCGTTCTCGCCGAAAAACGAGTGCCGCGCATGTTCTACGACTACGCCGATTCCGGATCATGGACCGAGAGCACCTATCGTGGCAATGAAGCGGATTTCCAGTCGATCAAGTTTCGCCAGCGCGTCGCCGTCAACATGGAAAACCGCACGACGAAAACGAAAATGGTCGGCCAAGACGTCGCCATGCCCGTCGCGATTGCGCCTGTCGGCTTGACCGGCATGCAACACGCCGACGGTGAAATCCTCGCGGCGAAAGCGGCCGAGAAATTCGGCATCCCGTTCACGCTTTCCACGATGAGCATCTGCTCCATCGAAGACATCGCGAAAAACACGCAAGCTCCTTTCTGGTTCCAGCTCTACATGATGCGCGACCGCGACGCCATGGTGCGCATGATTGATCGCGCCAAAGCCGCACGTTGCAGCGCACTCGTGCTCACGCTCGACTTGCAAGTTATTGGCCAGCGCCACAAGGACCTCAAAAACGGCCTCACCGCGCCCCCGAAACCCACGATCGCCAACATCATCAACCTCATGACCAAACCGCGCTGGTGCCTCGGCATGGCCGGTACGCGTCGCCACACGTTCGGCAATCTTGTCGGCCACGTCAAAGAAGTGAGCGACATGAAATCGCTCGCCTCGTGGACCAACGAGCAGTTCGACCCACGCGTCTCGTGGCCCGACATCGAATGGGTCAAAGAGCGCTGGGGCGGCAAGCTAATTCTGAAAGGCATCCAAGACGTTGAAGACGCCGAACTCGCCGTGAAAAGCGGCGCCGACGCCATCGTCGTCTCGAACCACGGCGGCCGCCAGCTCGACGGAGCAGAAACCTCCATCCGCGCGCTACCCGCCATCGTCGCCGCCGTCGGGGACAAAATCGAAGTACACATGGACGGCGGCATCCGCTCCGGCCAAGACGTGCTCAAAGCCTGGTCACTGGGCGCAAAAGGCACCTACATCGGCCGCGCGATGGTCTACGGCCTCGGCGCAATGGGTGAAGCAGGGGTCACCAAAGCCCTACAAATCATCCACAAAGAACTCGACGTCACGATGGCGTTTTGTGGGCACACGAATATCAATGGCGTGGATAAGCGGATACTTTTGCCGGGGACGTTTCCGGTAGCGTGAATGTCAAACCACTGGCTTTAGGAGGCGGCACATGCTCTATCGACGCGCTGAATCTTGTATTTTTATGG
>ERZ795056.7385-NODE-7385-length-10551-cov-4.042778_pt1 | contig 10551 bp, 5 predicted proteins | sample MGYA00375140_ERZ795056 | MGnify/ENA primary metagenome ERZ795056 (study PRJEB30185, sample SAMN05720227) | activated sludge metagenome | isolation source: Anaerobic digester | place: USA | collected 2015-03-09 ...
TCGACCCATACTTACAGCGCAGCAGGATTTTACAAGGTAAGTCTTACTGCATCGAATGAGGCTGGAAGCAGCAGCAGGGCAATGTATGTATTTGTTGCCGGGTTCTGATTCCCGAATCGCATGAAAAGGAAAGCCGGAGATTATCTCCGGGCTCATTTTTTTTATGATCCCACCCACCCCCAGCCTCTTTTAAAAGATCAATCACATCATTTTTACTAAAAGAAAGAGTAACTTTTTAACCTTTACCAGGAATTCTAGTTTACCATGTGATTGGACTCTGCAGTCCTTGCGATCCGATCCCAAAGGGGGTAATAATGACCCATTTTAAAAAGAGCATGATGATTGGCATCTCTCTGGTACTGTTGCTCGTGGCATGCATGCCCTCAACCGCTGCAACAACAGAGGTCCATGTCGTGAAGTATGCAAATGATGGCACAACGGTGCTTGGTGAGACCACTGTTTCCTACCAGTGGATGATGGCCAACCTCCCTGTCCTTGGGGATGGCACGACGCATTACTACCACCAGGGGCCGGTCTTTGTGGACAATGCCGACCCTGAAACAGAAGAACTACTCCGTTGGAATGTTCCCGAAGATGCAAACGTCCTCGAAAAGGACATGGGGGCGGTAAAAGGGACCAACTTAAAAGATCTCTGCGACCTTGCCGGGGGGATGAGTGCTGGCGAGATAGTGCGGGTAAAAGCATCGGATGGCATGTTCAAGTATTTCGCCTATGACAATGTGTATGGCTATTCATCTAGGGAAGGGCCTATCGGGCTCACCTGGTACGTGGACGGATTGGCCTCCTATCCCGGGCACTACCCAGATACGGGCTATTCGGATGGTATGAGGCTGGTCTGGTTTGCGGATACCTCGACCAATCCATGGGGCGTCCATTCTCTGGGTAACTGGGACTGGCATGAGGCGGCTGATCCTGAATACTGGTATTATTATATTTCAGGTAGCGAGTACTACCCCACCACCACAGGCCTCTCGGTAAAATACGTGAGCGAGATTGCCATTTTCTCCGATGATCCGGCCTTACCAGTACCTGATGCCGGGTTCATCGCGAACGTGAACCTGGTGGCGAATCCGGGGTTCGAGACCGGGACCTTTTCCGGGTGGAGCCAGCCGGGAGCCTCGGTGGTTACGACACCGGTTCACACCGGGACCTATGCAGCAAAACTCTCCTCCACAAAAGGGTCCACGTCATTTATCTCCCAGAATGTGGACCTTACCGATGTTGCAGCGCTCACCTACTGGTACAGAATAGATGCCGTGAACAGCGGCTTTTTTGAGGTATTCGTAGATGCCACGAAGGTGGCTAGCTACAGCGCGGTCACCGGCTGGTCCCAGAAGAGCATCGATACCTCGGCCTATACAGGAATTCACAATGTGAAGTTCAACGCCCGCAGCGGGACGAACAATAAGAACAAGATTACCGCTTACCTAGACGACATCGCGGCTCTCTCTCCGCAACCCAGTGGTGTTACAGGATACCCGCCCCTGGCGCTCTCCTTTACTGATACGTCCACGAACAGCCCCACATCATGGGCCTGGGACTTTGGTGATGGAGGTACCTCAACTGCCCAGAATCCGTCTCATACATTCTCTGTGCCCGGAGTCTATACTGTCACCCTGACCGCAACGAATTCCTATGGATCTGATACCGAGGCAAAGACGGCATTTGTGACCGTGAATGGTAATCCTCCGGTTGCAGCCTTTACCGGCAGTCCCACCAGCGGGATGGTGCCCCTTTCCGTCAGTTTCACGGATCAGTCCACCAATACACCGACATCGTGGTCCTGGACCTTCGGTGATGGAGGTACCTCGACCGCCCAACATCCTGGCCATATATATACCACTGCCGGCACGTTCACGGTAACCCTGACGGTTTCCAATGCCTGGGGAAGTGATGGAGAGACAAAGACCGGCTACGTCACGGTGACCCAGGCTGGGCAGACACCTCCTGATGCCCAGTTCATCGGCACGCCAACGACCGGATCAAAGCCCCTCACGGTGCAGTTCACGGACCAGTCCACGGGGAACCCGACCTCCTGGTCCTGGACCTTCGGTGACGGGGGAACCTCTTCACTCCAGAATCCGTCCCACACCTACTCTCGGAAGGGTTCCTTCACCGTGACCCTTACTGCGACAAATGCGAATGGAAGTGACAGCCTTACCCGAAGTAAGTACATCGTTGTCACCACCTGAAGGGACAATATTTATGAGTGAAAGCAGTCCAGCCTACCCTCCTTTTTGTTAAGTAAAAATATTTACTTAAGCGGGATATCAGAACACCATTATTTATGTGATGACACCCCCTACACCCAATTTGTATTTTCCAATGAGGGAGGTCGGAGATGGCACAAAACAAGAGAGAACGATGGACGGCATTCCATGTTCTCATTGTTATTCTATTCGCGGTTGTTCTGGTTTCGGCAGCTGAGGCAGCAACCACCCTCTATTTGAGGGACACGGCGGCATCTGAGCCGATGCCCAATGCGAAGCAGAGCGGGGATACTATCGTCCATGACTATGCCACAAGTGTTGCGACATATTCGAATCCTGCCCTGATGACGACCACTGCAGGAACAGCGAACGGGCAGAATGCCGCGACCTTGAATGAACCCGGAGCTTTCCATTACACTCATCTGGGAACGTGGATATCGGATCCGCTCGCTGCCCAGACTATCGGCGGAACGGTAACCATAGGCCTCAATGTACAGGAATACGATGCAAAGGCAAACATGAATCCACGGATTATGATATACCGCTGGACCGCAGCAGATGTAAAAGGTGAGAACCTCCTTGCCCTTACCACGTCCGGAACCGAGGCACCGGATACCTGGCCATCATCACCAACAACCTACTTCACATCAGTCTCCCTCTCGACTATGGTTTTCGAGGCTGGCGACCGAATTGTCATCGAAGTTGAAAGCTATGATGCTAATACAAGGTCGAACTCCTATCTCCAGGGTATCCGGTTTGGTGGTTCCAGTGGCGGGGCCTACGGCAGCTATGTCCAGTTCAGCGGCGACCTGACCTTCGTCCAGGGCCCGGTTGCTGACTTCTCGGTTGACGATACTACCCCTGATGTCGGGCAGACGGTCAATTTTACCGACCTCTCAACCAATACCCCGACAGCATGGTCATGGATAATTGAGGGGATGGAGAATACCGATTACCAGTTCGTTGATGCAACCTCAGCAACCTCGCAGAATCCGAAGGCGCAGTTCCTGGCAGCAGGTACCTATGATGTGAGCCTGACCGCCACCAATGCTGCCGGAAGCGATGTCGAGGCGAAGACGGATTATATCACTGTCACCGGAGCCACCGCTCCCCCTGTTGCCGCTTTCTCAGGCACACCACTGTTCGGGACAGGGTATGTGACAGTACAGTTCACCGACCTCTCCACAAACAACCCCACTTCCTGGGCCTGGGACTTTGGCGATGGTCTCACTTCCTCTGAAAAGAATCCGTCCCACCTCTTTCTCGGTGCAGGATACTATACCGTTACCCTCACCGCCACCAACGGCGCTGGATCAGATACTGAAACAAAGGTCAATTACATCTATGTTCTCGGAGCCAGTACCAAGATACGAATCGTGAAATATGCTACTGATAATACGACCATCCTTGCGGAAACAACCATCACCAACAAGACCATGGAGGATACGCTCCCTGTCATTGGTGATGGAACGACCCACTATTTCCACCAGGGCCCGGTATTTCTCGATGATCCTGATCCAGTGACCCAGGAGATGCTCCGGTGGAATCCAGGAGAGAACGTCAATTATCTGGAGAAGGATTACGAAGCCGTGAAAGGGACAAACTTAAAAGATCTCTGCGATCTTGTCGGGCCTATTCCGGAAGGCAGCCGTATCCAGGTAAAGTCCACTGATGGCTGGAATAAATTTTTCGCCTACCGGAACGTCTACCAGTATTCTGACCGCGAGGGCCCGATGGTTATCACATGGTGGAGGCCGGACCAGGGCTATGTCCCCTACTACCAGGAAGGGATGCGGCTGATATGGTATGCTGACACATCAACAAATCCAACAGGGAGTCATGCACTAGGAAACTGGGACTGGCATGAAGCCGCCAATCCCGCCTATTGGTACTGGTATACTGATGGTGTAAAGAAATATCCAACAACCACGGGTATATCGGGCCAAAAGGTGAATGAAATCGCCATCTATACCGGCATTATCACTCCCGTTGCTGATTTCAAGATCAATCGCACATCAGAGCATCTGCCATTCACAAGCTACACCGGGGAAGCTCCCCTGACAGTGCAGTTCATCGACTGGTCCACGGGGGATCCCTCTTCCTGGGCCTGGGATTTCAATAATGACGGCATTACAGACAGCACCCTTGAACGGCCGATCCATACCTTCACCACCCCTGGCACCTACACAGTGAAACTGACAGCTGCCAATAGTGCCGGGAGCGATACGGAGACAAAGACCGGCTGCATCGTGGTCACCGGAACAACCCCCACCATTGACATTGACACAACTGGCGGCATCTCCAACTGGGCTTTCGTTACCGGGACAAACGAGGACACGACATCGGTGGACCTGTCGGTTTCGACCACGGCAAGCTCATGGGAGGTCCGCGTGAAGGACGGGCTTGACGAGGGGAAACCTGCCGATACCGCGGGAAGGATGTCCGAATACACCGGATCTGCCTATGTCACGAGCGGGTTTAAGTCGCTGGTAAACGCCCTCCAGGTAAAGTCAGGGACCGGCAGCTATGTTACCGTCTCTGGCAGCGACCAGGTCGTCCAGATGGGGAGTTCTTCAGGGTCGTTCAACTATGATATCGGGATGAAACAGGAGATAGCTACAGGAGATCCGGTTATCACGCCAAACGTATACCGGATCGTGGTCACGTTTACGGGGGCGACCAACTAGGAGGGGAAAGAGATGGAACAGTTAAAATTGATTATCATTGTCCTCTGCGGCATTGTGGTGCTGGGGTCCGGTGTGGTAAATGCCGATTCTGCCAGCCTGACCGTTTCAGGCACGGTCATCTCACCTGATACTCCGGTAGCCAATTTCACTGCAAACGTGACAACCGGGTACGCACCCTTGTCGGTACAGTTCACCGACCTCTCCACCAATAATCCGACTGAGTGGGAATGGGATTTTGAGACCGATGGGACGGTTGATGCTCTTGTCCCCGACCCAATCCATACATATGCCTATCCCGGAGTCTACACGGTCTCGCTCACCGTCAGGAATTCGGAAGGATCGGATACCAAGATCAAACTGGATTACATCACGGTTCTGGAACCTGACCCGATGGTCAGGATCGAGGCGCTGAAGCAGTATATCCAGGGAAGTCCCATCCCCGGCTGGGCACAATGGTTCCTAATCAAGCCGCTCGACCGGGCACTGGACCAGCTGGAGAAAGGAAACGTGAATCCAGCATCCAACCAGATAAGATCATTCGTGAATTTTATTGAGCTCCTCCATGGATTTGGGGTGATAACCGATGAACAGGCTGTATACATGACAAGCGAGGCAACAGCCATTATTGTCCTTATTGGGGGATAGCACTGGATGCCCGGATCATCGCTTTTTTCTATTTCGTATTCGATGAAATTAACCGACAATGATAACGAAAACAGATAAACAATTCCGAAACTTTAATATCTTCTCTCATTCCAGTCAGTCATGTTAACTCATTCAAAAAGTTAAGGAGGATTATTCATGAAGAAACTTGTTTTCGGGGCTCTTATTGCCCTTCTTGTGCTTCTTATGCTGCCAGGGGCGGTATCGGCGGAAACGGATTCAGATACGGTCACAATTTCCGGATCCATTGGTCTGGCTGTTGATGTCAGTGTATCACCAGCCTCGATCAATTTTGACACCATGTCAACAGGGGTTGAAGAAAGTGGCCAGACGACAGTAAGCCTGACAACGACATCTGCTTCATGGTCAGTGACCGCTGCCGACCTCAACGAACCTACAAAAGGCTTCATGTATCGTGCAGGCCCAGTGAAACTGGCTAATGCTCTAAGGTTCGGAAAGACTGCTGACCCAACAGGAACCCTTGTAACAGATATGACTGACTTTATGGCCGGTACAGCTCCAATAACCGGTGCAACGCAGGTTGCATATGTCGAGCAGGATATTGCCGCTGCTGATGCATCGGGTTCCTATACGATGACCATCACATTTACCGCAACTGCAAACTGATCTCCTGACCAATGGGTGAATCCCCCCGGGTTCACACCAGAACCCTTTTTCCATCGCCAGAACACACCAGATTACTATTGGAGGAACATTAATGAACCATCGAACCTGGTCCTTTCTTCTCGTACTCCTGTTCATAGCAGCCCTTGCATGTGCCCCGGCGGCAGCAGTGAAAGTTGAGGGTGCGAAGATCATGCTGGACGTGAAGCCCGGGACCACCTACCTCTTCCCGATGGCAGTCTCTATCAAATCGGATGATCCGGCATCCGAGTATGCCATCGATATCCTTGGTTTTGGCCAGTCCCTTGATGCTGGTTCCTACCAGGGACTCGAGGTCGGACAGGATACGGGGGCTTATTCCGCCCGGTCATTCATCTCCTTCCCCTCGTCCACCATCCGGCTCCAGCCCGGCGAGCGGAAGGAGTTTAACGCCACCATCAGGATACCAAAGGATGTGGGAGCGGGAGGTCGCTATGCTGTGGTCCTGATTCACCCTGCAGCTGCCGGGACCGGACAGGCTTCGTTTGCGACCGCGGTCCTCGTCCCCGTGATGCTCACCGTTGAAGGGACAAAACTGGTGGAGACTGGAGCAATCACCGGAGTCTCGGTCGGTGAAGTCATCGCCGGGAAACCGATCGTTGTCGCAACAACGCTTCAGAACACCGGGAACCACCATTACTACGGGGCCATTAACCAGGTCTCGGTCAGGGACTCGTCCGGCCGTGAGATCGGGTCGGCACAGAGCGATCCCTTCGCCCGTGCCGTCATCCCCGGCCAGTCGGTCCGGTTTGAGACCCCGCTGACCGCCGGGCTCCCGGTCGGTACCTACACCGTCGTCTCCCGTATGACCCTGGAAAACGGGACGCTCCTTGACGAGAAGAGTACCACCTTCTCTGTACAGGAAGAGTATATCCCGCCGTTCGAAGAGACTACCACGACAGTTGTCCCTGACCGCGAAACCGTGCTCAAAACCCCTGGCGGTGAGATCACCATCACCTTCCCTGCAGGAGCAGTGCTTGCCGATGCTGAAGTGACCGTATCACCCTATGCGGATGCCCTCCCGGCACCCCCGTTCGAAGCAACGGCCGGGACCACAGCGTTCACCGTTGCCGGACTGAGCGGGATCCTTGCCAAACCTGCCATCATGGTGGTGAAGTACAACCCGGCCGACCTCCAGGCTGCCGGTGGCGATGCCGGCAAGCTCTCCCTTGCCCGCTGGGACCGGGCTGACGGGAAATGGCTGGTACTCCCCACCACCGTCAATGCCGGAGCATCGACCCTCACTGCCTCTTCCGACCGGTTCGGGGCCATCGCGGTGATGGCCGGGGCCAAGCAGGGAACGGGCGGAGGCAGGAGCGGCGGTTTCCTGCCCGGGCCGCATCCTGCGGTAATGTTCGGGGCGCTCGCGATCTTTGCAACCCAATACCTGAAGAGAAGGAAATGAAATTTTTTTTGCGAATGCTTCCCTTGGATGTTTAGTCTTAACCCATTATGTGATAATTTGATTTCACACATCCCGCGTTCTCGTAAACCAGGGTATTACGAAAAAATGGAGTTCAAAGCGGTGCACTTGAACGTCCTTATTTAAGACAGCCCACACGATCATTTCCCGAGTTCACTAGTTTTATTTTACTTTCCTTACAACGTTAAAGAACATTTATCGTAAGTGAAAACCAGGGTATCCGTACTGATCCATCATGCCATAAGGGATGATCTGATTGGGTCGAGGATTGAGTAATGAACGATTTCATCAGAACATTGGGTGTTACCACATTCGTTGTTCTTGTCGGGATGCTCCTTGTCACACCGGTACTGGGAGCGACAACGCAGGTGCATGTGGTAAAATATGCAAGCGATAAAACGACCATACTTGCGGAACGAACGCTGACCTACCAGGAAATGGAGGCCACTTTGCCGGTAATGGGAGATGGAATTACCCATTATTACCTTCAAGGTCCATGCTTCGTAGATGACCCGGACCCCGCGGTTGAAGAACAACTCCGGTGGAACGCTGCTGAAGATTGTAATTGTTATGAAAAGGACCATGGCGCACTCAAGGGATCCAATGTAAAGGATCTCTGCGACCTTGTTGGTGGTATGGATCCTGGTGATACTGTCGTGATCAAAGCTATCGACGGCTGGAACATGGACTTTGCGTATAAAAACGTGTATGAATACTCTGACCGTGAAGGCCCCATGGTGCTGGTATGGTGGTCGAATGAAGCGGCTGAGCATCCGTCACATGGATATACGGGCCCTGATTTTCCTGAAGGTATGCGGTTGTATTGGTTCGCGGATACCTCAGTTAATCCCTGGGGCTTGCATATCTTCGGGAACTGGGATTGGCACGAGGCAGCTGCATCAGAGTATTGGTACTACTTCTATTCAAGCGGTGAATTCTATCCGACCACGACGGGACTCTCCGGGAAATATATCTCGGAGATTAAAATTTACAGTAACGAACCCGTGCCTCCTGTTGCCCAGTTCAGTGCGGTCCCTCTCACCGGCTATTCCCCTCTTAATGTTCAGTTCACGGACAAATCTACTGGAACCGATATCTCAGCCTGGTCATGGGATTTCCAGAACGATGGTGTTATTGATAGTGAAGAACGGAATCCGTTTTTCGTATACGACAGCCCTGGAATATATACGGTCAATCTCACCATCACTTATGCGGCCGGTACTGATTCCGAGGTGAAAACCGATTATATCACGGTAAATGATCCCACCCATGTCCCCCCGATCGCCATGTTCTCCGCCGATCAGACATTAGGCGAACTCCCTCTCACCGTGCACTTCACCGATTCCTCGACCCTTAGTCCTACTTCATGGTTGTGGGATTTCGGTGATGGGACTTCCTCAACCCTCCAGAATCCTGAACATACCTATGGCGCGGAAGGTAGCTATACCGTCTCGCTGACAGCGACAAATGATTATGGGAGCGACGGTGAGGTGAAGGTAAACTATATCACAGCACGATCACTTCTCTGGGGCCCCTACCTCACTGCCACCAATACAACCAGCACCATGGTGAATGTAAAGACCTATGATATGTCTTCCATCACCGTGGAGTACGCCACTGATATGTACTACCAGGCGCATGGTGGCTACGATATGACAGCGACTGATGGGGAAAACACTCAACTCCATCACATTGCCCTCTTGGGACTTCCCCCTGATACTTTGTACCATTACAGGGTGATGTATGATGGAGAAGCAACCGATGATTTGCACTTCAGGACCTTCCCTGAGAGCGGCCCGTTCACTTTCGTCATGTACAGTGATACCCAGGACCAGCCCGGCTATAGCCAGCTCGAGCGACATAAGCTGGTAGCAGACCGGATCGCCGAGGAAGAGAATGTTCTCTTCGTGCTGAACTCTGGGGACCTCGTGAATGACGCTTCGGACATGGAGAACTGGGACCGGTACTTTGCAGCCGGAGGCACCATGATGAGCACTATTCCGGTGTTCCCGGCGCAAGGCAACCATGACAACAATGATCCGAACTATTTCGAGAACTATGGCATGCAAGCCCACTACTCCTTTGATTGTGCCGATGCGCACTTCACGGTGCTGGACAGCAATACCTGGGCTGATTTGTCCGGTCAGGGGATGTGGCTTGCCGATGATCTGCAGACCGATAAACCGTTCAGATTCGTCTCTTTCCACTATCCTCCCTACAGTTCAGATTCCAAGCACTTTGGTGGCTGGTTAAACATACGGGATGAATGGGGAGACGAGCTCACCGAAGGAGAGGTCATGGCTGTCTTCAACGGGCATGTACATGCTTATGAGCGGTTCCTCGTTGATGGTATTCAGTATTTTGTCTCCGGAACAGGAGGCGGCCCATCGTATAATCTCGCAATCCCACGGAGTGAATATTCCCAAAACAGCCTGGAATATGTGCTGGCCTACCTCCGTGTGAGGGTGGATCCGGATACCGGGACAGCCACAGCAGATGTAATCCGGGTCGCCGATATTTCACCGGATCTTCATAGCATCACTACCCTGTACCCGCCAAACACGGTCTTTGAGACGGTGGTGATGACGCTGAATATTCCTCCCATCCTTGATTCCATGGTCGCAACCATGGAACCCACGCCGGTAAATAGCGAGATTACAGTAAACGCATACTTCAGAGATCCCTCCGATACTCACACCGCGATCTTTGACTGGGGAGATGGAACTACCTCCAACGGGGTGGTTGATGAACAGACCGGGATGGAAACTTATGGCTCTGTTACGGGAGCCCATATCTATTCACAACCAGGCCTGTATTCAGTGAGCCTGACTCTTACTGACCGTTGGGGTGAAACAGCGACAATCAACTACCGGCATGTGATCAT
>ERZ795056.7388-NODE-7388-length-10550-cov-4.014578_pt1 | contig 10550 bp, 9 predicted proteins | sample MGYA00375140_ERZ795056 | MGnify/ENA primary metagenome ERZ795056 (study PRJEB30185, sample SAMN05720227) | activated sludge metagenome | isolation source: Anaerobic digester | place: USA | collected 2015-03-09 ...
TGGTTCGTGCAGAGATAAAGTGCCAGGCCCACCCAGTTTCGCCCCGATGCCGCAGACGTTGAGCCAATCGGCGCCGTGGAGTTCGGGCACCGCCCGGCTAATAGCGCCATATAGGGCATAGCCGTGGTCTAACGGGATCGTCCTACCGCGAACGGGAAAGTGAAGTTCTAAGTGGTCCATATTTGAAATTCCGAGCCTTTCACTGATTGCGTCATCGATTGGTCGTAGGCGAGGCCGTTTGAACTCACGATTGCCACGCTATTTGCCCCGAGTGACAACTGGGGTCACTGGTGACAGAGGTTGTGCATTTTTTTTGCCGGAGGTTGGAGCCACGCTGGTAGATGACCGGTCACGTTCGGTTTGATCACGAAAAAGATCAGGTGGGTCTCCCGGATTTTGTTCAGTAACAAAATCCGAGGCAGATTCGGTGGGTTGCGGCGGGAGGACGGGATAGCGTGCTAAGGCGCCGGTGAGTTGGCGGTGGTGGGCATGTATTAATGATGGGGGGCTGATGACTTGGACGGCGGCGCCGTAGCTGAGGAGCCAGTGCAAAAGTTCTTGGGTGCCGGCAACTTCGAAGAAAATATCGAGGACGGTGTCGGCAGATGGTGTGTTGGGCGGAGTGAGCCATTGGGTGCGCTGGCTTTTGTGAATGGTGCGCTCGGCGACGTGGGCGGTGTCGTCGCCGAAGAAGCGCAGGTGAATTTGCGAAACGGTTTTGTCGCGCCAAATGTGAAAGGCACCGTCGAGAGCGGTGGCGTCGGCGAGCGCAGGCCGTGCGGTGATCTTGCTATCAATTGTATGAGCGCTGAGAAAACGATGAACCGCAAAGACGCGGATGTCGTTGCGCAAGCGGCAGTAGGCAATCAAGTAGAGTGAATCCAGGGCGGGGTCGACGTGCAACACGCCGGGCTCGATGATGCGCTCGCTTTCTTCGCCGCCACGGATGCGGCGATAGCGACAACTGATGGCAACGCGCTTGGCGATGGCGGCTTCGATGGTTTCGATGGTGCGGTGAAAACGATCGTAGTTGATGCCGAGATGTTCACCGAAGGACAACGCAGCAGGCACCGACGGTGGTGCCGCAGCGGGCGCAGTGGTTGCGGCACTATGATTCATGGACAGTTTGCACCAGGCACTGTCGAGGGCTCGACCGAGTTTGGTTTTGCGCCACTCAGATGCATTTTCGCGAGCCGCGCCGATGGCTAAAAGCTCGTCGGGCAACAGCGGAGGAATGGGCGCAAGCCGGGTCGATTTCGGATCGAGCTGATAGCGCCCCGGCTCGGCTTCGGCGATGGGATAACCGCCAGCAACGAGTGACTCAAGATCACGGCGCACGGTGCGTGGATTAAAATCATTGCGACGTGCAAAATCGGCGATGCGCACGCCGGATGACGTCATGAGCGCACGCATAAGCAATTGCGTGCGAGCTTGCTGCTCGTTGCGTCCCACTAAAAATCCTCCGAGAAACCCGCGGTAGGCTAAGCGGCGATCAGCAGAATGTCGATCGTGGACCGAAAGTATCGCGACGGGATCACATGCGAATTGAGCGAGGCACACGAACACCTACACGATGGTGCGCGCATACGCGCAGGGGCAGCGAAAGCTGACGCATACGAGCGGGTGCAGGTTTACGGCACAGTACATGGGCAGGTTCACGTTCACGGACCGGCACGAAGGCATTGGCCGGGCGGCCTCGCACATGGTGCTAGGTTACGCACGCGGGCGCTCGCTACTTCACTGCTCATTGTTGAGGGGCCGACGCGGGCCTGCGCGCAGACTGAGCCGCCGTGCCGTACCGGACAGAACAGTCGTTGTCGGTCGACGCAAAGTGATATATATATATAATGTCTAGATGACGCTTCGCTTTGACTGGGACGAAGACAAGAACAGGTCAAATCGCAAAAAACACGCGATTTGGTTTGAAGAGGCGCAAACCGTGTTCGACGATGCCGCGGCCCGTGTGTTCTTTGACGACGAACATTCGACCGATGAAGACCGATTTGTCATCCTTGGAATCAGTTCTGCGGCGCGTTTGCTAGTTGTTGTTCATTGCGTCCGCATGGGCGGCTCTATCATTCGAATCATTTCTGCTCGCAAGGCAACCAAGAAGGAGCGAAACACTTATGAAGAAAGAATATGATTTTTCAAAAATGAAAGAGATCAAGAATCCGTATGCAGGCAAAAAGAAGGCGATTGGAATCAATCTAAGCCCCGAAGTAATCGACTACTTCAAGAAGATGGCCGTTAAGACCAAGATTCCCTATCAGAAACTTATCGATCTATATCTTCTCGATTGCGTGAAGCGACGGACGAAGATTTCACTCACGTGGGCCGCTTAATTGCGTTGCAGTTGACCAGTTCCCGACCTAATTCACCACGACCGGGGCGCAGGTCGAGACGCCGGCGCCGACGATGAGGTTGGGAAGGTTTTGCAAAGGTTGGCTGTAGGTGCCGGTGGCGCGGTCGATGACGCGGACGGTGGAGTTGGTGCCGACGGTGACAAAGATGTAGAAGCGGCCGCCCCATTGGGCGAAGGCCCAGGCGCGGACGGCGCCGCCGAGGCCGCCGGGAATCAAGAATTCTTGGCCGAGGGGCGCACCGTTAGTTTTGTTAACTTCTTGCACGTAGGCTTTGGCAACGCCGGGGTAGAAGGCAAAAAGTTTTGATTCGCTGGTGCCGCTCATTTCGGGCGCGCTTTCAGCGACGGCAGACAACGTGCCGAGCACGGTTGGTGATGGCGCAGCAACGGTGGTGTCGATGACAGCGAGTTGGCCGTTGGGGCCGGTGTCAGCGCGGCCGCCGCCAACATAAAGTTTTTCAGTCATGCCGCCAGCGGTGTCGGTGACAAAGCCCATGCCGAACAACAACAAGTTGGCTTGGCGCGCAACGTAGGGCGACGGTTGGCAGCTTGCGTCTTGAATCGACACTTTGAAAATTTCGCCGGAGGTGTACATAACCCACGCGGTGCCTTCGCGATCAACCGACATGGAAAACGGCGTAACCGGTTGGCCGTCGCGGCCAGGTACCGATGTGAGCTGCGGCTGACACGCCAAGGTGCCAATGGTGGTAAACGGATCTTGGCCAGCGTCGAGCTTGCGCGGATCAAAGCTCATCAAGTGATTGGCTTCGTCGACGACGTAGACCAAGTCGACGCCGTCGGCCGTGCACGAACGCTCGCAGGTGCCACCGACGCCGCAGGCTTGGCCAGCGCCACAGGTCATCACGGTGGCGCCGTATGTACCGTCGGGATTACACGTGACCACGTCGCTGCCGCGACACGCGTTGCCGGCGCTTGGAATGCATTCGATGCAGCCCAGCGTGTCGGAGCAGAAGGTTGGCGCAGCGCACGCTTTGGTGTTTTCGAACACGCCGTTGGTGCAGGTTTGATAGGTGTCGCCGTTGCAACGGTGTTCGCTGCCGGTGCAGTTGGATTCGATGGCGTCGATGCCTGCGTCGGTGGTCGTAGCTTCCGGGTGATAGCCGCAGCCGGCGACAACGCCGATCGAAACCAGAGCAAGCAACGACAACAGCGACCCGCGCACGTTAGTGAATTTCACATCTATCAAGGTACCGGTCAGCCAAGAACTGCACAAGGTGGGCAATATCCCACACAGCACCGTTGCTGTGCGGCGCGGGCGGGCTTAGCTTTGCGTACGTGAGCAATCCAAGTTTCGATATTGTCGTCGCTGCTGATGCTGCGTGGGGTATCGGCAAAAACAATGGCTTGCCATGGCCGAAGCTGCGCGCTGACTTGCAGCACTTCAAACGCATTACCAGCGAAGCCGCCGAAGGCCGCAGCAATGCGATCATCATGGGGCGCAAGACGTGGCAGTCGGCGGAAGTCAAAGGCCGGCCGTTGCCACGGCGACTCAATTGTGTGATTTCGCGGCAGCCGCTAACGGTGCCCGATGGCGTGCTCGCAGCAACCTCGCTTGATGCTGCGTTGGCTGCAGTGGCAGGCGCGCAACACGTTTTTGTCGTCGGTGGTGCCGAGATCTATCGCATCGCGCTGGCGCACCCTGCCCTGCGCTTTGTGTACCTCACGCGGGTGGCTGGCGATTTTGGCTGCGATACCAAGATCCCGAACCTCGACGAGCAGTTTGTTGCCGTGCCGTGGTCAGGCACGGCCGAACATCTCGACGGTGAATTGCCGCCGGTGCACTACCGCATTGAAAAGCTGGCGCTGCGCTCGGCCACCGAGCAATAAAGCAGACGCTCGCGCTACACCGCGACTTCAAACTTAATAAACGGATCGTGTTGGTAATTTACCAACGCGATGTCTTCGAACTTCAGGTCGAACAGCGGCTTGTCGGCGAGCTGCAAGGTTGGCAACTGCTTGGGTTCGCGTTCGAGCTGGCGCTTGAGACCGTCGACGTGATTGACATAAATGTGCGCGTCGCCAAGCGTGTGCACAAAGTAGCGCGGCGTGAGTTTGCACTCTTGCGCAACCATAGCCATGAGCAAGGCATAACTTGCGATGTTAAACGGCACGCCAAGCGCGATGTCGGCGCTGCGTTGATACAGCTGACAATCGAGATGGCCGTTTTGCACATAAAACTGAAACAGTGCATGGCATGGCGGCAGCTTCATGCGCGGAATATCGGCGACGTTCCACGCGCTGACGATGATGCGGCGCGAGTTGGGGTCGCGCTTGATGGTATCGATGGCGGTTTGAATTTGATCGATGCCGGGGCGCTCAGCGCTGCCATCGCCGCCCCAGTGGCGCCATTGGTAACCATAGATCGGGCCGAGTTCACCGTCGCTGTCGGCCCACGCATCCCAAATCGGCGTGTGTTGCGTGAGGTCGTCGTTGATGTTGGTGCTGCCACGCAAAAACCACAGCAGCTCGCGCACGACGCCAGCAAACAACACCTTTTTGGTGGTGAGAATCGGAAAGCCGCGGCGTAAATCGTAGCGGGTTTGCGCGCCAAAGGTTGAGATCGTCCCCACCCCGGTGCGTTCGGTGCGGCGTTCGCCGGTTTCTAGTACATGGCGAACCAAGTCGTGATACTCGCGCATGGCATGGATATACCACTGACGGCGACGCCTGCAGTAGCCGAGATCTCGATGACTGCATTGTTGGCAGCGCACGACGGCGTGTTGCTTGACGCGTATGGCGTGCTCGTCGACGCCAGTGGCGCGCTGCCGCATGCAGCAGCGCTGATCGCGCATTTGAATGCTTCGCGCACACCGTATTGCATCGTGACCAATGATGCTTCGCGCTCGCCAACGACGTGTGCGGCACGTTTTGCGTCGCTGGGTTTGGCGATAACCGCCGAGCGGGTGACCACATCGGGCGATTTGATCGGCGATTATTTTGCCACGCATCAACTCGCAGGCGCTCGCACGCTGGTGCTAGGCACCGACGATTCACGCGCATATGTGCGCGCATCGGGCGGCGACGTATTGCCGCTTGAACCAGGGGTGGATGCCGATGTTATCGCGGTGTGCGACGACGCTGGCTTTCCGTTTTTGCAAGGCGCTGAGCTAGCGTTGTCGGCAGCGCTGCGGCGGCTCGATGCTGGCCGTGCGATTCACTTGTTGCTACCGAATCCTGACATTGTGTATCCAAAATCGTCGACGGAAATGGGCTTCACGTCGGGTGCCATTGCACTGATGATCGAAACCGCGCTAGCGCGGCGGTTTGCAAGCGCACCACCGAAGTTTGCACGCTTGGGCAAACCGGCTGGCGCGTTGTTGCAGCGTGGTGCTGCACGGCTGCGCGCTGGCGGCGCGAACGTTGCGCGCATCGTCATGATTGGCGATCAACTCGAAACCGATATCGCTGCAGCACATGCCGCGGGTTTGCCGTCGGCGCTGATCGCGGGCGTCAGCCGCTGGACTGGCGCACGCAGCGATGTTGCAGCACCAACGTATGTATTGCCGTCGCTGGCGCTAACCTAACGGCTAGTCCAGCGCAGCGCTGTCGGCTTCGATATCAGCATCGCTCGCGGCCTCGGCAGCCGACGCTTGTGGTTGGGCCTCGCTACCGAGCCTTCGCTCGTCCGCGCCGTCTTGGGCCCGTGCCCGAGCGCGTTCGAGCCAGCCAGCGAAATCCGCCGGCAGCGGGCGTTCAAACCGCATCGGTGCGCCAGTGCGAGGATGCGCAAAGCCAAGCACAGCGGCATGCAGCAACAAGCGTGGTGCGCGTGGCAAAAACGTGCGCGATTTTTCGCCGCCGTGTTGATGATCGCCGACGACGGGATTGCCAGCACCGGCAAGATGCAACCGGATTTGATGGGTGCGCCCAGTTTCTAGCTTGGCCGACAACAGCGTCGCCGTGCCAAGCCGCTCGACGATGCTGAGATGCGTGACCGCACGCCGGCCTTCGATCGGCCTATCAATGGTGAACGGCTCGGCTAAATCACCGACGGCAACCGCGCGATACTCACGCTCGATATCGTGGGCCACGAACGCAGCGCCCAACACTTTGTTCGCATGTTCATTGCGTGCAAACACCAACAGACCGCTGGTCGGCAAATCGATGCGATGCACGAGGAAGATCCGGCCCAAATCGCTGCGGCGCAGATTGTCGAACAAGTTGCCGCGGTCGGACTCCGGCGTTGGCGCGGTGACCAGCCCAGCCGGCTTGTAAACCACGATGACATCATCGTCAACATGCACGAGTTCGTGCACGGGCAAATCGGCAACATCGCGCGCGCGCGCGGCATCACCAACGTTGCCGCTAGCGCGTTCGAGCACGGCACCAAGGGTCACTTCGACCACTTGGCCAGGCCGCAGCATGCGCCCGGCGACTTTGACCCGCGTGTTGTCGACGAAAACGCCGCCAATATCGAGTGCCACGCGAGCTTTACGCCGCGACAAGCCAGCCACATATTTGGCCAGCAATTGATCGAGCCGTAACGCGGTGTCTTCCGCCGTTACGACGAAGCGATGCTTGTTCACAACGCCAGCCGATGCGCGCGGCTAATAATCGCCATCGTCGTCGACTTCGCGTCGCTTACGACGACCACCGTCGGCCGGATCACCAAACTCACCACGTGGCTTATCTCGATCTTTGCGACCGGTGCCGCGTTTTGGATCAGGTTTGCGAGCGCCAAAGCCGCCGCCTGGGCTGCGTGGTGGGCCGAAGGTTGAACGAGGCGCGCCACCAGGCGCACCGCCGCCACCAGCATAACCACCGCCGCCACCGGGGGCACCGCCGCCGCCGCCGTAGCCGCCAGCGCTTGGAGCGCCACCGCCACCAGCGTAACCGCCACCGCCGCCGCCAGCGTAACCGCCGCCGCCGCCGCCAGCGTAGCCGCCTGGGCGAGGACCGCCATAGCCGCCACTGCGAGGAGGACCGCCAGCACCACGAGGTTCGCGTTCGCGCGCCTCATTAATGCGAAGCGTGCGACCTTCGAGTTCTTGGCCATCGAGTTCCGCCAGCGCCTGCTGGGCGAATTCCGCGGTTGCCATCTCCACAAACGCGAAACCCCGAGGCCGACCCGTTTCACGATCCATGATCAATGAAACGCTGGTGACCTCGCGTCCGTTGGCGCCAAACGCCTCACGCAACGATGCTTCGGTTGTGCCGTAATTCAGATTGCCCACGTAGAGCTTCGTACCCATGAACCTGGAGTCTCCTTTAGAACTCGATGAAATGCGATTGGGCACCTTACCCAGTCGCTCCACGATGCTATCACGGAACATCGGGACAGGATCGCCGTAATTGAGGTGGATTTGGCACAATTGCTGGTAGGGCCGGCGGGGCCCGCCCGCCCGGCGGCTGCCGCCACAATTTATCCAGCCAGCCATGACGCCGCCGACCCGAGCAAGCTACTCTAAGCGCGCTCATGGCTCCGTTGCCCTACCCCCACCGCGCAGTATTTCTAGCTAGCGCGCTTGGCCCCGCTGGCGACGCCGCCGTGCGTGAAATGGCGGCGCGGCTAATTGCCGCTGTGGTGTTCGACCACTTTTTGACCCATCGCATCGTTACGCTCAGCGATTTTGACGACGAAAAGCTGGTGGATGATGACGGCCAACTGCTCGACGTCAAACATCCGGCGATGGCCGAAGGTATCGATTGGTATTTTCGAATTGCCCGCCGGCACCAAGTGCTGTGGTTTGAATTCGACTTGGCCGGTGACACACCGTTGCTGCTGCACTGCCTCGCGCCCGACGGCAGCGACGACACCTTTTCGCAACCAAGCGGCGATTTGTCGACTGCCATGGATGCCACGATGGCGCAATGGCTCGGCACGTCGCGCTTGCCTGCGGTGCCACCGCTACCGACATTTTCCCTCGACGATTTGGTTGATGCGGCCCGCCGACTTGCAGCGATTCGCGTTGCAATTGCAGCCGCGCCAACCCACATGCAAGGTGCTTGGCTAACCTCGCGTGGGCCGCTTGAAGTGGCTTCATTGCGCGTACTTGCAGGCCTGTTGCCGTCGGCCGCGGTTGCCATCGATCGGCAGATCCTGCAATTCGTGCCGAATCACGCGGTTGCACGGCGCAATTTGTACGTGGTCGACGTTACCCAAGGGGGAGATCGGCGCGCCATCCTCAACGTGATCGCCGACGCACCAATGTATGCCAAACCGCGTATTTCGCTGTGGGGTGACGAGTTTGGCGTCGACGAATTCGGCCAAAAAGCAGCGGTGTTTCACCAAGGCGTGGCAGCGAGCTTGGCGCCTTCGAATCCGTACGCGTGCCACAACTATTCGGTGGTGTTGGCTGAACAGCAGCGCCGGGAAGAAAGCTATCGTTGGGCGGACCGCGCAACGGTCGCAATGCCTGAATTTGGCGTCGCGCAGCTCGATTGTGTGCGGCGGTTGCGCCAACTTGGCCGCCCAGCGCAAGCTTTTGCCGAAGCGCAATATCGTTGTCGTGAGCTGATCGAGCGCAGCGGCAACGCGCCGAGCACAAGCCCCGAGCACGAAGTGGCGCACCACGCACGGTTGTTGCTGGCGTTTACGTATTTTGATCTGGGCCGGCACGGCGAAGCGCTTGAGCTAGCCGACAACGCCATCAAAGGCATCGGCACCGACCCAGCAGGGCTGCGTGCGTTTGAATGGGCAACAAAACGCGTGCAGCATTGGCGCACCGATGCCGGCGTATTGGCGCGAGCATATGCGTGGGATGCGTATTATCGCGGCGATCCAGGGCGCGCCGCCCACGCCATGTTTCGGCCGCGGGTCAGCGACACCGACGACGCCGCAATGTTGATCAGCTCATTGATGGCGCTTGGCCGCGAAGACCAAGCCGGGTTCGCGTCGCATCACTTTCACGGCAGCGACGGCAGCATGCTGGGCGATGGCCGCGCTCGCCTCGCCGCCAGTCGCGCATTTATCATTGCGGGCGACCTCGCCGAAGCGATGGAACAGATTCAGATTGTGCAACTGCGGCGTTCGAGCAGCCGATTTGAAGCCGAAATCAATCGCTTGTTGCGCTTGGCATCGTGTCGATCGGCAACCGAGTGGGAACGCGTCATCGCACGCCGCATGGATCAAGGCGCGGTTACGTTGGCGCGCCGCGCGGCGCGGGACTTGGCCGATTTTGTGCCTCGCATGGATGCCAACGTCGTCGAAAAAGCGCTGGGTGCGCGTACGCGGTTCGCAGTTAACCCAACGTGGATCAAAGAGTTCTTGGCAGCGGTGCCAAACCTTGCCAACGCCGACGGCGTTGATGGCATTGAGCTGCGCTTGCGCATGCCAACTGACACCTCGCTCAAAGCGGCCGATGCGTTGGCCCAAGAATGGTGGAATGTGTTGGTGCCGCCGGCCAAGGATCGCGATGCACATGCAGCAGGCGCGCTAGCGGCACTGGGCATTGCGGTTGCGAATTATTTGGCGTTGACCTCGGGCCCAGCCAACTTGCTCAGTGGCGCCTACCGCCACATAGCCACCGAAGCGCTGCAACTGGTGCGCCGGTCGCGCTATCAACTCGATGCCCGCGGCATTCGCGCCTTATTGCAATTGATGGAGCGCTTGAGCGCGTCGGCGGAGTGGCTGTTTGATACCTGGCTGTTGCGCATCGAGCGATGCTTCGATCTCGAAGCGGAACAAGGTGCCTATGTCGACACGCTAACCATCGGCATGCCGACGGTGCGCCGCATGCTGCGCGGCGACGAACGGGCCGGCTGGGAGCTGCGCATGGCCATGCAATTGGGCAGCGATCCATCGAACTATCCGGCTGCCACCACGCTGTTCGAACGTGCTGCGCGTGCGATCGAAGGTGGCACCGCGTACGCAGCGTGGTCCAAATGTGCGCTGCAAGCCGCGCCAGCCGCTGACCATATCGATGTGCATTGGACCGCCGCCCTCGCCAACCCGTACGACGTAGCTGAACCGTGGCTGGCGGTGGGCATGGCATTGCTCGATATTGGCCGCGGCGCCGAAGCCATTGAACCTTGCGCGCGCGGCGTTGCAACGTTGGCACCGACCCACCCGAATCGTAATGCCTTGCTCGCTCGGCTGGAAGCGTCGTGGGACGCTGCCAATATGGATTTGCCGTTCGAACTCGACGACGCCGCCGCGCGTGGGGCCGAACTGTTGTTGGAAAGTGAAATCGAACGCGCGATTCCAACGTTGCAGAGATCGGAAGAG
>ERZ795056.7393-NODE-7393-length-10546-cov-5.618816_pt1 | contig 10546 bp, 7 predicted proteins | sample MGYA00375140_ERZ795056 | MGnify/ENA primary metagenome ERZ795056 (study PRJEB30185, sample SAMN05720227) | activated sludge metagenome | isolation source: Anaerobic digester | place: USA | collected 2015-03-09 ...
TTGGATTTTATCTTTTTGTACTTCAAAATTCTTTTTCAATTTTGGAAAATATAAGATACCGGTTAAGTTGAACGGATAATCTACATTCAGGTGAATCCAAAATAAAGGCTCGTCAAAATTCATTGGATACAACTCGCGATAGAAATTTTTATAGTCTTCATCTGTCAACGTAGAAGGTGTTTTTGTCCACGCTGGTGTCGGATTATTAATGATTTCAGGCTCTAATGGCTTCTCCGCTTTTTTATCTTCTTCGCTTTGCCATTTAAAACCAAATTGAATTGGAATCGGTAAAAATTTGCAGTATTTATTGAGTAGCGTTTTGATGCGTGGTTCTTCTAAAAATTCTTTAGAATCTTCGGCTATGTATAAAACAATTTCTGAACCGCGTTGTGTTTTTTCAATTTCTTCCAATGTAAATTCAGTAGAGCCATCGCAACTCCATTTTACGGCAGGTTCATCTTTAAAAGACTTGGTGTAAATTTCCACTTTTTCTGCCACCATAAAGGCAGAATAAAAACCCAGACCAAAATTACCGATAATGGCGTTGGAATCGGTATTTTTCAGCTTTTCTACAAATTCACCTGCAGAAGAAAAAGCAATCTGGTTGATGTACTTTTTAACTTCATCAGCAGTCATACCTAGGCCTTTATCGGCAATAGTCAGTGTGTTTTTTTCTTTGTCAATTTTTATTTCAATGGTCAGGTCGCCTAAATCGCCTTTTGCTTCACCTAATTGAGCCAACCCTTTTAGTTTTTTGGTGGCATCTACTGCATTGGACACCAGTTCTCGCAAGAAAATTTCATGATCTGAGTACAAGAATTTTTTAATAATGGGAAAGATGTTTTCGGTTTGTACGTTTATTTTTCCTGTTTCCATATGTTTGATTAGATTTTCATGGAATTGAACAAAAACTATTCCATAAGGAAACTTCTGACAAAGTGGCAATTATGTAAAATTGTCACCAATTTCTGTATCATTAAACAATTAGGTTCCCTTTACCTTTGCCTATATCTCTTCAGAAAGAATCTAACTTTTTCAATTGCCTTCATTGATTTTCAACCATATTAAAGTAAAGAGTCTTTGTATTCAAAATAGCAGGTTTTTAATGAATTATAAAACAGTCTTTCTGTTACTTACATTCCAAATCATTTCAATACACACATTTTGCCAGGATGTTGTTCCAGAAATTATTGATACACCTTTCGTAACCATTGATACGTTAAGCATTATTCTGGATCCGATTCTTTTACCACCTGCAGATTCTCTGCAGGATATAAAAGATGAAAAAAGGTCATCAAAAGCCAAAAAAGCATTTCAGTTTTTTTCTTATTTAAAATATGCGGATAAAGAAACGGGAGAATTCACCGGTATAGAAAAATATAAAAAATACAAAGGGAAAAAAATCAGAAGCATACAGGTTGAAATATTAAAACCTTACGGTGCAATAGAAGATGACTATTCTCAAACTGTAAATAAAGCACAGAATTTTGGGAACAAAATACATTTTAACAGCAAAGCATGGTTTGTGAAAAATGATATTTTATTTAAAGAAGGCGATAAGGTAAATCCATTGCTGTTTGCAGATTCTGAAAAATTATTATGGGATCGTAAAAAGTTTAAAGATATAAGAATAGTTTTGTTTGAAGATGACAAAAATTCAGACACGGTGGATGTGTTAGTGTTTTTGCAGGACAAGCTTTCCTGGGTAGTTGGTTTAGGATATAACAATCGGCTAATTGCCGGAATTTCTACCTATAATTTTTTAGGACAACCTAATACCTTGTCTTTGTTTGCAGGCATCAACTTTAATAAATATAATCTTTGGGCTGTTGGTGGTGAATATAAATATGAAAATATAAAAGCATCACAGATAAATTTCAAAACAGATTTTGTTGTTGAAAAGCTGAATCAACATGCGTCAATATCTCTTTACAGAAATTTCTTTAGTATAACTACACAATGGGCTTTCAACCTTAGATATAACTATGATGTAAGCACCTTAAGTTTGAGTGGCAGACGCTTGGACACGATCAATTACATCAACACAAAATCCCATTTTTATGCTCTCTGGTGTGCTTATGCTATGCCACTCACCAAACTTTTTAATATAAAAGATGACAACCTAAAGTTTTTGTTTGCCACCAAATTAAATGCTATTCAATATAAACGACGCCCATTTCTAACAAGCAAAACATACGATAAAATATTTGTAGACCAGCAAAATTATATTTTTGGAATCGGTGTGGCCCGATGGGATTATTACTTAGCCAGAAATGCATTTTATATTGACGCTGCGGAGTTCTTTCCAAGAGGTTATAGTGTTTCATTCTGGACAGGTTTACAATTAGATGAAGTGTATGAAAAAAGAGTTGTGCTGGATGTTACAGTTAATTATGGAATACATTTTAAGAAGTTCGGATACCTTTATCCGCAATTTAATTTTAAAGGATATGTGCGCCATAAAAAAGGTGAAGAAATGGTTACAACGGTAAGCTTGGATTATGTATCAAACAGAGTTGCTTTATCTAAAATTGTTTATTTTCGGCAAATACTGAAACTATGTACAAATGTTGGTGTTGCCGTACCTGAAGAACGTTATTTTACAATTAATGATGAGATTCGCGGATTTTTTTCACCAACACTAAAAGGCTCAAAAAGTATTGCATTAAAAGCGGAAAGCGATTTGTCTTTTGATAAAAGTATTTTACAAACAAAAGCCATGGCGTATATTTTTGCTGATATGGCATGGATTAGTGAGAACAAGCAGCCTGTGTTTAAAAATTGTGTTTATCAATATGGTATTGGTCTTGGTCTGCGACTCAGAAACGTAAATGTTGGTGTGCCGCATGTAGATGTGCAACTGAGTTTTTATCCGCGAGGAAAAGATTTTGGACAAACGCTATTAGGTGTTGCTGTTTACGGAAGCAACCCAAATGCCATTCAACAAAAGAATATGTTTGTTGAATAAGATGGTAGTTATTTCGGATTCGTTGACCAAATCGTTGCTTCAGGAATAAATCCGACATCACGTAATTCCAGCATCGAAACGATTAAATGTGCCACATCTTGTGCTTCTAATTTTGTAGGGTTTAATTCGCGTTTTGGCCTTCCTGAATTAATCACAAAATTCGTTTGTACTTCGCTCGGATGCACCATCATCACACGAATATTATATTGTCTGAGTTCATCGCGCCAGCATTCCGTCATGCCACGCAATGCCCATTTTGACGTAGAATAAGCAGTACCCATTTGATGGCCTTTTAACGCAGAAGTAGATGCTACGTTAATGATATTTCCATGATTTTGGTTAATGAAAAAGGCAGCACATTCTCTTCCACACAACATTGCGCCAACCACATTGGTTTCTAATACATCTTTAAATTTTTGTGTATCGATATTTTGCAGTAAATCAAAATAACCAAATCCAGCATTGTTAATTAAGGCATCTAACCCATTTAATTGTTTGATAGAATTTTTTACCAATTTTTTGACATCACCTTCATTTGTAACATCACAAACAAATGGAATTGCACCAATTTCGTCTGCTGCTTTTTTGAGTGTTTTTTTATCACGACCCGAAATAACTACTTGTGCACCTTTTGAGATAAGCAGTTTTGCGGTGGCGAATCCAATGCCTGAGCTGCCACCGGTAATTAATATTTTTGAGTTTTTGATTTTCATAGTGGTTGAGTTTTTTAATTTTCACGCAGAGACGCAACGTAAAAATCTGCGAAATCTTTTATATTAGTTTAATCAGTGATCTTCTTTTCTTTCGCCAATTTGTTGGCGCCACATCGCATAGTATAAACCTCTTTCTTCCAATAAAGCCGCATGATTTCCGGTTTCAATAATTTTACCTTTTTCCAACACAAAGATTTTATCGGCATGCATAATAGTTGATAATCGGTGTGCAATCATGACGGTGATGTGTTGTTTATAGGCAACAATATCTTTTATGGTTTGCGTGATTTCATTTTCTGTTATTGAATCCAATGCTGAAGTTGCTTCATCAAACACTAATAAATTTGGTTTTCTGAGTAACGCACGCGCAATCGACAATCGTTGTTTTTCGCCACCGGAAATTTTCATACCACCTTCGCCAATTACTGAATAAATGCCGTTTTCGCTTCGTGCCAATAAATTCTGGCAGGCTGCTTTATGCATTACATCAATAATTTGTTCGTCGCTTGCTGTTGGATTTACAAACAATAAATTTTCTCTGATAGTGCCTGCAAATAATTGCGTGTCCTGCGTAACAAAGCCGATTTGCATACGCAATTCATCAATGTCTATATTTTGAGAATCAGTATTGTTGTATAAGATTTTTCCTTCTAAAGGATTGTATAAACCAACCAGCAATTTAACCAAAGTGGTTTTTCCTGAGCCAGAAGGTCCGACAAATGCTATAGTATCGCCTTTTTTTATGTCGAATGAAATATCCTCAACGGCTTTGGATTTTGCCGTGCGGTGCTGAAAATCTACCTCTTGAAATGACAAACTTTCGATAGCATCTAAATGAATGGCTATGGTTGGTTTTTTTTCGATGGGTTTGTGCATTAAGATTTCAAAGTTTTTCAAAGAAGCTTCAGCTTCGCGATAACTCATAATCACATTTCCCATTTCCTGCAACGGATTGAAGACAAAGAACGAATAGAATTGCAAGGTCATTAATTGCCCTACATTTATTTCGTTTTGAAATATGAGATACAACAAAGAAAATAAAATACTTTGACGCAGAAAATTGACCAAAGTACCTTGTACAAACGCAATACTTCTTATCTTTTTTACTTTGGTTAATTCGAGTTCTAAAATTTTTTGCGTGGCATCGTTTAATCGAATTACTTCCTGGTTGGTTAAGCCTAAACTTTTGATAAGTTCGATATTTCGCAAGCTTTCGGTAGTGGCACCAGCCAGCACATTGGTTTGCTGTGTAATTTTTGCCTGTACCAGTTTTATTTTTTTAGATAAAATATTGATGGAAAACCCTAAAACAAAAGAAGCTACAAAGTAAAAACCTATGATGGCAAAAGATGTTTTAGGTGCATACGTATTAAGTGCATAAACTATTACAAACGTGATACCAACTACAGCAAAGAAAAATACGTTGATAAAATTCTGCATGAATTTTTCTGTGTCGATTCTTACTTTTTGTAAGATGTTGAGTGTTTCACCACTGCGTTGGTCTTCAAATTCCTGAAACGGCAATTGTAAGGAATGTTTTAAGCCATCTGTATAAATGGCGGCACCAAAACGTTGAATGACCACATTCATAAAATAATCCTGGAATGCTTTTGCAATACGACTTACCATCGCAACACCGATGGCGCAACCAACTAAAAAAAGAGTTCCGTTAAGATAAGATGATTTGGTGTGTGCTGATGGTTTTGTTGCATATCCGTCAATAATTTTTCCTAAAATGTATGGATCCAGTAACGAAAAACATTGATTGATAATAGCCAGCAAAAATGTAAGTACAACGAACCATTTATATCGTTGAAGATAAAAAAGCAGAATTTTCATACTCTACAAAAATACGATAAAATCAATCGAATATTGTATGTACAAGTATTAAATGATAGTAACAAAAAAACACGACCAGATGGTCGTGTTTTTTTTATTTTGAAATAGATTTTAACTATTCTTTGTCATCATAGTTGTAAGCGATACCCTTTTTCAACGCTTGTTTTCCGTAAGAAAACGCACCTGAATTTCCGCTGTCACTTGTCATATACACAAATGGGCAACCCATTTCTGCAGCAGCTTCTAACATTTTTTTGTTTGCTTTTTTGTCAGCAGCAGCACCTGAAACATAACCTGAGAAATACCCAGAAGTTTTTCCTTTTACTTCGCCAATTTTTTTCAAACCAACGATTTCGGATTTGTCTAATAAGATTTCTACTTTTTCCCAGTCAGCTTTGCTGCTAACTACTACTTTTTCAGAAATCTGTTCAGTACGGCCACTTGAATATTGAATTTTTTCAACAGCTTTTTAGTTACTGTTTGTTCAGCGTCTTCACCTTCATACTTGTAAATGATTTTGAAGTCGTCTAATTTAACCACTTTACCGTCGATGGTTTTTCCTCCATGTAAGAAGATTTTGTCAGAAGCAAATGCAGCTACCATAGCAAATGCAAGAAATAGTGTAGTCAGTAATTTTTTCATAGAATTAAATATTTTAGTAAACAAATTTAATAAACATTTCCATATAATCAACAAGTATGCCAATTTTACAACGAGAAAATGAAGATTTATCACTTGCAAAGATAAATGAGATGATTTAGTAGCGCGCTACTTATTTGAAGGTATATTTTGGTACGTGCCAGTACGTAGCAATTAAAACCACGTAGCCTGTTAGGTGGTAAATACATCCAAAATGCAAAAATTTGCACCACATTTCCCTCAAAAGTTCTAAATTGCGGAACTTTAGCAGTCTAACTTCTGTTTAGAATTAACATTTATTATTCATTTATAAAAAATCATAAAGTATGGCAATTTCTTCTATTTTAATCGCATTGCTGATTATTACAGCATTTTTATCTTTTGTTACCGTTCAGCAAGGTACCATTGCCGTGGTGACCATTTTCGGGAAATACCGAAGAATTATGGGACCCGGATTAAATTTCAAAATACCATTCATTGAACAAGTATACAAACGAGTATCTATTCAAAACCGATCTGTTGAACTGGAATTCCAGGCTATTACGGTCGATCAGGCAAATGTCTATTTTAAAGCGATGTTGTTATATGCTGTGGTGAATACCAACGAAGAAAGCATCAAAAATGTGGCATTTAAATTTATTGACGATAGAAATCTGATGCAGGCTTTAGTACGTACTATTGAAGGTTCGATTCGTGGATTTGTGGCGACAAAAAAACAAGCGGAAGTACTTTCTTTAAGAAAAGAAATAGTAGAAGATGTGAAAGAGCAGATCGACCAAACCTTAGAAACATGGGGTTATCATTTATTGGATTTACAGTTAAATGATATCACATTCGACGAAGCGATTATCAAATCGATGGCACAGGTGGTGGCATCAAGTAATTTAAAAGCGGCTGCTGAAAACGAAGGTCAGGCATTATTGATTACCAAAACCAAAGCTGCTGAAGCAGATGGAAATGCTATAAAAATTGCTGCAGAAGCAGAACGTACCGCAGCACAATTGCGCGGACAAGGTGTGGCATTGTTCCGTGAAGAAGTGGCAAAAGGTATGAGCCAGGCTGCAAAAGAAATGGAGCAAGCGAACTTAGATACATCGGTGATTTTATTCTCGATGTGGACGGAAGCCATTAAAAACTTTGCTGAATATGGAAAAGGCAATGTCATTTTCTTAGATGGTTCATCTGACAATATGCAAAGAACTATGAAAGAAATGATGGCGATGAATAACCTGATGGATCCAAAAGCTAAAAGAGTGTAGCTAAATCTGAAAAGTTATGATATTAAAAAAGAGATGTCGAAAGGCATCTCTTTTTATATTTTACCAAATATCTATTTACTAAACTATCTACTCAAAAACATACTCTTATCCTTATACAATTGTCTGAAATAAGGATCGAATAAATCTTTAATGAAATAAATGGCTTCACCGGTAGATTTCATTTCTGGACCAAGTTCTTTGTTGACATTCGGAAATTTATCAAACGAGAAAACCGGTTCTTTGATAGCGTAACCAGTCAGCTTTTCTTTAAACGTAAAGTCTTTTAATTTATGTGTGCCAAGCATCACTTTAGTTGCCACATTTAAGTACGGAATTCCATAGGCTTTGCAAATAAACGGTGTGGTTCTCGAAGCGCGCGGATTGGCTTCTATCACATATACTTTGTCGCCTTTAATGGCAAATTGAATATTTATTAAACCACGTATTTCCAACGCCTTGCACAATTTCTCAGCATAGTGTTTCATGGTTTCAATAATGATGGCACCTAAGCTAAATGGCGGCAACACAGAGTTACTATCACCACTATGAATTCCGGCCGGTTCTATGTGTTCCATCACACCCATTATTTGCACATCTGTACCATCATAAATCGCATCAATTTCTGCTTCTTTGGCGCGGTCTAAAAAGTGGTCAATCAAAATCACATTATCCGGAATGTCTTTCAATAAATTGATAACAGCCGTTTCGCATTCAGCATCATTAATAACAATACGCATACGTTGTCCACCCAACACATAACTCGGTCGCACCAAAACAGGATAACCCACACGATTTGCTACTGCCAGTGCTTCATCAGCATCAATGGCCGTTCCGTAATCAGGATATGGAATTTCTAATTCTTTTAATAAATCTGAAAAACGTCCGCGGTCTTCCGCAATATCCATACTGTCGAATGAAGAGCCAATTATTTTTATACCTCTTTCGTGTAATTTTTTGGATAATTTCAAGGCAGTTTGTCCGCCTAGTTGCACAATGACGCCATACGGTTTTTCGTGTTCAATTAATTCCCAGAGATGTTCCCAAAAAACCGGTTCAAAATATAATTTATCCGCAATATCGAAATCTGTTGAAACCGTTTCAGGATTACAGTTTACCATGATAGCTTCGTAGCCAACTTCTTTTATGGCGAGCAAACCATGTACGCAGCAATAATCAAATTCAATGCCTTGTCCGATTCGGTTTGGACCAGAACCCAACACAATTATTTTCTTTTTATCAGAGACGATACTTTCATTTTCGACTCCAAAAGAAGAATAATAATAAGGTGTTTTCGCTTCAAATTCAGCGGCGCAGGTATCCACCATTTTGTATACACGGCTGATGCCAAGCTCTTTGCGTTTTGCGTACACTTCATCTTCATCAATCCTGCCCAGTAAAAAACCTAATTGAACATCAGAATAACCTTTTGTTTTTGCTTTCAGCAATAAATCTTTAGAAATATTGTGAATGGTATATTTCTGAATTTCTTTTTCCAGTTTTACCAGTTCCTGAATTTGCATTAAGAACCAATTGTCAATGCCTGTCAATTTTTGTATAGTATGCAGTGGAACACCTAAATAAATGGCATCTTTAATTTTAAAAATCCTATCCCAGCTTGGATGTTGTAGGCTATCCAGAATTTCTTCTGTTTTTGAAAGTCCTTTTCCATCGGCACCTAATCCAACTTTGTTATTTTCTAAAGATTGACAAGCCTTTTGTAGTGCTTCTGCAAAGTTTCTGCCAATACCCATCACTTCGCCAACTGATTTCATCTGTAAGCCAAGTGTTGAATCGCAGCCATAGAACTTATCAAAATTCCAACGTGGAATTTTTACGATTACATAGTCTAAAGCAGGTTCAAAAAAGGCGGAAGTGGTTTTGGTTATTTGATTATTTAGTTCATCTAAATTGTAACCGATAGCTAATTTTGCCGCAATTTTTGCAATAGGATATCCGGTTGCTTTGGATGCCAATGCAGATGAACGCGATACACGTGGATTGATTTCAATAACGATAATTTCTTCCGTTTCAGGATTAACGGAGAATTGAACATTACAGCCACCGGCAAAGTTTCCTAATGCGCGCATCATCAATTGAGCCTGATTTCTCATTTCCTGAAAAACAGGATCTGGTAAAGTCATAGCCGGTGCTACTGTTATAGAATCACCTGTATGAACACCCATTGGATCCAGATTTTCAACAGTGCATATGATGACAACGCTGTCGTTGGCATCGCGCAATAATTCTAGTTCAAATTCTTTCCAGCCTAGCACTGCTTTTTCTACCAAAACTTCATGTACCGGCGAGCATTTTAATCCGTAAGCCAGCATGTTTTCGAATTCTTCAGCTTTGTGGCAGAAACCACCACCTGTTCCACCTAAAGTATAAGAAGGACGAATGACTAAAGGGAAGCCTATTTTTTGTGCCGCTTCTTTTCCTTCCAACATGGAATTCGCTACAAAAGAAGGTGCGACACCTAATCCTAAATCCACACAAAATTTCCTGAATTCTTCTCTGTTTTCAGTAGTTTCAATTACGTTTAAGTCTACACCGATAATCCGCACATTGAATTTTTCCCAAAGGCCTATTTCAGACGCTTCTTTACAAAGATTTAACGCAGTTTGACCACCCATAGTTGGTAAAACAGCATCAATATGTCTTTCTTCCAAAATTTCTCTTATGGAGTCTATGGTTAATGGTTTGAGGTATATATGATCGGCAGTAACTTCATCCGTCATAATAGTAGCCGGATTGGAATTGATAAGTGAAACTTCAATGCCTTCTTCTCTCAACGAGCGAGCGGCCTGAGTTCCTGAGTAGTCAAATTCACATGCTTGTCCTATAATAATAGGTCCGCTACCTATAATTAGTACGGATTTAATCGAAATATCCTTTGGCATTTTGGGAAAGTTTTACAAAGATAGGAAAAAGTAGAGAGTCTAAAGGAGTAAGTTGTTATTTTTTTTAGTTCACGTATCAATTTATACAACAATATGCCATAGAAACGGTTAAATAGTTTCTGTTAGCACTAAATTTGATTATTTTTGTTTAATGAAGAGCAAAATCATAAGCGGTTTATTTTTTCTGATACTTACTAAATGTAGTTTAGCTACGCATTTAGTAGGTGG
>ERZ795056.7395-NODE-7395-length-10545-cov-5.543279_pt1 | contig 10545 bp, 7 predicted proteins | sample MGYA00375140_ERZ795056 | MGnify/ENA primary metagenome ERZ795056 (study PRJEB30185, sample SAMN05720227) | activated sludge metagenome | isolation source: Anaerobic digester | place: USA | collected 2015-03-09 ...
GAGGAGCTTGTGGAGATGATCCGGACCAACTGGACCGCAAGAAACCTGGATGATACATCCGGCCGGCAGGCACTAACCAAGAAACTCACAGGGCTCAAGGCCAAACGGTCACGCCTGACCGATTACCTCGCGGATGGAACCATCGATAGATCCAGCTACAGGGAGCAGATTGGTAAAATCAACGAAAGCATTGCCTTGATCTCGGACACACTCAACGATGAAAACAAAGAGGCCTCGATTGATATCGAGGCCTGCATTGCATGGTGTCAGACGGTACTGGGGAATCTCAAAGAGTTCTGGACCTCAGCACCACCAGATTTGGGGGTTCAATATTTCAATCTCATTTTCCCCTTAGGTCTGATGGTCGATAAAGAGGGTTATAGAACCCCTATTAACTCCCCGTTATTTAATAACTTACAACCTGTTTCACCACAAAAAATCAACTTTTGCATCCCCTAGGGGAATTGAACCCCTGTTGTCGGAATGAAAATCCGATGTCCTGACCACTAGACGAAGGGGACAAGAACCTGTACTGCTATGAGCCGCGACAGACTCGAACTGTCGACCCACGCCTTAAAAGGGCGTTGCTCTACCAACTGAGCTAGCGGCCCGTCGTCCGGACACGATACCCTGTGTCCGCCGCCGTCACAGGCCGACAGCAGCCCGATCAAGCAATGAGTTGCACCTGAATGCGAACCCCGCGTTGCCATATAAAGTAAAAAAACAGACGGCCCCTTGTCAAGCAAAAATGCTGCTACGGGCAGAGTTTCTCCCGACGCTCGCCTAATGTGCCCGGATTTCACCGGTACGTGTTTTTCCATATACCACTCGCTGTATCCCGCAGCCTTGCTCGCGATATCTGCTCTCCCGCTGCTCCTTTGTATTCGCGTGACATCCGCAGCACAACCACTCTACAGCAACCGAGCAGAGAATCCTGGCTTCGCTCAGACCGAAACAGGCTGTATGCGAACCCCTTCCCCGATCAGCAACCACTGATTCACAATGCCGTTTCGCTGGTGAAGCACCGGGTCACGAAACCCGATCAGGATCAGCAGAGATCCCGAAATGATGCTATACTTCCTGCATGAAGCGCGTTCACCACCATGCACTGCCGACTCTGCTTGGCCTGACACTGTTCATCATGACAGGCCAGACTGACCTGCACGCCGCCAAGGCGCCCCTTGGGCTCTCCACCCTTCTTCCCGGGAGTGCCCGCCAGTCCGCCCTCGCCGGATGTTCGGCCCTTGCCACTGAAAGTTCTGAAGATTTTTTCGGCAACCCGGCCCTGATAGCAGGCCTGCCCCGCACCGAGACCGGTTTCGGAATCGATGTACGAACTGACGGTCTGACAACACCCGCCTTCTGGCTGGCCCTCCCCCTCTCGCAGAACCGGGTCTGGATGGGCTTTTCGACCCGCCTTGTCGCCTCCTACCTGCGAGACTTTCCTCCCGTCATCTCACCATCTCTCGATCTCCCGCAGGATCTTGACTATCAGGCAGGCACAAGCCTTGGTCTGGCCTGGAGGATCAGCGGACCGCTCTCGATGGGTGCCGCCCTGCAGATCCATCTTGCTGACGGGACAAATACCGTCGCGGCGAGCTCTCCCGGGCTGGCCATTGGCCTGACCCTCGCCCGCACGCCCGGCCTTCCGCTTTCCGTGAGCCTGGCCTTTCTCAACATCGTCCCCACTCTCGAGCCGGGCCGCGGTTCCGCTGACCTCCCCTGGATCTGGCAGGTCTCGGCAGCATGGCGACTCATCGAAAGCTGGCCCGACAGTCTGGATCTCGGTCTTGAGTGGTCCGGAGGCGAGGACCGGGATGGGCAAATCGCCGCAGCCGTCGAATACAGCATCGAATCCCGCTGGTTCTTCCGGACCGGGTTTGCTCCCGGCGACAGCCTCCCCAGGCTGGGCGTCGGGTTTCGCGACGTTTCTCCGGACATCAGTCTGGCTCTTGATCTCTCATGGCAACATAATTCTGACAACGGAAATGTTTTTCGGGTCTCAATAACCTTCGGGTTTTGAGTGTTCTTTTTTTGGGGAACAGTCCGCTCTCCCGGTATGTACGCGTGGCCTGAGATACAGCGGATCAACATACGTAGCCGTCCTTATACTGGCCCGGCCAGATACAACGTGTCCGATGCACGCCAGAGACTCAGCTACCCTTCAAGCTCCGCTCAAGATCCCGACGTGCGTCTTTTTTGGCGATCGTCTCGCGCTTGTCATGGAGCTTTTTCCCCTTGCAGAGTCCCAGTTCGACCTTGACGCGACCGCGTGAAAAATAGAGGGAGAGCGGGACGATGGTCAGGCCCTTCTCTTTGACCTTCTGTTCCAGTTTGAGGATCTCGTAGTCATGTAAAAGCAGTTTGCGACGCCGCAGGGGGTCATGGTTCATCCTGTTCCCAAAATCATAGGGGGAGATATGCAGCTTGACGAGCCAGGCCTCCCGTTCCTTGATCGAAACAAAGGCATCCAGAAAATTGACCCGACCGGCCCGCAGGCTCTTGACCTCGGTCCCCACAAGGGCAATCCCCGCCTCGATCCTGTCGAGAACGCTGTACTCATGCCAGGCCTTGCGGTTACTGGCGATCTGCTTGTGTCCTGCGCCGTCTTTCGTGGTTGCCATACCCTGTAAGGTAGGCAAAAGGAGACTCTCCGGTCAAGACCGGGTCGACCGGCGGGCTTTATTTACACTCTGCACTCCCTCTTTTCTTCAGAACAAATTTGCATGCGAATCCGGGGGAAGACCCCGTCTGAGAGGTATACGTCTTGGAGTTTGGTACTCCCTGCAAACACTGACGGGGATGCAGGAGGGCACGCGTTCCCTTCTATGCTTTTCAGGAATCTGGACGTATACTGTCAGCAGCACCATTGACACGATACGACGCATCCAAGGAGCGGGTCTGTGTTCCCCAAACCATCTGAAAAGATTGCCATCATCTCGCCAGGACTGGAACTGAGCTACACAGGACTGATCAGGAGAATCAACGCCGCTTCACAAGCACTCTCCGCACAACCTGCTGACCGGGTCGCCATCGTCAGTGAAAACCGCCCCGAATGGATCATCGCCTTTCATGCCATCTGGCAGCGCCAGGCGGTCGTCGTCCCGATTGATCCCGGGATGCCACCCAAGGATATGGCCCTGATCTTTGCGGACTGTCACCCCTCGGTCGTCTATGCCAGTCAGACAACCATTGATGGCGTCCGCGAGGCGCTCGTCATGGCAGATCTCTCCTCAAGCGTGATTGACCTCGCACGCCTGGACGAACTGCCTGAGGGTGGCGACACCCTCACCCTCCCCGCACCAGTGAGCATGCAATCCCTGGCAGCCCTGCCTTACACCTCAGGGACAACCGGCCAACCCAAGGGTGTCATGCTCTCCTACGAGAATCTCGCTACCAGTTCAGACGCGGTTCGAGCAGAAGGCTACTATGTCCCCGAAGAAACCGTGATGGCCCTGTTGCCATTCTTCCATATATTACCACTCCAGGGCGCGATCATCATTCCCCTGGCGGCAGGCTGTACCGTTGCGTTCGCAGCGGGACTCCAACGGGAAGACATCGCGCGCACCCTGCGTGAAGCCAAGATCACCCTCTTTGTCGGTGTTCCACGTCTCTACTCCATGTTCCATGCCGCCATCAGTGAACGGGTACGCGCCAGTCTGGTGGGTCGAACCCTGTTTGCCCTCTCACGCCTGATCGGGAACCAGGGCTTTGGCCGACGGATCTTTGGGAAAGTTCACCGCGCGCTGGGTCCCAATGTTCGTGTCTGGATCTCGGGTGGTGCCAAGGCCGATCCGGTCATGCTCAAGGAAATGTGGGCGCTTGGCTTCCGCATGATTGAGGGCTACGGACTGACCGAAACGGCCCCCATCGTTTCGTTCAATCCGCAGGACAAGCCTCGTCTGGGAACAGCCGGCCTCCCGGTGCAGGGAACTGAAGTCCGAATCGATGACGGCGAGATCATTGTGCGCGGCAAAAACGTCATGCAAGGATATTACAATAAACCGGAAGCGACAGCCAAAGTCCTGCGCGACGGCTGGTTCCATACAGGCGATACCGGTGAGTTCGACAAAAAAGGCTACCTCGTTGTGACTGGCCGCAAGGACGAGATGATCGTCCTTGCGAATGGAAAAAACATTGACCCGGAGAGTATCGAAAAGCAGATCCTGTCCTCCACCGGCCTCATACAAGAGGTCGCCGTTCTCCAGGTAGACGGGCAACTCGCCGCCGTCATCCAGCCACAGGGTGATTGCAGCCCCCAAGGACTGCAATCCGCGGAAAAGGCGATCAGGACTGAAGTCCTCGAGCCCTACAACGCCCGGGTTCCCAATTATCGGCGCATCCTCCAGCTCAGGCTCACGAGTGACCCCCTGCCACGAACACGACTCGGGAAGCTGCGTCGCTTTTTGCTCAAAGATTTTTTTACCGCACCCACTCCGGCCAACCAGTCAACCACGGAAGAGATTTCGGATACTGCACTGGCCCAGGTCTGCAGTTTTTTGAGCCGACGAAAGAAGCTTCCGGCACGCCCGGATTCCCGTCTCGATCTCGACCTGGGACTGGACTCACTTGACAGACTGGAAATGGCAGCATACCTCCAGTCCGAACTCGGCCTGACGATTGCCGAGGCGGATCTCGCGCGGGCAACCACGGTCTCCGAAGCGGTCTCCCTGGCGCGTGCTGCCACGGATGGCGAGGTCCTCCAGGCCAATGATCCCTTTGATGGCCCGGTCGAGATGCCAAAACTCCGCAAGGGGGCCCGCAGCTCGGCCCGCGCCCTCCTCTCGTTCTTCATGAGGCGTCTCTTCCGGTTGCGCATTGAGGGACTTGAAAATCTCCCTGAAGAACCCTGCATCATCGTCGCCAACCACGAAAGCTATCTCGATGCCCCAAGCCTGATTGCCAAATTCCCCAAACGCTTCCTGGCCCGCTCGGTCACCTGGATCAAGGCTTCCAGCGTGATGGAGCGGGTTGTCAAGTTCTTCTCCCGGGGACGAAACCTGATCGTGGTTCATGCCAAGAGTGACCTGGCCGCCACACTGCGCAGTTCGGCCGCCGTGATCGAAGCCGGCTATAACCTGATGGTCTTTCCCGAGGGACTGCGCAGCCGGGATGGTGGTCTGGCCTCCTTTAGACCGGGCTTTGCAATGATCGCCTGCCGGACCGGGGTTCCTGTTGTACCCGTTGCAATCGAAGGCGCCCTCGAAGCCATGCCGTACGGGAAGACCTTCCCCCGCTTCGGGAAAAAAATCTGCCTCAAGATTCTCTCTCCCTTGCGCCCTGAAGCCAACGAAACGCCGGAGGATTTGGCCGACTGCGCCCGGAGCGCCATTGCCTCCATCGTGGAGAAAGACCATGCCCGCCCATAAGGCGCGCTGGTTCGCAGTAGAACCGGACAAAGGTGTGCACTGCACCCTCTGTCCCCGGGCGTGCCTGATCCCGGACGGAAAGGCTGGTGTCTGCCGGGTCCGATTGAATATCGACGGGGAACTCGTTGCCCTGACCTGGGGCCGGTTCCCGGCCCTGGCGATTGATCCGATCGAAAAAAAACCGCTCTACCATTTTTTTTCCGGGAGTTCCACGCTTTCTCTGGGAAGCCTCGGGTGTAATATGCACTGTCTGCACTGCCAGAATGCATCGCTCTCGGATCCCGATATCTTCGCAATCGCCCATCTTGAACAAACCAAAACCACGCCCCCCGAATTCCTCGCACCCTTCGCCCGGGAGCACTCCGTTCCGATCGTGGTCTGGACCTATAACGAGCCCCTCATCAACGCCGAGTACCTGGCCAGCGCCCTGCCCCTGGTGCACAAAGCCGGGTTGGCCACTGTCCTTGTCACGGCTGGGTTGATCTCGCCGGAACCGCTCGCCGAAATCCTGCCCCACCTCGATGCCTGGCGGATCGACATCAAGGGATGGGGCGATGAATTCTACCAACGCTTGACCGGCTTCCCGGGCTGGAAGACAGTTTTGATGAATAGCCTCATGGCCAAGGAGGCGGGCTGTCATATCGAAGTAGTGACGAACCTCATCGATGGTTGGAATGACTCGCCCGAGGATGTGGCCGCCATCGCCCGCTGGATCGCAAACGAACTTGGACCGGAAACCCCCTGGCATGTCACGGCCAGCCATCCCGCCGCACACCTGATGGACATCCGGCCCACCCCGCCCGCCACCCTCCTTGAGGCGCGCCGGATCGGGCTGGAGTCCGGGCTGAGACACGTCTACTGTGGGAATATTGATACGCCTGATGGGAGTGATACACTCTGCCCGGCCTGCGGGGCCACCCTGATCCGCCGGCGGGGTTTTGCCGTCCTCGAAAACAGGCTCACCGGCTCTGCCGCCTGCCCGGACTGCGGCCGGCGGATCAGCGGACGGTTTTGACAGTACAACTGTCCAAAACAAAATTGGTCAGCACGAGCACTGGTTCGACAGGCGCACCTTGACCGGCCTCGCTTTTTATACCATACTCCGTACGTATTGTATTCCGTATAAAAGAATCCGGCCATGCCCGCCATTACTGCCTCACAAGCCAGGATGGATTTGTTTAACCTGCTGAAAAAAACAATCAAAGGGCACCAACCAGTGCGGATCACCAGCAAGGATGGAGAAGCTGTCCTTCTGTCCTGGGAAGACTACGAAACCCTGCTTGAGACCCTCCATCTGGTTTCCATTCCAGGCATCAAGGAATCCCTTGATGCCGCAGATCATGATATTGCTGAGGGAACGACTGTCTCCGTGCACGATGTCTTTGGCTAATACCATGTTCGAAATTCGCATCACAAAAGCAGCACTCAAAGATATTGAAAGACTTTCCCCAATAATGTAACTCAGGATCAAGGAGATCCTTGTCACTCGTGTGGCAAACGATTCTCATCTGGGAAAACGGCTGGTCGGGGAACTTGAAGGAAACTGGTCGCTCCGACTGAATCTGAAAGACCGGATCGTGTATTCGATCGATGAAGACAACAAGCTCGTATACATCAAACGGGCCAAACCGCAGTATGGCGAGTGACAGCCTGTCGTCTGTTCCCACTGGACTTGTGCATTCCGTAAGAAATTGATATCAAAAACAGCAAGCACATCACGGAAATTTTTCATCGGAGCCCTCGCAACCAATCCGCCATTTCGGCCGACGAGCTCTCCAGACTTGACCTGATCGACACAGGATGAACCCGGCCAAAGCAAGCATTCTGGGACCGATCCTGCGGGCAATTGTGGTGAGCAGTTTTGATCTTTTGGCGGGTCGACTCCAACCCGTTTATTGAAGAACGTCTGGTTGAGACTGCTGGCCGGACAAGCGAGGCATGTACCACGCTTGTGTCCGGCTCAATCAGTCAGCATACCCTTGACTCAAGTGTCTCACTGACTCCGCGCAACACGGAAGCCACTATCGACATATATGTAAAACGGGCTGCTATTTACGCGATACCCCACTTGCAAGTTCTCAGCAGGGTCAGAATAACCAGCACCCCGCAGACTCCGATATTCACCATATACTGGACCTTGATAATCGTTTGTGGTTACAGATACAGTAACATCGTACCAATCCCAGCACCACTCCCAGATATTCCCGCTCATGTCATAAAGGCCCAAGGCATTGTCGCCCTTCGTTCCAACTGTTTTTGTCGTGCTGGCATTTCCATTGTACCAGGCAACCAGACCCGAGGCCGTCGTATCCGTATACCCTGCTAGCGCCCCGGAGGTGTAGTTGTACGGGGTCCAGCTTGAGCCGTCCTTGTAGCTGGCGGCATACTGCCATTCTCCCTCTGTCGGCAGGCGATAGCCGTTCGCATTCCAGTTGACGTATGGATTGTCAAAGCTGCCCGCCGTCGTGTCGACACTGTAACCATAACTCTCGTCCTGACTGTTCTTGATCGGCGTTGCAAACCCGCTATCGCTGCAATAGACCGGGTTCTTGCCATCCATCTGGCTATAGGCATTGCACCACATAATCGCATCCCGCCAATTTATGGATGTGACTGGTTCGTGCATCGCCGACGTCGGAGCGGCTCCAATCGTCCCGTCATTGCCTTCTCGACCCGCATTGGCAAACTGATACCCGTTGTTTGTTGCCCAAGTATACACTGTATACCATATTTCATACGTTACCTCGTACTTGCCAATAGCAAACGCAGAAATCGTGTGGGAAAAACTTGGTCCCGCTGTGCCATCATACTCTGCTTCCGTCTGTACAAACGTTCCTCCTGGTACCGAAACGAGATCTGTGTATTCACGGTCCTGCCAGGTGGCATACAATGTCACCGTATTGGTGACCGTATCGGCGGCAAAATCCCATGGCTGCAGACCGGCCACGTCCCTGTACCACCCTTTGAGGACCGCAACACCGCGCAGGGGAGTCGGCGGGAACGCAACCTTTCCGCCGGGGGCGATCCGTTGCGCCGCGACGGGACTGCCCCCGCATGAATCAAACCGGACTTCGTAGCGGATCGTCCAACCCGCATACAGGGTCAGCGCATTGGTGACCGTATCCACGGAAAAATTCCAGGGGAGGGCTGCGCCGGCATCGCGGTACCAGCCCCTGAAAATGGAAACACCCCAGGCCGGACTGGCAGGCAGACTGACCTTGCCACCGGATGGAATGGTTTGTGCCTCGACACTGCTCCCGCCCTGGCTGTCGAAATTGACCGTGTACACGGGCAGCGAGCTTGCAGCAGAGCTGGCGGAGAACCCGGAACTGCCTTGCGATGCGAGACTGGCACTTGAAACGACGCCCGCGCTACTCACTCCGGACGAACTGCTCCCGTCGCCAATCGGGAGAACGTCATCATCCCCACAGGCGACAAAGACCATCATGGTCATGATACAAATAACATTGCAACATAAATATCGCATACATATCCTCAATTGAATCAAACGTTGGATTCTTTCTTTTCTTGCGACTACACTCGGCTATCAGTGATTGGCTTCCTTGGTATTCGTCTCGAAATGGTTAATGCCATGTCGGGCCAGGCATCAATAATTCATATTCGAGATTTGAGGCATTAAAGAGAATGCTGTAATAATAAGTTGTCCCTAATTGAATGGCCTCGCCACTCGCATCGGCGATCTTGTCGGGAGTAGTGTTATCCCCCCAATACATGCCCCAACTTGACTCTCCAGTTACTTCAAAATGGAAGCTTCCAAGTTTGATTTGTGCTTCGTCTACATCAAGCGCCCAGAGATTATCATCGACCAGCGTCATCGACTTGGCCGTGGTTCCGTCGGTAAAGATGTCTCCTCTGACATACATGCTGGGGTAGGTACTCTGCAGCGCCGTGGTCGTGGCAGTGATCTTGACCGGGGTGGACAGGCGGCCATAGGTTTCCGTCACAAAATAGAGATCGTATGTCTTTCCGGGTCGAATACTGCTGTCACGGAAATTATTTCCAAACGTATCAGTCTTTTCACTTCCAGAGTCGACAACGGATACCTCGTGAGATAAAGCGCATCTCCAGGGAACATCATTTCCGCTGGCATCTTTTCCTTCACGGATCTGGGCAGCACTGGGCACAGGAGAGCCACTCTCCAGAGCAACGCAATACACCCAAGCCTTCTTGTTGACAGTATATGAAAACGATATTGTAAATTTTTCTGTTCCTGTTACTGTCGGCCCACTGCTGAAAACGGCAGGAGTGGTATTGAATGTCCATGTTCCGACCATGCGCAATGGCCGCACCAGATAGGGATCCAAACGGGATTCCCAAGATGTACTTTCATTATAGGTTGTTGCTCCATAGGAGCTCCAATAGCGCTTGTTGTCCATCAAACCCGGAGTCCCGCGCATGGCGTTGTACATCGTATTGAGTTCCTGTCTGGACGGTAAAAACCAATCATCGTAGCGTATCCCTCGATTGGTCACAGCATAATTCGTACACATGGCAGCCGCATAGGAGCCAGGACCAAAAACATTCGCAATCCAGAGAGTATTTTCAGCCCCCCCTTCTGTACCTATACCATCCATTATTCCATTGACTGTGTACTCATTATCACCTCTCCAAGGATGCGTCCCCGGCAGGTCCGTCGGGGCGGCCTCGAGATAGCGCCAGGCCCAATACGGGTTGTAATGGACGATATACCCGCCTGCCGGACCAATTTTGCCAATGACGCTCGTTCCGCCGGTATAGATGGCATGGAGGGCCATGTCGGTCTTGATGGCAAAGGTCGCACCGGGGGCATACTGGGCGCTGGTTGCCGCCGAATTGGTACTCCAGCCCAAAAAGCGTTGGTGGATCCCCTTGCCGGCATGCACCCCTCCCACTTCTTGCCCAAGGAGCTCGCCGGTGTTGCCGGCGACCGTCACGGTGGCCTGATAGCTGTACGAAATACCGTCCACGGGGGCCGATCCGTACGCCGCGCCGTTAGCGTGATAGACAACGCGGTAGACGACCGCATCCCAGCCAGCGTAGAGTGTCCGATTCGCTTGAATCGGAGTCGAAAAATCCCAGAGAACCGTGCAGTTTGCATCGGCAAACCAGCCGGTAAAGGCATGCTGATCCTTGGTTGGATCGGCAGGCCGACTGACCGGACTGCCTTTGTAGACGG
>ERZ795056.7397-NODE-7397-length-10544-cov-7.184860_pt1 | contig 10544 bp, 3 predicted proteins | sample MGYA00375140_ERZ795056 | MGnify/ENA primary metagenome ERZ795056 (study PRJEB30185, sample SAMN05720227) | activated sludge metagenome | isolation source: Anaerobic digester | place: USA | collected 2015-03-09 ...
ATGTATGGTGGTGGTATAAGTAATATGACTTCCTTACCAACAATTAACAATTCAATAATCTGGGGAAATACTGGTGTATTAACAGGAAACCAGGTTTATTCTGTAAGTGGTGGTTCATTAACGCTGAATTATTCCTGCTTTGCAAACGAAGATGGGGATATTTTTGGTAGTCATACTGCAAATAACTGCATTACGACAAATCCGGAATTTGTTGACTTAGCAAACGATGATTTCCGTATCGCTGGAAGTTCTCCTTGCGTTAATTCTGGTAATAATGCGTATGTCCTCGCACCAAATCCAGTGATTGCAAATGATTTCCGAGGTCAAGCCCGTATCCAAAACACTACAATAGATATGGGAGCTTTCGAATGGACTGCTGGAGTTGACCCAATTTGCAAAAATCCAACAAACTGCGGAACTATAGCAGCAGCTCAAACAATTTGCTATAATACTGCTCCCGCTGAAATCACAAATTCTACAGCACCAACAGGTTACTCTGGCACATTAGAATACAAATGGCAAAAATCAACTACAAGCGGTTCTGCTGACTTTACTGATATTGAAAGTTCAAATTCAGAAGATTATTCTCCTGCAGCCCTTACCCAAACTACCTGGTATAAACGCTTAGTAAGGGTAAACTGTCAAAATGATTGGACAAGTGCAGTTGAATCCAATGTAATTGAAATAACAATTAGACCACAATTTACTGCAGGCGCTATTGCAACAGAAGGCGAAATGATTTGTAATAATACTGGAAGCTTTACTCAAATAACCAGTTCAACAGCAGCAAGCGGCGGTGATGGAACTATTACTTACAAATGGCAGGCAAATGGTGTTGATATTCCAACTTCAAACTCTGCTACATTTACTCCACCTACAACTTTAGCTGCAACTACTACTTATACTCGTTTTGCTAAAGACGGAAGTTGCAATACAGAATTTACCCAGTCAACGGGAAGCTGGACTGTAACAATAAATCCAGTCGTTTCAGCAGCTTTATCCGGAAACGCAACAATTTGCAGAAACACTCTTGCTAATCTGTATGTTACACTTACAGGAACTGCTCCCTGGTCAGTTAGTTTTTCTGATGGTGTTACTATAGTCAATATTCTTAACTCAAATTACGCAAGAGCAGTAAGTCCGAATTCAACAACAATATACACAATTACTGATGTAACAGATGCAAATGGTTGTTCTGCAGTTGGCACTGGCTCTGCAACTATTACAATTCGCCCAACTTCTACTGCTGTTTTAAGCGGTGGCGGAACTATTTGCGCTGGTGAAACTGCAAACTTAACAGTTAATTTAACTGGTATAGCACCTTATTACATTGATTTTAGCGATGGATTTTCAATTATTTGGTATTTTGGAAATACGTTCCAAAGACAAGTAAGTCCAAATACTACAACAAACTATACGATTACTGTAACAGACGGTTGCAACCTGGCAGCTGATGTTACAGGAACGGCTGATGTAACTGTTAGTCCACTTCCAACTGCATACAACGTTACAGGTGGTGGTTCTTACTGCTATGGTGGTGATGGAGTAGAAATTGGATTAGACGACTCTGAATCTGGTGTTAATTATCAATTATTAAGGAATGGAAACAATGTTGGAAGTCCTGTTGCCGGAACTGGTTCAGCTATAAGTTTTGGTGATAAAACGTTAGAAGGAACTTATACAGTAAAAGCCACAAATGCAACTACATCTTGCGAAAATACAATGACCGGCAGCGTCCAGGTAACAATTAACCAGCTGCCATTGCTATTTGCAGTTACTGGTGGCGGTTCATATTGCACAGGAGGTACTGGAGTAGTTGTTGGTTTGGAAGATTCTGAAAATGGAATAAATTATCAATTAAAATTAAATGGAACTAATTCTGGAACTCCTGTTGCAGGAACTGGTTCTGCTATTTCGTTTGGACTTCAAACAGGTGAAGGCACTTATACAGTTGAAGCAATTATCGGTACATGCACAAGAACGATGACTGGTAGTGCTTCAATTTCAATTAATCCATTACCAACAGCAACAATCAGCGGAACAACTTTAATTTGTCCCGGCGAAAGTGCAGATTTAACTGTTACTTTAACTGGAACAGCTCCATATTACCTTACATTCAATGATGGTTTCGAAGCTGTTGCAAATAATTATACTTACATAAGAACAGTAAGTCCGGTTTCAAATACTGATTATTCAATTACAAATGTTGAAGACGCTTATGGCTGTTCAAACTCTGGAACAGGTACAGCATCTATAACAATAAATGCAAAACCGACTGCAACACTAAGCGGAGATGCCGAGATTTGCGCTGGTTCATCAACAGATTTATCTGTGGCTTTGACTGGAACAGCACCCTGGACAATCGTTTATTCAGATGGAGTAGCAGAAAGTGGTATTTTAACATCACCACATTCGAGAGAAGTAACTCCAAATCAAACGACGATTTACACAATAACAAGCGTAACAGATGCAAATTGTTCAAATATCGGAACAGGCAGTGCAACAGTAACAATAAATGCAAAACCAACAGCAGTTCTTTCTGGAACAACAACAATTTGCGAAGGAACGAGTGCATTGCTCACAGTTCATTTAACTGGCGAAGGTCCCTGGTCATTGATATTTAGTGATAATCCAATAGCTTTTATTGGAATAACATCTTCTCCTTTTGTTCGTGAAGTTAGTCCTACAACAACAACAGTTTATACTATCACAAGCGTAAATGATGTAAATTGTTCTAACACTGGCACTGGCAGCGCAACTGTAACTGTTAATGCAAAACCAACTGCAACGTTAAGCGGAGATGCAGAGATTTGCGCTGGTTCTTCAACAGATTTATCAGTAGCTTTGACTGGAACAGCTCCCTGGACAATCGTTTATTCAGATGGAGTAAGTGAAAGTGGTATTTTGACATCACCTCATACCAGAGAAGTAACTCCTTCAAGAACAACAGTATATACAATAACAAACGTAACAGATGCAAATTGTTCAAATACTGGCACTGGCAGTGCAACAGTAACAATTAACGCAAAACCAACTGCAGTACTTTCTGGAACAACTTATATTTGCGCCGGCTCTTCAACTGAATTGAAAGTAGCTTTAACTGGCGAAGCCCCATGGAGTTTAACTTTCTCCGATTCGCCAACTCCAATTGTAACAAGTAGCAACCCTTACGTTAGAGAAGTAAGTCCAGCAACTACAACAGCTTATACAATAACTAACGTTACTGATAATAATGGTTGTTCAAATGCTGGCACTGGAAGTGCAACCATAACAGTAAACCCATTACCAACAGCAACAATCAGTGGAACAACTTCAATTTGCAATGGAGAACACGCACAACTAACGGTTAATTTAACAGGTATTGCGCCATTCTTAATTTCATTTAATGATGGTTCTTATGCTTTTGTAAGCGGTTATACCTACAAAAAAACTGTTAAACCAACAAATCCAGTAACCAATTACTCAGTAACAAGCGTTATTGATGCTTATGGCTGCTCGAATACTGGCACTGGCACAGCAACAATCACATTAAATCAGCTTCCAACTGCACTTATAACAGGAGATGCTGAAATTTGTCTGGGAAGCTCAACCGATATTGCTGTTGCTCTAACTGGGCAAGCACCTTGGACAATAGTATTTTCTGATAGGACTTCTATAACAACATCATCAAATCCTTATATAAGGACAGTCAGTCCGAATCAGTCCTGTGCTTATGGAGTAACAAGCGTTACCGATGGAAACGGTTGTGAAAACACTGGAAGCGGATTAGCTATAATAATAGTAAATCCAAAACCGACAGCAACTATTTACGGAACTACAGCAATATGCGATGGTGGCTCAGCTATTTTAACAGTTGAACTAACAGGCGAAGCGCCCTGGAGCTTAACATTTTCAGATGACCCAACTAATCCAATTACCGGAATTATATCATCACCATACCAAAGAGAAGTAAGCCCAACTGTTTCAACCAATTATACTTTACTTAATGTAACAGATGGAAATGGCTGCTCAAATTATGGTCTTGGAATTGCCCAAATCATAGTTCGTCCATTGCCAACAGCGACTATAAGTGGAGATGCTACAATTTGTTCCGGTGAATCGACTGATTTGACAGTAACACTGACAGGTATTGCACCATTTGGTTTAACTTTCAGTGATGGCTATCAGGTCGTTTCATATTTAACAACTTGTACAAGAGAAGTAAGTCCAAACCAAACAACTAATTACACTATTACTGAAGTAACTGACGGTTATTTCTGCACAAACGTTGGAACTGGTTCAGCATTAGTAACAGTAAATCCACAGCCATCTGCAGTAATTAGTGGAACAGCAACAATATGCTATGGTGCTGATGCAGATTTGACTGTTGATTTGATTGGAAAAGCACCATGGAACTTAACTTTTAGCGACAATGTTACTATTGATAATATTCAAACAACGCCATACACAAGAACTATTGAAAATATTACTGAGAATATTACATATACGATTACAAATGTAACAGATGCGTGCGGATTATCCGCTATTGGAACTGGCGCAGCAGAAATAACAGTTGGCAATTTACCAACAGCTGAAATAACTGGAACAACTGCAATTTGCAATGGAGAAAGTACTGATTTAACGGTGGTAATGACTGGACCTTCGCCTTGGTCGCTAACATTTTCAGATGGTTTTGTAATTGATAATTTAACTACATCACCATACATAAGAAATGTAAGTCCGACTGGGACTACAACATATACGGTTTCAATAACAGATGACTGCGGTAACACTGCGTCTGGCACTGGTGAAGCAGAAATTACAGTTCACCCGCTTCCTACTGCAAGTATTTCTGGTACTAACGAAATTTGTATCGGCGAAACAGCGGACTTAACTGTAATCCTTACTGGTGAAGCTCCTTGGTCATTAACATTTTCAGATGACCCATTAAATCCGATTACTGGAATAGAGACATCACCTTATACAAGAGAAGTAAGTCCAGTTATAACAACAAATTACACAGTAACAAATGTAACAGATGGAAATAGTTGTGAAAACATTGGAACAGGAGTTGCTGAAATAACTGTTAATCCATTGCCAACAGCAGCAATTAGTGGTAATTCAACTATTTGCTATGGAACGAGTGCTGATATAACTGTCAATTTAACTGGAACTGCACCATTTACAATCGAATTCGCTGATGGATTTATTGCATCGAATGTCAATACTTTAAGCTATCAAAGAAGTGTAAGCCCCACTGAAACAACTGGGTATAGTATTGTTTCTGTAATTGACTTTAATGGCTGTGAAAATACTGGAACTGGAACAGCAACGATTACTGTTCGTCCACTTCCGGAAGCAGTTCTAAGCGGCGATGCTTCAATTTGTTATGGTGCAAATACTGATTTGACAGTTGATTTGATTGGAACTGCACCATTTACAATCGAATTTGAAGATGGCTTTATAGCTGAAAATGTAAATGATAATCCTTATATTAGAAATGTAAATCCATTAACAACAACTACTTATACTTTAGTAAACGTAACAGACGGCTGCGGACTTTCTACAACTGGCACTGGCTCTGCTACTATTGAAGTCGGCGACTTACCAACTGCAACAATAAGTGGAAGCACTTCTATTTGCGATGGAATGGAAGCAGATTTAACAGTTGATTTGACTGGCACTCCGCCATGGTCAATTACTTTTTCAGATAATGTAACAATTGATGATATTCAGACATCACCATACATTAGAACTGTAAGTCCAATTATAACAACAGTATATACAATTATTGATGTTACTGATGGTTGCAATAATTCAGTTGAAGGCACTGGCAGCGCAACAATAACAATCAATCCTTTGCCAACAGCAGAAATTAGTGGAGATGCTACGATTTGCTTTGGTGAATCAACTGTTTTAAATGTTGTAATGACTGGAAACGGACCATTCACACTCGAATTTAGTGACGGTTTCGTTGCAGAAGACATTAATTCGTTTACTTATCAAAGAGAAGTAAGTCCAACGGAAACAACAATTTATACAATCACAGCAATAATAGATGCCTGCAATACAAATATTGCCGGCACCGGCAGTGCAACTGTAACCGTAAATCCGTTACCAACCGCTACTTTGAGCGGTGATGATGCGATTTGCAGCGGTTCGATTGCTGTATTAACGGTTAATTTGACTGGCACAGCTCCTTGGCAAATCACATTTTCAGATAGTTACGTTGCCGAAAACGTTCTGTCAAGTCCATACTTAAGAGAAGTAGCTCCAACTGAAGATGTGGTCTATACTATCACAAACGTAACAGATGGAAATGGCTGCGAAAATGTTGGCACTGGTTCTGCAACAATAACAATCAATCCATTACCTACAGCAAGTTTGAGTGGCGAGCAAACCATTTGTTATGGCACTGCAGTTTATTTGCCAATTCAATTAACAGGTACGCCTCCATTCTATATCGTATTTGAAGACGGCTGGAGTGCAGCACGTATAAACACTTTTACCTATTACAGAAAAGTAAAGCCACTCGTTACAACAGTTTATTCAATAGCAAGCATTACAGACGCAAATGGCTGCACAAATACAAGCGACGGCGAAGCTACAATCTACGTCAATCCGCTGCCATTGGTGTTTAACGTAGTCGGCGAAGAATCTGTTGTTGCTCTGGACGGCTCCGAGCTCGGTATCACATATTTCTTGCAGCTTAATGGAGTTGAAACCGGATTGAGTCAACAAGGAACTGGAAGTTCGATTTCATTTGGTGAGCAAACTGTGGCTGGTAGCTACACCGTTTTAGCTGTAAACGATTTGACAGATTGCAGGAAGTTGATGAATGGAAGCTATATAATCGGCGGACGCGAAAGTGCTGCTAGTCAGGTTATTGATTTGCAAACCGGCTGGAATTTGATTTCAAGCTATATTGAACCAAGAAATCAGGATATTGACGACATATTTGGAGGTATTTCAAATCAAATCAATATCGTTAAAACTGGTGATGGTCTAATGTATGTTCCTGCATGGGATTTAAATACAATCAGGAACTGGAATCCATCGCTCGGCTATGCAGTCAATGCAACAAGTGCTACTCAGCTTGTTATGCAAGGTGAAAACATTGCTCCCGAGTATTATCCAATTCAGCTTAATGATGGTTGGAACCTAATTTCTTATGTGCGTGATAATCAAACTTCACCTGAATTTGCGTTATCAAGCATTGAAGGGGATTATATTTTAGTCAAGAACAACAATGGTGGCGTGTTTGCACCTGCTTGGGGGCTAAATACTCTTGGCTATATGAATCCCGGCGAAGCTTATTATATTTACACTAATGACAATGCAGTCCTTACTTATCCATCAAATTCGGCACAACGAGCTGTTGCCGGCGAGCATTTCACTCCGCTTGCAAAGCATATTTCACCGCAGTTCAGTAATACTGGCAATAATGCTACCTTGTTGATTAATCTTGATAGCGATAATGATGAAAATGAAATAGCGGTATTCAATCAAAACAACGAAATTCTGGGAATCGCTGCTATTGAAAATGGTGTTGCAGTTGTTACAATCTGGGGTGATGATGAAATTACAAATGAAGTTGATGGTGCGGTATTTAACGAGCCGATATTCGTTAAGTTATTCAATACAAATACATTAGAATATCAAGAACTATCACTAACGAGAATTAAGGAAATAACTGACGGCACTGAACTTGATGAGCTTAAATACAGAACGAATGCAATTTATTCAGCGAGAGTTTCGGCTCAAAGCAACGCAAACAGTGTATTAAGTATAAAGAATGTACCAAATCCGGCATCCAGCTATACCACATTTGAATTTAGCATAGCAAATGATGGCGATGCCGAAATATTGATTTACTCAATGAAAGGCGATTTGGTAGCAAGATTGGGAAATAAGGAATACAAAGCAGGAATATACAAATTAAACTTTGAAACAGGTGAAATGGCATCTGGAGTTTATAACGTGATTCTGCGGAATGGCACTGAGAGAGCAACTACATTAATGATTATACAGAAATAATGATAAATGATAAATGATAAATGATAAATGATAAATGATAAATGATAAATGATGAATGATAAATGATAAATGATAAAATAAAACCTTCCGGATTACGATTCGGAAGGTTTTTTTATTACAAAAATCCAAGTCACTCGTAGTTTCAGAACTCCTTACCCAAGAACGAAAATAAAAGAGTTAGGAGATTATGCTCGTTAAGAATAATTGCGCAAATCATACAGAAAAGGTGTCATTCCGAAACGAAGTGAGAAATCTCAAACTCTGTGGTAACAATGACTTGTGAGATTCATCACTTCGTTTCGGAATGACAAGGTAAATATACGTCATTTCCATTTAAAATAAAAGTCTTCCTTTATAAGGGGGTTCGGAATGACAAGGAAAATTATCAATTATCAATTATCAATTATCAATTATCAATTATCAATTATCAATTATCCTCAAAACCTGTTTAATAATTTCTTCAGCTTTATTTAAAGGAAGTTGAGAGGCAGCATCACTTTTAGCCCGCTGCGGTTCAGGGTGCGTTTCAAAGAAAAGCCCGTCAATACCAACAGCAGCAGCAGCTTTAGCAAGAGGAATTATAAACTGTGGCTGACCGGAAGAAACCTCTCCTTGCGAAGGTAGCTGAACAGAATGAGTTGCATCATAAATAACTGGATATCCGAATTCTTTCATAATTATAAAAGAACGAAAATCCACAACAAGATTATGATAGCCGAAAAATGTGCCACGTTCAGTAAGCCAAATATTATTATTTCCTTCATTCTTTACTTTTTCAGCAGCTTTTCCAATATCTTCAGGTGCAAGAAATTGTCCCTTTTTTATGCTTACAGTTTTCCCTGTTTTTGCAGCAGCTTGCAAAAGCTCTGTTTGGCGACAAAGAAAAGCTGGAATCTGTAAAATATCCACATACTGACTTGCTAATTTTGCTTCTTCAACTGAATGAATGTCAGTCAAAACACGAATACTAAACTTTTCCTTTACTTCTGCAAGATAGCTCAGCGCAGTTTCATCTCCAATCCCAGTGAAAGAATTAGCACTTGTTCTGTTCGCTTTTTTATATGATGATTTAAAGATATATTCGATATTAAAATGAGAGCAAATCCTTTTCAATTCAGCAGCTACTTCAAAAAGCATTTCTTTAGATTCGATGACGCAAGGACCTGCTATAACCAAAAATGGAGGTTTTTTTTCCATAATATTTTGAATTTTAATTTTAAAATTGTAATTTTATATGTTTATAAACGTTAATATAAACAATGTAATTTACATAATTAAGAACAAAAGAACAAACGAAATGAATACTTATTCTGCATCAGTAAAAATAATGCTGCATAACGGAATTTTAGATGTACAAGGCAAAGCAGTTGAAAATGCTCTTCACTCCATTGAATTTCAGCAAATTAACAAAGTTCGCATTGGAAAATATGTTGAATTGCAAGTATCCGCAGAATCGCAGGAAGATGCAAAAAAAATTGTTGAAGATGCCTGCGAGAAATTAATAGCAAACCCAATTATTGAAGATTATCAAATAAGGATAGAAGAAAAATGAAATATGGAGTAGTAGTTTTTCCCGGCTCTAACTGCGACCACGATGCATGGTGGGCAGCTAAGTATAGTGCTAAACAGCAGGTCGAATTTATTTGGCATAAAGACAACGTTTTGCCTGATGGACTTGACTGCGTTATTTTACCCGGTGGCTTCTCTTATGGTGATTATTTACGCTGTGGCTCTATTGCAAGCCATTCTTCCATTATGAAAGAAGTCATATCGTTCGCTAATAAGGGAGGACTTGTAATCGGAATCTGCAACGGTTTCCAAATCCTTATTGAAGCTGAACTTTTACCCGGAGCTTTATTGCGTAATGCGTCCCTTCACTTCGTTTGCAAAGATGTTTTCCTGAAAACAATGAATTTTTCTACACCTTTTACAAATAAAATAACAAAAGACAAGATTATACGTATTCCTATTGCTCATGGTGATGGCAACTATTTTGCTACACCAGAACTAATTGATGAATTGGAAAGTGAAAACAGTATCGTTTTTAAATACTGTAACGAAAATGGCGATATTCTGGAAAGTGCAAATCCAAATGGCTCTTTAAACAATATTGCCGGAATTATTAATAAAAGAGGAAATGTACTCGGTATGATGCCTCATCCAGAGCGATATTCTGATATTGTTTTAGGGTGCAATGACGGGCTAAATGTTTTTGAATCAATGTTAAATAATGATTAATGATTAATGATTAATGATAAGTGATAAGTGATAAGTGATAACTCAATTTCCGTATCCTCCCTTGAGAGGGGCAGTGGAGTGTCCTTTATCTTTTTACCAAGTTGCAATATGATTAGGTGAAGCTATATTATGAACTATGATTTTTTTGATTAAAATGATTTTCTATACATTAATCTCAAACTAATCATAAAAATCACCCTTAAAAAACGAAATAGAATTAATAATAAACAAACAAGAACACACCCCCTACCCCTCTCAAGAGGGGAATGTGTAAGGTGAATTAATAACTC
>ERZ795056.7401-NODE-7401-length-10543-cov-6.450896_pt1 | contig 10543 bp, 8 predicted proteins | sample MGYA00375140_ERZ795056 | MGnify/ENA primary metagenome ERZ795056 (study PRJEB30185, sample SAMN05720227) | activated sludge metagenome | isolation source: Anaerobic digester | place: USA | collected 2015-03-09 ...
CATTCATTACTATGGTGGGGCCGGGTATGGAGGAATTTATATTTACCATACCTCCCAACAAGTCCGCCGAACTTCCAATGGAAGTTTTTCCTAAGGCATCTACCTGCAACTTAATAGTTCCCAGTGTTTGAACCATGAATTTTCCTGATCCGTTGCCTATAACCGTGCCCATTACAAGGTTATTTTCATCCTGTTGAATGGTACTCATCAATGCGCCTAAATGTTTGAAATTCATGGTTGGGCTTGATCCGTTTATACTAAAGGCCGTACTGTTTGCAAAGCGAGTCGCATCAATATCGAGCATGGCTGTAGGAAGTAAGGCGCCAATTCCTACCCGGCCTGTATCAATCACAAGGGCTTTTCCAACAGGTGATCCATTACTAAAATATCCTGCGGTACCTAATGTTGCATTTCCCCTTATTGCAGTTCCAACACCTGCATTTGCCCAAATGGCTTTGCCACTTAATGTATTAGCCAGAATACCAATATTGCTTCCTGAATAACCCGAAATTGCGGTACCGTTATTCGAAGTTCCATAAATGCCTGTGCCATGATTGGATGAACCATATATGCCCGTACCATTTTCCGATGAGCCTAAAACACCGCTTCCTGTCAGGCTTTGGCCTTCAATCCCACGCAGGGTTCCTTCGCCGGCCAACCCAATACCGTTAGTGGTGGCGTTTCGTACCTTTAGTACACTGATACCCGGGGCAAAATAGTCGCCGTAATGGGGTAGGTCGAAAAAGGTGGTTGGTGTTTCTTTCAATTCTGTCCAAAACCCATTGGTGTACACATGCACGGAATGTGTATGGTTGCTATAAACCATCAGTCCGTTCACGGGATTGGGCATGCCTCCCAATTCATCCTTTGAGTTTACAATGGGTAACCTTAATGCTTTGGTTCCACCACCATCCAATTCAAGCACAGCACTTGAAACAGGTGGTCCGGGGATGCCACCTATTTTTACCTGGGCATTGCTTTTGTTTTGAAATACAAACAGGCATAATAGGAAGCCGGGGAGGAAATGATTTATATTCATTGGTAGTGTTTTAGCAATGTTTTCCTATGATTACATTGCGATAAATGGCCATAATGATTTAAAAAAAGCTAAACGCTACGTAAAGAAAGAATTTGCGATACAAAAAATAACATAAATTGATGCAACGGCAAATGGATGAGTAAATGGTCGTTTTTGCGGATAACCGGGAGGGGAGGAGTGTAGGGCGAAAGGTTCAATTATGGAAAAAGCGCCTTCAACGCTTGTCATTTTGCCGCCCGGAGGCGACGGAATAGGAATCTGAAAGCCGAAGTTTTCAGACAGCGCCTGCGGCGCTCCAATAAAATTTCCTAGATCAATTTATGCTCGTAAGCATACTTAATCAGCCCTATCAGGCTGTTCGTTTGGGTTTTCCTGAAAATATTTTTGCGGTGGGTTTCCACCGTGCGTTCAGATATAAAGAGATTGTCTGCAATTTCACGGTTGCTCAGTTCCTTTTCAATGAGGCGGATAATCTCAATTTCCCTGATAGTTAACTGTACGGTATTATTATCCTTTTGAATATTAGCAAACTTTTCCAGTTCTGTAAGCACTTCTTCACTAAAATACTGTCCCCCGGATGCAATGGTCCGGATGGCTTTTTCCAATTCAGCCTTGCTGATGTTTTTAAGCACATACCCGTTAATATCGGCATCATTCAGCATTTCATCTACTGTATCGCCCATGCCGCTCATGCTGAGGGCGAGTATTTTGGTTGAGGGAAACTTTTTACGGACTTCTTTGGCCAATTGCTGTCCGGTCATGCCGGGCATCATTACATCGGTAAGCAATACATCCACCTGTTTTTTTTCAAGAAATAAGGGAATATCCTGTGGACGCGTGGTAGCCATCAGGATTTCAAAATCCCTGATATCTTCAAGCAATGCCTTTAACCCGTCCAATACAATCTGATGGTCGTCCACCATGATGATGCTTATTCTGTTCTTCATTTGCCAATCCTCATGCCCTTGCTTTAATTATTTTTCTCTTCAGGCAAAGTTACCGGGTTATCTAATACTTACCATATTCTTCTAATCCTGTTTCAATTGGCTATTATCCTTAAAGGGGAATATGTATTCCCAAAAACGAACCCCTTCCCGGCGCCGATTCAATATCAAGTGTGCCTTTCAGGTATTGCACCCTTGCCCTGATGTTTTGGAGGCCAATTCCATTGGAAGCCGCCTCCACTGCAAATCCTTTACCATTGTCCTCTATGGTAACATCAATATTGTTATTGTCTTTCAACAACACAATGTCAAGTTGGTTTGCACCACTGTGTTTAATTACGTTGGTAACGCATTCCTGGATTACCCGGTAAAGAACGGATTCAACTTCGGGCTTCAATCTTTCACCTAAACCTTCTATATGAAGCGAGGTTTTTAGCACCTCCTGATCTATTTTAAGGACAAAATCCTGCAAAGCAGAACCAAGGCCTTTTTTAAGCAGCGCATTGGGCATCATGCTATGGCTTACCGTTCTAACCTCCTTACAACCTTCATCTACAAGGTTCACCACCCGTTCGAGTTTCAGCAATTTTTCTTCAGAAAGATTATCAAGCTCTTTTACCACTGATTCAAGGTTCATACGGGCAGCGCTCATTAACTGACCCACACCATCGTGCAGCTCGGCGGCAATTCGTCTGCGTTCCGATTCTTCGGCATTCAGCACCGCTTTGGTGGCTTCTTCCTGCTGATGCAGCAGTTTTTCATTCATTTCCTTTTCCTGTTGCAGCTTTTGCCTGCGGTAATAACTATAGCCTGATAAACCTAAAAATAATACCCCCGAAAGAACGCCGGCCAACTGATAGTTTTTGGTTTTGAGGTCAAATTTTTGCTGCTGAATTTGTTGTTCCTTTTGGGCCGTTTCAAATTTGGTCTGCAATTCCGCCACCTGCCGGGTACTTTCTATATTGATAAAACTATCTTTTACTACTACCATTCTTCGAAGTAAAAGGGTAGCATCCCGGTAGTTTTCCATGGCAAATGCTGCCTCCGATTGCGTTTCTAACGCAATCTGCAGTATTTCCATAGCGCCAATCTCACTTGAAAGCGCAACCGACTTCCCGGCAAAATCGTAACCAAGGGTTGCATTATTCATTTTTAAATAAGCACTACCAATATTGTTAAGCGTGGCGGCTTCTTTCCACCTGTCCTTCATTTCGCGGGCTAGTTCAAGCGCCATGGTATTGTATTCAATTGATTTTTTTACATCACCACTATATTTATAGGCAATGGCGAGGTTCGAAAAAACCATGGCGATACTCTCCTTCTTATTAATTTGCTGATAATATTTCAGGGCCTCTTCATAAAGTGAAATTGCCTTTGGATAATCTTCGCTTATTTCAGCCACAACCCCGAGGTTGTTTATGCAATCGGCCTGTAGCGATTGGTTGTTTATTTCTCGGGCAATCTGCAGAGCACTGTCGTAATGAATCTTAGCTTCGGGCAGCTTTTGCCATGAAACATACAACACCCCAATGTTTTTAATGATCCGGGCCTGCATTTCCCTGTTTCCGGCTTTTTGGGCAAGGGTAAAGGCCTGCTGATATAGTTTTAAACCCTTGGGATTATCGCCCTTATCGCTGTAGGCATCGCCCATCAGGTTCAGCGCTTTTATGCGTAGGGTGTCGTTCTTCAGCCTTTTTGCCGAAGCTTCAGCGAGTTTTAAATAATATATGGCACTATCGTAGGCATTTGCCGAATAGGCCTGCAGACCAAGTTGAAGATTGAAAAATGATTTTGTCAGTGAATCGCCGGGATTTTTTGCTAAAACGGCAAACAGGCTATCGGTTTTATTGGCCTTTGCAAATGTGCCAAATAACAGAAGCAACAATAAGTACCCAAAAAAACTTTTGGTCATAGGTAGTAAGCAATGAGGCCTGCAATATAAAGGCGATTAGGCTAAATTCTTAAAACTTATGAATGTTACCCAAAACAGCCGCGGTTACTGATTGTTTTTTACCTATAACGGTACATGAATGCCGGTAAACGTGCCCCTGCCAGGGGAGCTTTCTATATCAAGGGTACCTTTTAAAAACTGGATCCTTGCTTTTATATTATGAAGACCAATACCCTGCGAAACTTCATTTACATCAAATCCTTTTCCATTGTCTTCAATGGTAATATCTATGGCGGAATGGTCACGAATGAGCGAAATGTCGAGTTGGTTGGCGCCGCTGTGTTTTATTACATTATTTACACACTCCTGTATAACCCGGTACAATACCGACTCTGTTTCAGGCGACAGCCGATCCTGCAACCCTTCAATATGCAATTGGGTTTTAATAACCTGCTGATCAATTTTTTGGATAAAATCATGCAAGGCGCTACCAAGCCCTTTTTTTAATAATGCGTTTGGCATCATATTGTGGCTTACTGTCCTTACTTCTTTACAGCCTTCATCTACAAGGCTTACCACCCTTTCAAGCTTTAGCAATTTGTCTGTATCAAGCGGCTGTAACTCCCTTACCACTGCATCAAGGTTCATGCGTGCTGCCGACATAATCTGTCCAACCCCATCGTGCAGTTCGGCAGCAATCCGGCGACGTTCATTTTCTTCGGCTTTCAGCACCGATCGTGCCGCTGCATCCTGCTGCCGCATGACTTCCAATTGCAATTCCTTTTCTTTCTTTAAACGGTAACGCTTGTAATAACTATAACCAAGCAGGGCCATCAATGCCGAAAACCCGGCAATTGCCCAGATAAGTACATTCTTTTTGGCTACCTGCGCTTTCTGCAATACAATTTCCTGCTCCTTTTTTTCGGTTTCATATTTTACCCCCATATCGGCAATGGCCTTAATATTGGTTTCATTAAGTACCGAATCGCTGTACAATACATATTGCTGCAGGCTTTGCAGGGCAAGGGTTGCATTTCCCTGCGCTTCGTACAGGGAAGCCCGCGTTTTATAAAAATCGCGCCATTGGTTTTTTTGGTTACTTACGGTAAGGTATTGCTTCGCAGTATCCAAAAGCAGGGCAGACTGTTCCCATTTTTTTTGCCCCAATTGGTTGTTGGCAAAGGCAATGTAAATGCCGCCAAGGCTTCTTTTATTGTCTATCTGCACATTCAGGCGAATTGCCTGTTCAAAAAAAGGAACCGCTTCTGCCCATTTCATTTCCCTTGCAAAACTTTCAGCAAGGTCGGCGTTAATCAGGGCTAGTTGCCTTGTATCCTTTTGTTTCAGGTAAAGTGTCTCGGCCTGTTTCCAATAGTTTCGCGCGCTGTCAAATAGTCCTTTGGCGCTCAGCCCGTTACCCAGGCTATGGTACGAAATGGCGAGGTTTCTATCGTCGTTGAGCGTTGCAAAAAGGCTGACACTGTTTTTAAAATAGGCAATGGCTTTATCGTGGTCTTTTTTCTTTAAATAAACCTGCCCGATGTTGTTTAAGGTATGCCCTACTACTTCCTGATTGCCCATTTTTTCATAAAAAGCAAGGGCAATCAGCATGTTTTCCATGGCTTTGTCGTAATCGCCCACTTCCTTATATATATAGCCAAGATTGTTGTACGACATGGCTATACCACTACTGTCTTTAGTATCCTGCCGTATTTTCAGTGCTTCTTTGTACAACAGGATGGTGGAATCATACCTGCCCAATTCAATCCATACATTCCCCTGATTATTTTTTGCCTGCCCCATTTTGGCAAAATCCTTTTCGGCCTTTGCCGCTTCGTAAAACCCTTCGAATGCTTTAATCGCTTCCCGGTAATTTGAACGGTAATAATTCGCCATGCCAAGCGAATTCCATCCATTGGTGAGCCATTTTTTGCTGCCGGGGGCTTTTTTGGCAAGGTCAATGGCTTTGGTGGCCCAAAATACGGATGAATCGGGCTGACTGCCCAGGTAAGCCGACGCAAGGCCAAGGGTTGCCATAACCTGATTGCTGTCGGCAGGTGTTTTTGAGGCAACCCTGATCAGGCTATCCTTATTTTGCGAAAACAGCGGAATGCTGAAAACCAGGAAGAAACAGCAACATGCAGCGGTATATTTCCTCATGGTTATTTTCAGGTAAATGCATTCAGCCCGGTTACATCCATGCCGGTAATCAGCAGGTGTATGTCATGCGTGCCTTCGTAGGTAATCACACTTTCCAGGTTCATCATGTGGCGCATTATGGGGTACTCGCCGGTAATACCCATACCGCCAAGCATCTGCCTTGCATCGCTGATGACGTTTTTGGCCATTTCGCAACTATTCCGTTTGGCCATACTCACCTGTGCAGGGGTGGCGCGGTTTTCGTTCATCAGCACACCAAGCCGCCAAACAAGCAGTTGGGCCTTGGTAATTTCGGTAATCATTTCTGCCAGCTTTTTCTGCTGCAACTGAAAACCGCCAATGGGCCGGTCGAACTGAATACGCTCCTTGCTGTACCGCAGGGCAGTATCGTAGCAATCCATGGCAGCGCCAATGGTACCCCATGCAATGCCGTAGCGTGCTTTTGATAAACAACTCAGCGGCCCCCGCATGCTTTTTACCCCAGGCAGCAGGTTTTCTTTGGGCACTTTTACATTATCAAAAACGAGTTCGCCTGTGGCGCTTGCCCTCAGGCTCCATTTATTGTGGGTGGTGGGTGTGGTAAACCCTTCCATACCGCGTTCCACAATTACTCCGTGAACCTGTCCTTCTTCGTCTTTTGCCCAAACCACAGCCACCTGTGCAAAGGGCGCATTGCTGATCCACATTTTGGCGCCGTTGAGTATCACATGGTCGCCGGCATCTTTAATATTGGTAAGCATTCCGGCCGGATTGCTGCCATGATCGGGTTCGGTAAGGCCAAAACAGCCAAGCCATTCGCCGCTTGCCAGTTTGGGCAGGTATTTTTGCTTTTGCTCCTCGCTGCCATAGGCATAAATGGGAAACATAACGAGCGAACCCTGCACAGAGGCGGTACTGCGCACCCCGCTGTCGCCGCGCTCAAGTTCCTGCATCATCAGGCCGTAGCTGATATAATCAAGCCCGGCACCGCCATATTCCGCCGGTACGGTAGGGCCAAAACAGCCCAATTCCCCAAGTTGCCTTACAATTTGCTCCGGAAATTCGGCCCGTTGGGCGTAATCTTCTATAATGGGTGAAATCTCTTTTTTTACATAGGCGCGCACGGTATCGCGGATCATAATATGTTCTTCAGTCAGCAGTTCATCGAGTTGGAAATAATCCGGGCTTTGAAACAAATCTTGTTGCGGCATATATCGTTTAATTTGGTACGGCAGCAAAGGTAATGGGTTGTGGGAATTGGGGATTTGAATGTTTAAAGGGAGGAGGGTGTATGGGCTGAATTTATATTTATTCCAGCAAAAGGGGATTCTTCAACCAACAACCAATTAATGATAATGATTAACACCGTTTAAAGCTAAATTTGCTAAAATACTATAAACCAAAAATCCTGAGTATGCGCCCATTACTATTTTTCGCCATTATTGTATGCACCGCATTTTCTTCCTGTACCAAGGGAAAGTGCAGAAAGGCTTCCTTCTCACTTACCGCCATTGGTTTTAAAGAGGCAGAAACCGATACCATCATCCTTCGGCGATTTGAAAAGAGCACGAATTTTTCATTACTGCACGATTCCCTCTTTCTCGATAAAACTAATACAACTTTCTCTTTTTTTTCTGACACAACACATGTAAGTTATCGCATGCCTGATGGATCAGGCCTGCTTTCGGATGATTTTGATTACCAGGTTATTTTGCCACAACCCAATTCTTTTTTCAGGTTAACTGATATTAATTACCAAAACTTGTACATGGGTAGTGGTGAAAAGGTGGTATGTGTTAATATGCTTACCAGTTATAAAATGGACGGTTTGGTGCATACCGTCAGTATGGACTTTGGCCGCATTGTTGTTACCAGGTAGCAACCATAACGATACATTTTTTTCAATTAACTTTTCCGATAAGGGGACTTTATGCATGGACGGGGTTAATTGTCGCAACGTTATAAAAGCCCTTGATGGCGGTTTCAGTGACCTTTCTGGAAAAGGACTTCGAGAAACATCTTGCAAACGGGCGGAGTATGGGAGAAGACACAAAACCTGCCGTCCCAACGTTAGGATCGGGGACATTCGCACGATGGAAATTAATGGCCTGACAGCCGACGAGTAAACCACAAGGGGGTTGGTGTGTAAACAATCACTGTCATTTTGGCTAAAGCCCGGTCTGGCTGAGGCTTTCATTAGCCCTGGCCTTAAGGCCGGGGCTAATGAAAGGAAACCCGAACCCATGGGCTTTAGCCCAATACCCATTCTAAAATAATATTAATAATCTCTTTTACCTCACAAACAACCCCTCCTCCGTTTTCCTCATCAGTCCCAGCGTACAAATCGTTTCCAGCAATTGCCCGATTTGCTCCTCGCGTAAAGCATTCGCAGCATTGTAACCGGGTGCGAATTGGCTGCTCATATCGGCGGTCGAAACCGGATGCGAAAACGGCTGCAGTGCCCGTTGAACTGCATGCGCCTACTCGGCATGGCTACTTTACTTCTTCGCTAAAACTAGGGAGCCGTTAGCTGAACAGCGACGTTGGCGGCAATCCTCCCTATTCCACGGAATTAACTTCCACGGCTAACTGTTGAACTAAAAAGAGTCGAAAATGGTAAATTCTTAAAAAATATTAACTGATTGATTTTCAGATGTTTAATTTTACGGTAGTCAGAATAGGTTGGAAAAATGTTTGGGGGAATAAACATGAAAAAGGATGTATGGAACCCTCATTACCTATCCTCATCAGGAAAACCTGGAATCTTAAATCGCTTAAATAAGTGATTAAACCATGGCAGTATCCCGCATATTAGCAATAAAATTGAGGTTTTACTAAATAGGGTCCCTTTCCAAATTAATTGTGCTAATATTCCTAATATGCAGAGTATCGTTACGACAATAGCAAATATCAATTGTGGTTTAGACCTACTGTTATTCATTGATTGCTTAATTGAAGTTGATATAATAGACAATTAAGAACTATAAAGGTATTAATTAAATGCTGATTTATAATAATTTATGGGCAAACCTATTTCAGCCAAGGTCCCCATCGTGTTTTTTTCATCTCTTTTGCCTGCGCAGTTCCGATAGCTCTCGGAAGGTTACCTGATTGATTTGGAACAGCGATAGGATATGGAATTGGGTTGGGATATAAATGTTGGCGGCAAAACTTCCGCCTTTGGGCGGTACCTTGGTAAGAAAAAGGCTTAAATTTCTATCTTTAACATTGCTAACCATTTTATTATCAATGAGTTCGATAAAATCCCTACCTCACATACCCCCCTCCTCCGTCTTCCTCAGCAATCCCAACGTATAAATTGTTTCCAGCAGATGCCCTATTTGTTCTTCGCGTAAAGCATTCGCCGCCTTTTTAACTTCTGCAAATTGCCTGCTGATGTCGGCAGGAGAAACCGGGTGGGTAAATTGCTGCAGGGTACGCTGAACTGCCTGTGCGAATGATTCAGATTTTTTGGGATGGAGAGGTAAACAGTAATTATTCAATTCAAAAAGATGCAAAACAAAAAAGCAACGGGCGGGTGGAGGAGAATTTTCCTAATTTTACCAAAAGCAATCCAATAGTTTTTTTATAGTAACTAATTGATAATAAATGAATTGAAAATCAAACTGACCAAATTAAAAAATAAATTAAGAATACCTAAATATATTTCTAAATTGCTTAAATTTTTTTTTATAGGTCTTAGTACAATATTAGTAATTGTGTTGATATCGTCCATGATTTCCTTTTTTTTTGGTATAAAAAAGAGAAGTAAAATCTTATTTGTATCATCAATTTTGACATGGATTATTTTGATCGTTATAATTTATTTCATTTGGCAAGGGGTAACAACTATGTAATGAATGAACTTAAACGTAATAAATTAAAGGATAAATTATATTTATAAGAAAGTAATTATCGATAGAAAGGGAAGCATCGAAGGCAACATTGAATTGCCAAAAGCTAGGTCAGGATATTGCGCATAGAATAGTTTCAACGTCCTGATCCCTCCTGACGTCGGTCTCAGAGACACCGCTTGAAAACGCCTTCGTATAAATTCATTTGAAATACCAAACTTCCAATCAAAAGACAATTCAGACGAAGAACATTCAGACAACCCGATCAACAATCAATCCGAAATCTATTATAATCACTTCCAGGCATTTCCAAATCATCTCCCCCATTTAACACATTTAAAATACAGTTTCATGAAATCCCCACGAGCTTCCGCACACCCAGCCCAAATGATCATTGGGGATTCCATATGACAAATAAAACCAGCCCCGACACCTCGGGGCGCACTAAAAATGAACATATGAAATCCCCACAAACGGGCGTATACCCAGCACCGATGAGCATTTGGGGATTCCATGTGACAATTAAAAACCAGCCCCGACACCTCGGGGCGCACTAAAAATGAACACATGAAAAGTAAATTGATTACGCTGTTCCTCTTTATTTGTGTAATAGCTTTCGGGCAAACAGACAGCACCGATTTAATTGTACAGAAAATGATGAAAGAGCAAAAAATTG
>ERZ795056.7406-NODE-7406-length-10540-cov-9.255031_pt1 | contig 10540 bp, 8 predicted proteins | sample MGYA00375140_ERZ795056 | MGnify/ENA primary metagenome ERZ795056 (study PRJEB30185, sample SAMN05720227) | activated sludge metagenome | isolation source: Anaerobic digester | place: USA | collected 2015-03-09 ...
ATGATCGACACGCTCCTGAAGTGGTACAAGGCTGGCAAGCCGAAGGGTTACGTGGCGCAGTAAGTGCAACGACCCGCGAGGAGGCTCACACCTTCACGGTCTTCCACTTCCCGCGCTGGAACAGGATGGCACTGAGCACCGCGAGGATGCTCTCGCTCATGGGCACCGCAGAGAAGGCGCCGTAGGCACCCCATTGCAACACTTGGGAAAGGAACCACGCCAAGGGGATCTGGATCAGCAGGAAGCAGATCGCGTTCATCCACGTCGGCGTCATGGTATCACCCGCCCCGTTGAACGCTTGGGCGAACACCATACCATAACCGTAGAAGAAATAGCCGAGGCAAAGGATCCTCAGCGCTGAGATGGCATACTCGGCCACGGCCGGATCGGTGGTGAAGAAACCCACGAGCCAGCTGGTGGTGAGCCAGAACAGGACGGCCACACACACCATGTAGAGCATGTTGATGTGCCCGCAATACCACGCGCTCCGAGCAGCTCGATCCGGCTGCTTGGCACCCAGGTTCTGGCCCACCAAGGTGCTTGCCGCGTTGGCCACCCCCCAGGAAGGGAGCAGCGAGAAGATCATGATGCGCACCGCGATGGTATATCCCGCCACCGCTCCGCTGCCGAAGACCGCCACGATCCGCGATAGGAAGATCCAACTCACGGAAGGCAACACGAATTGGATCACACCGCCGGCCGAGACCTTCAGGATGTTCACCATCACCTCCTTGTCCAGGACCATGGGCATGCCTTTCAGCGAGATGCGCCCGCGGCCGTCGAAGAGATGATAGAGCTGGTACAACACACCTGTACCGCGACCGATGGTGGTGGCCATGGCAGCCCCCATGATGCCAAAACCGCCCCAGCTACCGAAACCATGGATCAGCAAGGGACACAGGATGATGTTCATGCCATTGGCCAGCATGAGCGACCGCATAGCCATGGCCGCATCGCCCGCACCGCGGTAGATGGCGTTGATGCCGAAGAGCAGCAAGATGATGATGTTCCCGCCAAGCATGATGCGCATGTAGCGCGGACCTTCAACGAGCACGTCGGCCTCTGCACCCATCAACGCGAGGAGGTCGCGTGCATAGATGATGCCCGGGATGGCGATCACCACGCCGAGCGCAATGGCCACCAATACGCCTTGCATCGCGGCGCGGGCGGCACCGCTGGGGTCCTTCTCACCCGTGCGCCGGGCCACCACCGCGGTGATGCCCATGCCCAAGCCCCATGCGAGCGAATACACCAACGTGAGCACGCTCTCCGTCAACCCCACCGTGGCGATGGCGTGTTTGCCCAAGCGGCTTACGAAGAAGATATCCACGAGCGCGAACACCGACTCCATGGCCATCTCCAACACCATGGGGATGCTCAACAACACGATGGCCCGCCTTACCCCGATGCCGGTGTAGTCGGTATCCTCCGAGGCCGTGAGGCTTTCCTTGATGATGGCGAACAATTTGCGCATGAAAGCGGATGACGTTGACGAGGAACGCGTCGTTGCCCCGGGCACAAGATGGGCAACAGGAACGAAAGCCGAATGAACAAAGGAGACATCGACCCCCAGAGCGCGGGTGAACGAACGAAGGGATCGACCACCGAGCGGAACCTTCACAATACCCATCGGTCTTGTGAAAAGTTCAGGAGTCAGGTGCGGCCCGGTCCTTGCACGGTGCCGGTAGCTTTGTCACCATGATGCGCTCGTTTACCTTCATCGTTGGGCTCGTGCTCGTGAGCAGTAGCAGCACAGCCCAGAACGTCTTGCAGCGTCAGCTGTTGAACGACACCATGCCCAACCTCGTGCCCAACCCCGGCTTCGAGGAGAGCGTCCGCACCTTCTGCAGTTGGACCCAGGATCCGGCCAAGTTCAACGCGAATATGACCGGCTGGAACTCGCCCACGCAGACCACGCCGGACCACTTCAGCACCAAGAACGACAGCGAATGCTGGGCCCATCCCGCCAAACACAGCGGGGGAAAGCAGAGCACGCATGCTGGTCAGGCGATGGCGGGCATCAAGGTCTACGGCAAAGGAAACACGCCGACCTACTGGCACGAGTACCTCCAGACCCAACTGCCCGTGCCGCTCGAAGCCGGAAAGCGCTACATCGCTGAGTGTTGGGTGTTGCGTTCCGCGCGGAGCAACGAGGCCAGCAACAACATCGGCATCGCTTTGCTGGACACCGCCGTGAGCACCCGCGATTGCCTCCCGTTGTACATCACCCCGCAGGTGAACGAGGAGAAGCTGATCAAGGGCGGCTGGCAGAAGGTGAGCGGCGTGTTCGATGCGACCGGCAAGGAGCAGTACTTGTTGATCGGCAACTTCTACGGCGATGAGGTGACCACACACGAACGCCAGCCCGAAGGTGAACGTGGTGCGTATTACTACATCGACGATGTGAACGTGCGACTGGCGCCTCCCGGCACGGCACTCACGCCCAAACCGAAGCAGAGCGTACCGCCACCGCCCAAGAAGATCGTACCCGACCACGCCAGCACCAAGACCGTGGACATCCACGAAGTGGAGCCCGCGGTAGGCACCCGAGTACGGCTGGACAATGTGCAATTCGAGTTCGACAAGGCCACCTTGCTGCCCGGCTACGAAAAGGAGTTGGACAAGCTGGTGGATGTGATGACGGACTACCCCTTCCTCCGCGCCGAGATCGAGGGCCACACGGACGACCAGGGCAGCGATCCCTACAACCTGAAGTTGAGCGACGACCGCGCCAAAGCCGTGGTGGACTACCTGGTGAAGAAGAAGATCGACACTGCCCGCCTCACGTGGAAGGGTTATGGCGAGACCAAACCCCTGAAGCCGAACACCAGCGAGGAGAACCGCGCATTGAACAGGCGGGTTGAGTTCAGGGTGGTGGAGCGGTAGTGGGAGGTGTGCTCTCCAAATGACGATCAGGTTGGCACCGAGCTTCGATCTGTCCGATCGGTAGCCGAAAGAAACACCTGGGTTCATTTTTACATCTTATATTCGATCCACATATATATCAACACCATGATCTCCAAACCGTCCTTTCGTTGCATCATTGCTACTTTGATCGCAGGGCATCTATGCACGAACCTTACTGCACAAGAGATCCCGATCGATATCCTGACCCGGGTGAATGCGGTGGACTACATCTTTGAAGGCAGGGTGATCAAGTCCACACCGTACAGCACAAGCAACGGCAGGTTCGTTCACACGTCGAATACCATTCAAGTCCTAAAGGTCCTGAAGGGTGATATCTCCTGTGGTACGATCGAGTTGATCACGGACGGTGGAAAAACGGATGACCTGTGGGTTGATCCTTCCCACAGCCTTGACCTGAATGAAGGCTGCGCGGGAATTTTCCTGGCGAAGGGAACGGACAAAGAGCTTTCGCCTGTGGATTTCTATCCGGAATCCAACTACCAGAAGATCGAGGCCACCTTCGAAGACCAGTCATTCATCAAATATTGGTACGATGGTGTCGATTGGCGCGCATCGGACATGTGGCAGTACTTCGGGGACGTTGAACTCGCCCGACAACTGGCCGAACAAGTCGTAGGATTCAACTTCGTGGACTGCGCTACACCCCTGGCACCCCAACCGTGGGATGTACCGGCGACCGTCAACACAGACCAACAACGAACTGCGCTACGGACGGATATGGACATGATCCGGCAGCGTATGGCGGAAGTCGCTGCAAAGCGGATGGAGATGGAACTCGAGGGTCGAGGTAGCGCCATGGGTGAAGTAAGCTACGCTATGACGAACATCGAGGTGACGGGAACCGACCCAATGTATCTAGAGTTCGACATCACCATGCACGATGACATGGGCGACAAGTACCTCTACTGGGCAGGGCCGCGCATCGTTTACGACACCTTGGTCTTCGGCTCCAGCATCGGGCAAACGACGAACATCGATGTGATCAACGCCGGACTGATCGCAGATCCGAACTGTTACGGTTTCAGCTACCCACTTGATCTGGAAGCGAACTCCTTCGTTGCCTTCGCGTACCCGGCCTTTCAATCCCAATGCCTGGCCGTTGTGCCAACCACACCGGTACAGATCTTTCACATCCGGATGCGCGTCTTGGATTGTATTCCATCCACCCTCACAATGGCTGACGCGCCGATCTCCGAAGGACCCAGCGCTGTGCTTTACTACTCCGGCTGGTCAGAAACAGCCGAACAAGGCGATGTTTTCGACTACGCGTCTGCGGATCTTGGCCAAGTCGAGGAACTGGAGGGTTGCGGCCCCATGATCACGAGCTTCAACCCTACGACGGTAGCGGGCGGAATACTTCAGGTACTTGAAATTCACGGGCATGGCTTTGGAGATACAAGAGGTGCCGGCACAGTGTTCTTCAAGAATGCGGATACCGGTGGAAGCTCCGAAGTCGCATGCGATGCATCCGACTTCTTGATCGGCGGATGGTCCGATGATCTGATATACCTCTACGTGCCATCGGCAGATACTGCCCTAGTCGGATCCTTAACAACTCCCTACGCAACGGCTGGAACGGGAACTTTTCGGGTAGTCACCGACGGTGGGATCTCCATCCCAAGTCCAGAACCTTTGACGATAGTGCATTCGGTTTCTTCTTATCCTGGTCTTTACCCCAAACCACCCGCGCGCCTAGGTCCTTGGTCAGTTTTCGAGGGCAGGTACCTATTCCACATTGATTCACTGGTTGCCGCCTATGAAGATGGAGCTATGATTCCAGTCATCCGGAAAGCGCTTCGCGAATGGACCTGTCTCACTGGTGTAGATTGGGCTATCGCAGAAGACTCCTTGTACCAAGCACTGCCTGTGGCGGAACGTGACTCTGTTTGTGTGATAAATTTTGGTAGCCTGGCTCCTGGGGTAGTTGCGCAGGCGCAGCCTTACCCCGTGATTTGTGATGGCAAGTACTACTACCTTGAATCGGATCTGACTTTGAACAGTGATCCCGGTTTTATGTGGTTCATGGATACGGTCCCAACGAATCCCATACCTGATGGACATACTGATCTCTATTTCGTTCTTCTCCACGAGCTGGGGCACGCCCATGGTTTGGAACATGTTCTGGATACGAACGCTATTCTGTATTTCGAGGACAACTCAGATGGTCCTTTCCGCAAGATTCAGCTATATGGGGACTTCGCCGCGCACACAGGTGGTAATTGGGTAATGGATGCAAGCTTTTCTGGCCCACCTTCCAGCGGCTGTACGTTCCCTTCGGCCGTTTCCATCACAAGCGCACCTCTTTGCGATGGTTTCTTCAGCATTATGGAAGTTGGCCAAAACACGGACCTACGAATTCAGCCGAATCCTTTCAACCGATCATTCGACATCCTATCTCTAGAAAAAAATATTCTCACCGTTGAGGTTTTCAATAGTATTGGGGCCTTAGTGTATCAAGCTGAAGAGGTCCATGCTATGAACAGATCCGTTGACCTTGGCTTTGTTAATGATGGATTTTTCTCCGTACTGGTTTCGTTTGACAACGGAACTTCGGTGGTGGTAAGGATTGTCAAAGCAGGTTAAGATGTTGCCTGATCACACAAAAATCCTAATGCTCTTTCTGAGCTCGATCACTTTTATTGGCACAGGCTGCACTGTCAAAGAGATAAGTAGGACTGATCGACCACCTGAACGGTACATGTTCCTGGGAAAGATCTCCAACGAAAGTGGCAGTGCAGCGAACTCGCAGCTAGCTTGCTATTCGGACACTGGTGTAGTTAAGCGGGCTTACCCGGACCCAGACCTAGGAACCTATCGGCTCGAGTTAACTTTCGCAGAAGCGCGTAGGGTACGCAGCTTTCAGGTTGTTTCGTGGGATGGCATCGTAACAGAGTTCGAGTTTGACGAGCGATATTTAAGGGATTCACTCATAAATCTTGACTTCCAACTTCGGACCCTTCCGAAGCCTTACGAAGTGCTCATGACGACAACACCCCATACTGGTGGTCCCACACAGTATGACACGATCTGGTTGGACCTTAGCCGCAGAAGAACGACAAAAACGAATAGCGATAGCGTCTGGCGCCGTGTCCCGCTGCGAGACCGCAGACGCAAATGACCCTCCAAAAAAAGAAAGCGGCCCAATGATCGGACCGCTTTCTTCCGCTGGTAGCGACCAGCGATCATACCGGGAGAGGAGAACGATGACTACGCGTGGGCGTGTTGCTCAGCGAGGATCTGCTGGGCCCGGTCGAGGATGCGCGTATCGTCCAGCGCCACGATGCCGCCATCGGGTCCGTTCTCGATATGCACGCCCATGGGCTTGCCGTTGCTGTGGCCGTAGCCACCGAAGTAGTTCCACACGGTCTCCACGTTCAAGTCCAATTCCCGGGCGATGCGGTGGATGCTGCCATCGGGGAGGTTGTCCTTGATCTTCCGCAACTCGTTGAAAGTGATGTTCATGGTGAGCGGATGTTTGGTTAGGGCGGCTTGAAGATAAGTGCGGAAAAACCGAAATCCAAGCCCCGATCGGCACGGTCTTGGCGCGAGGCGCTATCTTTCCAACCATGCGCGTTGCCGTTGGTGCGGTCCTGTTGCCCTTGCTGCTTCTGGCGGCCCGGGCAGGCGCTCAACAATACGACCTCCGCACCTTCTCGTTGGAGCAGGGGCTGCCTAGTGCGGCAGTGAACGCCATCTGCGAGGACGCCGATGGTTTCCTCTGGCTGGCCACCGACCAAGGCTTGGCGCGCAGCCAGGGGTCCCGGTTCGAGGCCTTCGATGAACAGCAGGGTGCACCAGCCACCGAAGCCACCGCCCTGCTGCCCACCTTGAACGGTTCGAGCCAAGGCCGGCTGTTGACCGGCTATCGCAATGGGGCCTTGGCGTGGTGGAGCAAAGGCCGCTTCACTTCATTCACGACCACACCAACACTGCCTGCTCATGCCATCCGCACGATCCTGGCCGGACAAGGCGCAACCGTGGTGCTGGGTACCCGCGGTGGAGGTGTTTGGCAAGTGGATACGGTGACGCACAAGGCCACCGCGCTGAATGCCGGTCTGGCCTCGCTCCGCATCAACGGTTTGGTGCACCATGGCAAAGGTCTATTAGCAGCCACCGATAGTGGCTTGTTCCAGTTGGAAGGTGCACGTTGGACACTAGTGAGCGATGCCGAACTCGCGAAGGGCACCCGAGCGCTTTCTCTTCATGCCGATAGCATCGGTGTGCTTGTGGGCACGGATCACGGGTACGTTGAACTCGATCAGCAATTACGTCCTGTGCCCATCGCTGAACGTGTGGCCGGGTTGCAGCCTTTGGCGCTTCCACACGCGGTCGTGTTGAGCATCCTGCGGGCAGGCAAGTACGACCTGTGGCTGGGAACCCCCGCTGGGCTCGTGCATCTGGCGCGGGAGAACGGTGTGCCCAAACTCACCAGCATCAAGGAGGCCAACGGGCTCGGGCATGATCTGGTGCGATGCCTCCATCGCGACCGCAGCGGAGGCATCTGGGCGGGCACCGGGTTCGGCGGCGTGAGCAAGTTCACCAGCGATGCTTTCCAGTATATCACGGAAAAGGATGGGCTCGGATCGCGCATCGTGAGCGCCATCCACCGCACCGCCGACGGACTATTGTGGATCGGCACGCAAGGCGGAGGTATCTCCCACTTCGACGGCACTCGGATCCGCCATTACGAGCGCGAGGATGGATTGCCTTCGCTGTTCATCACCTGCTTGGGTGAGGATGCCGAGGGCTACCTGCTCGCGGGTACGAGCATGCATGGCCTTCACCGTAACCGGTACGGGCGTTTCGAACAGGTGTGGGCCGCAGGCGATCGCGAAGCCCAGCGGGTGAACGACGTCGCCACCCTGGCCGATGGCACCATCGTGATCGCCAGTGGATCAGGCGTGCACTGGGTGAACGGCACCAAGCCACTCTACACCTCCTTGGTGGGACGGTCCGCGAACGCCTTGTTGGTGGCCGGTGATACGCTTTGGTGTGCCACGGATAGCGGATTGTTCGTCACGTCCTTGGCGGCTAGCGCCGTGTTCACACGGGTCAATGCGGTACCGGCCCTTGCGATCAACGCCATGGCACGCGACTCGAAGGGTAACCTGTGGTTGGGCACAGCCACGAATGGGCTCTTACGTTGGCGTGGTGGCAAGGTCGAGACCTTTGGACGTGAAGCCGGATTGGAGAGCCTGGCGGTGATGTACGTGCAGCTGGATGCGTTCGAGAACCTCTGGCTGGGCACACGACAAGGCATCCACCAAGTGGAATTGGATGTGATGCAGGAACAGGTGCTCAGCATCCGCGCGTTCGGCCCGGAGGACGGCTTCATCGGCTTGGAAAGCCTGCGCGGTGCCAGCATGCTCGACGGCGACAGCAGCCTCTGGTTCGGGAGCGTGCGCGGGGCCACGCGCTTCGATGCCCAGCAGGTGGTGGACGACACGCAGGAACCGTTGGTCCACCTCACCGATCTGCAACTCTTCTACGAACGACCCGACTGGTCGCCTTGGTGTGCGGGCATGAGCCGCAATGGTTTCCCCAGTGATCTGCACCTGCCGCACGACAAGAACCACCTCACCTTCGCCTTCACGGGCATCTCGCTGGCCTACCCCGAAAAGGTGCGCTACCGCTGGATCCTGGAAGGTTATGATCCGGACTGGTCGCCCATCACGGCCACGCAACGCGTCACCTACAGCAACATCCCGCCCGGCGAATACACCTTCAAGGTGATGGCCCGCAACGCCAGCGGCATCTGGAATGAGAAGCCGGTGACCTACACCTTCACGATCGCGCCTCCGTTCTGGCGCACCACACCGTTCCTTGCTGGTGGTGGCGTCACCTTGTTGCTGGGCTTCGCAGGATTCGTTCGGTTACGCGAGCGCAACCAACGCCGCGAACGGGACCGTCTTGAGCGCATGGTGAAGGTCCGCACCAGTCAGTTGGCGGAAGAGAAGGAACGCAGCGACGAACTATTGCGCAACATCCTGCCCGCCTCCACCGCCGAGGAGTTGAAACAGAAGGGCAGCGCGGAAGCGCACCGCTACGAGAGTTGCACGGTGCTCTTCAGCGACTTCAAGGGCTTCACGGGCTTCAGCAGCTTGATGGATAGCGACACGCTCGTGAGCGAATTGGACCATTACTTCCGGCTCTTCGATGAAGCCTGCGATCGGTACGGTCTGGAGAAGATCAAGACCATCGGCGATGCCTACATGTGCGCGGCGGGCATACCGGAGCCGAAAGCGACGCACGCGCGCGATGCCGTGCTCATGGGTCTGGCGATGATCGAAGCGGTGGACCAGAGCAATGCCGATAGACGTTCACGGGGCATGACCGAATGGCCCGTGCGCATCGGGATCCACACCGGTCCGGTGGTGGCCGGCGTGGTCGGTCGCAAGAAGTTCGCCTACGACATTTGGGGCGATACCGTGAACCTGGCCAGCCGCATGGAAAGCCATAGCGAAGCCGGGAAGCTCAACATCAGTGGAGCCACGTATGCCCAGGTGATGGACCTGGTACACGTGCAGCCCCGCGGCCCCATCAAAGTGAAGGGCAAGGGCGAACTGCACATGTACTTCGTGACCGGGCTCAAGGAAGGTGTAACACTACCGGGATAGGGCCTTCCCCACGCACTCACATCCGCTTCACCAGCCACTGCTGGAACTCCTGCTTCAGCTCGCGGTAGAGTTTCTCGAAGGTCTGGTAGCGATCGCGCAGCTCGGTGTGATCCTTGAAGTAGCGGTGTTCGATGGCCACCGGATGATCGCGCATCTCCTTCTCCAGCCTATTCTCCTCCTGCTTGATATCGTGGCGCAACTCATCGATCACTTCGCGTTCGCGGATGAAGCGGTTCTGAAAATGTTCGAGTTCGGCCATCACCTCTTGATGCGTGTTGCGCCGGGCGATGTCCTCCAGGCGGTGCTCCAGGATGGCGATGTCCTCTTTGTAGAACGTGAGCGCGTTCAGCCATTCGCGCTGGTCGTTGTGGAGATCGCCGAAATAGGCGCGGGCTGGGGCGGTAGCGGTCGTCATGGTGGATCGAGGTTGGTTGAAGCTGGTCAAATACAAATGAACAGGGCGTTCATCGCTAGCGGACTGACGATCGTCAAGGTACGGTGCAGTGCAAGGGAAAAGCGGGCTAGGGGCTGACGAATACCCGATCCTCCCCTCTCCGCGTGGCTCGGATCCATCACAACGAATGTGAATAGCGGGCAAGGGGGGCAACCGGGCAAGGAGGTCACACGTCCTACAATTGAACAACTCGCACGACCATGGACGCTCTCATCCGCCGCATCCCCTCGCACCTCTTGGTGGCCGGCCTCTACATCCTGCTCGTCGCTTTCGCTGTGCTCGCCTTCGCGAATCCGGTCTGATCGGAGACCAAGACCACCGAACGCAGGGAAGGTCGAGCACCGTCGAGGAGCTCGTTGATCACCCCTTCCAAACGAACTTGGCGGGCTGTACCTCCCACGTCTTCCCGCTGCCATCGACCACCTTCACCGTTATAGTGAACGCCGTACCGATCGGGAGGTTCGCCACCATGGTCTTCATGGCTTCCGTGATGGTCGCATCCTTCGCGTTGTAGCCTGCATCCTTGCCTTCACAGTCCTTG
>ERZ795056.7408-NODE-7408-length-10539-cov-4.954407_pt1 | contig 10539 bp, 7 predicted proteins | sample MGYA00375140_ERZ795056 | MGnify/ENA primary metagenome ERZ795056 (study PRJEB30185, sample SAMN05720227) | activated sludge metagenome | isolation source: Anaerobic digester | place: USA | collected 2015-03-09 ...
CGGGCTTAGACGATAAAAACGCTTTTTATCGGTTGAAGAATCGCTTACAAGATATGATTTGCGAAAACTTGGTGATGCTACACGATGCCAAAGATGAGCAAAGTAAGCTGTTGCACTACCATGCCGTTTATCATGTGTTTGCCGGAAAAAGCGAGTTTGAGCTTGCATTACATTATTTAAAAAAGGCAGAAAAGCTGGCTGAGAAAGCCGAGAACCTAGAAATGCTTGATTTGATTTTTGCGGGCTTTGTGAAAATATCTAATGAGTTGCCCGAAATTAATCCGGAAGCCTATATCGAGAAGCGAAGACAAAATGCTGAACGCTTGAATAAGTTGCGCGAGATGGATCAAATTCTTTCGATTGTGGTGTATAGAATGAAAATGTCGCAAGCTAAAGGCCGCGAAGACTTGAATACACTTACTATTCTCGATGATATCACCCAAAAATACAGCGATGATGATTCATTAGCTAATAGCAAAACGTTTCAAACGCGTATCTATAGAGCAGTAAGTCAAACATTGTTACAGCGTCACAACTATAAAGAGTTACAACGTTTCATGGTGGCTATCTACAAACGTTTCACCAGTAGTAATTGGTTCGATAAAACAAATCACGATACAAAATTGCAAATGTTGGTGTATTTGGTGAATTCCTTTTCCATGATTAAAAATTATAAGGGCTCATTGGGTTATGCCGATGAGTTGGGCAAGGAAATGGAACGGTTCAATAAACTGCATTACGATAAATACGCTTTGTATTATTACAATGCACAGGTGATTAATTATTCCGAAACCGACCCTGCTAAAGCTTTGCAGGCCTTACGTGAACTCGAAACAAGCATGGCCGGAAAACTGTCTACTTACTACGAAATGTTTATTCATCTCAATCGAGGAATTTTGAATTTCAAGGTGGGCAAGTATCAAGACGCCATCCGTAGTTTTGTGAAATACTACACCAACGATTATTACAAGCAGTCCGATTCGCTTTTCAAATTGCGTGTAGCCATTGTGGAACTAATGATGCACGTAGAATCGAAAGATATTGAAAGTACACAAATTCGCCTTGAACAAGTAAGACGACAATTCAAAGAAGAGTGGCAAAACGAAGAAGCCTATGCCGAGAAAAAAATCTACGATTTATTGAAACTTGTAGCCAAGTGGGATTGGCGTTGGAAGAACGAAAGTGTTGTTAAATCAATACAATCGTTATTGAGCGATAAAGAAATGCGTAAACACGAAGGCAGCCAATTAGTAAATTATTTGCAATGGATCAAAACAAAGGAACAATTAAAATAGCAGTCTTAAGTAAGTAAGAAGTAGCTCAATCTGATTTTTCAGTTCGTTTTTATCGAATCATATTTGTACTGTAATTCAATTTCATTCTAAAACAGATATTATGAAAACACACAAAATACTCACGGCATGTTTGCTCATCATGATGGGCATGTATGCAAAAGCACAAATAGGTTGTCAGGCCTATTACCTTTTTAGTGTAAATGGTAACACGGTACAATTCAATGATACCAGTTACAGTAGCACACCCGCTGGTGGAACAATTTCGTATTCCTACTTGTGGACATTCAGCGATGGCTCAAGTTCAGCGCAACAAGATCCGTTACATACCTTTACACAGCCCGGAACATACAATGTATGTTTACTTTTCAGCGTGGCGCAAAATGGAGTTACTTTTTGTTCTGATACATTTTGCAACTCCATTACTATAGGTGGCTGTGCGAATCCCCCGGTAGTAACAGTAACTGGTAATTCATTAATCAATGCCGGACAATCTACAACCTTAACGGCTACAGCGGCATTGGGTACAGCACCTTATTTTTATGCGTGGAGCACAGGTGATAACACGGCTCAAATAACGGTATCGCCAACTACTACTACTACCTATTGTGTTACAGTTTACGATAATATGCAATGCTCTGCAAGTTATTGCCATATAGTTCAAGTCAATACCTCAACACTTAAACCATTAGCTACTGATGATTCAACCTGCACCACACCTAATAATGCGGTGGTTATCGATGTTTTAAACAATGATCAACAATTAAGCTCGCCAACTGTTTCAATATTAGGAACATCTACAGGCACTACAACGTTAAGTCCATCGGGCGCATTAGGATACGAACCAAACACAGGCTTTAACGGAACAGCTTATATCTATTATAGTGTTTGTAATTCAAATGGATTATGCGACACCGGCAAAGTTGCCGTTTGGGTATCTCCAAACTGTACCAATGTAAATCATCCTCCGGTTGCACAGCCTTTTACTACACAAATGTGTAATACCTCTTCTGGGCTTGACATTGATTTATTTCAAGTTACCTCGGATCCTGATATGAATGATTCTTTACAATTTACGTTGACCTATATTGGTGGACCCAACTCCGGCACTGTAGGTTTTATTTCAAACGGAATGGCTTATTATTCTCCGATACCCGGTTACAGAGGCCAAGACCAATTCCAATATGTAGTGTGCGACAACGGTTCACCTGTTTTATGTGATACAAATACAGTGTTTATTTATGTTGACAGCTGCGGCAATTCTTGCCCTAATCCACCACAAGCTTTTATTACTAAAACCGCTGCAGGGTTATGTGATGTATTGACCGTTACTATTGGCGGAGGCGTTGCTCCATATACTTTTATGTGGAACAATGGAACGACAGGTTCAGTTATAACTGTCTGCAATGTTTCCACTTGTTATACCGTTACAGTTTTAGATGCGAATGGATGTTCAGCTACAGCAACCTATTGCTATGGCCAACAACCCACTTGCTACGATACCATTTGCGGAGAAGTGTTTAACGATATCAACGGCAATGGCGTGAAAGATGCCGGAGAACAAGGCATTTCTAATACCTATGTGAATGCCGGAAACTATACGGCTTTCACCGACACTTTCGGTCATTACGAAATTATTGTCCCTTGTGGAACAAACTACATCTACGCTTATCCTAATCCAAACCAAAATTGCTGTGTGGTAACAACAGTGCCGGTTCCTAACCCATTAGATTCCACACAGGGTGGCTATTACGTATTGAATGATACTTCCGGCTCAAAAATTTGTGGGTTTAACTTCGGTTACCAAAATTCAGGCGTTACCATCTCCGGCTTCATTTATTTAGATGCAAACAACAACGGAGTAAAAGATCCGGGCGAAGGCCCTGTAGCCTACCAAAGTGTTGTTGTTGGTGGGTATTATACCTACACCGATCACAACGGCTATTATGTGATTAACATGCCTGCCGGAAATTATGCTTTATCGTGCACACCATATTCACCATACACAGGAGCAACTGTTTCACCTGCATCTATTAGCGTGAACGCAACTACAGTAGGAGCAACGTATTCGAACAACAACTTCGGTATCTATGTACAACCGGGCGTTAATTTAGAAATCTCGATTGGACAAATTTCTACCGTAGCACCGGGCTTTCCGGCTTACTATTGGATAGATGTATGCAACGTTGGAACCGTTACAACAGGCGGAGTAGCAAGTATGTATTACGATCCGAATTTGTTGTTTACCTACTCATCTCCAACACAAACATCACACAACACAAGCGCACACACGCTTTCGTTTAACCTGCCTACATTAGTACCTGGCGATTGTCAAGGTTATTATGTGAGCTTTACCTTGCCTACTTCTGTAGCATTGGGAACACCTGTGTTTAACTTGGTTACCGTAACACCAACCATCAATCCTGATATTAACTTGGCGAATAACAGAGATACGCTCCACCAAATCGTTACAGGCTCATGGGATCCAAACAACAAGCTTGCAAACGGTACCTACACGCATCCTGAAACATCAACTAAATACATCTTGCCGAATACCGATTTGGAATATACTGTAAACTTCCAAAACACGGGAACAGCACCGGCAGTAAACGTGATTATCAAAGATGAGTTACAGGCGAATATAGATTTGAATTCATTCAAAATGTTAGGCGCAAGCCACAACTGCCAAGTAGTTCGCGATGGCAATAAATTGAATTTTAAATTCAGCAATATTATGTTGGCCGATAGTTTCCACAACGAAAAAGAAAGTCACGGCTTTGTACGTTTCTCTGTGAAACCGAATACTGCAGCTATTGGAACCATCGTTAATAATACGGCAGAAATATTCTTCGATTTCAACGAAGCTGTAGTTACTAATACTGCTGAGAATGTAATTGCTGTAACTACCGGAATTGACGGGGAGCTTGCAGCAACAAACATTGTGGTTGCACCAAATCCATTCTCATCGTTCACTACCATCTCGGTAAAAGGCGCAGCAGCCGAAGAGATGCAGTTAACCGCATTCGACTTAACCGGTAGAATCGTAGCGAATCAAACCTACGCTAACCCGCAAGCCATGCAGTTCAACCGAAACGAATTGAAACAAGGCGTTTACATCTACGAGTTGAAACAACACGGACAACTCATCGGCAAAGGAAAATTAGTTATAGAATAAAACAATAGCTTTTGTTGCAAAGGGTAAGGTGAGTCATCATCTTACCCTTTTTTATTTTGATGATTTGAAGGAGGGCGTGTCCCGCTAAGAAGCAGGGCCGCGCTGTCCGCTGCAATCTTTGTCCCGCTTCGTAGCGGGACAAAGGATTTCCGCTTCCATCGCTCACGCAGCATTCTGCTTTCAATATTATTTTGTTATGCTGAACGCAGTGAAGCATCTGCGCCATTGCTCGCATCTTGCGATGCAATTTTAATTTTTGCCTCAGGCGTGTTTTCAAAAGCAGCCGGAGGCTTTTTGAAGACTCACTCGCTAGAAGCGAGCGAGGGCGGATCGAAGTTACGAGCCCTTTCAAAAATCCACCTCATACACCACCTGCACTTGCTTTTCATTGATACTTGCCGGAATATGTCTGAATAAAAAATTACGAGCGCTAATCAGCAACGTGTTTTCGATATGCGCAATTTTCCCAAAGGTCCATGAGGTGTTCACAATGCGATGCACGCGTTGGATTCGCCTCTTTTCAAAGGCTTTGAAGGCTGCAGTTACATTATCCGTTTTGCTTAACTCATCGGCTAAAATAATGGCATCTTCAATCGCCTGACAAGCACCTTGTCCCATATTCGGTGTAGTAGCATGCCCTGCATCGCCTATCAATACTATGTTTCCAAAAGCCAGTTGATGTATGGGTTGCAAATCGTTGATGTCTTTCCATAACAAATGTTCGTCTTTTGTTTCTTGCAAGATTTGCGGAATCGGTGCGTGAAAGTCTTTGAAATGCGCTGCTAAATCAGCCACACGGAACGCTTTCTTTTTTTCATCTTGCGCTTTTGCATTGATACAGGCAAACCAATAAATTTTGTTGTGCGCTAAGGGCACAATTCCAAAACGCCCGTTATTTCCCCAGGTTTCAGACGATTCTGTAATTTGAAGTTTAGTGTTGTCGATGATGGCTCTCCAACAAGTGTATCCGGCATACCGCTCTTTAGATTCGGGCAATAATTTTTTTCGAATAGGCGAATGAATACCATCAGCCGCTACCAATACTTCAGCTTCATGCGTACTTCCGTCTTGAAAAGTCAGTACTGTTCTTTCGCCATGTGTTGTTATGTCCACTATTCGTTTGTTGCTGTGCACTGTTGAAGGATCTAATTTGGAAAGTAATACACGGTGCAAATCAGCCCGATGAATCGTGAAATTATCTACCCCATATTTTTTGCTCAGTGCTTCGCTGTTGGTTTTCGCCAATTGTTTTCCTTGTTGATCGAGCAGCAGAAACGCAGGGAGAATTCTTCCTTCCGCAATTACGTCTTCCGCAATGCCTATTTTCTGAAAGGCTTTCATAGCATTGGCCGCTAGCGCTAATCCCGCCCCAACGGCCTTTACTTCCGGTGCCGCTTCAAAAATAGTGGTGGAAAATCCTGCTTTATTTAAGGCAATGGCAGTGGTAAGTCCTGCAATGCCACCGCCAACAATGGTGATGTTCTTTTTCATAATGCTATGTTGGGGTAAAACAACTAAAGATTTAGTGCAAGTGGAAATCGTACATCCATATAAAAACGAAAATCCGCCCGATTGCTCAGGCGGATTCAATTCATCAATTGTTAACCAAAATAATTGCGAATCGTTTATACTTTTTCGTCTTCAGTGAGTGGTTCTACTTTCACCACTTCAACACCGGCTAAATACTTCGCCTTAATTTTTTTCTCAATATCTAATGCCAATTCCGGATTGTCGGTCAGCAATTGCTTCACCCCTTCACGACCTTGACCTAATTTTGTTCCATCGTAGCTATACCATGAACCCGATTTTTGCAAAATCTCTAACTCGGTTCCTATATCTACAATCTCACCCACTTTAGAAACCCCTTCGCCATACATGATATCGAATTCGGTAGTTCTGAACGGTGGTGCCATTTTGTTTTTCACCACTTTCACTTTCGTTCTGTTACCTACAATTTCTTCTTTGTCTTTGATTTGCCCAATTCTTCTAATATCTAATCGTACCGAAGCATAGAATTTCAAGGCATTTCCACCCGTTGTTGTTTCCGGGTTACCGAACATCACTCCAATCTTTTCACGTAACTGGTTAATGAAAATACAGCAGCATCCTGTTTTGTTAATCGTTCCGGTGAGTTTTCGAAGTGCTTGCGACATCAAACGTGCCTGCAATCCCATTTTTGATTCTCCCATTTCTCCTTCTAACTCGCTACGCGGTACCAAGGCTGCTACCGAGTCAATCACACAAATATCTACTGCTCCGGAGCGAATCAAATGTTCTGCAATATCTAATGCTTGCTCTCCATCATCCGGCTGCGAAATCAAAAGATTATTCACATCTACACCTAACTTTTCAGCATAGGCTTTGTCGAAGGCGTGCTCCGCGTCAATAAACGCTGCAATGCCTCCTGCTTTTTGACAACTGGCAATAGCGTGAATCGCTAAAGTTGTTTTACCCGAAGATTCCGGTCCGTAGATTTCTACCACACGGCCTTTTGGTAAACCACCAATGCCTAAAGCTATATCTAATCCAAGTGAACCGGTAGAGATGACTTCAGCCGCCAAAATTTTGGAATCACCCAATTTCATGATGGTTCCTTTTCCGTAGGCTTTGTCGATTTTATCCAACGTCAGTTGGAGTGCCTTCATCTTTTCCTTTCTGTCTTTATCGTCTGCCATAGTGTTTGTTATTTTGATGAGGCAAAGGTAAATGGATTTGCTAAAATACTTAGTTTTTTCACTAAAATATTTTGCATGAGATTCCAATATGCTGAAAATCAGCAAATTAAAATTTTGCAAAAAACGTATAATCTTAGTTTTCGACTACACAGCAACAGCGTTGCCTTGTTTTAAACTATATGCTTTTATGATGTTTAAGCTGGTTTCGCTAGGCTTCATCATTCGGTTGTGGAAATGACGACTCAATTCTGCGTCCATCTTGTCAATCAAATTGTTTTTCAGCATATCTTTTTTGTCGGAGAGTGGAGTAGAGCTTCTGTTCATGTATTTAATTTTGAAACTAGAACGTATAACTAAAAAAATATTGTGCTGTAAAATTCCATTGATGATGAAAATTTAGCTGTTTGCTATAAAAACAATACTTTCGTTAGAAATAAACAACATCTATTATGAAAAAATCAACCCTCGTTGGCGGTATCCTTATCGCTTTTTTATTCCTGATTTCCTCATGTGCTAAAGATCAAATGGCGCTCAATAAGCTGAAAGGTTCTTGGCGTTATACTAAAATCAGCGCTTTAGGCATTTCTTTAGACATGGCACAGTTAGGCTACACAAACGCAACTATCCAATTCGATGAATGTTCGGCTAAGTCATCGCAGTGCAGCGGAACAATTAATTTAACAGGCACAAATCCTACTCCTTTTCTATACGAAATCAATAAAAACGGAGACGAGATTACAGTAACTGACGCAGGTACTACAACACTCTTTAAAATCAAAAAGTTAGACAAAAGTAATTTGGTGTACTCTACCTCTTACGATACAATCATCAATTCTGCTCCACTTAAATTGGAGTTAGAATTTACGTGTACTAAATAACGATTTACAATACATTGAAAAAGCCGCAAGTAGTGCTACTTGCGGCTTTTTGTTTTTGTGCGGGTAACGGTTAATTAATTGTGATTTTTGCTCCGCTGTTCCAAGTTTTCAACTCGTTCGTGTAATACAGATAGGCAGAAGAAGCCGCAGCCTCGTATGTTCCTGCAATATCTGCTTTCAAATCGAGGTTAATGGTTTTGCTCTCGTTGGGTGCCAGTGAACGATAATAACAAACCACATTGTTGCCTGTGGTTTCGTAGAAATCTATCACATGTTTGTCCATCAATTCTTTTAACTGAAACGGTTGCACCGAAAGCCCTGCAGGTATGCCTAAAATAGCCATACTCATCGGTTGTCCTTTATCGGTTACGTTTTTCAATACAGCAGAAAGACGAACCGTTTCACCCACCTTAGTATTTGCTGTGTTTAGTTTTGTTTCTAACCCTAGCACACATTCTTTTGACGATTGTGGCAAGCTCGTGTTGTAGGCCACGCTCATTGAATATGGAAGAGCGTTTTTGCAACCTTTGAATTTCACTTCCACTTTCTGTTTGCCTTCTTTGAAGAAGCCTTGCAAACTATCAATGGTCACGTTTTTCTTTTCGCCTTTTTCGTATGCTTTCGAGCCCACCAGTTATCATTTAAATAGATTTCAACAGTACCCGATTCATCAGTTTTTTTGCTGTATTGCGCATATTTCGTTAAGGCTTTCAATGCTAAAATAGTAGACTGTGATGAACCAAAACCACCTAAGCCGTTTCTTGCACCAACTAAATAACGCACTCCATTTTGTAATGCCATTTGATTGGACGATTCTGTTTTCATCATCGCTAAACCAACTAATGAGGTGGTTTCAATTTTCAGTGCATCGCCCGTTGAACGTGTGATAGAATGACGATCACCTGCCCAATAGCCGAAGTCGTTTTGCTTTTTCACGAGCATCTCCATCAACTCATCGGCACGTTTGTTATCGCTTACATTGTACAGCGAATTGGCCACCAAAGCCAAGATGTAGGCATCTTTCGTTTTCTTGGCATTCGCGTAAACAGCATCCAATTCTTTCTGTAAATCTTTGTAACCGCTTTCGGTCATGGCATACACAATGTACGCATTCGTGATATCTTCATCGGCACCGCCAAAACTATCGAGCGCTCTTGGATTTTTCACAAAACCGCCTTTGCCATCGCGTTTATCTAACAACAATTTCCTTGTTCTATCAATCATAGCTTGGTCCACTTTCGGATACACTTTTTTCATGTCTTCAAATTCCAGTAAACCATAGGCGGTAAGTGCCTCGTGAGCCGGAGCTGCACCAAACCACTCGTAGCCATTTTCTTTGGTTTCGAACGACACTAATTTCTGATACCCTTTGTCTAACAAGTCCATGGCTCTTTTCTCCAATTCCGGATTTTTGATGTCCATTTTACGCAAATAATCAATGGCCATAATGTTCGGATAGTTCGAAGATGACGTTTGCTCGAAACAGCCATAAGGTTCTTGCAATATAGCTTCTATGCCTTTCATCAACTCGGTCATAACACTTGGATATGCATTGAAGGTCACCTTCATGGAGCCCGGAATTATATTCTGCACATGAATGAAATGTGTTTTTTGCAATTGCTGTCCGGCAAGTGCAATGTTGGCCGGAAATCCTTTCGCTACAATTTTAATGGACTTGCTTAAGAAGTCATTGTAGTTACCTCTGAACGAAATGTCTACCTTTCCTTCGCCAATTGTTGAAGTTGCTTCCAACGGGATGTTTACCAATTTCGATTCCTTCGGAGCCAATGAAATAGTGCTTGTACCCTTTCCACCGGTTTTAATGCAACGATTCGTTTTCACATCCAACACCCCTTCAATTTTTTCATCCGTATTGTTTTTCAAAAACACGGTTACGTTGGCTTGGTCGCCACTCACCATTTCAGAAGGTAATTTTGCATCAACGGAAAAAGGAATGTTCGTGATGTAACTGCTTTCTCCTCTTCCAATTTCGCCATCTGCACCAAAGCCTTCTGCCACGGCACTGAACGAAGAAATTAAATCGTTCGCTACAAATTCCACCTTCGCTTTTCCGTTCATGTCGGTTGTTACATGTCCGTTCCAATAGGCCGTTGTGGCTAAATCAGAACGCGTAGTATCGTTTTTAGCATACACACGTTTTGGAAATTCTTTCGCGCGGTAATACGTTACTTGCTCCGGCATTTGTTTGCGATCTGCTTTTTTTATCTCTGCAAAACGCAAGTCGCCTACCTCTTCTTTTTCCAATAACTCTGCAGGAACTTGTTGGAATACTTCACCTAAGTCTTTCAGGTCGGCTTCGTCTTTCGCTGAAGCCACATCTACCATCATTTCTGCAGCAGCAGGAGCCGCCATAGCATCTTCCATCATCACAGCCCCTTCCATGATTTCAACATTTTTATTTTTCATCATCTCACCTCTGCCACCGCGAGCAGCCATAGGCACTGGACGAGGTCTGTCGCCTCCTTTGTACATAAATTGCGGACCATAGAGGTAATAGG
>ERZ795056.7415-NODE-7415-length-10530-cov-5.286301_pt1 | contig 10530 bp, 7 predicted proteins | sample MGYA00375140_ERZ795056 | MGnify/ENA primary metagenome ERZ795056 (study PRJEB30185, sample SAMN05720227) | activated sludge metagenome | isolation source: Anaerobic digester | place: USA | collected 2015-03-09 ...
GCCGGTCTCGGTCTGCCACCAGGTGTCGATCACCGGGCAGCGGTCGCCGCCGATCGTGCGTGCATACCAGTGCCAGGCCTCGGGCCCGATCGGCTCGCCGACGGAGCCGAGCAGGCGCAGGCTGCCGAGGTCGCTCCTGTTCGGCCATTGATCGCCCCAGCGCATGAATGCGCGGATCGCCGTCGGCGCGGTGTAGAGAATGCTGACGCCGTGACGCTCGATGATCCGCCAGAAGCGGCCGGGGTCGGGCGCGTTCGGGGCGCCCTCGTAGATCAGGATCGAAGCGCCGTTGCTCAGCGGACCATAGACCACATAGCTGTGCCCGGTGATCCAGCCGATGTCGGCGGTGCACCACAGCAGATCCTCGGGCCGCAGGTCGAAGGCCTCGCGCGCGCTCAGGTACGCGCCCGCGAGATATCCGGCGCTGGTGTGCAGCACGCCCTTGGGCTTGCCGGTCGAGCCGGAGGTGTAGAGAATGAACAGCGGGTGCTCGGCATCGACCTGCAGCGCCTCACGCCCGGCGGCGGGATCACCTGCGGCGATTGCGTCGTCCCACCACAGGTCGCGGCCGGCCTGCATCGATACGGGTAATGCAGCGCCCAATCGACGCAGCACGATCACGTGCTCGACGGGCGCGGTCTGCAGCGCCTGATCGACGACGGGCTTCATCGCCAGCGCGGCGCCGCGGCGCCAGGCGCCGTCCTGGGTGATGACGAGCTTCGCCCCGCAATCCTGGATGCGGCTGTGCAGGGCCTCCGCCGCGAAGCCGCCGAACACCACCGAATGCACGGCGCCGAGGCGCGCGCAGGCCAGCATGGCGATCACGGCCTCGGGCACCATGCCCATGTAAATGATCACCCGATCGCCCGAAACGACGCCGAGGGCCGCGAGCGCGCCGGCGAAGCGCACGACCTCGCGGTGCAGCTCGAAGTAGGTCAGCGTCCGGGTCTCGACCTGTCCCTGCGGACCCTCGGGCTCGCCCTCCCATACCAGCGCGGCCTTGTTGCGATTCGCGGTCGTGAGGTGGCGATCGAGGCAGCGCTCGCTGACGTTGAGGCGCGCACCGACGAACCATCGCGGGTGCGGCAGCTCGCCGCTCCGCACCTGCTGCCAGTCGCCGAGCAGGCCGGCGAGCTCGCGCCGCCAGAAGGTCTCGGGATCTTCGAGGCTCTCGCGGTGGCGCGACTCGTAGTCGGCGCGGCTGCGGATGCGGGCGCGCTCGCGAAACGTGGCGGGTGGATCGATGAAGGTCGGCAGATGGTCTTCGGACATCGGGGACTCCAAACGCGGTGCAGCGGCAGCGCCGGGGGCGCTCTTGTTCCGGCCGAAGGCCGGTGAGATTGGCTGGATGATACGTCCTGGGCCGGCGCCTGGGCGAGGGTGGGTGTCGGGATCGGCGCGGGCGGCTACAGCAGCAGGCCGTGGTGCGGCTCGGCGGCGGCCGGCAGGTCGGACTCGCCGAGGCGGGCGCGCAGGTCGATCTCGATGCCGCGGGTCAGCGCCGACAGCGGTAGATCGTTGGCGTCGACCTCGAAGGGGTTGTCGAGCTCGTCGCCGATCGCGTCGAGGCCGAAGAATGCATAGGACACCAGCACGCTGACCGCGGGTGCGAACCAGCCGAGCGTGTGGAGCAGCCCGAAGGGCAGCGAGAAGCAGTAGAGGCCGACGATCTGGTGGACCAGCACGCGGTACACGTAGGGCAGGGGGGTGTTGCCGATGCGCTCGCAGCCGCCCTGGATGTCGGTCATCGCCACGAGGTTGGCCTCGAGCACGGGGACGTGTTGCGGGTGGATCAGGCCGGCCTCGTAGGCCTGGCGCAGTTGCTCGCCGAGGTGGGCGACGATCGCCTGCGGCCGATTGATCTCGCGGACGAGCGCGGCGCGCAGCGGGGGGTCGAGCAGCGCGGCGTAGGCGTCGATGTCGTCCTCGTCGCGCAGGCGCTGGCGCAGCGCGTGGCTGAAGGCGATCGTGTGGTGGACCAGGCGACGGCGGCGCTCGCTGAGCGCAGCGGCGTCCTCGGGCGCGGCGCCGGGCTGCGGTCCGAGCCAGGTGTGCACGTGGCGGGTCAGGTTGCGGCTGCAGTTGACCAGCGCGCCCCACAGCGTGCGCCCCTCCCAGAACCGGTTATACGCGGTGGATGTGCGAAACCCGAGGAATACGCTCAGGGCGAAGCCGATCAGCGTGAACGGCAGCGGGGTGATGTCGTGGACGACAAATCCCGCGACTTCGAGGTGGCCGAGGGTCAGCGCGAACGACAGCCCGGCCATGAACAGCAGGCGCCGCCATATCCGCGGCAGCACGGTGCCGCGGTAGGTGAAGATCTCCTTGATCCACGTTTGGCGGGCCTGGACCAGCATCCGGGCGCATCGTATCCGAAGCCCGGCTCTGGTGATACCGACCGCTCGCTCAGTCGCAGGCGAGGTGCACGTCGACGATGTCGCCGCTGCGCACGGCGCCGAGCTCGCGGAAGCTGAAGCTGGCGCGCTCGACCGAGCAGTTGCCGGCGCGGTCGCAGCGGCGCTGGTTGCTGTACTCGAGGTCGATGCGCACGAGGTCCATGCTGGCGGCGGGCAGCAGCTCCCAGGGCGAGGAGCGGCGGTCGGCGTCGTGGTCGGCCCACACCAGCAGCTCGCCCCAGCGGGCGTCCGCGGGGGTGATGGCGCCGTCGTGGTCGGAGTCGAGGGCGGCGAGCGCGACGAAGCCGTTCTGGGCCGCGCCGCCGGCCAGCGCCGAGCCGGTGCCGAACAGCTCGCCGCCGCCGTCGATCGCCCCGTTGTGGTCGAGGTCGATCGCCAGCCACGGGGTCGCCGCGGCCGGCCAGTGCGGCTGGGTGCAGGCGCCGGCGCCCGCGATGTCGAAGGCCGCGGCCGCGGTCGGGGCGGTGAACTCGACCGGCCGGCGATCGAAGCTCAGCACCAGCGGGGTGTTGCAGTCCTCGACGCCCCACGCGGGCACGCCGTTGACGTCGGGGTAACAGCCCTGGGTCGGGCCCGGCCCGGCGTCGTCGCCGAAGCAGGCGCGCTCCTCGCCCGGGGTGCACTCGGGGGTGGCCACGCAGGCGGTGCCCCAGTACAGCTCGAGGCCGTCGGAGCCCCACTGGGCGGTGCAATACTGCTGGCCGCCGTCGCAGGGGCGGGCCGCGGCGATCTCCGAGCAGACCTCGGTCAGGCACGCGCCCCACACCGACTCCGCGAGCTCGGCGTCCTGACCGCAGAACTCCTGGCCCTGCTTGCCGTCCTGCGTGCACGAGGCGGCGTTGTCCTCGCTCGGCATGCAGGCCTCGCCCTGGCGCGACTCGGTGTTGTCCTTGTCGCAGGCGGCGAGCGAGAGGAGGGAGAGCAGGGCGAGGGCGGCGGTCTTCATGGCGGGCATCGTGCCAGTCTGGTTAGCAAGTGGCGTGCCAGCGCTGCGGGCGCCGGTTTGGGGCCTTCTGGAGCCGAACTGCGCCCACGGCCCGCCAGGGCGGTCAGGCCGCATGACAGCGCTGTCAGGGTGCGGCCTCCGGCAGGGCCCAGGGCTGGCGCTTGCGCAGCTCGGCGACCGCGAGCTCACCCACGGCGAGCGCGCCGGTGCTGGCGTCGACGATGCGATACTCGAAGCTGGCGCGACCGAGCGGCTGCGACTCGAGGAACACGCAGCGCAGCTCGCCCGGCTCGAAGCCGCACTGCGCCTGCACGGCCGCGAGCAGATGCTCCTGATGGAGGTGGCCGTCGCCGAAGTTCCAGCCGAGCACGAGCCCGGCCATCAGCTCCCCGTCGACCCACTCGTAGTCCTCGAAGCGGTCGACCGCCCGCGTCACCAGCCCCGGCAGGGCGCGACCGTGCAGGTGCATCAGGCGAAAGCCCATCACCTTGCCGACCAGGCCGACCGCGGTCGGGTGATCGTAAAACGGCGCGAGCTGCTCGTGGATCGATGCATTGCTCTTGCGCAGGCGATCGAGCTTGCGCTGCGAGTCGCCGCGAAACAGCCACACCGAGGCGGCCCAGTTGCCGGCGTAGTAGCGCATCGAAAGCAAGAAGGAGACCCGGGCCGGCCAAATGTTGCCGATCAGCGGCACGCCGACCAGCAGCGCCGCGAGCACCATGGCGAACCACGGCGGCCCGAGGGCCGCGAGCGTGACGCCAGGGTGGGCCCAGAACAGCGCGAAGGCGCCGTACACGACCATGATGTTCCACTCGATCGGCACGCCCATCGGCACCGAGCCGGTGATGAAGCCGTGCAGCAGCAACATCAGCGCCATCGCCAGCTCCGGCGGCATGCCGAACGGGATGGCGAGGAATGCGAGCGGCACCGCCAGCTCGAGCGCGGTGCCGGTATGCGCGAGGATCGTGGCCAATGTCGAGGGCCGCAGGTCGCGCGGATAATCGCGATACATGGCCCTGCGCAACCACTGCATGCGCGTGAACGGCCCGTTGCTGACCATGACGCACACGACGGTCGGGAAGTGATGATTGAGCTTCGAGAACCCGGCCCAGAACCATAATCCGAGCTGCACCGCCATCGCCCCGGCGATCCAGTCGCGCGCGAACACGAAGCACAGCAGCGTCACCCAGTAGTGCTCCGCCCGCGCCGCGAGGAAGATGGTGCGGTCCAAAACCCCGAGCACGGGCACGAGCACGACCAGCGGGACAAAATGCTCGAGGCCAGGCTGCGCGGCGAGCAGCGCGTGCACACACGCGATCAGCAAGCCGAGGTAGAGCAGCACCTCCAGCACCCCGCGCCGGTGCCCGCCCAGCACCGGCAGCCGCGGCCACACGGGCAGCTTGGTGGTCCCGGGCCGCAAGAAGTGGAGAAAGCCGGCGATCGGCGGCACGTACCGCCCGGTCAGCGGCCCGCTGCCGCAGCCGAGGCCCAATACCTCGAAGAGCATGCTCCACACGATCGCCTTCTGAAAGGCGATCGGGTGCAACCACCACCCGCCAATGTCACCCGCGAGCGCAGGGCTCTGCCCGCAGAACCAGATCCAGCCGCCGATCAGCAGGGCGACCTTGAATGCGTAGAACAGGTAAACGGCCGGCGGTGTGCCATAACCCTGCAATGCCCACGACTCGCAGACCATCCGCCCGCGCTCCGTCAGCGGCCTGGTCGACCACTCCAGCGGATCGTAGGGCGGGGGGACCGGTTTGATCAGCTGCATTGGGGAGCGGTTTTATCATGCTTGGTTGCGGAGGGTGCATCTTCGGGGCGGGTCGCGGATGTTGCATGGGCCTGGGGTCGCGGACGACGTCGCGCGGGCCTGGCGGTGCCGAGCGCCGAACCCGTGCCGGCCCTCGGGACGCAGCGTGTTCGTGCGGAGTATTTTCGCACGGCAGGGGTCGCGTCGATCGGTTGGCGGAATGCGTTTGACAGGGGCGGGGGGGCGCGGCAGTTTGGCGGCCATGCTGTGCCGTTTTTTACTCCCGGGGATCCTGCTGTCCGTCGCGCTCGCTTGTGGGAAGGAGGGCGGCGATGATTCGACCGGTGGTGCCAGCGAGGGTGCCTCCAGTAGCTCGGGGACAGCGACGACCGGGGGCAGCTCGGGCACGCCGACGACCGGTGGGACGACCGAGGGCGGCTCGAGCAGTTCGGGCGTGCCGACGACCGGTGGGACGACGACCGGGGATGCGACGACTGGTGCGGGCTCGACCACGGGGATCGATGTGTCGGGCTTCGAGCGCTTCACGATGAACACGGCGGCGGGTCCGTGTCCGCCGAATTTCGACTGCGACGGCTTCATCGAGGTGCTGGCGAGCGGGCTCCTGCGGGTCGAGACCTTCGGTGAGGTCGGCGATCCGGTGAAGGAGGTCGAGCTGTCGCCCGAGGACCTCGCGGCGGCCCTGCAGGTGTTCACGGACCCGGCCCTGCTCGCGCTGCTCGACGGCCAGGATCCACTGTGCAATGCGCCGACGGATATCTTCGAGTCGATGCTCGTGGTGGTCGATGCAATGTCCCATGACGCGTCGACGACCGTCTGCGACCAGCCGCCGGTCGCGGCGGCCCGCGATATGGCGGTCGGGCTCAGCGACAAGTATCTGCCGTAGCAGGATCCCGCGCGGACATCGGACCTTTCATCCGTCGGCTCGCGGGCGGCGCGTCAGAAGCGGCCGACCAGGCTCACGCCGGTGGGCCCGATGAATGCTCGCGGTCGGCGTGGGTTCGGGCGGTCGCGGGTGCGCAGCAGCAGCATCACGCCGACGGTGATCAGGGCCGTGCCGGCGGCGAGCGCCGTGGCTCCGCCGAACTTGGTGTTGTATAGATAAGGGCAATTGCCGTACATGTCCTGATTGTCGGCGTCGCAGGTGCCCTTGCCGTCGATCGCCAGCAGGCCGACGCCGGCGGCGAACACCGGGATGCCGGTGAACAGGCTGGCCCAGCCGAAGCTGCGCGAGCGGGCCAGGCGCGGCGCGCGGCGCAGCTGCAGGTCGAGGCGCTCGCGGACGCCACGCTGCAGCTTGACCTTGCGCTCGTCGCTGACATATCCGTCGAGCATGACGCGCACGACGTGCTCGCCCTCGAGCACCGGCTGATCGACCGGGGTCGTGCCGATAAGTTGATTGTCGACCAGCACGAGCGCGCCCGCGGGCTGGCTGTCGACGACCAGGCGCGAGGGGCCCTGAATGATGTCCTCGAGGGCGCGGCGCAGCAGGGCGCTCTGGGTCTCGACCAGGGTGCCGACCTCGGTGCTGCCGCACAGCTCGCAGCGCTCGTCGCTGGTCGCCAGCACGGTGCCGGTGCGGGTGTCGAGCAGGTCGAGGTGCACGGTGTAATCGCGGTCGCTGACCGAGATCTGGGCGCGCAGGGCGAAGGCGGCGCTGGCCTGCGTGCGCAGGGCGGTGAGGCAGGACTGCTTGCTGCAACCACCCGGGGCGTGGCGCTCGACCTCGGCCGGGTCGATGATGGTGAAGGCGCCGCGCTCGAGGCCCTTCTTGAGGTGGCCGAGCAGGCGCGGACCGGTGCTCTCGTCGCTCGTGCCGGTCAGGGCGATCGCCAGGACCGCGAGCCGCGAGTCGGCCGGCGCGGCGGCGGCCTTGCCCGTCGCCTCGGCCGGGCCCTCGGTGCCCCGGGCGGGCGCGGCCTGCACGGGCGCAGCGGCGAGGGCGAGCATCAGGGCGAGGCAGCAGGGCGCGGTCGGTCGGCGTGACACGGATTATCCTCCCACCTTGGCCCGCACCCGCGCGAGCCGCTCGTCGGCCTTGGGGTGTCCGAGCTCGGCCGCCCGCTCATAGCGTAACTGGGCGTCGCTGTAACGAAACACTTTGAAGTAGGCGTCGCCGAGGCGCAGCAGATAGTCGGCGCGTGAGGGCTCGGCGCGCACGGCTTTTTCTGCGTACTTGACGGCGCGCTCGAAGCTGCCGCGCTCGAAGAAGATGTCGCTGAGTCCCATCAATGCCGGGCCGTTGCGGTTCCACAGGTCGAGGGCCTGATTGTAGAGCTTCTCGGCCGCGGCCGCGTCGCCGCGCTTCCACGCGGCCTCGGCCTCGGCCGTCAGCGCGCGCGAGCGCTCGGGGTCCATGACCGCGGCGTCGGGATCTTCCTCCGGTGCCTTTTCGGGGTCCTTTGCGGCCTTCGCATCGTCGACGGGTTTGGTTGGATCGGGTTTGCCGGGCTTGCCGGGCTTGCGCTCGGGCTTGTCGGTCGCCGTCGGGACCTCGGGGAGCGGTGCGGTCGGTGCGGTCGGTGGGGTCGTCGTGGGCACCTCGAGCACGACCTCGGCGGCGCGGGGCGTGGGCGCGGCCGCGAGCAGGCCGGAGCGGCGCAGCAGCGTGCCGAGGCGGGCATGCGAGGCCGCGCTGATGCGATCCTCCTGCTGCTCGGTGAAGGCGGTGGCGAGCTCGCCGGCGACGACGAGGTCGGGCTCGGCGAGGATCCGCAGCGGCTCGACGGCGTCGAGCTGGGTCGGTGAGAAGTCGCCCTGACCGGCGCGGGCGCGCAGGTCATTGAGCTCGCCCAGAGTGGCCGCCGCACGCTCGCGGGCCCGCGGCAGGTCGGGCATGAACATCAGGGCCTGCACGTAATAATCGCGGGCGTAGGGCTTGGCCTCGGGGTCGTCGAAGTAGCGGTCACCGAGCACGATCAGGGCCTCGGCGAACTCGGCACGCAGGCCCTCGGCGGCCGCGAGGGCGCGCGGCTGGGCCGGCCCGGCGATGCCCTCGAGCTGGATCACGCGGTTGTAGGCGGTGTCCCGCAGGTCGTCGCTGCGCGGGTAGATCCAGCGCAGGCGGGCGGCGGCCTGGCGGGCCTCCTCGGTCAGGCGCTCGATCGCCTGCAGGTCCTCGGGCCGCGGTGGGGTCTCACCGACCAGCGCCAGCGTGATCATCACGGCGAGCACCGAGACGCCGACGAGCGCGGCCGGCCAGGCCCAGCGGCGGCGGCCGTCGGGGACCTCCGGCGAGAGCGCGGCGAGCAGCGTGTCCATCGAGGGGTGGCGCTCGTTGGGGTCGGTCGCCATGCCGACCGCGAGCGCGGCGAACACCGAGGCCGGCACCTTCGTGTCCGCCGGCGGCTTGCGCAGCGCGCCCGAGGTGACGCTGTCGGTCAGCTCGACCAGGGTCTGCCCGGCGAACGCGGCCTGGTGGTAGAGCGCGCCGTAGAGGGCGACGCAGAAGCTGAATTGATCGCTGCGCGGGTCGGTGGGCTTGCCGAGGTGCTGCTCGGGCGACATGAAGGCCGGCGTGCCGAGGACCGTGCCGGCCATCGTCAGGTCGCTCGACAGCACGTTGCCCTGGGTGCCGCCGATGCGCATGATCGCCGAGTCGGCGGCGTCGTCGCGGTGGCCGAGCTCGGCGCGCGCGAGCCCGAAGTCGAGGACGCGCGCCCGACCGTCACCGTCGACGAGCACGTTGTCGGGCTTGAAGTCGCGGTGCACGAGACCCTGACGATGGGCCGCCGCGAGGCCGCGCCCGGCCTGCAGGAACACCTCGAGGATCTCCTCCGAGCTGCGCTCCTCGGCCTCGAGCCACTCGGACAGGTTCTTGCCCTTGATGAACTCCATCGCCACGAAGACCTGGCCCGCGAACTCGCCGGCCTCGTAGACCTGGACGACGTTGGGGTGCGACAGCCGGGCCATCGCCTGGGCCTCGCGCTTCATGCGTTCGCGGCCCTGGGCGCCGCCGTGGCTGTCCTCGCGCATGACCTTGACGGCGATCTTGCGGTCGAGCTCCTCGTCGTACGCGGCATAGACCACGCCCATGCCGCCGGCGCCGAGGCGGCGCAGCACCGCGAACCGGTGGATCCTTCCGGGCTCGCGTTCGCGGTGGAGCATCGCCGTGAGGGCCTCGGTCCCGCTGGCGCCCTGGTCCGAGACGCCGCTGCCGATCGCCGTCTGTTCGAGGCCGCTGACGGGCGTATCGCGGCCGCTGACGTGCGTATCGCGGCCGCTGAGCGGCGGCACGGGCAGCACGGGGCCGTCGCGCAGGGTCTTTGGCTCGGCCGCGGGCGGGCTGCCGGCGTCGGTTCGGTCGAGCGCGGGCGCCAGGGTTTCGTCCAGGGCAGGCGCCGAGGTGTCGACCTTCGGCCGGACTGTGGGTCCCATCACTGGCATGGCTCGCACATCGGCCCCCAGGGTCGCAAGTGCGGGCTGGCCGTGCAAGGTCTTCGCCGACGCAGGGGCCCGCAGAACTGCGACGCAGAGGGCCGCTCGCATGCGTTTCTGGCGATGCGGGGGGCGCGTGCGGCTCGCTCCGACACATTCGGTCACACGTCCGCGCGGAACCGGGCGCCTTCATGGCGCCTGACCGGCGGCGCGGGTAGTCGCCACGAACGCGGCCCACGAGGCGCCGCGCGGCGATTCATCGTGCGTACATTCGCGTCGAGCCGATTCGGTCGCACTCTCACCTCGCGCCGATGGGCACGAGGTGGAGGTCCTGGCGAGGGTCGCACTCGAGTGAGGCGAGGGGCGGCGTCGTAAAGGTTGCGCGGTCGGGCAAATCTCGTGCGCGACCGGTCAAGCCCGCGGGTGATGCGGGCGGCTAGACAGCGAGCACGTGCTTGCCATCATCACTGCTGTGGCGCTGTTGACCCCCGCCGAGCCGGCTCCGACCGTGCGCGAGGGCCGTCACTCCGTCGAATTGTCGTACTTCGGGTATCAGCTGACGCGGCCCGGGGGGCTGCTTGGTTACTCCTGGCGAGCGGTGGAGTCGCGGCGGCGACGGCATGCTTTGGTCGTCGGCGCCGATGTCGGCGGCTTCGTGTGGCCGCACAACAGCATCGGTTTGCTGGCCCTGCCGCGGGTCGGGTGGCGCGGGCGCCATCGCAGCGGCTTGCAGGGCGAGGTCAACTTTCACCTCGGGTATCAACACACGTTCTTGCCCGGCGAGAACTACGAGGTGGTCGGCGGGGTGGCCATGAAGGCGCCGAACAGCGGCTATCCGTCGATGTTGTTCGGGGGGACGATCGGGATCGGCTGGTTCTTCCCGCGGGTCGGCCTGACGCCCTTCGCGCGGCTCGGCGCTTTTGGGCAATTTCCGGTGTTCGATCAACTGCTGGCCCGACTGTCGATGTCGGTCGGGATCGAGGTGAGGATATGATGACACGCGCGCTGCTGGCCCTCGC
>ERZ795056.7417-NODE-7417-length-10529-cov-5.137961_pt1 | contig 10529 bp, 10 predicted proteins | sample MGYA00375140_ERZ795056 | MGnify/ENA primary metagenome ERZ795056 (study PRJEB30185, sample SAMN05720227) | activated sludge metagenome | isolation source: Anaerobic digester | place: USA | collected 2015-03-09 ...
CTCTTCCGATCTTTTGCCGGCCATTCTCATCATAGGTTGTATTAAACAGTTTTTCAGTATTGATGGATGAAGCCGTAATTTCTTCTTTTTTAAGTCCTTGACGTTGAATATATTCCATGACCAAGGCTTCATCTTTTTTTAATGCATCATAGGCTTCTTGCATATTAAATGAGGTTCGAGAAAAGGAGCCTGTCCAAACACATAAATCCGCTACAAAGTTGGTGTCTGCAGCACCGGTAACCATAATCACTTCTGTCTGTTTGAATTTGTATGTGTAGGCGCCAGCAAGAATGAAAGTGGCTATGATGAACGCTATTGCGAAAAGAGCAAGCCCGAATTGTTTGTTCATATGGAGGGGGAGTAGAATGTTCTAGAAAAATGTCATTGATGTCAACACCTTATTTTCATTCAATTACCGCAAATTATTCATTGAATTCCGATTTTTATCTATATTTGGTAAAATTTATAAAATATTTAAAGAATTATGAAAAAAATTTACATTTCCTTTTCGTTCCTGATGCTTTGCCTAATTGGGCTTACATCAAGTGTGAACGCACAGGCACGACGTTCTAGCTTCCGCGTTGATGCGCCGGCTGCGATTTCTGGTTATAAAATTATTGAAGAAGCTGATATGCAAGGAACATCTCCTTGGGGATCTAGCATTGATTCTGCATGGGAAAATATGCCAGTGGCGTATGATGCCTTGAATCCAGATGGATGTATCGCATTTACAGCAGGATCATTGACTGGTAAATTTGCCTTGATCTATCGTGGAGGTTGCGAATTCGGAGCCAAAGCATTAGCAGCGCAAACTGCAGGTGCTGCCGGTGTTATTATTGTAAACAACCTTTTAGGTGTTGCCGGTATGGGCGCAGGTGCTAGTGGTGCTTCTGTAACGATTCCTGTAGTTATGGTTACCAGTGAAGCTGGAGATGCGATGAAAAATCAAATCGTAGGTGGAACACCCGTATTTATTTCTTTAACAGGATGGCGCTTTGATACTGTTGCAAATCCAATTGATATTGGTTTCATGAATGATGGCCCGGTTCATCCATTAGCAAAGTGTATCCCTGCACATCAAATGTCAACTTCGGCAGGAAATACTGACGAGCGTTGGAGATTATTTTCAGGTTCATTGTTTTATAATTTCAGCGTTGTTGATTGGGATACCTTATTCCAATTTGGTCGTATGAGCTATCGTCCAAGTTTGACTTCTGGTACATTTGCACCTGAAGATTCAAATAGCATTAAATGGTCTTTTTCAACACCGGCTACAACTACCGATTCATTATTGCAAATTATTATAGATACGTTAGGCACCACTGTTATGGGCTTCGATATGAATGACAAACCTATCGGTACCTACAAAATGGAAAATGAATTGTTTGTTATTCCAAGTAGTGTTTCTGTTCCGAGTATTGAAACTGCTTCTTCTCAATTAAATAATTTCTGGGATTATGAATTTGCGGTTTGCGATTCTATTTACTCTAAATGTAATTATGATTTCAACAAGAAAACACCAACAGTAAACAGTTACATCAATTTCGCTGCAAGTACACCGCCAAATGAGTGGGGCCCGGTTTTAGAAATTCGTAACCCTAAATACAAAGCACAACAAATGCAAGTTGTGATTATGCGTGGTGTAATTGATGATTCAGTGTTTGCCAACCAAGAAGTTGCTGTTTCTTTATACAAGTGGGATGATGGTGATGGAAATGGAGCGATAGATCAAACAAGTGAAATAACTGAAGTTGCCAATGGTTCTTATATGTTATTAGCTACCGATATTGTTCCAATTGGCGGTAAGACTTTAACAATCGATTTGACAAATACAGCTAGCCCTGGTGCTGATATTATTTTAGAGCAAGATGCTAAATATTGGATGACTGTAAAAGTTCCGGGTGGTGATGGTAATTTCGCTTTAGGAGCTGACTACTATTCTGATTATAGCGCTAACTTAAACTTCGGTTTAGGTCAAGGAAATCCATTATTGAACGCAGGAAATATGTTTGGCGGTGGATTCGCTAACGGTGGTTCTCCTGCTATTGCGTTAATCATGTCTAAAAACCCAGTAGGAATTAATGATGTGCCAACTTTCAATGGTAGTGTAAATGTGTATCCAAATCCAACAAGTGAAAATGTGAATGTATCTGTGAAAATGGATAAATTAACTTCTAGCGTTTCTTATGAAATCGTGGATGTAACCGGAAAAACAATTGCAACATCTAGCAAGAAAAATGTATTGACTGATGTATACAGCTACAACACGAATAAATTATCTGCTGGTACTTATTTCGTAAACATTACAACTGAATCTGGAAAAACTCAGGTTAAGTTTGTGGTTGCTAAATAAAACCAACTTAATTTTCGTAAAAGAGGCCATCCAATCGATGGCCTCTTTTTTTATGTTCGATTTAAGATACTTCGTTACATTTGCAACATGTCATGTGGCCCCACTCCAACTTCCGTAGAAAACCAACGTGTTAAAAAGCCTGATTGGCTTCGTGTAAAATTACCAATAGGTGAAAGTTACAAACATGTTCGAAACTTAGTGACCGAGAATAAATTACATACCATTTGTGAAAGTGGGAATTGCCCTAATATGGGTGAGTGTTGGGGTGAAGGAACTGCAACGTTTATGATTTTAGGAAATACATGCACACGCTCTTGTGGATTTTGTGCGGTATCCACCGGTCGTCCTGACCCTTTAGATTGGGATGAACCTCAACGTGTAGCAGAGGCTATTTTTCTTATGAAAGTGAAACATGCTGTATTAACGAGTGTCGATCGAGATGAGTTGAAAGATGGTGGTTCGATTATCTGGGCGAATACCATAAAAGCCGTACGGAATTTAAGTCCAACTACCACCCTAGAAACATTGATTCCGGATTTTAAAGGAGAGAAGGATAATATACAACGCATCATAGACGCGGCTCCGGAAGTCGTTTCGCATAACATAGAAACAACTGAACGTCTTACACGTCAAGTGCGCATTCAGGCAAAATATCATCGCAGTATGGAAGTAATACGAACCTTGAAAGAAGGTGGTATGCGCACCAAGAGTGGTATTATGTTAGGCCTTGGCGAACGGAAGGAAGAAGTAATTCAAACCTTACAAGACTTATATGACAATGGATGCGATGTTGTCACGATTGGACAATATTTGCAACCTACGCCTAAACATTTAGGTGTGGTGCGTTTTGTACATCCGGATGAATTTGCTGAATTCAAACAGATAGGCTATGAGATTGGTTTGGATCATGTGGAGAGCGGTCCCTTGGTACGATCTTCATACCATTCTGAAAAACATTTATACAGCGGAAGAACACAATAATTTTGTATGGATAATCTACTAGACTCTGCGAAAGAAAAATTGGCGGAAATGACGGAAAGTGTAACGAATAATGTTACCAATTTATTTAAGCGTGATGTGTTGGATAGCATGAAGGAATATGGCATTGAAAAAATCAACGAAGCGTGGGCTGAAATTGAATCATCATCAGCTATATTCAAACAAACCGGCTATAGCATTACCGCGATTTCGATCAATTTAGGAATTCCACCGACCATTCAATTGAGTCTTGATCAAATTGATAATATCAATGATGAGGATGAAGAAAAATTACTCGAAGAAAATAAAGACAAAACATTTCTTTATCCAATTTTGGTAGCTTTGTTTAAAGCCAATGCGCTTCAAAAATCCATCAATTCGGTGGCGTATAAATTTTCAGGATTGAGTATTGGCCTTGGTTTATCACCGAGTATTGAAATGAAGTTTAAGCAAATTACTGCAGCATAAAGTTTCACAGGTAGCTTGAAATCCCGTAGGGGTGCAGGGCTCCCGAAAAGAGATTGCGGTGAGTTGGGAGTCAGTTGGGAGCAAAGGAACAATTCAAATTTTAAAAAGTACTACTTTCACATTTGATGCAACAAAAAATAATTTGGTTATGTAGTTGGTATCCGAATGAAAGTGATGCGTTTATCGGCGATTTTATTCAACGGCAAGCGTATGCAGTGTCCGGTTTTATACCCTTGGAGTTATTGGCAGTTGTATTCACAGATCAAGCGCATTCAACTTCGGTGCGTCAGATAGGGCGATTGACAGAAACTATCATTTATATTCAACGTCGAAATCCGTTGGCAGATTTGTGGCGGTATAAGCAAGTTCATGATGACTTTCTAACACAATACGAATCACAACATGGCAAACCGAATTTGATACACGTACAAATTCCGATGAAGGCCGGATTGATTGCATGGTATTGGCAGCGAAAATTTTCGATCCCTTATGTATTGACAGAGCATTATGGTATTTACAATGATGTGGTGGCGGATGCGTTTGCAAAACGAAGTTGGTTTTTTCGTTATGCCACTCGACAAATTGTGAAGCATGCTAGTTTGTTTTTACCTGTAAGTCAGCAATTGGGGCGTGATGTCAATCAGTGGGTTTTAAAAAAATCGTTTGTCAATGTGCCCAATGTGGTGAATACAGAATTGTTTCATTATACAAGTGATATCGATACCACGCCGTTTCAATTCATTCATGTATCGAATCAAGCGCCGGTAAAAAATATTGAAGGCATGTTAGACGGCATTCGAATTTTGGCAAGTCAACGAAATGATTTTCAAGTGCTGCTGATTGGTGCGCAAGATGAATATTATAAAAAGCTCGCCTCCGATTTGCCGATGGTTCGTTTTGTGGGTGAAGTAGATTATGATGAAATTGCAACCTATGTATCGAAGGCGCATGCCGGATTATTATTTAGTACTTCTGAAAGCCAATCGTGTGTTGTATTGGAATGGCTCTGTGCGGGATTGCCGGTGATTAGCAGTGCCGTGGGTGGTGTGACAGAATTAATTTCGAGTGACAATGGTTTGTTGGTTGAGTCGGGAAATTCAGTTGCATTGGCCCAAGCTATGCAGCAAATGATGAATCAGTATGGAAACTATCATCGTGCCGATATTGCAGCGAAAGCCGCGGCGAATTATAGTTTTGAAGCCGTCGGTTTGCAATTGGTGGAGATTTATCAAGAGGTAATTTCACAGCAAAGTTCGATGTAATTCGCATCGAAAAACATGTATTGTTGCGCAGTTAAAATTAATTCTGGATAAGTATTACTTTACTTTTCGTCGCAGTTCAAAACTTTGGCCTAAGTATAGTTTACGCACTTGTTCATCCGAAGCTAATTCTTCGGCAGTGCCGGATTTTAAAATATTACCATCATACAGCAAATACGCACGATCGGTAATAGACAAGGTTTCTTGTACATTGTGATCGGTAATTAAGATGCCAATATTTTTATATTTTAATTGTTCGACGATCACTTGAATATCTTCCACGGCAATTGGATCGATACCGGCAAAGGGTTCATCGAGTAAAATAAATTTTGGATTCACAGCCAAGGCGCGTGCAATTTCTGTTCGTCGACGTTCGCCGCCACTCAATACATCCCCTTTGCTTTTACGCACATGCGTTAAGCGAAATTCACTCAACAAAGATTCTAATTTATCACGTTGTTCTTCTTTGGAGAGTTTAGTCATTTCGAGCACCGAAGAAATATTGTCTTCAACCGACATCTTCCGAAAGATAGATGCTTCTTGGGGAAGATAACCAATGCCAAGTTGAGCACGTTTGTACATCGGTAAACTAGTGATGTCTTTATCATCGAGGTAAACGACACCTTCGTCAGGTTTGATCAAACCAACCACCATGTAAAATGTTGTGGTTTTTCCGGCACCATTGGGTCCTAGAAGTCCGACAATTTCACCTTGTTTTACCTCAACCGACACTTTCTTGACGACCGTTCGGTTACGGTAAATTTTTACGAGCTGATTAGTTTTGATACGTGATAACACGGGCGTAAAAGTAAGACTATTTTTCTGAAATCAGCCGGATGAAGAGTGGCTGAACCTGTTAGAGTTTTTACAAGAAGAGGTTAGTCGAAAATACTATCACCTGTAAAAAAATTAGCGCGCTAACTTTTCCAATCGAATACCTACACTCATCACTTGAGGTAGTGGATCGGTGCGCATGATTTGTTCTAACTCGATCGTGTAACGACCAGTACGATTAAATTTTAATACGCCATCACCTTGCAGCGGCATTTGGTGATCGGCAATTTCGAAAATTTCGTTCATGTGACGGCCAAGCCATTTGCCATCAGCTTGTGCAAGTGGCACTTCGATACGGCTTTGTGTGAACTGCAGAGCGCCGGGTGCCAAGGTGCGAAGATTGAGCCAGATGTTTGAGAAAGGATACGCATCACTATGACGCATGGTTAAATACATGGCGTAATAAGACGTAGTGTCTGTGATGTCAAATTCGAGATGCGGTTTGAATTCGTGCTTCCATTGATGATTCGGAATATCTACATTTTTTTCGAATACGTTGGAAGGAATGCAAGCATTAAATCCGACGAAGATTAATGCGATACATAAAAGGAAGCGATACATGTTGTTATAGTGCATTTAGTAATTGTTCTTTAGCTTGTTCGAGTTCATCTTTCATCATAACGACAATTTTCTGAATCCCAACATCATTGGCCTTTGATCCCATGGTATTGATTTCACGACCAATTTCTTGCAGTAAAAATCCGAGTTTTTTTCCTTTACTCACTAAATTTTCATTTAATAATTCTTTGAAATATTCGCAATGATGAATGAGTCTATTTTTTTCTTCGGTAATATCAAACTTTTCGATGTAGTAAATGATTTCTTGTTCGAGTCTATTTTTATCTATATTGGCCGATTGAGCATATTCTTCAATAGATTGTTTGAGTTTGTCGCGCAGCCGTTCAATGCGTAATTTTTCGAATGGATCTACACTCATACACAATTCATGTATACGATTGATATTTGATAAAATGTGTTTTGTGAGCATTTGTCCTTCTTGTTCACGATGTATATTTAATAAGGCGCATGTTTCATCTACTTTATCGGCAATTATTTTCCAATCTTCTTCTTGCAAGGTATCATTCACAGAGCTGATGACTTCCGGTAAACGCATCAAGGTGGGCAAGGCATCTTTCATTTCTAAGTTGAGTTCATTGGCGATTTGTTGCATACCATTATAAAAGTATTTCGCTAGTTCGAGATTTACGCTTACCGGTTTGGATGTACCATGTTGTTTTAAAAAAATACTCACATCAATACTGCCTCGTTGCAATTGTTGTTGTACTTTATTTCGAACTTCGATCTCATATAATTTTAATATCGGAGGAAGTTTGGCATTCAATTCAAATTGTTTTCCATTCAAGGAACGAATTTCGAGTGAGCATGTAAATTGGCCAACAGGAAATTCAGTTCGACCATATCCAGTCATGGAGTGAAGCATAAAATAATTTTAATTTAAATGTAATTTAATTCAAAAGAAGCCCTCAAAATATTTTTGAATTAACAACAAAATTTCATCGTAGAAATATTTTTTGGTTGAAAAATAAAAAAATTCATTGAGCATGTTTTTTTTAATCGAGGTATACTTTATGAGAGCAAAATAAAATTCAATCTTTTGAATCGCCTATGAATAAAGGGTTTGGTGAGGGTTAAAAAAAAACCGAATGAAATTTTCACTCGGATTTTTTGAATTTATGGGTTAGTAAGTGTTTAAACCAATACAAGTATAGAAAATATTTTTTGTTGATAAAAATTTTTTACAAAAAAAGTTATTAACGAATGTGTATAAGGATGAAGTTTTTTTTATGCTTTTATAGATCGAAACACGATGATTTTGTCTTGATATAAAAATTAATTGTAAGCATCATTTTGTTAAATGTGAAGATTGGTTCGAAACATTTTAACGGCAATGGCAATTAAAATTACGCCAAAGAATTTTCGAATCACCAATATACCGGAAGGACCCAACATACGTTCTAACCAGTTTAAACTTTTCAATGCAATAAAGATGATGCAAAGATTTATTAAGATGGCAATAAGAATATTGTACTGATGATAAATTGATTTGATAGACATCACGGTCGTTAATGTTCCTGATCCGGCGATTAAGGGAAATGCAATCGGCACAATGGAACCTGCTTTGGCATTGTTATCTCCTTTGAAAAATTCCATGCCTAATACCATTTCAAGTCCGAGTATAAATAATACAATAGAACCGGCGATGGCAAATGAACTTATGTCTAGTCCCATGAATTGTAGAAATCGTTCACCTAGAAAAAAGAATAATAGCATTAGCAAGCCTGAAACCAAAGTGGCTCTCAAGGCGCTAATATGGCCCATTTTGTTTTTAAGTGAAATCAATACTGGAATAGAACCGAGCACATCAATCACAGCAAACAATGCAAAACTCGCCGTCAGGATTTCAGAAAATGAAATGTTAGATACATCATATAAAGTCATGGCGCAAAGGTAATGGCAATGACAGCAGCATTCGCATGATTATGTTATAGTGTCGTTTCTTAAGCGTTAACTGAACGTTGTTGTCATCAACTTGTTTATCTAAATTCTGCATTCGAAGTATACAATCCTTTTATTACATTTGTCATCCATTTAAAAATAGAAGTATGAGCCAAGTATATGGTGTTGCCGAACGATTTATGCGATATGTTCAAATCGATACACAAAGTGATCCAATTTCTACATCGTTTCCTAGTACAGAAAAACAAAAGGACCTTGGTCGTTTGTTACTCCAAGAACTTAACGAATTAGGATTAGAAGAAGTTGAGATGGATGAGCATGGATATGTTTTTGCCAGCATTCCTTCGAATACCGATAAACAAGTTCCGGTGATTTGTTTTTGTTCTCATATGGATACTGCTCCCGATTGCAGTGGCACGAATGTTAAGCCCATACTGCATAAAAATTATCAAGGAGAAGACATCATTCTACCTGATGATACTGCGCAAGTTATTCGCCTTGAAGATTATCCTTACCTCAAAGAACGATTGGGTGACGATATCATTACTGCTTCTGGTCTCACCTTATTAGGTGCCGATGATAAAGCCGGTGTGGCCATCATTATGGACTTAGCCCATTACCTTACTACGCATCCGGAAATAAAGCATGGGAAAATTCGAGTATTATTTACACCCGATGAAGAAGTAGGTCGTGGTGTAGAAAAAATTGATATGAAAAAAGTGGGTGCTTCGTTTGGATATACATTAGATAGTGGTGAACGAGGTTCTATTGAAGGGGAATCATTCAGTGCCGATGCCGCGGTTGTAACCTTTCATGGCAAGAGTGCACATCCCGGCTATGCCAAAGGGAAAATGATTAATGCCATTCGTTTGGCGGCTGAATTTGTAGATATGCTTCCGCAAGATGAATGGTGTCCGGAAAGTACTTCGGGGCGACAAGGATTTGTTCATTCCACTTCCATTGAAGGCCAAATGGAAAAGGCCGTGGTTAAATTTATTGTACGCGATTTTGATACAGCCATGCTTGCAAAGCATGAAGATCGTTTGGAAAAATTGGCACAAGCTGTTATTGAAAAACATCCGGGGGCTCGTTATGAATTTGCAGCCATGGAACAATATCGTAACATGATGGATGTATTACGTGATTTACCTCATGTCATGGATTTTGCCAAAGAGGCTATACAGCGTGCCGGTGTTACTGTAAAAGAAGATATTATCCGTGGTGGAACCGATGGCTCACGACTTTCGTTTATGGGATTACCATGTCCGAATTTATTTACCGGAGAAATGGCCATTCACTCCAAGCACGAATATGTGTTTGTGCAGGATATGGAAAAAGCAGTCGATACTTTGGTGCATTTAACGCAGATTTGGGAAGAAAAATCATAGTAGCATTCAAAACGTTAAAAAATTGTTGAGTCACGAGGTAAACTGCATGGGCTTTAGTACATTTGCCCACCTCCATATGCATCGGATTCTGGCTTATATCATGTTTATTCTGTTTTTTGTCAGTTCGACAGGAGAGATTGTATTAAGCATCTATAAATTCTCAGAAAATTCAACCATCAGTTGGATGATAGATACCGATGAAGAAGAAGGGGCCGATCAAGAGCTAAAGATGGAAAAGCAAGAAAAATTATTTGTATTGCATCCATTCCTTACTGGTGTAACTGCAGAATCAGGTCAAGAAGGTTCGAAGCGACATTTTTATATGCATCTATTTGCAATGAATGATGACAACTTCAGTCGAATGATTGACTCTCCTCCGGATAGAGCTTAGTTGCTTCTTTGAATCCCTGAGGATTCCTATTTTCATTTATTTTATTTTTCACATACTTCGTGATTTGAAATTGAGTTTTTCAAATTTCCTGATATTAATAGTCCTTATTTTTTTAGGATAGATTTCACCCTTTATTTATTTACCACCCATGAACAATTCAAAATTGTCGTTCTTACAACGTTTGAAAACAGATTTGCCTTCAGGCTTAGTTGTTTTTTTAGTAGCCCTTCCTCTTTGCCTCGGAATTTCGTTAGCTTCGGGAGCCCCATTTTTTAGTGGCTTAATTTCCGGCATCATTGGAGGTGTGGTAATTGGAGCCTTGAGTACATCAAAATTAAGTGTTAGTGGTCCTGCAGCAGGATTAGCAGCACTTGTATTGG
>ERZ795056.7422-NODE-7422-length-10526-cov-6.401394_pt1 | contig 10526 bp, 9 predicted proteins | sample MGYA00375140_ERZ795056 | MGnify/ENA primary metagenome ERZ795056 (study PRJEB30185, sample SAMN05720227) | activated sludge metagenome | isolation source: Anaerobic digester | place: USA | collected 2015-03-09 ...
TAATAAAAGCATCCCCAAAATGGAAACCAGGAGAAATAAATGGTGTAAAAGTTAGAAGTTATTACATATTTCCATTTCATATTGCTCAAAGTGTTGATTAAAATAATAATAACATTTATAGATTTAGAAAAACAAAACCTTAATTTTGTTTTTTAGTTCCAAATGAAAAACAATCTTTTACAAAACATCAACAATCCAGCCGATTTACGAAAATTATCTATTTCGGAATTACCCGATTTGGCTACAGAATTACGTGAATTTATTATTGATATTGTTTCGGTAAAAGAAGGTCATCTTGGCGCAAGTCTTGGTGTTGTTGAACTAACGATTGCGTTGCATTATGTTTTTGATACGCCAAATGATTTATTGGTTTGGGATGTTGGTCATCAAGCGTATGGTCATAAAATTTTAACCGAACGAAGAACTAAATTTGACACCAATCGTCAGCTTAACGGAATTTCGGGTTTTCCAAAACGAAGCGAAAGCATTTATGACACATTTGGCGTTGGTCATTCTTCCACATCGATTTCTGCAGCTTTGGGTATGGCAATTGCTTCACAACTTAAAGGCGAAAATAGACATCATATTGCGGTGATTGGCGATGCTTCAATTGCTAGCGGAATGGCATTTGAAGGATTAAATCACGCTGGAGTCACAGATGCTAATTTGTTGGTTATTCTAAATGATAACGCTATTGGAATTGATCCAAGCGTTGGTGCTTTGAAACACTATTTAACTTCGGTTAAAGAAGGAAAAAATCCGAAGCAAAACAACATGATTAAATCGTTGAATTTTGATTATTCTGGTCCAATTGACGGTCATGATTTACCCAAATTAATTTCGGAATTGGAACGATTAAAAAAGACAAAAGGTCCAAAATTTCTACATATTGTAACGACCAAAGGCAAAGGTTTAGAACAAGCCGAAAAAGACCAAGTAAAATATCACGCGCCAGGAAAATTTAATGCTAAAACCGGAGAAATTATTCCGAAATCGGAAGCACATTTGCCAATGAAATTTCAAGATGTTTTTGGACTAACTTTAGTCGAATTAGCTAAAAATAATCCAAAAATAATCGGAATTACACCTGCAATGCCTAGTGGAAGTTCGATGAAATTCATGATGGATGCTTTTCCAGAAAGAGCTTTTGACGTTGGCATTGCCGAACAACACGCAGTTACGCTTTCGGCAGGAATGGCAACGCAAGGTATGATTGTTTTTTGTAGCATCTACTCTACTTTTTTACAACGTGCTTACGACCAAGTGATTCACGATGTAGCTTTACAAAATTTACCCGTAATATTTTGTTTGGATCGCGCTGGATTGGTTGGCGAAGATGGTGCGACACATCACGGTGTTTTTGACATTGCCTATTTGCGATGCATTCCGAATATGATAATTTATGCGCCAAAAGATGAAATCGATTTACAAAATATTTTATATACCGCATCTTTAGGTTTACCAAATCCAATTGCAATTCGTTATCCGCGCGGAAGAGGAAAATACTCAAATTACGAATTAAAAATTACGAATTACGAATTTGAAAAAATTGAAATTGGGAAAGCTCATTTGCTAAAAAACGGCACAAAAACAGCAGTTTTATCTACTGGTTTTATCGGAAATAATGTTTCGTTGGCTTTGGAAAATCTAAATTCGTCAGAAATTGCACATTATGACTTTGGATTTATAAAACCTTTGGATGAAAAACTGTTGCATGAAATTTTCAGTTCATTTGAAAACATAATTACTATTGAAGACGGAACAATCAAAGGTGGTTTTGGTTCAGCTATCGTTGAATTTGCTTCAGAAAACAATTATTCGAATTCTATAAAAACACTCGGAATTCCAGATCATTTTATCGAACACGGAACGGTTGAAGAATTGCAAAAAATTTGCAAAATCGACGTTAAAAGCATAGAAAATATTTTTTTAAACTATTAAAAAACCGATTTTTGCATCGTCTAACTATTTTTTACTGAAATGAAGATTTTTCAAAAGATTTTTCTCTTACTAACTTTACTTTTTTCAACAACTATTTTTGCACAAGAAGTTGCAATTCCAGTAGTAAAAGACACTGTTATTTCTCGTTGGGAAAAGAAAAATACCGCTGGTTTAGACATTAGTCAAATTGCTTTTGTCAATTGGAATGCTGGTGGTGTTAGTTCGGTTTCGGGATTAATCAAAGGTAATTTTTTACGAAAATACCAACGCGGAAATCTGAAATGGGTAAACGAAATGATTATTCGTTATGGAATTAACAAACAAGATGGCATTGAACTTCGAAAAACGGATGATGCACTTCAAATAAATTCCACTTTAGGTTATCGAAAAGATACTATTTCAAATTGGTATTCTTCGGCTAAATTTAATTTTAATACGCAATTTACTAACGGTTACGCTTATCCAAATACTACAAAAGCGATTTCAAAACCTTTTGCACCAGCGTATATTTTCCTTGGAGTTGGATCTGAATATTCCAATAAAGAGAAAAAACTAAACGTTTATATTTCACCTTTAACGATGAAAACAACTTTGGTTTTAGATCAAACTTTGGCAAATCAAGGTGCGTTTGGAGTAAACAAAGCGGTTTATGACATTGACGGAAACCTCATCAAAGAAGGTGATTTGTATCGAATGGAACTCGGTTTTTTGGTGACCAATTACTATAAAAAAGAAATCTACAAAAATATCATTTGGGAAAATCGCTTGAGTTTATATTCTGATTATATCAATCGTTTTGGAAATGTTGATGTTGATTGGCAAATGCAATTAGAATTGGTTGTAAACGAATATGTTAAAGCAAATATTGGCGCGCATTTTATTTATGACGATGATATCAAAGCCAAAGAAGAACGCGATGGCGAACAAGTTACACTTGGTCCAAAACTTCAGTTAAAACAAATGCTTGGCGTTGGTTTGAGTTACAATTTTTAAGCCGAAACTATCTTAAACAATTCCACCGCTTTTCCGTCGGTTAGCATGGAAATGTAATGACAAATGTGCAATAATCGGTCGTAAAGATTTTCTTTTTCTAAATGGTGTTTTTCTGGAAGAATTTTTAGCAAAAGTTTGTCATAATTTGTTGCTTTTCCTTCGTGATTGTTGTTGAAAGCCGTGATGAATTTATCGAGTAACGTATTGATAATCTGATAACCAGAAAGCTCTTTTTCAATCACTTCCCGACTTTGGTAGATGTTTTTCACACTCAATTTGATGATATCATCCATTTGGGCTTTGTATTTGCTTTTATAGGTTAAAGCGAAGTGAAATTTTCCTTGCAAAATAGCTTCTTCATTTTCGACAAAAACGCGAACAGCATCGTTGATTAAATTTCCAATTGCCAAAGCGCGCAAATAGCTAATTCGATCTTCTTTGGTGGTTAAAGTTTGGTATTTTGCAGCATCAATCGTGTCTTTTACCAACTTAATTAGATATTCCAACGCAAAATCTTCGGAAACCAAACCGAGATTTATTCCGTCTTCAAAATCGATAATCGTGTAGCAAATATCATCGGCAGCTTCGACTAAAAATGCCAACGGATGACGTTCGTAGCCAATATCTTCGCCCGATTTATTGGAAATCATGCCTAATTCTTCGGCAACTTCTTTGAAAAAATCTTTGTCTGATTGAAAGAAACCATATTTTTTATCCGAAATGTTTTTGGTTGGTTTTTTTGGCAAACTTTCCTTCGGATATTTTGTAAATGCGCCAAGTGTTGCATAAGACAAACGCAAACTTCCTTCAATTCCTGGACGCGAACTCGTTAGAACCGAAAAACCATTCGCATTTCCTTCAAAATCGATTAAATCTTGCCACTGTTTTAGTGTTAAATGCTCTTTAAATTGTTGCCCTTTTCCAATAGAAAAATATTCTCCGATGGCTTTTTCACCCGAATGACCAAATGGCGGATTTCCAATGTCATGCGCCAAAGCTGCTGCGGCAACAATAGCTCCAAAATCGTTCATGTGAAAACCGTGAACAGCAGAAAGATGTGGATATTTTTCGATGATTTTTTTTCCAACCAATCTTCCGATGGAACGACCAACAACCGAAACTTCCAAACTATGCGTCAAACGTGTGTGAACAAAATCGGTTTTAGAAAGCGGAATAACCTGCGTTTTATCCTGTAAACTGCGAAAAGCTGACGAAAAAATAATTCGGTCATAATCGACTTCAAAACCCAATCGTGTGTCGTCTTGTTCGATGCGTAAACGTTTGCTCGTATCGCCTTGACGTTTTAAAGATAAAAGTTGTTCCCAGGTCATTTTTATATTAGATATTAAATTTTAAATATTAGATTTAACTAACTCAAAAGTACATTTATTTCAGGATTTTTTTCATGCAAACGCTACTTTCTACGTCGATGTATTGTCCGTAGTTTGGAATGACTTCGTAGTCACTTTTTTGATACAATGAAATGGCATTTGTCAACTGGTTTGACGTTTCCAAAATAGCATGCTGAAAACCGTTTTCTTTTGCCCAAATTTCCAAGGCGTTCAACACAGTCGAAGCTATTCCTTTGCCGCGTTTTTCGGGTAAGACAAACATTCGTTTTATTTCGGCTACCGTTGGTTCATATTCTTTAAACGCGCCACAACCAACGGCGATTTCATCTTCATAACAAACGATTACGTTATCGATATATATTTGATTGTATTGCGCAAAAAAGTCTTTTTCATCGCCGTCAATTTCAACCAAATAATCATCAAAAAGTTGGGTTAACTTTTGAAAATCGGGATGATTGGAATTGGTTTTTAGTAGTTTGTACATTTATTAGATATCTTGTGGCTTACCAATTTCTTCGAACTCATAAAATTGTTTATAGCTTTCATCAAAAATACTTTTGTTTACTACATAAGTATCACTAATACTATCGTGCCAACCTCTTGATTGGCTTCCAAAAAAGGAGAATTGTTCAAAAGGGATTATTCTACAAAGTGTTCTTCTAAAAGTCGTTGAATAACTTGGATGAGAACCATCATGCATTACTACTTTAGTTTTTGTAATATATTTTCCAATTGAGCGAGAAGTAAAACCCTCAAAAAAAGTGTAATAAGGAATAAATACTCCAAAGAAAACTAAATAACTTTCAAGATCAGATATATTTTGCATCCATTCAAAAACAGCTAATGATCCGAATAAAGTTGCAATAATTCCAATCAAAAACATTAATAAAAATATGATGATATAAATTATAATTATATCAATTATGTAATTTAAAAATCGTTGTCCTCCTGAAGCCAAATGCTCATTTTTAATCGAAAACTGTCCCATATTAAACTAATTTATTTTTTATCGTTTGCCAAGAAGAAATTTCTAGACTTTTTTGGATATTGATTAAAACTTTTATCGCTTGGATTAGCGATTACGGTTTTGATATTGATTTCGTCACCAAGCTTGAAACTCGCTTCGGTATATTGGTAATCCAACAAGTATTCACCACAGAAATAATTTCCGTTTTCGTCTTTTTCTATGATTCCAGTGTAAACTCCTTTTTTTTCTTTTGACATGGTAATTTTATTTATTTCAAAGGTAATAAAATGAAAACAGCTATCAAATTGACAGCTGTTTTATTATCTAATATTTAAAATTTGATATCTAATATTTAATTATGAACCACACATTTCACAATCATCACCAACATTTCCAGCGGCGTTTCTGGCGCGTTCTACCATTGCGGCAAAATCTTCGGCGGTCATTTCTCCATTTTCTGTTGGAGCAACAACCTCAACGGCTACTGCTTCTGGTTTTTCGGCAATTGTTGCTGGTATTGGTTCTGCTTTTTTGTCGTTATTCAAAGTGAATTTGATAGCGTCAACAGCTGATTTTGTTCTCAAATAATACATTCCTGTTTTCAATCCGCTTTGCCAAGCATAGAAATGCATTGACGTTAGTTTTGAATAGTTAGCATCTTGCATGAACAAGTTCAACGATTGCGATTGGTCAATAAAATAACCTCTGTGACGCGACATATCGATAATATCTTTCATCGACATTTCCCAAACGGTTTTGTATAATTCCTTCAAATCCGCTGGAATACAATCGATGTTTTGCACCGAACCGTTGTGACGCATAATTTCTTGCTTCGTTGTTTCGTTCCACAAACCTCTTTCTACCAAATCGTATAATAAATGTTTGTTTACCACGATAAATTCTCCAGAAAGTACACGACGTGTGTAAATATTTGATGTATAAGGTTCGAACGCTTCGTTGTTTCCAAGAATTTGCGATGTTGAAGCTGTTGGCATTGGCGCCATTAATAACGAGTTTCTAACACCGTTTTCCATTACTTCTTTTCTTAAACTTGCCCAATCCCAACGACCAGAAAGTTCTTCGTCTTTGATGTTCCAAAGGTTGTGCTGGAATAATCCTTCCGAAATTGGCGAACCTTTGAAAGTAGAATATGGACCTTCTTCTTTTGCCATTTCCATAGAAGCCGTAACGGCAGCAAAATACATGGTTTCGAAAATTTCTTGATTTAATTTTTTTGCTTCATCCGAAGTAAATGGCATTCTCAACAAAATGAACGCATCTGCTAATCCTTGAACTCCTAATCCAACTGGACGATGGCGAAGGTTTGAGTTTTCGGCTTCTTTTACTGGATAGTAATTTCTATCGATTACTTTGTTTAAGTTTCGAGTAACGCGTTTGGTTACGTTGTATAATAATTCGTGGTTGAACGTATTGTTTTCTACGAACATTGGCAATGAAATCGAAGCCAAATTACACACTGCAATTTCGTCTGCAGAAGTGTATTCCATGATTTCGGTACACAAATTCGATGAACGAATCGTTCCTAAATTCTTTTGGTTTGACTTTCTGTTTGCTGCATCTTTATACAACATATATGGTGTTCCAGTTTCGATTTGCGATTCTAGAATTTTTTCCCAAAGTTCACGTGCTTTGATGGTTTTTCTTCCTTTGTTTTGAGCTTCATACGAAGTATATAATGCTTCAAACTCATCGCCATAAACATCATATAAACCTGGACATTCGTTTGGACACATCAACGTCCAAGTAGAATCTTCTTGTACACGTTTCATGAATAAATCGGAAGTCCACATGGCAAAAAACAAATCACGCGCACGCATTTCTTCTTTTCCGGTATTCTTTTTTAAATCTAAAAAGTCAAAAATATCGGCATGCCAAGTTTCTAAATAAATAGCAAAACTTCCTTTACGTTTTCCGCCACCTTGATCAACATAACGTGCTGTATCGTTGAATACACGTAGCATTGGAACAATTCCGTTTGACGTTCCGTTTGTTCCGCGAATGTATGAACCTGTTGCACGAACGTTATGAATTGACAATCCAATTCCACCAGCTGATTGTGAAATCTTCGCAGTTGATTTTAATGTGTCATAAATTCCGTCGATGCTATCGTCTTGCATTGATAACAAGAAACACGAAGACATTTGTGGTTTTGGTGTTCCAGCGTTGAACAATGTTGGTGTTGCGTGAGTAAAGAATTTTTTAGACATCAAATCGTACGTTTCGATTACTGATTCTAAATCATCTAAGTGAATTCCAACCGAAACACGCATCAACATATGCTGCGGTCTTTCTACGATTTTACCGTTGATTTTTAACAAATACGAACGTTCTAGGGTTTTGAAACCAAAATAATCGTAGTTAAAATCGCGGTTGTATATAATGTGAGAGTTTAAAAACTCGGCATTTTCTTGAATAACTTTATGTACTTCTTCAGATAAAAGCGGTGCTTCTTGGTTGGTTCTTGGGTTTACATAGTGAAACATTTCGTTCATCGTTTCCGAGAATGATTTGTTGGTATTTTTATGTAAATTGGAAATGGCAATTCGTGCTGCTAACTGAGCATAATCAGGATGTGTAACTGTCATAGAAGCAGCAGTTTCGGCTGCAAGATTATCTAATTCAGAAGTTGTTACACCATCGTATAAACCTTCAATAACTTTCATTGCCACTTTTACGGCATCAACTAATTCATTTAAACCATAGCAGAGTTTTTTAATTCTGTCTGTGATTTTGTCAAACATTACTGGTTCTTTGTGACCATCTCTTTTAATTACGTACATACTTTTTGTTTTTTGAAATAGAAAATCCCTTCTCTATTTCGGTTAGTTTTGTTTTTTGTTAATCCCTTAACTTAATTCAATTATGAATTAAAAATTATGAATTACGAAAATTACTAAACTGATTTTCAGCAGATTTTAATTTGTGTAATTCAATTTTTCGGTTGGATATAATTAAACCGATTTTTTAGTGCTATGGTTTACTTCCTAGCCCTGATGGAAGTGGTATCGTCTTTTTTGACGATAGTAACGGACAGCAGGAAAATGGTTTCCATAAAATGCCCAAACGATTCGCTCCTAAAAATCAGCGTCGAAACTAATTTTTTGATCGTCGGTATCTTTTGACATTACGCCTGCTTTTTGGTATTCGGCAACGCGTTTTTCAAAGAAATTGGTTTTCCCTTGTAGCGAAATCATATCCATAAAATCGAACGGATTACTTGAATTGTAAATTCTGCTGCAACCCAATTCTACTAATAATCTATCGGCTACGAATTCTAAATATTGTGTCATTAAATTAGCGTTCATTCCGATTAACGAAACCGGCAAACTTTCTGTAATAAACTCTCTTTCAATGGTTAACGCATCAGTAATGATTTCGGTAATTCTGGCTTTAGAAACTTTGTTTATCAAATGGTGATTGTGTAAATGCACGGCAAAATCACAGTGAACGCCTTCGTCGCGAGAAATTAATTCGTTAGAAAACGTCAAACCTGGCATTAATCCGCGTTTTTTTAACCAAAAAATCGAACAAAATGCGCCTGAAAAGAAAATTCCTTCTACGGCTGCAAAAGCGATTAATCTTTCGGCAAAAGAATCGGAACCAATCCATTTTAAAGCCCAATCTGCTTTTTTCTTAATGGCTGGAAAAACTTCTAATGCGTTGAAAAGTGATGCTTTTTCGGCTTCGTCTTTTACATACGTATCGATCAAAAGTGAATAGGTTTCGCTGTGAATGTTTTCCATCATGATTTGGAAACCGTAGAAAAATTTTGCTTCGGGATATTGTACTTCGTTCACAAAATTTTCGGCTAAATTTTCATTCACAATTCCGTCAGAAGCAGCAAAAAACGCTAAAATATGTTTTACAAAATATTTTTCGTCATCATTTAATTTGTTATTCCAATCGGATAAATCTTGGTGCAAATCAATTTCTTCAGCTGTCCAAAAACTAGCTTCCATTTTTTTATACCAATCCCAAATATCATGATGTTTTATTGGGAAAATCACGAAGCGGTTTTTGTTTTCTTGTAAAATTGGTTCGATAGTCGCCATTTTGAATTTATTTTTAAATTATTTGGGTGCTTTTTTGACTGTTTCAGTATGTTACAAAGATTGTCAAACCAAACGGAAAATGAAAGCCAAACTTATCCACAAATCGAGTTAGTTTTTAACAAACGTGACCTTTCATCGATATTTTAACAAAAACATTAATTTATTGATTTTAAGTTATTTATGAAATATAAATTTTTCAAAAACCGCATAGACAGAGGAAATTAGGAAAATACGCATGCTAAAATTTTAACATTTTTGAAACCGTTAAAAAGTGAATTTTAGACATAAAAAAAGTGGTTTTTCAATTTGAAAAACCACTTTAAAATTTTGGAAAAATATTTTGACTATTTATCGTCAGAAATATAGGTTTTGTTACCGTTTTTGTTGATGTAATATTTTCCACCTCTTGGTCCAGTATATACTTTTTTACCTTTGTATGAACCGGTAACTTTATCTGAAACTTTTTTCTCGGCAGCTTTTGAAAGTGTAGTTTCTTTCATGTCTTCTTTTTCTTCAACAGCCGTTTTTTTGGTTTTTGCTACTGTATTTTTAGTTTTTGCAGCGGTTTTATTCGCTTCAGCATTTGCTTTGTTGGCTACCGTTTTTGCTTTTGTTTCTGTTTTTTTAACTTCTTTGTCGGCTGCGTTTTTAAAACGTTTGTCGACTGTTCCGTCTTTTTTTAGTTTAACCGCTTTGTCTTCTACTTCTTTTTTGGTTTTAGTAGTTTTTGCTTTTGCTTCTTTTTCAGCATCTTTCTTTGCTTTTGCTTTTTCGGCTTTTAGCTTTTCAAGCTTTGCTTTGTTTTCAGCAGCTGTTTTTTCGGTTTTAGTTTTTGCCTTTTCCTTCACGGTTTGAGCAAAAGTTGTATTTGAAAATACAAATACGAAACATAATAAGATTAGTTTTTTCATGATTTTAATTTTTTATAGTTTAAAATTAGTGATTTTTAGTTTACAAAATATGTGCCAAATGATTTTTTTTAACCACATAGAAACATAGATTTTTTAATTTTAGAAGTCGTTTCACTTAGTTACAGAAAATCATAGTCATTCGAACATAAAAATTTGCTGCTTTTTACTCTTCACTATTTACTCTTTACTTTTTTCTAAAAATAAGCTCTTAATTGTACATTTCCGGTGTGAATTGTTTGGCTTGTTTCGGTTTTTCTTCCTAAATAATTGATGTTGATGTCGAGAAATT
>ERZ795056.7424-NODE-7424-length-10525-cov-8.400669_pt1 | contig 10525 bp, 8 predicted proteins | sample MGYA00375140_ERZ795056 | MGnify/ENA primary metagenome ERZ795056 (study PRJEB30185, sample SAMN05720227) | activated sludge metagenome | isolation source: Anaerobic digester | place: USA | collected 2015-03-09 ...
GTTATTTTGGCAGGGCAGGAAGTATTGAATTAAATGTGAGCAATATGGGCTTTTATATCGGTGTCAATAAGTTTATTCAATCCCGGAAAAAGTAGGGTTCTCCTATTTTGCCGCCCCCCCTATCTTTACTTCCTTATTTATTAAAAGGATTAGATATGGGGGCTTTTTTATTTCGGTTCATTTTTATTGCAGCTTTTACCGTTTGCAGCTGGCCGGCGCTTTTGGCACAAAACGCGGTTCCTTCGCCACAGCAACTTGCCTGGCATAAAGATGAATACTATCTGTTCCTCCATTTTGGCCCCAATACTTTTACCGGAAAAGAATGGGGACATGGCGATGAAAAAACCGAAATTTTTCAACCGGATCAACTCGATACCGACCAATGGTGCCGCATAGCCAAAAAGGCAGGAGCCTCCGGCATGATTATTACCGCCAAACACCACGATGGTTTTTGCCTTTGGCCAAGTAAGTACAGCACCCATACCGTACGCGAAAGCCCCTGGCGCAATGGCAAGGGCGATGTACTGAAGGATCTTTCTGCTTCCTGCAAAAAATATGGCCTGAAATTTGGCGTGTACCTGTCGCCATGGGACCGTAACCACCCTGATTATGGCACGGATAAATACAATGATATATATGTGGCCATGATGACCGAATTGCTTACCCAATATGGGGAGATTTGGGAACTTTGGTGGGATGGCGCCAATGGCGAAGGTCCAAACGGGAAAAGACAGGTGTATGATTTTAAGCGGTTTGAAGAAACAGCGCGGAAGTTGTCGCCCACAACGGTCATTTTCAGTGATGTGGGCCCCGATATCCGGTGGGTGGGAAATGAACAGGGTTTTGCAGGTGAAACCAACTGGAATACCCTGAACATAAAGGGCTTTACCCCCGGTGCCGGTGCGCCCAAAACCGATACACTGAATAAAGGCAACAGGTTTGGCGAAAAATGGATTCCTGCAGAGGTGGATGTAAGCATCAGGCCGGGATGGTTTTACCACAAGGAAGAGGATGAAAAGGTAAAAACCGCGGAAAGGCTGTTCGAAATTTACCTGCAAAGCGTAGGGCGCGGGGCCAACCTGCTGCTCAATGTACCGCCTGACCCGCGCGGCCTCATACACGAAGCGGATTCGGCTGCGCTGATGGGTTTTTACGAAAAACGCAAGGAATTTGCTGCAAAGCAGATTAAAACCAAAACATCAAAACCTGATAAAAGCGGTAACATAAACCTTTCCCTGAAACAGCCTGCAGGGGTTGGGGCTATTATGCTGAGGGAAGATTTACGGAAAGGGCAGTTTTGTGCAGCTTTTGAAGTGGATTTTTTAAATGAAGAAAAGCAGGTAATTGAAACGCTGAAGGGAACCACCATGGGAAACAAGCGGATTTTAACATGCAAAGTGCCGGGAGTAAAGTATGTGCGGGTAAGGGTTACAGAGCAAATAGGTGCAACAACTATTGCCGGAATCACTTTATTCGGGTATTGAGGGGAACATATTGGTTGACAGGTTGATTGGTTGACAGGTTGATTGGTTGACAGGTTGATTGGTTAATTAGTTGACTGGTTAATTGGTTGACAAGACCTTCCTTATCTTTGCACCCCTTTAATCAGCAACAAACAAGTTTATGAGTTACGATTCCAATACTTTCCAGAACCTGATTGGCCATGCAAAAGAATATGGTTATATATTTCAGAGCAGTGAAATTTACGATGGCCTTGCTGCTGTTTACGACTATGGTCAGAACGGGGCACAGTTGAAAAAGAATATCCGCGACGCCTGGTGGAAAACCATGACTCAGCTCAACGATAATATTGTGGGCATTGACGCGGCCATTTTTATGCACCCTACTACCTGGAAGGCTAGCGGTCACGTAGATAACTTCAGCGACCCCATGATTGATAATAAGGACAGCCAAAAGCGGTACCGGGTGGATCACCTGATTGAAGGCCATGCCGAATTGCTGAAAGCTGAAGGCAAATCCAACGAAGGGGATGCCCTGGTTGCGGCAATGGAGCAATTATTGGCAGCAGACGATCTTGCCGGGATAAAAAAGCTGATTAATGACAATAACATTAAATGTACCATCAGCGGTACCTGCAACTGGACCGATGTGCGACAGTTTAACCTGATGTTCAGTACCGAACTGGGCAGTGTGGCCGATGAATCGAGCACCATTTACCTGCGCCCCGAAACTGCACAGGGTATTTTTGTGAACTTTCTGAATGTGCAGAAAAGCGGTCGCATGAAGATTCCCTTTGGTATTGCCCAAACAGGAAAGGCCTTCCGGAATGAGATTGTGGCCCGGCAGTTTATTTTCCGCATGCGCGAATTTGAGCAGATGGAAATGCAGTATTTCATCCGTCCCGGCAGCCAGAAGGAATGGTACGAACACTGGAAGGCCGAACGTATTAAATGGCATACACAGGTGATGGGTTTTCCTGCCGATCGCCTGCAGTTTCACGATCATGTGAAGCTGGCTCATTACGCCGATGCCGCCGTGGATGTGGAATTTAACTTCCCCTTTGGCTGGAAAGAACTGGAAGGTATTCACAGCCGCACCGATTTCGACCTGAAAAGTCACCAGGAATACAGCAAAAAGAAGCAGCAGTATTTTGATACCGAGATCAACCAGAACTATGTTCCTTATGTAATTGAAACCTCTGTGGGTCTCGACCGGCTTGTGCTTGCCACACTCAGCAATGCCTATGCCGAAGAAAAATGGACCAAGGAGGATGGCAGTGAGGACAGCAGGGTAGTGCTGCGGATTCCCGCCAACCTGGCACCCACTAAACTTGCCGTATTACCGCTTACCAAAAAAGACGGTCTGCCTGATATTGCCCGCGAACTTATTGCCGGTTGCCGAAGCAGTTTCCCCTGTTTTTACGAAGAGAAAGACAGCATCGGCAAGCGCTACCGCCGGATGGACGCCATTGGAACGCCATTTGCCGTTACGGTTGATCATCAAACCAGGGAAGATGGAACGGTTACTATCCGTTACCGCGATACCATGACACAGGAACGAATTCAAATGAGTGAGGTGAAGGGGAAGGTGCTTGAGGCGATTACGAAGTAAATAAGGAATAAGAAATAAATAATAAGAAATTAGGATCTGCGGTTGCTGTCCTCACCAACTGTCTATATTTTAAAACCAACGGAGCGATTCGTTGGTTTTTTTAATGCCCCCAAGAAAGTTTTTTATTTTTTTGTTTATCAATAGCTGATATATTTGAAAGTGATTGCTTAACAGACTGGATATATTTTCAATGTTTAAACATTTTTCACATTTCTTTAAACATTTCTGACTGATTCCTGTTCTAAGATTGCACTACACACGCTTGGCCATATTTTCCTGCACAACGATTGCATTTTTCAATACTACACCATTCTGAATTTTATCCCCTGATCCTTAAGGCTGGAAAAATTTATTGCTAATCAATAAAACACTTCGCCATGCACAAAGGCGGGATAAATAAGGATTGCATGCCATGTTCCAACGAAAAAAAATCGTTGGACAGGGTTACATATTCTTCCTGGCTGCCCGGTATTTTACTGGCAGTTTTACCCAAATGTCCTTTTTGTTTTATGGCTTTCAGCAGCACCATGCTTTTGTGTGGCGAAGGTGCTGCAGTTACTTCTGAAAGGCTTTATCAGTCCACTCCAACCATTGTACTTTCAGCAATTTTTTGTGCCGCTGCTATAGCCGGTATTTTATTGGTACGCCGCGATATCCGTACATTTTATGCACTGTTGATAGCAATGACAGGCACAACCCTGGTAATGGCAAGTGCGCTGAAAGGTGGTGGGATGGGTTTATATTATACCGGCACCATCATTATTTTTTTAGGTGTCTGGCTCAATTCGAGCATGTTGTATTTTTTGAGAAGAATGGGCATTTTACCATCCGTGAGAAGGGTGGGCAAAATGGTGGGTTAATCCTTAGTTTTCATTAAAACCAATAAATAAAAAACGATTGTATGATTGCACAGTCCTTTCAGTACGAATCGCCGCAAACGCTGCAGGAAGCCATTGAACTGCTGCACCGGCATGGCGAAGAAGCCAAGATTCTGTCGGGTGGCCACAGCCTCATCCCCATGATGAAGCTACGTTTTGCTTCGCCGGAATATGTAATTGATATCAATGGCATACCGGGCTTAAGTTACATTAAAGAAGAAGGTGGGTTACTGAAAATTGGCGGACTTACACGCGAAGCGGAGATCGAGCATTCAGATCTGCTGAAGGCACATTTTCCCATTTTTGCCGATGTAACCAAACTGATTGCCGACCCGCAGGTGCGCAACATGGGTACCATTGGTGGCAACCTTGCACATGGAGATGCTGCAAACGATCACCCGGCCGTAATGCTCGCTCTTGGTGCCACGGTTGTAGCTACCGGTGCCGATGGTGAACGCGAAATTCCGATTGACGAATTTTTCTATGGATTTTATATGACTGCGCTGCAGCATGGCGAAATCCTTACCGAGATCCGTATACCCATGCCGGCCCCCGGAACAGGCAGCGCATACCATAAGCTTGAGCGCAAGGTGGGCGATTATGCCACCACAGGCGTTGCAGTGCAGCTTACTATTGATGGCAACGGTATTGTTACTTCGGCTGGTATTGGGCTTACCAATGTTAACCCTGTTCCCATGCGTGCTTCACGCAGTGAGGAAGCAATTGTTGGCAAACCCATCAGCGAAGAAACGCTGAAACTTGCCGCGCAATATGCCTCCGAAGATTGCAGCCCGAGTAGCGATCTCAGGGGAAGCGAAGAATACAAGCGCCATGTAACCGGGGTGGTGGTGAAACGCATGATTCTGAAAGCGGCCGAAAGGGCAATGAGGTAAATTAATTTTTGAACCACAAAGACACAAAGGCACGGAGGAGCACAAAGAATACATATTCCTTGCAAAAGTGGCTGATAAAATATGAAATTTTATGCTTAAAAAAATAACAGTTAATGTAAACGGCACTGAGCATACCGCGGAGGTGGAACCCCGCTTGTTGCTTGTGCATTTTATACGCGAGGTACTGAGTATGACCGGTACCCATATCGGCTGCGATACCAGCAGTTGCGGAGCCTGTACCATTGCACTCGATGGAAAATCCGTGAAGAGTTGCACCATTCTCGCAGTTCAGGCCAATGGTAAAAGCATCACCACTATTGAAGGGCTTGCACCGGAAGGTGGTCCGCTGCATCCTTTGCAGGAAGGGTTTAAGGAAAACCATGCGCTCCATTGCGGTTTTTGTACCCCGGGCATGATTATGCGGGCAAAAGAATTGCTGGAACATAACAGCAATCCTACCGAAGAAGAAATCAGGTGGGGAATTGCCGGAAACCTCTGCCGCTGTACGGGTTACAACAATATTGTAAAAGCGGTTCAATGGGCCGGCGCCAAAATGCGTGGCGAAGAATTACCCAATACAGAGCCGCAGTTTGTGTAAGCCCCCCTTAATCCCCCGCAAGGGGGAGAAGGTTTAGCCAAACAACTTGTCAACAAGTCAACTAATTAACTTTTCAACTTTAAGAAATGATACAGTGTAAAACATCAAAAGCCATTGGCGGCATGGGTCATTCGCTCAAGCGGAAGGAAGATGCCCGTTTTATTCAGGGCAAGGGACACTATGTGGATGATGTAAAGCTGCCCGGCATGCTTTATATGGATATTGTCCGCAGCCCATATGCCTATGCAAAAATCAAGAACATCAACAGCGAAGAAGCATTAAAGGTGCCCGGCGTGGTGGCCGTAGTAACCGGCCGCGACCTCGAGAAATATAACCTGCACTGGATGCCTACCCTGATGAGTGATACGCAGATGGTATTGCCCACCGATACCGTGATGTACCAGGCGCAGGAAGTTGCTGCCGTAATTGCCACAAGCAAATATGCGGCAAGGGATGGCCGTGATGCGGTAAAGGTTGATTACGAGCCCATGAAGGCCCTGATTGACGCGCATAAATCACTTGATCCCGCTTCACCCGTTTTACGTACTGATAAGCCCGGCAAAACCGACAACCATATCTGGCATTGGGAAGCCGGCGATAAGCAAAAAACAGAAGATGTATTTGCCAGTGCCGAAGTGGTGGTAAAGGAAGATATGTATATCCCCCGTATTCATGTGGCTTCCATTGAAACCTGTGGTTGTGTGGCTGATTACAACAAGGTAGATAATCACCTGACCGTTCACCTGACCACGCAGGCTCCGCATGCCATTCGTACGGTTATAGCGCTTGTGGCTGGCCATGTTGGTTTAACGGAAGAAAAAGTACGGGTAATTGCCCATGATATTGGTGGAGGTTTTGGCGGTAAAGTGCCTGTTTACCCCGGTTATGTTATTGCCATTGCCGTTTCGTTCCTGGTAGGTAAGCCGGTTAAATGGATTGAAGACCGGAGCGAAAACCTGCAGGCCGACAGTTTTGCCCGCGATTACCATATTACGGCTGAAATGGCGGGAACAAAGGATGGAAAAATCCTGGCAACCCGTTTTAAAATCCTGGCAGACCATGGTTATACCGATGCATCAGCCAACCCGAGCAAGTTCCCAACGGGTATGTTCAGTATTGCCACCGGCAGTTACGATTACGACACTACCTACATGGAGTGCGATGCCGTATACACCAACAAACCCCCGGGTGGTGTGGCCTACCGTTGTTCTTTCCGGGTAACAGAAGCCGTGCATGCCATTGAGCGCATCACCGACCGGTATGCATTTGAAATTGGCAAGGATCCTGCCGAACTTAGGATGAAGAATTTTATCAAAAAAGAACAGTTCCCCTGGCATTCGCCCACCGGCTGGATTTACGATAGCGGCGATTACCATGCAGGATTACAAAAGGCACTTGATGCGGTAAATTATGATGAACTGCGCAAGGAACAGGCTGAAAAGCGGGCTAAGGGAGAACTGATGGGTATCGGCCTGTCTACTTTCACCGAAATTGTAGGAGCGGGTCCTTCGAAGGACTTTGATATTCTCGGCATTAAAATGTTCGACAGTGCCGAAATAAGGGTGCACCCAACCGGTAAAGCCATTGCACGCTTTGGTACCAAAAGCCAGGGGCAGGGTCACGAAACCACCTATGCGCAAATCATTGCCGAAGAATTGGGTATTCCTGCAGAAAACATACAGATTGAAGAAGGGGATACCGATACGGCACCTTATGGCCTTGGAACCTACGCAAGCCGCAGTACGCCAACCGCGGGCGCCGCTGCTGCCATTGCTGCACGCAAACTACGGGATAAGGCCCGCAAAATTGCCGCCTACCTGCTCGAAGTGAGTGAGGACGACCTAGAATGGGAACCAGGCAAATTTTTTGTAAAAGGTGCCCCGGAAAAAGTGAAAACAATCCAGGAAATCGTGTTTGCATCCTATACCAACCATCCGCAGGGAATGGAAGCCGGTTTTGAAGCAACGCACTACTACGATCCCCCGAACCTTACTTTCCCATCGGGCGCATACATCTGCGTGGTGGATATTGACAAGGAAACAGGGGCTATCAACGTTCGTCGTTTTGTGGCCATTGACGACTGTGGCAACATCATTAACCCCATGATTGTACAGGGGCAGGTACACGGCGGATTAACACAGGGGATTGCCCCGGCTATGTACGAGGAACTGATTTACGACGAAGCGGGTAATATTCTGAACGGTACGTTTATGGATTACCTCGTGCCCACAGCGGTTGAATCGCCAAGCTGGGAAACCGGGCATACCGTTACGCCTTCACCGCACCATCCAATTGGAGCGAAAGGCGTGGGTGAATCGCCTACGGTGGGTGCACCGCCGGCCATTGCCAATGCCATTGTGGATGCTTTATCGCCGTTTGGCATTACCCACATGGATATTCCGATTACGCCGTATAAAGTATGGAAGGCGTTGAAGGAACATGGGGCGTATGATTAAATACCGTAGGCGTTGATTTTATGTAGGCACGCACGGCCGTGCGTGCCTACATAAAATCAACGCCTTAATGAATTTCAAAAAAATAACATAACAATGAACATTGCCATAACAAAAAATTTCACCGTGCCCCACCCGGTTGATGTGGTGTGGGAGAATATTACGAACCCGGAAAAAATTGTTCCCTGTGTACCCGGTGCATCGCTTTCCGAAATGGTGGATGCCGATAATTTTAAGGGTGAAGTGGAATTAAAATTCGGCCCGGTAAAATCCAAATTTGGCGGCGATATCAGTTTCCTGGTGCGGGATGATGCCACCAAAACCATGAAGATGAAAGGAATGGGTACCGATGTGAAAGGGAAAGGAGGCGCTGAAATGATACTGGATGGTGTGCTTACCGAAAATGCCGGAAATACCGATGTAAAAGTTACCATGGATGTTTCGGTTATGGGTATTCTTGCGCAATTTGGCAATCGCCTTGCTTCTGATGCTACCAACCACATATTCGATCAGTTCATTAAGAATTTTAAGGATCAGCTCGATGGCAAAGAAATCAATTCCTCGCTGAGTGCAGGTTCAATGGTAGGCAGCATGGTAAAAGGGTTGTTCGGAGGAAAATAAATGCATCAGATGCAATCATTACACCATCCTTCCGAGTTGATCGCTTTTCTCGACGAACACAAATATGTGGCGGACGATGAAATGGTGACGGCCTTGTTTCTTTTACTGAAACTGAATAAACCGTTGTTGCTCGAAGGTCCGCCGGGGGTAGGTAAAACGGAGATCGCGCTGGTGCTTGCGCAGTGGCTCGATGCTCCGCTTATCCGCCTGCAATGCTACGAAGGCCTTGATGTAAATGCCGCTGTGTATGAATGGAATTATCAGAAACAATTGCTCGGTATCCGTTTGCAGGAAGGCAGCGGCCTGAGTGTGGAGGAAAAGGAACATCATATTTTCAGCGATGAGTATTTGCTGAAGCGTCCCTTGCTGCAGGCCATTTCGCAAAACAACCAATCACCGGTATTGCTGATTGATGAACTGGATCGCAGCGACGAGGAGTTTGAGGCATTTTTGCTGGAGTTGCTTTCTGCTTTCCAGATCAGCATCCCCGAAATTGGAACCATCCAAGCAAAGCATAAGCCTTATGTGATTCTTACCTCTAACCGCACCCGTGAGCTGAGTGATGCGTTGAAAAGAAGGTGCCTGTATCACTGGGTGGATTACCCCGATTTGCATAAGGAAATGACTATTGTGCAAAAGCGCCTGCCGGGAATTGAAAAGGCATTGCTGGAGCAGGTGGTGCGTGCGGTACAAAATTTCAGGAAGCGAAAACTGGTAAAAACACCCGGCATCAGTGAAACCATTGACTGGGCACAGGCATTGATGACCCTGGGTTACCGGGCAATTGATCAGGAGTCGCTTGAACGTACGCTTGGCAGCATCCTGAAGTCGGTGGAGGATATACGGATGGTGAAGGAAGAAGGGATTGAGGCACTGGTTTAAAAAAAAGCCAAATGAAACAGCAGGCATTTGCAACACAAAGTATCACCGAAAGCATTGTAGCCTTCGCGCAGTTTGTGCGCAGCCACGGGCTCAATGCGGGTATACAGGAAACACAGGATGCCTTGGTTGCAGCAGAAACCGGCCTGATGGCAGATCGCGATTCAATGAAGTATGCCCTGAAGACGCTTTTTTGCCATTCACCCGAGGAGCGATTGGTGTTTGAAAAACTGTTTGTGCTTTTTTGGGATACCAATCCCATTGACATGGAGGAGGACCGGAAAAATAAAACGAAAATCCAGGGAAAGGTGGAGAAGAAAGCTAACCCTTCGCTTGTGATGATGGGTTTTGGCGAGACAAAGGCGACTGAAGATGAAGCAAAAAGTGTGTCGGGAGCCAATGCCACTGAAAGGCTGAAGCGAACAGACCTTAGCAAGCTGAGTGAAATGGAGGCCGAATGGCTCGAAGTAATTGCTGCAAGGCTTTTCAGGGAAATGGCGCTGCGTATGCGGCGCAGGATGAAACAATCGCCCAACAAGGGCACCATCTCTTTGCGTAATACCATTCGTCGCAACCTCAGCAAAGGCGGCGAACCGATTGAACTGATGCGACGGGCCCAAAAACCATCGAAGCAAAGGCTGATTGTGCTGCTGGATATCAGTGGTTCAATGGACAAATACAGCTTTCTTTTACTGCGTTTTATTTGTACCTTACGGGATTATTTCAGGCAGTTGGAGGCCTTTGTTTTTAGTACGCACCTGGTAAGGGTAAGCAAGGCTTTGAAGCTGACCCGGATTGATGATGCGCTAGCTTTGATTAGTGAACATGCGGAACACTGGAGCAGCGGAACTAAAATAGGCGAATGCCTCGAACAGTTTTCAGGAAAGTACGGAAAGCAATTACTGAACGGTTCGCCTACAATCATTATCCTGAGCGACGGGCTTGACACCGGGGCGCCAGGGCAGGTACAGGAGCAACTGATGCAGATGCGTAAACGGTGCAAACGCATTATCTGGCTCAATCCGCTGAAAGGCATGACCGGGTATGCGCCCGAAGCAAGGGGAATGAAGGAAGCTCTTCCCCACCTTGATACATTCAGCAGTGCGCATTGCCTGCAAAGTCTTTTGGAAC
>ERZ795056.7425-NODE-7425-length-10524-cov-5.085968_pt1 | contig 10524 bp, 10 predicted proteins | sample MGYA00375140_ERZ795056 | MGnify/ENA primary metagenome ERZ795056 (study PRJEB30185, sample SAMN05720227) | activated sludge metagenome | isolation source: Anaerobic digester | place: USA | collected 2015-03-09 ...
CGGCACGGTGAGGCTGCGTTCCGATGATCCGCATGACGCCCCACGAATTTCCTACGGCTTCTTCACTGAACCCGGCGATATCGAAAAGTTGCGGGCGGGCGTTAAAATCGGGCGGGAATTGATCAGGCACCCCGTCATGGCGCCCTTCGCCGGAGATCAGGTTGTGCCTCTAAAACCATTGAACACGGACGAAGAGATCGACGCATTCATTCGCCAGGAAGCCGCAACAGCAAGCCATCCTCTCGGAACCTGCAAGATGGGCACAGATCGAGATGCGGTCGTGGATACCGATCTCAAGGTTCACGGGGTCGAGGGACTCCGCGTTGTTGATGCCTCGGTAATGCCAGACATGGTGGGCGCGCACATCAACGCTGCAGTCATCATGATTGCCGAGAAGATCTCTGACTCAATTCGCGGCAAAGTGCCGAGCATGATTGCCGCGAAGGCCAAAAACCTCAGACACCAGCCAACATATATTCATCCCGCATCTTCGGGACCCGGATAATAGTCGCACAACGGTGGGCCAGCTGCACAAGTCTGTCGCTGGCAATGAGTTCAGTCGTTCTGTTTCGCGCCGCTGCGGCATCTTGAGTGTCGACGTCATGAACAAGCGGCGCTTCGAGAGCAAACATGTGGATGTGCGCAAAATGCGCGCGGTCTTCGACGCATAAGCTGGAAAGAACAAGATAGTGACGGCTTCCATTGGGCAACCGCTGACAACCCCCCGCTCGTTTCTGGATCGGAAAGCAATTGTGTGCGTCGCTTTGGATCTGCTCGATGACGTGGGCATACATGGACTATCCACACGGCGCCTCGCAACGGCGCTCGGCATCAAGAGCGCAACGCTCTACTGGCACTTCAAGCGCAAGGACGACATTCTCGACGAGATGTCTCGGGCAATGTTCGAGGAGTGTGGCCGGTTGGAAAATGTCAGTGAGCGCGATTTTGATCTGTTAGCGCGAATGGCGGAGAATGCCCGGGAGATACGCCGTGTCGCATTATCTCGCCGGGACGGCGCCCTGATTATGGGCCGTATCCGGACGGATGGCCGCGTTGGATCGCTGGATCCCGATGACGTCAGAGGCGCGATGAGCTGCGGCTTGTCCGAAAAGGAGGGCGCCCTGGCCGTTGAGATATTACGTCGCTTTGCGATCGGGGCAGCAACGCAGGAGCAGTCTTCACACCGAAACGCGCGTGCCGGCTCCTCGAGCAACGCGGATGAAAGCTTTGAGTTTGGATTGAACACGCTCATTAGAGGCTTGCGAGCCCGCATCGCCGAGCGTCAGCCGCATGCGGTTCGTGGGATGATCGCCTGACGCTCGCATCGCAAAACGGACTCTGTACACAGCCTGGACGCATTTGGTTTCAGGCTCAGTCTGCGCGATGCTGAAGGTATGATGGCGCAAAGCGCCTCATGCGCGCGCTTGGAATCTGTCTGGAGCAGGGTAGTGACTTGGCCGGGTCAGCCCGCGCTAAACTCGGACAAATCGATCAAGCTGATCTGACAGCTACAGTGCCCTCTCAGCTGACCATAAGGTTGATCACTTTTTCCTCGGTGTAGCTCAGCAACTCGCCGATGCTTTGCTCACGACCGATGCCGCTATTCTTCAACCCGCCGTAAGGGACGCCCCGGAAATGCGTGCCGACGCCATTGACCCAGATGTAACCGGCATTCAGGCGATGAGCGACGCGCACGGCCCGGGAAAAGTCATGAGTCATCACGGCAGCCGTCAGGCCAAAATCGACATCGTTCGCCATGGCAACAGCTTCGTCGTCGGTCGAGAACTTCAGGAGAGACATCACCGGCCCGAATATTTCTTCTCTGGCGATACGCATCGCCATGGTCACATTCCCGAATATCGTGGGCTCGATCCAGTAGCCCTTTTCAAATTCCTTGCCTTTGGGCTCCCTGCCGCCGAGCAACAGTTTTGCACCTTCGGCCATGCCGATATCGATGTAGCGCTTGACCTTCTCGAACTGCGCCTTGGAATTAATCGGCCCCATTTTGGTCGCCGGATCCAGGGGATGCCCGACCTTGATGTCGCGTACGCGCGCCAAGATGCGTTCGCACACAGCATCATAGATCGACTCATGCAGCAGTATGCGGCTCATCGAGCCGCAAGATTGGCCTTGCCAGCCAAAATTCATGCCGCCGACGGCCGCCGCCGCGACCTGATCGAGATCGGCATCCGGGAAAGCCAACAGCGGGTTCTTGCCGCCAAGCTCCAGGGTGATGTGTTTGACGGAAGTCTCGGCCGCCGCCTTCTGAATAGCCATGCCAGCGGCGGTGGAGCCGATGAAGCCGATACGCTTGACGCGCGGATCGCGTACGAGGGCCTCGCCGGTATCGCGGCCGCCAGTGACAATGTTGACCACTCCTGGCGGCAGGATCGCGCCGCAGATTTCTCCCAGGATTGAGGCCGACAACGGACTTTGCTCCGACGGTTTAATCACCAGGGTATTGCCGCTGATGATTGCTGGCGCGATGCGCGAGGCGGCAAAGCCAATGGGGTGATTGAACGGAATGATGCGGCCAACGACACCGTAAGGCACGCGCACCGTCAGATGCAGGTTGCCTGGGGTCGCCGGGAACGTCTCTCCCTTGAGCGTGTGACCCAAGCCGGCGACAAACCGCATCCTATCGACCGCGCTCGTCACGTCGTTGCGCATCGGGCCGATCGTATTGCCTGTATCCAGCGCTTCGACGCGCGCGAAATCCTCCGTCCTGGCCAAGATCGCGTCAGCGAGGTTCTGTATAAAGACGACGCGCTTGTCCACGGACAAGGCTGCCCAGGCAGGCTGCGCCCTTTCAGCTGCCGTCACGGCGGCTTCCATATCTTTCTCAGTGCCGAGAGGCACACGGCCCAATGCGGTCTCGTCGGCCGGGTTGATCGATTCCAGCCACTGGCCTCCTTGGCTCGCGACAAGCTTGCCATCGATCAGCATCCAGCCCGTGAAGTAGTCGGGTGATTGCATAACATCTCCTACCATTGAACAAGAGTGCTTGGGCTCAGTAGCCGTCTCAACACGAGCGGTCAGAGGGCTGCTACAGGTGTGTTGGCGTTCACACGCAAACCCCTTCGAACCCCACGATTTTTTCTGGATTGTGAATCGATCGCGCAGCCAACTTCTGCTCGTTCACACCGCAGGATATCATCTGTCGGCCGAGCGGGCGCATGCATCTCATGGCGAGATTTCCTCTAGGCTGCGGCCGGCGGTCTCTTCGCAGACAAGCCAGAGGATCAGGAAAGCCGCAAATGTGGATGCAGCGAGCAGGGCGAATACGGCATAGGCCGAGCCTGTCACAGCCACTATGGCTCCGATCGTAATCGGCGCGACCGTCGAGGCAGCCCGCGAGCAAGCGCTTAGGGCGCCAACAGCAACCGCACGCATGCGGGTCGGGTATAGTTCGGCCGTGTAGCCCCACAGCATCAGATTGGCCCCTCCCACCAGATTTTGTCCGATCGTCAGGAGGGTAATGAGCAGCAGCATCGAGGGACTGGTCGCTGACATCAAAATGCACAGCGTGATGGCGGCGGCTCCGGTCATCCACATGCCGAAACGCCGCCGGCCCATCCAGTCGATGATGTAGGCGATGAAGAGCGGTTTGATCAAAGTGCCTAGATTGGGGATGATGCTGTTTTTCAGGGCCTCATCGACCGGCAGATGATAAACGGTAACGAAGATCGAAGGCACCCAGGTCAGTAGCCCGAAGACGACAAAGCCCAGCAGGAACCAGACGGAGCCCAGGGCGAATGTTCGTTTGCCATAGCGGCCTTTGAACATTTCGGAGAAGCGTGTCGGTTGACCGGACTCCTTCGTTACCTCAGGGACGATGAGAGGCGGAACTGGACGATTGGCGAAGGCTTTGGATTCTATTCGCGCCAAAATGGCTTCGGCTTCGGGGAGGCGGCCTTTTAGCGCGAGCCAGCGCGGCGATTCAGGCACGAGCCAGTGAATCAGAGGTAGTACAAGCAGCGGCATCGCACCGAATGCCAGCATCGCGCCCCAGCCGAGATGCGGAATGATCCAGACCGCTGCAATTGAAGCGGCAGGGAAGCCTGCGACAGTCATGTATTGAAACAGAATGACGAAGCGGCCGCGGTTCTTGGACGGTGAGATCTCATTGATATACGCCAAGCCAGCCGGCAACGCGCCACCGATACCTAAGCCCTGGATCGCACGTAAGATGAGGAGGGTAGCGTAGTTGGGGGAGAAAGCCGCAGCCAAACCCACGATCGACATCAGCGCCGTCGCCAGTTGGAAAGCCCTGATCCGACCGTAACGCTCCGCCACGGCGCCGAACAGATAAGCGCCAAAAATCTGGCCCAGATAGCCGATCGCAATGAGCAAACCAACTTCGGCCGGGTTCAAATGCCATTCATGGATGAGGGACGGGGCGATAAAAGCAATTGCGATACTGTCCCATGAATCGAAAAACAGCACGAAGCCGAGCAATATCCGCACGTAGTTATGCCAATATGTAACTGGCAAACGGTCGATGCGGCCGGCGATGATCGCTTCACTGCTGATATCTGGCGTAGTCTGCGCGCCTGCTGGCCCCATAACATCCTCCCCTGATGTCTTGTTTGCGTCAGTCGATTTTCCAGCCGAGGCAGTGAGCAATGCCCCTTCCCATGATCCACTCGAGATCTTCGTGTGAAAGAAAATCCAATTGCTCGGTGACGTAGGTCACCGCGTCTCGCTGGCTGCATTTGCTGAGGAGCCTCGACAGGTCGGTGCCCCAAAAGGCGCGACGCGGGCCGAAAGCATCGACGACACGGCGGATGGGATCGTGAAGATCCCGAAAGGGATATTCTTCCTGCGAATATCCCGGAAGGCCGGACAGTTTCACATGCACGTTGGGGAATTTCGCTAGCGCCAAGGTGCCTTCAACAGCCTCGGCGATCCTTCCCTCTTTCGCTATTTTGTTCCGGAGACCCATATGGTCGACAATCAGCCGGAGCCCAGGATGGCGTTCTGCGATGCGCGCAATCTCTGGCTTCTCTTCGGGAGCCATGATCATGACCGGCATCTGGACGCGTTCCGCGATGGGCCAGAACCAGTCGGCCGTTCCATCAGTCAACCATGTGCGCTCACGATCCCATACGAAGGTGAGTCTCAAGCCGAGCAGGCCCTGACTAGGCTTCCAGTTTTCAACCCAGGCCCGGCTAGAGGGGCTGTCCAGCGCGAGCCGACCCATGACCGCAAAATGCTGCGGATACGCCTCGGCGGCGGCAAGAGCATAGTCATTGCGGTCCCCCTCCCAAGACGGCGGGACGAGAATAGCTCGGTGTACGCCGGCTTCGCGCATCCGTGATAGCAACTCTTCGTAGCCGAGCGGCTGCGGAAGATGCACGTGGGTCGCCACACCAGATTTAGGCCACGGGCGATCCGGACCTTCCGCGGCCCAGACATGAACTTGAGAGTCGATGACAAGCATAGAGATCTACCGCGTCTTGATCGTCATTTTTCAGAGTTGTTTCGCCGCGGTTGCGTGCTCGACCGACCCAGGCAAATCGCTGTTCAAATGATTCAATCTCCAGGGAACGGTGACTTGTAACTGAGCGGCGCCGAACAGTGTCGCGCCAAACGTGCTCCAGTGAGTGTACTTGATCGTACCGTATCTACTCGGCAGTAGAAGTCAAACGCCTCCTTGGGTAGTCCCAGCTGCGCGCTGACGACCTCGGGCGCCGTCATGGCTCGAAGAGCGACAGACCTGCAATTCAAAGCCGTCAGTCCTGCCAGCAGGGCGACCTCATCAGATTGTGTCGAATCGGCAGTCATGGGGGCGGGCGACCAGATCGCCGTCATCGCGCTTTCACGACGGGCTTGCCGATTGACAACGCGGCGAGGTGACGTCTAAACATCTACCGGCAAGTAGGCTATAGACGGAACGGTATAGATTGCTGCGGCCGCCGCATCGACGGCCGCTGTGCAAGGACACAGGCAAAGCTGTTTCGGGAATCGAAAGCCCGCAATGACCGATCTCCCACTCGGAGTTCGGATGTTCTTGCTGTCTTTGGAGTGGAATAAAATTGGAACGCCAACTTCTCGCGCAGAAACTCATCAACGGTGGACGCGTTCTCTGGCGGTCAGGGCAAGCAGATTTCACCTCGGGGCATATCTCGGCGCGTCTAGCGGATCAGCCCGATGCTTTCCTGATGAAGGCGGCGTCGATGGGTCTGGAGGAGATGACGCCCGAGAACATTCTGACGGTCGGCCTGGATGGCAGGGTGATTTCCGGTACGAGCAAGATTCACAAGGAAGTTCCGATCCATAGCGAGATTTATCGCGAGCGGCCGGATGTGAATTGCGTCGTCCACGTGCACCCGATCCACGTGATCGCATTCTTCTCGCTTGGTTTGGAGCTGAAGCCTGTCAGCAACGATGGAACGTACTTTCAAAACCGAGTCAGCATTTTTTCGGAAACCAGCGATCTGATCACTGCTCGCTCGGTCGGGACATCTATGGCCCGTTGTCTGGGCGCAAATAGCGTCGTGGTTCTCCGCAACCACGGATTGGTCACCGCCGGTTCAACGATCCAGGAGGCGGTTTGGCTAGCGCTTCGGCTGGAACGCGCCTGCCAGATCCAGCTTCTCGCGGAAGGTGCAGGCGGTCCGCGCCACGTAGCCTCGAGTGAGGACGCCGCCATGAAGGCCAAAAACGCCAACAATGACGAAGTCCACAGCAAGATCTTCGACTACCTCGTGCGCGCGTCGAAGAGAGAGGACGAACAGCGTGGCTCGCCGTGATGAAGAGCAGTTGAGAGCCGCAAGTCGCAAGGGGCCGGCCCCCAGGCCGGTTTACGAGTTTGTCTTTGGTCCCGACGCCTATCGGGTGGAGGCATTTGATCGCGACCAGCTGCTACTTGCAGATCGAGGCCGATTGGAAAGCAGCAAGTACCAAGTACCAAGCGAGGGCGGGATGCAACGCAGAACTTTTAGGCGCGCTATCGTGTCCATCTTCGTCGCCTTCGCGACCCGGTGAGACAGAATGACAATGACGAATTCTCAGGCGGCGACAGGTTCATTGAACGCTGGCGGACCATCCGGCCTCAGTGGCCAGAAGGTGATATCCGCGATCGAGAGTGCAAATATTTCGTACGTACTCTCGGTTCCGGACCTGCACACGAGTGCAGGTCTTCTGCAACCGATGGCAAACCAGCCTGGGCTGCGTATCGTGCGAGTATGCAAGGAAGATGAGTGCTTTGGCATTGCGGCCGGCCTCTCGTTCGCAAGCAAGCGGGCGCTTATCCTGATCCAATATACAGGGCTGCTGTATGCGGCCAACGCCATCCGCGCGATCTCGGTCGAGCAGCAGATGCCCACCTGCATTATGGTGGGTTTGCTCGGTAAGGAACCTGGCATACCGCCGAACCAGTCGGGTCGTATGGGCGTGCGGTTTGTCGAACCGCTGCTACAGACGATGGGCATCCGTCATCATCTCATCGAGACCGACGATGACATAGGCATCATCGCCCCGGAAGTAGAGGCCGCCTACGCGGATCCGCACCCCGTGGCCTTTCTCATAGGGCGGAGGCCTGCATGACCCAGCTCGCACAAAGGATGGAACGGCGAGATGTTCTGGAACGCCTTGCCAATCACGTCACCAACGAGATTGTTGTGTCGACTTACAGTTCGGCGACAGACTGGCTTGCACTAACAGACCGGACGCTAAATCACTTCTCGTTTGGCGCAATGGGGTTGGCGTCATCGCATGCACTCGGTCTTGCCCTGGCTTTTCCGGATCGGCGCGTCGTCGTCCTCGACGGCGACGGCAGCCTGCTCATGAATCTGGGGACGCTCGTCACGATCGCGGCGGCGGCTCCAAGGAATCTGACGCACTTCGTTTGTCAAAACGGCAGCTATGAGGCGAATGGCGGCGTTCCACTGCCACATGACCATGTCGACTTCGAAGGCGTTGCAAGATCGGCCGGTATCTCCAGTGCAATGACGATTTCCGACCTTGAGACCTTTGAGAGGCGGATCGAGCGGCTGCTGGTCGAGGATGGGCCTCATTTTGCCTGCCTCAAGGTAGCACAGGGTCCGCTCTCAAAGCGAAACTACAAGGACATGTACAGCGCGGAACGTCGCAATGCGTTTCGAGATGCACTTCGGGAAGGGCGCGACGACGGTCCGCGGCGCCATAGCCCCGTCGAGCGGTAGTGGAAAGAATTCCGACGGGAGTACGGGCGGCGACGCCGCCGAATGTCTCAGAAGGAAAATCGATAGTCGATCGGGCGCTATCGGCTCACGCCATTAGCTCCCTAGTGACCAAGAGGATGACGATGTCAGCAAATGAAAAAGAAGCTCGCCTTGAAGTGCTGAACCGGATCCCGAAAGGCTTGCTGGTCGGAGGCCGGTGGGTGCCCGCCGCCACAAGCAAAACGATTCCCGTCTACAATCCAGCTGATGGAATGCAGATTGCTGAGGTCGCGGCGGGCGAAGCCGGCGAAATCGATGCCGCCGTCAGGGCCGCGCGAGCTGCGTTTGAATCCGGGCCGTGGTCGCGAATGCCGGCGACGGAACGGACCCGGCTGATCTGGAAACTTTCGGAGAAGATCGAGGAGAATCTCGAAGACCTTGCTCTGATCGAAACCTTGGACAGCGGCAAGTTGCTGCGCAACACTCGCAATGTCGATGTTCCCAAGGCCATCGAGAATTTGCGCTATCAAGCAGGCTGGGCCACCAAGATAAATGGTGAGACAATTTCTATTGCAGAGCCTGGGACAGTCCACGCTTACACCCAGCGAGTGCCCATCGGCGTAGTTGGGGCAATTGTGCCCTGGAATTCTCCGCTGGCGATGGCGGTCGCCAAAATCGCCCCAGCACTTGCCGCAGGCTGCACGGTCGTCCTCAAGCCGGCCGAGCAGACCCCGCTGACCGCCCTGTTGCTCGGGCAATTGATCCTCGAAGCTGGCATTCCCGAGGGGGTCGTGAACATCGTTACCGGCTATGGCGAGACAGCGGGCGCCGCGTTGGCCTCACATCCTGATGTCGACAAGATCGCCTTCACCGGATCCACCGAAACTGGCCAACTGATCGCCAGAGCGGCAACTGGCAACATGAAACGAGTGACGCTGGAACTCGGTGGCAAGTCTCCTGTCATCGTGTTTCCTGATGCCGATATCGATAAGGCAATCGAGGGGGTTTTTACTGGGATCTTCAGTAACTCCGGCCAGTTCTGCGCTGCAGGCTCCCGCCTTTTTGTCCATGGTGCGGTCGCAGATCGCCTGCTGGAAGGTGTCGCCGAACGGGCCGAAGCCCTCAAGGTAGGGCCGGGGATCGCGTCCGGGTCGCAGATGGGCCCCCTAGTTTCCGAAGTGCAGCTGAAGCGCGTTCTGGGCTTTATTGATGCCGGACGTAAAGCAGGTGCGAAAGTCATGACGGGCGGCGCGCGCCTCGGCAATGAGGGATATTTTGTCCAGCCAACCGTCTTCGCCAATACGACCAACGACATGTCCATCGTGGAGGAAGAGATCTTTGGCCCTGTGCTGTCTGCTCAAAGTTTCTCGGACGACGATATCGAGGCGATAGCTGGGAAGGCCAACGACACCTCTTACGGCCTGGCGGCGTATATCTGGACGAGCAATGTTAGCACCGCCCACAAGCTCGCCAATCGGATCCGGGCCGGAAGCATCCGGATAAACGGGGGACGTGGCGGGACCAACTTCGCGGTTCCCTTCGGCGGATTCAAGAAATCCGGTTGGGGACGGGAATACGGACGCGAGGGTGTCGAAGCCTATACCGAGATCAAGTCCGTGACCATCGCCCTTTGATCGAGCTGGCTGCATCCCGGCGCGCAGGAAACATGAGATTTTTGAGTGTCAGGGTTACCGAGCCCGTGGCGCTCACACGTGGCCTGCGAAATCTGCATACGGAGTTTGGTAGAACTCTCCTGGGATCGGCATGATGCCGACACCGGGGCAGGGCATGACAAGACGACAGCGCCGGAACGACAGTCCGGTCTTCAAGACGAAAGTCATTTTAGCGGTAATTCTGGGCAAGACAGCGACGCCGGAGCCGACGGAGCAGTCCGACGTTCACCGAACCAAATTGCGACATGGCTTGAGCAACATATATGTCGATCGCCGGCGGGGCCGAGAATCCTGACGCCCCGCGGTGAATGCTAAAGAGAAGCATTCGAACATGGGTTAGCAGACGCTGAATGATGATCTCTTATCCGGCAGGAGCGGAAAGATGGATCTGTTGCCGAGCGGAAAGCGATAATCGACACGAGCCGCGAGCCGCGAGCCACAGCCTCAGCTGACCTGACGCTGACGCTGACGCGCCGGGTGGACGAATTGCATCTCAATTGTCTGCTTGCGGGCGCCCGACATGCTTCCGCACGTCTTGAGCGGGAAGGGTTCGGACCGGGCAATCTGGATGTTGAAAGATCGTTGCTTCGGAGGCCGTGCCTGCCGCCGCTCAGCTCGAACCGAGGCAATCCAACTATGCCGACCAGCGATGGCTCAGATAGCCGAATAGCGCTTCTGGGGGGGGGCTCAGCCAGTTAGACGTG
>ERZ795056.7427-NODE-7427-length-10522-cov-4.641827_pt1 | contig 10522 bp, 12 predicted proteins | sample MGYA00375140_ERZ795056 | MGnify/ENA primary metagenome ERZ795056 (study PRJEB30185, sample SAMN05720227) | activated sludge metagenome | isolation source: Anaerobic digester | place: USA | collected 2015-03-09 ...
CCAATAGATCGAGCCTACTTCTTAAAGCAGTTTTATTTAGAGCTGAATTTTCTTTTATTTAAAGAAATGCCGATTGAATTACAGTATGTGCCCTCTCAAAGCCCTTTAAAGATTGGTTATGCTGTAGAGACAATTGATCTTTCAGAGGCCGCAATTAACTTTCATTCGACGAAAATGTTACAAATTGGAAGTTTTAGAAAATTTATTTTAACTTCAGAAAATGAAGTAGATCTGATGGAAATACTAGGTAAATGCCACTACATCAAAGAAAACAAAGAAAAAGAAACCTACGAACATCAGTTTAATTTTTTTGCACTCAATGATGCCTATTTAAAAGCCATCCGGCTTTGGATTCGCAACACCTACATCCAATCCAAAGAGGGCGGCTCAAAGTCCTAATCTATTCTTAAAGCACCAAGTCTGGACTGTCTTTGACTTTAGGTGGTTCTTTATGAAAGTGGCTGGTCTTTACACTGAGAATAGAAAACGGCTCCGGCTTTCGATCAAATTTTATATAATGCAAACCTGTCCCACCATGGGCCACTGGAACATCCATCATTTTTGCATTCATAATTGCCTGAACTGTAAAGTCATGATTTCCACCTTGGGGCTCTAGAATTTCACACTCTTGACCCACCATTAATTTATTTCTGACCTCAAATGGAATATATCCTTCAGGCGTCTCTGGTGTTGATTCCAAAATAAGTCCTGCAAATTTTTGAGTAAAATACCTTGGAGTTGAAGCATCATAATTTTGTGAATCCTGATTGGTCTCGGTCACCATGAATCCAGAGTGATAACCTCGATTTGCAATTTTATCGAGTTCTGAATACAAAGCCGGATCAAAACCTTTGCCTTGTTCTAAATCCGAAAGCGCTCGGCGGTAAGATCGACAGACTAAGGCCACATAATGTTCAGACTTAGTTCGACCCTCAATTTTTAATGAAATCACGCCGGCATCAATAATTTCTTTTAAATGATCAATCAGTCTTAAATCTTTGGCATTCATCAAGTAAGTGCCGTTTTCGTCTTCTTCGATTTGATAGAATTCACCTTTATTTCTTAAGTCTTCTAGGTAGTAGTCCTTATCTTGTTTTTTATCGACTTCAAAAACTTTAAATTTTTCACGACAAGAATTATCACAAACCCCTTGGTTGGCATCACGGTAACTAAAATAAGAAGACATTAAACATCTGCCTGAATAGGCAATACAGATCGCTCCATGAACAAAAGCCTCCAGTTCAACCTCTGGAACTCTTTGTTTAATTTCTCGAATTTCATTCACATGCAATTCTCGAGAAAGAATCACGCGTTCGACTCCTAAGGACTTGTGCCAAAACTTAACACCTTGCCAATTCATACAATTGGCCTGCACAGAAAGATGAAGAGGAATTTCAGGAAATTTTTCTCGGACCATCATCATAAGACCAGGATCACTCATAATTAAAGCATCCGGCTTAAGATGAACCCATTCTTGCATTTGTTGCTCAAACGAAGAAATTTTTCTATTGCGGGCAAAAACATTTGCTGTGACATAGATTTTTTTATTCAAACGCCGCGCCAATTGAATGGCTCGCTCAAGTTCTTCGAGATTGAATTCATTTTCACGAGCCCGAAGACTAAAAAAGGGAACACCGATATAGGCCGCATCCGCACCAAACGCATAGGCATACTCTAATTTTCTATAAGAACCGGCGGGGGCTAAAAGCTCAATTTTTGGGGGCATAGATCCTCTTTCTATTAAAACACTCCGCGCGTTCTAACACAGCCCCATTGATTTGCAAGAGGACGAGCCTATACTACTTACTAGCTCCCTCTGAAATGACTTTATGCATTAACATTATAATATCTTAATACTTTTTTCCCTATCGATACGCGGGAATTCCCGTGATCTTTTCACCAATCACCAAACGATGAATATCTTCTGTTCCTTCATAAGTATTTACACTTTCTAAATTCAACATATGTCTTCCGGCTTGGTATTCATAAGTGATCCCACTGGCACCTAAAATATCCCGAGCCACTCGAGCGATCTGTAATGCCGTTGAAACATTATTCATTTTAGCCATCGAAATATGATGGGCCTGGGCTTTATCTTCATCCTTAAGCCGACCCACATGAAGCGCTAACAATTGGCCTTTTGTAATTTCCGTCACCATATTCGCTAGCTTTGCCTGAACCAACTGAAAACTCGCGATGGGTTTATCAAATTGAATGCGCGTTTTAGCATAATTTAAAGCTTCATCATAACAAGCCATAGCCGCGCCCAAGGCTCCCCATGAAATCCCAAAACGAGCATTATTTAAACAAGCAAAAGGCCCCTTCAACCCTTGCACTTGCAATTGCTGAGAGGCCGGAACTCGACAGTCTTCAAAAATTAATTCTGAAGTAATTGAGGCTTTTAATGAAAACTTTTTTTCAATATCTCTGACTTTAAATCCAGGAGTGTCCCGATCCACAATAAAGCCTACAATTTTACCTTCATCGTTTTTAGCCCAAACAATGGCGACATGAGACAATCCACCATTTGTAATCCACATTTTTGACCCATTCAGCACGTAATCATTTCCGTCTTTTTTCGCTCGTGTGATCATCCCTCCCGGGTTTGATCCAAAATCCGGCTCCGTCAAACCAAAGCAACCAATCCACTCTCCTTTAGCCATTTTCGGAAGATATTTTTTCTTATGCTCTTCAGTTCCAAAGGCTGAAATTGGATACATGCAAAGGGCCCCTTGAACGCTCACAAAACTACGAATGCCGCTATCTCCGCGCTCTAATTCCTGCATAATAAGGCCATAAGAAGTATAATTAAGTCCGGCACAACCATAACCCTGAATTGTTGCTCCCAAGGTTCCTAATTCTGCAAGACCCGGAATCAACTGCTTTGGAAATTCCCCTTTATCATAGGCGTCAGCGATAATGGGCATGATTTCTTTACTCACATACTGTCGAACCGTATCGCGAATCATTTTCTCTTCATCAGAAAAATAACTATCAATTTCTAAAAAATCGGGAGCTTCGTAGGGTTTCATATATTCTCCTCTAAAAATGGTGAATCAAAAAATGGGGATCAAAATCACATTCAAGAGAAACTGTAATCGAATTCATTTATTGAGGCTAGGCTATCCTTTTTTGCCACAAGTCAAAATCGTTCGATCACCACGGCGATGCCTTGACCTCCGCCAATGCAGGCACTGCCCACGGCATATTTTTTATTTTGACGATGCAATTCGTAAACCAAATGATTCATGATCCGTGTTCCCGAGGCTCCTAAGGGATGGCCCACAGCAATCGCCCCGCCATTCATATTTGTTCGGGCAGAATCCAATTGAAGTTCTTTCTGAACAGCTAAGTACTGAGCGGCAAAGGCCTCGTTCACTTCGACAATATCCATCTGATTGAGGTTCATGTTTAATTTTTTCAAAACCGATTGAATCGCGGCGACAGGCCCAATGCCCATAATTTTTGGATCACAACCAACGGCCGACCAACCCAATACTTTTGCCAAAGGTTTAACTCCCCATTTTTGAGCTTGAGTGGCTGTTGTGAGTAATGAAAAGGCAGCCCCGTCGACAATTCCCGAGGCTGAGGCGGCCGTCACGACCCCCTCTTTTTTAAACAAGGGCTTCATCGCGCGAATTTTTTCTATCTCGGCATCCCGACGTGGATGTTCATCCTTGTCTATCGTAAGACTGCCCTTTTTATCCTGCAGAACCACGGGGGTGATTTCAGATTTAAACACTCCCGCCTCCTCTGCTTTTTTAAAACGCATTTGAGATTGATACGAGTAAAGATCGCTTTCTTCTTTTGAAATTCCATACTTTTCAGCTAAATTTTCTGCCGTCATCGCCATGGGCAATTGAACATGAGCATCCGTGAGTGCCGCCGTCATATAGTCCTCAAGCTCCATGGATCCCATTTTATTTCCCCAACGAACATTGCGGGCCACATAGGGGACTTGGGACATTTGCTCCACGCCGCCCGCCAAAACGGCCTGAGCCTCTCCCAACAAAAGCATCTGAGCCCCATTTATCCAAGACTGAAAACCACTGCCACACAAGCGATTCACTAGATAAGCTCCTGTCGACTGAGGTAACCCTAATTTCAAACCCACATGACGTGGAAGATAGGCCGCATCGGAACCCGATTGAACGACATTTCCCACAATCACATGATCGATTTGTTCTTTTGAAAATTGAATTTGATTTAAAGTTCCCTGAGCGGCCATCACCGAGAGTTCCGTTGCAGAAACCCCTTTAAGTGATCCACCAAAGGCTCCAAAGGGAGTGCGCTGACCAGCGATAAATACTACGGATTCCATTTCAACCTCATTTCTTTAATTCATTTTTTATTTTTTATTTTCTAGTTTTTGCGCTCGGGCTTCAGCCAAGGCCATTGTGTTTTCTAAAAGTGTCGAGATAGTCATTGGCCCGACACCACCAGGAACCGGGGTAATGGCCAAAACCTGAGGATAAACTTCATCATACTTCACATCCCCACACAGCCCTTGACCGCTTCCACTGCCATGAATTCCCACATCAATCACCACTGACTTTGCATTAAAATACTCTTTACCAAAAAATCGAGGTTTTCCAGCCGCCACAACCACAAGATCGGCTTGATTTGTTTTTTCCGCCAAGTTTTTAGTCTTTGAGTGGCACAACGTGACCGTGGCATTGGCATCGGAAAGCAAACAGGCCATAGGTTTTCCCACGATCAAACTTCGCCCAATGACCACCACATCTTTTCCAGTAACTGAAATATTATAATGCTCTAAAATGCGCATCACTCCCCAAGGAGTGCAGGGCTTAACAACGGAGTTTCCAGAAAAAAACTTTCCGAGATTTGCTTCGGTTAAACAGTCCGGATCTTTATGGGGATCCAAATGAGCCAAAACTCTCTCTTTGTTTATGTGAGAGGGAAGTGGAAGTTGAATCAGTATCGCATCGACAGCCGAATCCTGATTGAGTTTTTGTATATGGGATATTAGCTCTTGTTCCTGAGTTATGGCGGGCATTTGATGGTTCGTGGATTGAAAGCCCACTTTTTCGCAGGCCACATGTTTATTACGGACGTAAACATGGCTTGCGGGATCATCCCCCACCAGAATCACGGCCAAATGGGGTTTTCGATGGTATTTTTTTTGAAATGCATCGGATTTTTGAAGAACTTGTTCTCTTATTTTTTCAACGACGGGTTTTGATTCCAATTTTTGCATGGGATATTGTTGATTTATGGGTGGGCTTATTGTCAAGAGCTCTATTGACCATTCTGGTTAAATCCACTAGATTGCTAAGTCTTACTTAGAACATTAACTTTATCGAGGTGATCCATGGCAGAAAAAGTAAAACTCTCAAAAGACGGTAACTCCATTGACTTTACGCAGTCCGACAGTCTGCCCACCTCCGTCAAAAAATTCCGTCAAAGCCCTGAAATTGAGGGTTTTTATCGTTTTATTTATGAAAACGATCTTCAAAAAGAAGCCTATGAAATTTTGGATCTCATCATTCAAATGAGAAAACAAAAAAAGGCTTCAGATAAAGCTCAAGAAAAGGCCCAAGATAAAATAAAAGAAAAAGAACACGCCCAAGCTCAAAAAGAGGCCAAAGGCTCTGGAAAAGCGGCCGCTGGAAAAACGGCTTCAGGTAAAGTTGTCTCCGGAATATCTACCGCTGGAAAAACTACTGATAAACAAAAGCCTGAAAATAATAAAATTTCAGTGGTTTTAAAAACTTCAGCCAGCAAGCAACCCCAGAAAGCTTTAAAGACAGTCGCGAAATCCAATCCCGTCGCCAAAAAATCTTCTCATACTGCGACCTCTGGAGCCGGAGCAAAGTCCTCTCAAAAAAATACAAAAGCCATTGCTTCTGCTAAATCTACAGCAACCAAACCCGCAGCAAAGAAAAGTGCACCGTCAAAGCCATCTGCTAAACCTTCTGCCAAGTCGGCAAAGGCGAAGCCTAAGAAGAAATAGCTTTATTTCTTCTGGCTGCTTATTAAAGTTTCTGCTTTAATAATTTTATAAAAATAGCCGGTGCCTAGAAGATCTTTCGAGGGCTCACTCTTTGTGATTAGTACTTTTTGTATGGTTTTTCGTGGGTACAGCTTAGAAAGAGATTCGACTTTTTTTTCAACTTCTTTAATGAGATTGATCCCCATGGTTTGCTCTCGCCATTTTATTTCGCATAAGGTAATAACGTTGTCAGCTCGATCAAATAGTAAATCTATCTGTACAGGAATTTTCTGTGATTGATAATAGGGCGTTACATTGTAATCAACATCCGAAAACCCAAGAAGCTCAGCTAGGATAGCAGAATGTTCCAAACAAATTTTTTCAAAACATGTTCCAAGGTAGCTAAAATAAGCTGGTGTCTGAGCAATTTTGAGAAATATATTTTTTTGATGATTTTCAATTTTTTTCTTATTAGGCGAAATAAATTCCAAATAAAATTTTAAAAAGTAATCACTCATCAGATATAAAGTCTGATGCTTCTTTTTTTCACCAATGCTAAAATCCAAAGAACGAATAAATCCTGCAATTTCCAAATTATAAAGTGCCTCTGTAAGTACCCCTCCTGATTCTTGACCCGAAAATTTTGAAATATCCGCCCGGCTTAACCCCATCGGATGTTCATGTAGACACTGAACAATGGATTGATAGCGTGTATGACTTCCGAAGTGACTTGTAAAGATACGATCAAACTCCTGATAAAAAAAACCGTCTTTTTGAAAGGCTAATTGTTCCAATCCCAATGAAAGTGAGTTAGATCCTTTCATTAAATTTAGATACATTGGAATTCCACCCATTAACATGTGGTGCTTAATAACTTCTTGAATATTCAATTGGGGTAACATGCGCTGACTATCGGCTAATAAAAATTGTTTAAGATGAATAGAGTGATGCACTCGACCGTACAACGCCTTTGATTTAAGCACTTTTTTAACCATAAAGGAAGCTATCGAACCACATAAAATAATCACTATATTTTTTGATTTGGAAAAGTATTGATCCCACATCATTTTAAATACACTCACTAGTTCTGTTCGATTGTTGGCCATCCATTGAAATTCATCCAGCACGATCACAATCTTTTCAGATTTTCTTTTTGGTACAAGATGGCTTAAAGCCTCGGCCCAAGTATGAGCCGAATGATTCCCAAGCCCTTGCTGCCTCATTTGGAATAGAAAATTTTGTATTTGTTTTTTTGTAGATTGATTTTCTAGTCCTTCAAAAAAATGGACCACGTGATTTTTGTAGCTCTCGCGAATCAAAAAACTTTTTCCAACTCTTCTGCGGCCATAAACTACGGCTAACTGCGCTTCTGAAGCATGCAAAAGAGATTCTAGAATTTTTCGCTCTTCCTCTCGACCTACTAGCATTTAACCCCTTCTCTATTGAATCAAATAATTAGCCAATATGCACATATAAACCACCATTTTGGCTAAAATTCAACGATATTTAGCCAAATCATGAATAAAATAACACTTTTGGCTAAATATCGTGTTTACCTGGGGTTACGGGTTTGAATTCAGGATTTTCTTTTATAAAATATTTTAAACCCGAGAGTTCTTCTACTGTTGTCGTATTGCTTTTAACTTCGATAGCAAGATGTTCGTTGTCAGGGGTTATCACAATAAAATCAACTTCATGATTTCGTTGAGTCCAATAGTACACATCCCATCCGGCTTGAATCATTCGAGCCCCAACGAGATTTTCAAAGTATCGCCCGAGAAGATCTGGCTGAAGAGGCGCACTGACAGGGCGATGAAAGGCACGAAGAAGTCCATTATCATGAATAATTATTTTAGGGGGTGATTTTTTAACTTGAAAAGGAGATCCACTGAAACGGTTAATGCATGAAAGTAAAAAACCTTGCTCCAATAAATTCAAGTAATGTTGAATCGTAGCTATAGCACCACGATCTTGCAGTAAACCTTGCAATATCGATTGCAAGAATTTTATCTTTGCTTTTTAGGGCTTGGTCCCACCAATTAAAAATAACTTCAGCATTTAAAGGTGTCGGCGAATCTGCAGACTCATAAACGCCCCTGTGATTCAAAGCAGATTTAATCGCTGTAGTTTTACCAGCTTGACGCAGCCCAACAATAACCTGAATTAGAGGGTTTTCTTTAGACAGGCGAACAGAAATAAGTTCTGTTCATATTCTATTCTTCATAAGTTTCATATAATTAAGATCATATTTACAATTTGTAAAGTCGATTTTACAAATTGTACAAGCGTGCAAAGCCCCAATAACACCGGGTCGGATCTTAACCATAAACTGAGTCAACTCCCGAGATAGAAAATTGACTTCTTTCGTAGTTAACTGGGCTATTTTAAGCATTAATAAATTATTAGAGTGTCCGAAAACCAGATGAAATTGGCCCATATATGACTACGTTTAATCCTAGATGAGTCTGGATTTTGCACAACCATCTTATCAATCTTATCAATAAAATTTCAAAAGGTGGTGTTAAATGGATTTTAAAATTTTCGTTCATTTTAACAAAAAAGGACAGGGGCTCATTGAATACCTTATTATTGTTGCCATTGTGGCCGTTGGTAGTATTTCTGTCATAAAAGTAGTGGGAGCCAATCTCAATATTCAATTTTCAAACGTAGCACAAGCCCTTGGTGGAACAAACTCACAAAAACAAAATGCCTATGAAGTCCCAGCCTCCGCAACCCGAAAAAAAGATCTCAGTAGTTTTTTTGATGACGCCGTCAACTCAAGCGGACCATCGAAAGCCTCAAATACAAAATAAACACCAACACAATAATTAGAAATACCATTGGAAATCGAAATAGAATTTTAAAAACAACGACAACCGCATAAATATAATTTTAAATATGAAAAATATTATAAATTTCCCTAAAAAATCTATTCTTTCATCGAAAGGTCAATCCCTGGTTGAATTTTTGATTTCGTTTCCTTTGATTTTGATATTTTTAATTCTATTTTTCTATACTTTATATCGATCTATTCTTTTTTTAGGATCTCACTATTTAATCGAAAATGCTTTTTACTGCTTAGATTCTAAGCCCGTATCCAATTGCAAAATGGAATTAGAAAAAAAACTAAAATTTCTACTTGTGTTGAATGAACAGAAAAATGTTTTTATAAAAAAAGGTCAGTTTGGCAATAAATCAAAAATCGAGGTGCGTATTTACAACGAAAAAACTCTAAAAGTTTTATATTATTCAATACCAGAGATCTTCATTTCAAAAACGGCACTAACACCCATTTATTTAAACTTAGAACACAAATAAAATGGCTTTAAGAGTTTAGGACTTATGAAGCGAAAGTGTTTACAATGAAAAACATAAAATCCAAAAATGGGTATGCCCTCACTCTATTTGTAATTCTTTTACCTCTTTTCTTAAGTATATTTTTAGGTTTTATGTTTTTTTCTGGAATTATTTTAGAATTCACAAAATCTGATTCTGATTGTTTTAAAAAACAATTGGAGTTGCAACTTTACGCACAATCACAAGCACAAAAATTACTTTCATGGAATACAAAATCCACTCTCTATCGTACGCAAAAAGCAAAGGCTCAACGCAAATGGAATGAGGCATTTTATTCCAATGATCGACTAGGAATGGACTTGGCTGAAAAAAAATTATCTAAAATCCAATTGCAACAAATAACTTTAGATATAAATCAAAAAGAACTCTTAACTGAAACTAAAAACATTATTCACCAAAAATCAGAAAACATTAACAGAGATCTTTCGTCCTCAAAATATCCATTCTTAAATTCACTGAATCCCTGGATCACCTATAACTCACAATCTAAAATTCTAGAAATTCCGATTTTCGATCTTACCGCTCAGGATTCGGACCTTGCTCCGATCTACGAACGGTCTTTGGACTTTTCAACACGACAAAAGCTGGCACTAGAATGGCATATAGAATTTCAAGTGCAACCAATACTGGGGGATTTCGAAAAATTTAAAACTCATTTTAATAGAATTTGCGCAACCACACTTATTGAAAAGGATAAAAAATGGATTCCAATCATTCTATAAAAGGTCAGGCCCTAGTAGAAACTCTAATTTTATTTTTGTTTTTTGCCGGACTTTCTGTTTTAGCAAGCTATAAAGTTCAAGAAATTCAAAAAAATGCAAAATCCTATTATATTTCAAAACCTCAATATCAAAACACCCCGAAGGATAAATAATATGAAAGCTTATTTTGTCTTTTTAAAAGAAAATAAAATTTTATTGATACTTTTTTTTGCTTTGGGAATTTTTTCATTTTTCAGTTCACTTCATGATGGAGGGAGCCCCTTAAACTCCAAAGGACAGACCAATGAACCTGAAAAGGACACCCCGGCAGCGGACACCTTTATCCCCAAGGGCATGGTTCTAGTCCCTATTGAACTTCAAAATGCGGACGCCTTAAATGGCATTCTTAATCCTTTAGGAGGTGTCGTTGACTTATATAAATCCATGAACCAAAAATCAGAAAATCAAAATCATAAAACTTTTCCAGTGAAAATTTCCAGAAGAGTAAAAC
>ERZ795056.7428-NODE-7428-length-10520-cov-19.443765_pt1 | contig 10520 bp, 7 predicted proteins | sample MGYA00375140_ERZ795056 | MGnify/ENA primary metagenome ERZ795056 (study PRJEB30185, sample SAMN05720227) | activated sludge metagenome | isolation source: Anaerobic digester | place: USA | collected 2015-03-09 ...
CCAATAACCAATAACCAATAACACCTACCGCCGAAGAACAGCCCGTTGAAATACGCCGACAGGATACGTTTTCACCTCCGGAATATCTTCATCGCCCTGTTTGGTCAAGCCGGTCGTGCTGACTGCGGTTTCGGAGCCCGAAAGTACTTCGAACACCATCGTGTGGTCGCCGGTTTTTTCATAAGTGCATAAAATGCGGTTTCCCTGTACCACAAACCAGCACAGGAGTTTGGGGCCGTACAGGTAACTTTCCATCACGATGGAATTCTTTTCATCCACCTTCCACACCCCGCGCTCAGGCGCCACAGGCACAAGTTCGTAGGGGCGCCAGTCCTGCTCCTTGGAGCCGTACACGAGCCCGAAGGTATACCGCCCTTCTTTGGACGTGTCGATTTTGTGAATTTCCAGGCGCATTTCCACAGACTGAATTTTCCCTTTTCCGGAAAAAATCTCCAGCGTACCCGACCAGTCGCCCTGCCAGGATGCGGGGAACGACAGGGAATCGGAGGTGTTTTGCGCTGTAGAAATTGCTGTGTAAAAGACTGACAGGCAGAGTATTATGTTACGCATAGCGGGAAAATTTTCATGCAAAAATAAACAAGTGGTATTCTTGATACTTTTGCTGCGGCTCCATCTTCAAAAAAAACTTCCGTTCGAACGATGAAAAATCAACTCCTACTTTTTTACTGCCTGCTTTCTGCGGGCGTATTTGCCCAGCGTGCGACAACCATTTCCATTGAATCCAAAGATTTCGCCCTGGTGTTACAAACCGACAAAGAGGAACGGCTCGGCACCATTTATTTCGGGAAAAAACTCTCCAATACCACCGAATACGAAAGCATCCCGCGCCAGGACCGCAAAGTGGACGGCAATGCCGGCATTTACAACTCGGTGTACACGCCGTCCGGATCGTGGAATTTACTCGAACCTGCCCTTTCGATCAAACATGCCGACGGGCACGTGTCGACCGAACTGAAATATGTGAGCCACCGAACAGAGCGGGTCAGCGACGGCGTCAGCCTCACTACCGTCGTGCTGCGCGACCCGGTTTATGCCACCGAGGTCACACTTTTTTACAAAGTCTACGCCGCCCAAAATGTTATCGAACAGTGGTCGACGCTCAAAAACGGCGAAAAACAACCCGTTTTGCTCGAAAAATATGCTTCGGCGAATCTGTATTTCCCTACAGCCGACGACTACTGGCTGCGCAGTTACCACGGCATTTGGGCCCGGGAAATGAAACCCGAACTGACCCGGCTGCCCTACGGTATTCATACACTGGATTCGAAACTGGGTACGCGTACGAACCTTTTTCAGCCGCCGAGTTTCATGCTTTCTTTTGGCGCACCGGCCACAGAAACGACCGGGAAAGTGCTGATGGCCAACCTGGCCTGGTCGGGCAATTTCAAGATCGATTTTGAAAAAGACTCCTACAATGGCCTGCGCGTCATCGCGGGTATCAATCCCGCCGCTTCCGAATACCAACTGGCCCCGGGCCAGGAGTTCAAAACGCCGTCGCTGATCTACTGTTATTCCGAAAACGGCCTCGGCGAAGCGAGTCGCAACATGCATCGCTGGGCCAAAAACTACCGCCTGCTTGACGGCAACGGCACCCGCCTGACGCTGTTGAACAACTGGGAAGCCACGTATTTCGATTTTGATGAAAAGAAACTCGTCGGACTGTTCGCCGGCGCCAAAAAACTGGGCGTGGATATGTTCCTGCTCGATGACGGCTGGTTTGCCAACAAATACCCCCGCAACGGCGATGCCGCCGGACTGGGAGACTGGCAGGAAAACAAGAAAAAACTGCCCAGCGGCCTCGGCTACCTGGTGCGCGAAGCCACCGCAGCAGGCGTCAAGTTCGGCATTTGGGTGGAACCGGAAATGGTAAACCCGAAAAGCGAACTGTACGAAAAACACGTCGATTGGGTGATCCGCGAGCCGCAGCGGCCCGAGCACTATTTCCGCAATCAGTTGGTGCTGGATTTGTCGAACCCAGAAGTGCAGGACCACGTGTTCGGCGTACTGGACAATATTTTTACGAAAAACCCCGATGTGGCCTACGTCAAATGGGACTGTAACGCAGTGATTTACAACGCTTTTTCCAAATACCTGGAATCGAAAAAACTGCCGCAAACACAACTTTACGTGGATTACGTGAAAGGCCTGTACAGCGTGCTCGACCGCCTGCGGGCTAAATACCCGAAGGTGCCGATGATGCTGTGCTCGGGCGGCGGCGGCCGGGTGGATTACGGTGCGTTGCAATATTTCACCGAATTCTGGCTGTCCGACAATACCGACCCGCTCGAACGGGTGTTCATTCAGTGGGAATCATCGTACTTTTTTCCCATGATCGCCAGTTGCAACCACATCACCGACTGGAGCAAGGTGGGCCTGAAATACCGCAACGATGTGGCCATGATGGGTAAAATGGGCTACGACATCGTGGTAGACCACCTGACGCCCGACGAACTTGCGTTCAGTCAGGCGGCGGTAAAAAACTACCGGTCGCTCAGCGACGTGATCTGGCAGGGCGATCTGTACCGGATCAGCGATCCCTGGGAAAAACCCTTCGCCGGCGTGATGATGGTGAGTGCGGACAAATCGCGCGCCGTGTCGTTCAATTACGTGGTAAGCAACCGCTATGAAATGTCGCTCTCTATTTCACCAATCAAACTACAGGGCCTCGACCCGGCAAAAAAATACCGGATCACGGAAATCAATCTCTTCCCGGGTACCCAATCAAGCCTGGATGCAAAAGCCGTGTATTCCGGCGAATACCTGATGAATGTCGGCTTTAACCCCGATATGACTTTGCAACGGACGAGCGTGGTGCTGGAAATCAGCGAAGTGAAGTAGGGTAGGATTGGCTGTTGCGATGTTTGGAACTGCGGAGGATAAAGTGATCGGATGACCTGGAGGCATCCGATCACTTTATCCTCCGCAGTTCCAAACATCGCAACAGGTTTTGCCTTACCTTCCATCCGAAAAAACAGTGCATTTCCCTGCACAAATGCAGCAATCAATCGAAATTTTGAACCAACCTTAATGACTACCATGCGCTTACCTTCTCCCGGATTCCTGCTCAATGCTTTTGCCCAGGCCTGCCGCCGGTTTCCGGCTACGATGCTGGCAGCCTTTGTCGGCGTCGTCGCAGTGATCGTGCTGACGGACGATGGCGCCCGCCCCGACGAATACGTGCTGGTGCGGATATGGATGGCTGCACAACTGGGTTTGCCGCTGCTGACAGGTGTCCTTGTTTACGGAGAATCGGCAAACTGGCCGGCAGGCCGGAAATGGCTGGTGCAGGGAGCCGGTATTTTTGTACTGATCGGGTATTGTTATTACCTGTCTCAGGTCAGCCGTGACCGGTTAGAGCAGGTGGAGGTGCTGCGTTATGTGTTGTTTCTGGTGGTCGCGCACCTGTTCGTAGCCGTCGCGCCGTACCTTAACAAACGATCCGTCGCGGATTTCTGGGAATACAACCGGCGTTTGTTCGCCAATTTTGTGGTAGGCGCCACGTTCACGCTGATTCTGTTTTCAGGTCTGGCGCTGGCAGTACTGGCAGTAGACAAACTGTTCGACCTGAATGTAAATGAACTGGTTTATGTGCGGTTGTTCATTGCATTGGCGGGCATTTTTAATACCAGTTATTTCCTCTACCATTTCCCGCAGCAATATGAATTTGAAACGGAAGACGCTTCCTACAATGCCGTTTTCCGCAATCTTTGCAAGTACATTTTGATCCCGATTGTAGGTCTGTATTTCCTGATTTTGTATGCCTACGGCGCCAAGATTGTGGGAACCTGGTCGCTGCCGCGCGGTTTTGTCGGTTCGCTGGTGATCGGCTTTTCAGTGGCAGGCATTTTCACCTACCTGCTGAATTTTTACCTGCCCGATTTCGACGACAGCAAGGTGGTACATCTGTACCGCAAATGGTTCTGGCCGGTGGTGCTGCCGCTCACGGTGTTGTTGTTTGCGGCAGTGTTCAAACGCGTCGGCGATTACGGTTTTACAGAGCCGCGTTACGTTGTGCTGCTCACGGGCATCTGGCTGGCGGTTACGTGCGTGTATTTTTTATTTTCGAAAACGGACAACCTCAAGTTCATCCCTATTTCGCTGGGTATTGTGGCGCTGGTGCTGGCCATCGGGCCGCTGAGCGCTTTTTCCGTTTCAAAACGCAGTCAGACGGCTTTGCTGGAAAAAATCCTGGAACGCAACGGGCGCTGGCAAAACGGCTCGCTGAAACAAGGCTCGGCGCCGATGTTGCAAGCGGAAGTGGCTCAAGTGGAATCCATTTTGCAGTACCTCGACCAGCGCGGCGAACTGGAAAATGCCTGGTGGCTGCCGATGCCGATGAGCAGTTTTCCGACAGACCGTTCTATTTACGATAACAGCGGACGTGTGAGCAAATGGCTGGGATTAAAAACAGCCATGTCGGAAGAAAGTATTTTCAACGTTTCCGGCGCCGATTTCCAGGGCAAAACGGATATCCGCGGGTACACGGAATATTATCCGATTCAAACGGGACTCAATCGCAGTTCCCGACCCTCCAACGGGTATTTTTTCGAAAACTCTGCCGACGGCAAAAAACTGGTGTGGCTACAGGCAAAAAACAAAGTGGTGACGCCCGTGGATTCGTTCAACCTCCAGCCCGTTTTGCTGGGCTGGCAAAATGAGCAACAGGAATCCGACTACCTGCAACTCACGGAACAAACCAGCTCCATCGATCTGACTTGCCGGAAAGGTGCGGCGCGCATACGGGTGGATGACGCAGGGGTCCGGAAAGATTCGACGGGACTGCACGTGACGCATCTGAACGGGCAGTTATTTTTGAAGGAACGCTGATTATTATTTAACCACAAGGGGCACGAACATGAGTCATCCCAAATTTTTGATCGAATACTATTGGTCAAGGGTTTTTATAACATTCATAGTCGCGTGAGTTGCCCCGGCCGTCGTTGTGCGTCCCCGCCAACGACAGTTTTACCACAAATTCCAGGCAAATTGATTTGCTTTTTAACCTGGAATTCGATGTTAATTGCTGTTGGCGGGGACGCACAACAGCGGCCGGGGCATTTGTTCTTCGATTGGTGCATTGGAATAAAATTCGGGATGAACTCATGTTTGTTATCCATTTACAGACGGGCAAAAATAAATTAACCACAGAGTCACGGAGGACACAACGCGTTGTGTCCTCCGTGACTCTGTGGTTTTAAAAAATATACGCCGGCAAAATCATTCTTTGTGGCACAAAAAACAAAGTGCCTGTTTCCATTCAAAGTGTCCGGAAATGGGCACTTTTATTTTTATAAAATTGAAACAAGTGTTTGAATATCAATTAATTACCACTTGGCACGCCGCTTGAATCCATTATACCGTCATCCTGCAAAAAATGACCGTATATGGACAGAGACCTCCCGCAACAGGAAATCAGAAAAAAACGCACCCGGCTTTGGGCCTATGCCGCCCTGGCTGCCCTCGTGCTCCTCAGCGCCGCCTGGCTGATGCGCCGGACGCTGTCGCCTGCGCTCCAGCGGTCGGAAATCCGCACGGCCGTTGCGGAAACCGGCGACGTGGAAAACACGCTGACTGCTACCGGCGAAGTGCAGCCCGAATTCGAGCAGGTGGTCACCAGTCCCATTTCGGCTGTGTTGCAGCAGGTATATTTCAACACCGGCGCGACCATCAAAACGGGTGAAAAAATCCTCGAACTCGATAAGGTGACCACGTCCATCGAACTGGAAAAACAACGCGACGAGCTCGAACTCAAACGCAACGGCATCGTAAAAACCCGGCTCGAACTCGACAAAAGTTTTTACGATATCAAAATTCAGGATTCCATCAAAGCCTGCCGGATCACCAGCCTGAACGCCGACCTGGAAAATGCCAAAAGGTTGTTCAAAGCAGGTGGTGGCACCCGCGAAGACATCGAACAGGCCGAAACCAACCTGCGCATCGCCCAACTCGAAAAACGCCAACTGGAAAACGACATCCGCAGCCGCCAGGCCGTCATGCGCGCCGGCATCCGCGAATCGGAAATCACGGCCTCGATTCAGGAAAAAGCCCTCAGCGAATTCGAACGCAAAATGCGCCAGGCCGACATCGTAGCCAGCCGCGCGGGTGTGCTCACTTTTGTCAACTCCAGTCTCGGAGCCCGCGTGGCCGAAGGCGAAATCCTGGCCCGCATTGCCGACCTGCGCAGTTTTAAAATCCTGGGCTCCATCACCGACAACTATGCCTCTCAGTTGCAGGTGGGTATGCCGGTGATCGCGCGCATCAACGATACCAACGTGCGCGGTATTCTGCTCAATATCAGGCCCTCCGTAACGAACAACGTCGTCAATTTCGACGTAGCGCTCGACAACCAGGAGGCCGCCCAACTGCTGCGCCCGCGCATGAAAGTGGAACTGTACCTCGTCACCGACGCCCATGCCAGGGTGGTGCGCGTTGCCAACGGACCGGCATTTAAAGGCGGCAGCGTGCAGGACGTGTTCGTGCTGCGCACCGACGGGAAAGCCGAGCGGCGCACGGTGAAAATCGGACTGATCAATTTCGATTATGTGGAAATTACGGAAGGCTTGCAGGCTGGGGAAACGGTGATTTTGAGTGATATGAGCGCGTACAGGAATGCCAAGGAAGTGGAGATTAATCCGTAAGTCGGAACCTTCGGTTTGGATCGACTACGCCGCCCGCAGGAATAATGGCTACGCGGACGACACGGATTTTTGCGGATGAACGCGGATTTTTTTATGGCCTTCGGCCATTTTGTTTTCACCACTAGGGCACAAGGGCACAAAGCGTAGAGTACACCATTTAAACATAAACACCCGCGAAATTCAACCCAATCATGAAATATTTCACCTTTACGGCAATCTTGTTTTTCTACTCGGCACTCCCGGCGCAGCCCGCCGGGCAGATCACCCTGCCGGAGGTGGTGGAACTGGCCCGGGCGAAATCCATCGCGGCCCGCCGGGCGGCAACGACAAAGGAAACGCGGTACTGGGAATACCGAACGTACCAGTCGAATTTCAAACCCCAGTTGATCCTCGACAGCCGGCTGCCCGCTTTTTCACGTTCGTTTCAGGAGGTGGTGCAGCCCGACGGTACGGTGCAGTTTCAGCCGATCCGGTACAACAATTCCTCGCTGGGGTTGTCGCTGGAACAAAACATCGCCCGCACCGGCGGCACCATTTACGCCACCACGCAGTTGCAACGGTTCGACGATTTTATCCGCGACGCGACTTTGTTCAACGGCACGGTGTTCGCCGTGGGGTTGAGCCAGCCGCTGTTTCAGTTCAACGCCCTGAAATGGGATAAAAAGATTGAGCCGCTGAAATACAAGGAAAGCACGCAGGAGTACATCGAAGCCATGGAAAACATTGCCGCCAACGCCACGTCGCTTTATTTCGACCTTTTGCTGGCGCAGGTAAACCAGTCCATTTCGGAAACCAACCTGAAAAACACCCGCGATATCCTGCGCATCGCCCGCGAAAAATTCGAACTCGGAAAAACCAGCCGCAATGAAATCCTGCAACTCCAACTCGAAGAACTGAAAGCCCAAAAAGCGCTGGGGACCGCACGCCGCGACCTCGAAATCGCCACCATGAACCTGAAAGCCTACACGGGCCTGCAAAACGACCTGCCACTCCAGTTGCAGGAGCCGGTGCCGGAGAACCCGCCGGCCATTTCGGCGGAAAAAGCCATCGACGAAGCCTTCGCCAACCGTGCAGATGCCATCGCATTCGGTCGCCGACACCTCGAAGCAGAACGCGCCGTAGCAAAAGCCCGCACCGAACGCGGCCTCAACGCTACCGTGACCACCAACCTCGGTTTTTCCAACCGCGGGCAGACGGTTGCTGAACTATACCGGCAACCGCAAAACCAGGAGTTGTTTACCATCGAGTTTACCATACCGATCCTCGACTGGGGGCGCACGCAATCGAGCCTCCGCACGGCACAGGCAAACAGCCAACTGACGCAGTATACCATCGAACAGGACAAACAGAATTTTCAGCAGGCGATCTACACGCAAGTGACACTGTTCGACATGCTGAAAGGCCAACTTTCACTCACCCAACAGGCCGATTCCATCGCCGCTGAAAAATACCAGATCGCCCGCGACCGATACGTACTCGGCGACCTGAGCATTACCGATCTGAGCATCGCTTTTACAGAAAAAGACCAGGCCCGCCGCGATTTTATCGGCGCCCTGCGCGATTACTGGACGGCGTTTTATCAGTTGCGGAGACTGACTTTGTATGACTTTGAAAAACAAGAAAAGTTGTGAATTGTGAATAGTGAGTTGTGAGTATACGGTCACTCACAGTGGCCGGACCGATTCACCACTCACAATTCACAACTCACAATTGACCACTCACAATTGACAACTCACCACTCACAATATGATCCATTTAAAAAACATCGAAAAAGTCTACCGCACTGACACGGTGGAAACCCTCGCGCTGCACAACATCAGCCTGGACATTGCGAAGGGGGAATTCCTGAGCATCATGGGGCCTTCCGGTTGCGGGAAAAGCACGCTGCTCAACATCATGGGTTTGCTCGACGAACCTTCGGCCGGCGTAGTAAATATTGAAAATGAAACGATTACGGGTTTTTCCGATAAAAAACTGTCGCGTTTCCGCAACCGGAAAATCGGGTTCATTTTCCAGAGTTACCACCTCATCAACGACCTGCCCGTGCTCGACAACGTGGAATTGCCGCTCCTGTACCGCGACGTATCGGGCGCCGAACGCCGCCGCCTGGCTACCGAAGCGCTGGAAAAAGTGGGCCTTTCCAACCGCATGAAACACTACCCGTCGCAACTTTCCGGCGGACAAAAACAGCGCGTCGCCATCGCCCGCGCTATTGTGGGCCGCCCCGATCTGATCCTCGCCGACGAGCCGACCGGCAACCTGGATTCGGCCATGGGCAACGAGATCATGGAAATTCTCGAACAACTCAACCGCAACGACCGCACCACCATCGTCATGGTGACGCACGACGAGGGTATGGCCCGCCGCACCCACCGGCTGGTGCGCCTGTTCGACGGTTCCCTGGTGTCTTCCAACAGTTTTTACAACGACTAAGCCATGTTCAAAAACTATCTGAAAATAACGCTGGCCGTCATGCGCCGCCGCAAGTTTTTCACCTTTATCAGCCTGTTCGGCATCAGCATTACGCTCACGATCCTGATTGTGCTGACGGCTTTTTACGAGCACATGTTCGCTGGAAAATACCCCGAAGTGTACCGTGACAGGTCTCTGTTTTCTACCATGATCGAGGAGACAGACACGAGCACCGGCGGCATGCGCCGCGGCCCGATGAGTATTTATTTTATCAAAAAATACATTTCCACGCTGAAAACGCCGGAAAAAGTTGGCTTCAGTTCTTCGCCCAACACCGTGAACACCTATGGAAACGGGAAAAAACTGAAACTCTATTACAAATACACCGATGCTAATTTTTGGGAAATCCTGTCTTTCGAATTTCTGGAAGGTAAACCGATCACGCAGCAGCATTTCGACAACAACGAGGCCGTGGCAGTGATCAACGACGAAACGCGCGACGATTATTTCGGGAAAGGGGTGTCGGCAACAGGCAAAACCATCGAGATCAACGGGCAGAACCTCCGCGTTATCGGCGTGGTGCGCGGCAGCCCCATCACGCGCATGATGGTGTCGGCAGACGTATACATGCCGTACCATTTGCAAAAGGTAGATCCGCTCACTACTTCCTTTAACGGCGCTTACCAGCCGATCATACTGGCCAAAAACGAGCGGGATTTGCCACTCGTGCAGGCCGAATTCAACGAAGTAGTGCCGCGTATTCCGTTGCAGCAGGACGGCGATTTCAAACCGCACGTACTGAATGCGAAACTGGAACTTTATTTCGAAAGTTTTATGATGAGCGGACCGTTTGGAGGCAGCGGCAATGGAGAGGCACAGCGGCGGTTTTACATTTTCGCTACCCTTTTTGCCCTGTTTTTTATGTCGCTTCCGGCCATCAACCTGGTGAATATCAACGTCAGCCGTATCCTGGAGCGCTCCTCGGAAATCGGCATACGAAAGGCTTTCGGCGCTTCTTCCAAAACGCTGGTGTACCAGTTTGTTTTGGAAAATATCCTGCTCACGCTCATGGGCGGCGCCCTGGCGCTGATCATCGCCGCAGTCTTTTTATGGTGGTTCAACGCCAGCCATTTTATCGACTACGCCGACCTGGCAATCAACTGGACGGTCGTAATCGTCACCATCGCGCTAAGCCTGGTATTCGGCCTGATGTCGGGCGTTTTTCCGGCCTGGCGGATGTCGAAACTGCCGATTGTGGAGGCCTTGAGGGCTTAGTTGTTATTGGTTATTGGTTATTAGTTATTGGTGTGTTTCAGGCTAGAGTTGGGAAAAAGGGACGACTGATTCCCCCTATTGCAGATTCTCAGCCTGAAACACACTAATAACCAATAACTAATAACCAATAACCAATAACGAATAACCAATAACGAATAACCAATAACCAATAAC
>ERZ795056.7437-NODE-7437-length-10514-cov-4.887274_pt1 | contig 10514 bp, 16 predicted proteins | sample MGYA00375140_ERZ795056 | MGnify/ENA primary metagenome ERZ795056 (study PRJEB30185, sample SAMN05720227) | activated sludge metagenome | isolation source: Anaerobic digester | place: USA | collected 2015-03-09 ...
AGCTCGACCAAACAGAGGGGCCAAGTAGTCCTCGCCGGGGATCTTCAGGTACCCCCGGTTGTGCTTGCACCCTTGCCTGCCGTAGATGTCGTCGATAACCACGGTGAGCAGCGCCTGGACTTCTCGCGTGGTGGTCCGCCAAGTGCGCCCCACCCCCTCAAACAAGGCTGGATGCTCCGCTCGGAGGGCCTGCCACACGTCGAAGGAGACGTAGCGGGTCTGCAGCCGCGAATGAACTAGCGCTTGCCGTAGCGCTTCCCTTGCTTGCGCAGCGAGGAGCAGATCGGTTTGGCGTGGGGTGCCGCTGACCGGCTCTGGTTGCTGGTCAACGTACATGGAGACCCCTGAATGAGAGGGGTCGGTTTATCTGGCGTACAAGAGATCGCTTAGTTGGCAGAAATGTTGACTGTTGTGCTTCAAGCGACCCCTTGACACCGCTTGGACAGGCGGGCATGGTGTCTTTATCCTTCGCAAGGGACATCCTGGCCGATCGGGTCGCTGAAAGTCAACCCGATAAGTCAAACTAGAGACTGGACCCCTCTGGTGGGTGTTGCATCTCCCGGGGCCGTGGATCGAAAGGTTCACGGCCCCTTCTTATTTGAACCGTCGCGACCAGCTTGGGAAGTACGAAGCGGGTACGTGCCTTGGTGGGCCAATGAACTCTTGGCAGCACTTAGCGGTGCGAATCAGCTTCTTCTCTCCCGACGGAACCGCGACCCGTAGGGCCAAGGGCTCACTGTATAAAAAACAGTAGTCATTCAAGATGGCCCCTTCGGTTTTGACGTGATGGCAATCCCTACACAGCCGCCGATCCTCTCGCCGATCCTCCAGTGTCTTGCAGCGCTCGCACACGAAGTCGTCAGGGGAATAGATCCTGGCGTTGTAGATGACCTCCCGCAAGCACCGCTCACATCTAAATAAAAGTCCTCTTTCCATACCTCCTACCAAGCCCGATCACCCCACCCCAGCGCAATCCTGAACATGCACGCAGCAGGGATCACATCCACCTACAGATCCGGTAGATCCACCTACATCTAAACCTCGGATCTAGCTCATTCTGATGGGCACCCTACTCAGCGACGGAGAGCCTAAAAAAGAACGGACACTAGAAAGGGGCACAGGGCTCGTAGGCGAAGCCAGGTCCAGCGACGGGGCTAAGGCTCCGGGCGGGCGAAGGCCCAGGCGAGGCAGTTTTTAGGCGGTTTTAGGGCTAAATGGGCCGGACCACGGGCGACTTTAAGGCCCTAAAGGCCCCTAATTTTAGGTTTACCGGCTTTACGGCTTGCTCTGACCCCTCTTACCGTCGCTGCCCTAGGGCTTCGCCCAACGTCTCCAGGTCCGCTATAGGGTCCGTTCTTTTTAGGACCTCTCGTCGCTGACTGTGAGCTGACCAGAATTGAGTGCTTGCTGGTCGAGATCCGAGATGACCCCTACCTTGTCCTACCTACTGAACCCACGTTCCGGGTTGTCAGCTTTTGAAATTGGTGGCTAGTGTGGCGGCATGAAAAGGAGGACGAGATGAGCCAAGAAGTCCCTGCGCGGGTTGAGCAGAAGCAGATCGTCAAAGCGTTTGGCCACAACCACCTCAACGTAGATGAGCAGCTGCGGAGCTACCTCAACGAGAACCCAGGTCTCCGAGTGGTGGCTATGACGAGCATGGCTTACTACCCAAACGACAAGCTGCTGGTCGTGCTGGAGCCGGTAGCTGAGGACCGACCACCCGAGCTGATCTTTCCGCCCATGGCTAGAGATCACCGATGAAGCCTCACCACCTACCCGAGAAGTGCCCTACCTGTTCGGCTCCGATCCATGAGCTGACCGGAGAGGGATTCCAAGAAGTAGCCTTGTATGCCTGCGTAGCGTTTACCTCTCATTTCGGCCCATCTTTTATTGGTTCGCACATGGAAGTAGGCGACGCTTCGGGCGAGCCTTTTTTCGTCAGCCGGTGTCCACATTCGGACGAGGTGAAAGCGGAGAAAGAAAGACGAAAAGAGCGGGAGCGCCAGATTGACGAAGCGGTGGCCGCTGCCCTTGTCGGAGTTGGGGCCACCGAGATGGACTGTCAGTCTTTCAGCATTCGCAACGGTGCCCGGGGCATCTGGCAGCTACTACCCAAGCGTCAGGAGAAGCCGTGACATCACCAACGACCGCCTCTAGCCCAGGCCCAGACGACAAGTCGGGCATCACCGAGTTCCAGCTGGGTACCGATTTTTTCTATGTGCGCCGCACCGTCAACCTTATTGAGGTCTTTGACGACGAATGGGGCGAACTGTTCTCCCATCCCAACCATGGCCAACCTGACTCGGTAATCGCTCAGGCCGTCCGCGCTTACCAGATCGGGAAGAAGCGCGGAGAAGAAGCAGGACGCGCGAAATACCGCCAGGAACTATTGCGCCTGCTGGGCGCGCAGCCAGCCAAGGAAGAGGGATAAATCATGAACGACATGAAAATAAAAAGTGGCCGGACAGGTCGAGCGCGTCACCGCTGGGTGCGCAACCAGAGAATCCAGGCGGCGCGGGTTGTCATGCGCCTCAACCAAGCGGAACGGCGGCTGGAGCGGTGCGATACCTGCCACAAACCGACTCGGGGAGCCTGCGTGCAGCATTTCCGCTACTTGGGCAAGGCGAAGGACGCCGATCTGGTGAAAGTCGAGTGTAAGAGCTGTGATTTGCGGGCGCGGGTGGCCGAATACCGCAAGTCCAAACAGCTCGACAACACGCTTATGACGGCTTCTGCCTTCTTTGTTTCCGACGAGAAGATACTCAAAGAACCTTGGATGCAGGGAGACGACCGCCGCGAGCAGCGGGTGAGTATCCGCGATCGGCTTGCGGCGCAGATCGAGTACGCCTCTGACTTCTGGGAGATCTCCGCAGCGGACGAGGAGATTTACGGAGCGATTGCGAATATTGAGATTTTGGTCTGGGGCTGCGCGGGTCGGGTAGTCATGACGATCAACGGGAAGGACGCCGAAGATCTGTCCGTCATCTTTGACGAAACTAGCGAAGAACCGCGCGCTGGTCGGCAGGGCATCCACGCCACCAAAGAGCAGGCCCTCGAGTTGCTGGAGTTTCTAACCGCGCGCAGCGCGGAGTTCAAGGCGGCAATCCAGCCCAAGTCTTCTGTCGGGTTGCTTTAATCATGGCCGAGCCTAAGTTGCTTTTTTGTGGGGTCCGGGATGGCGTGGACACTTGGCAGCTGGAGTGCCGCTTCGACGACGGGCAGAAGTTTGCAGCGGTCGAGGTGGACATTGAGCATGAGGAGCTGGCCACCCAGATCGCCGCGTATCTCAATCGAAGCGCAGCAGAGCGGGTTGAACTCGGGCTAGCTGAGGTCCGGATCAAGCAGCTGCAGGAACAGCTCACCGCGTGTGAGGCGGCACTGGCAGAGCGGGACGCGCGAGTCTTGTCGCTAGGCAAGCTGGTGCGCCATGCGGTTCTCCACGCCGGACGAATGGTGACGCGAGGGACGGCTCCGCGCTGGGTGGCGGTCAAGGAGGTTTTTGCCGTCGGGTCTACCACCGCGCGTCAGCTTTGCCGTGATTATCAGCTCGACTCAGAAGAAGAGGTCGGAGCCGCTAAGCGCTAGGGATAGGCTAGGGATAGCGCTTTACCCTCACAACCAACCAACACCAAAAGGAACAAGCGAATGAAAGACTCAAAACCATCATGGGGTCCGCAGTACCCAAGCCTGGCCCAGCGCGCTACCAAGTTCGGATGGGACGGGAAGGGATCGCTGTGGGGCTTGATTGCCTTTGTGGGTATCCCTCAGACCTTCCGTGATAAGCATCCGTGCGGCGGGCCTAGCCGAGACAAGGACATCGAGCTGACCTGCGACGCGATTGCGTACCGGCTCGACATCTGCGAGCACGTCTGGGAGCAAGGCCAGAATCAGCGCGGCCTCATCCGCCCAGCGCTGCGCCGCTTCCGCTATTGGCTGGCCAGGCTGATCGCTCCGAAGGACTAGGGCCGATCGCCCGCAGCTAGTCCCCAAACACCCCACCTCGCACCTCTCCTACCTCTCCCTGTCCTATCCACACCACGTCCTGCACCGTGTACTGGTCGTGAACCTTCCTGCAGTCACAGCCAGGACTCATCATCACGTCCTGACAGGGCAGGTGCCCCCATTGCCCGAGCACGTGCCCCAGCTCGTGAAAGATGATGTCCCGTAGTCCCCAGGCGGGCTTTAGCTTGTACCTGGGGCACACCTGGATGACGCTCTGGGACAGTCGCTCGGTGTGGGCGACTGTCTGGTCGGTACAGGTCCGGCAGTCGCAGTCTGAGTCGTAGCGGACGTGGACTGTCTGAGCTGCCCCTACAGCGATGGTCCCGCCGAGCTGACGGATGGCCGAGGCGAAAGCAGCTTGGGCTTCAGCTGCCGGGATCTCACCTGGGGAGTCCACGACCAGCGGCGCGAAGGGCTCGGCCATGTTCCAGGTCCTGTTGTAGTCGCCGCAGGCAGAAAGGAAAACGAGGAGGGCTAGGGCGGGAAGTTTGGATCGCATGTACCGGAGGATTCTACCCGCTGTCTCCTCGGGGGAAGAACCGCTGCTGGCTGGCTGCTCGGACGAGTGCTGCTCTCTCACCCTCTTCGATACCCAACCTGCTGCACAGAGCCGAGAAGTCCAAGCCCCCGTCCCGGAGCCACAGCCGCCGCTTCCCCGACTCAATTAGGGAGAGCAGCGTGTGGCTGCAGCCAGCGGTCCGAGCCGCCGAGCGCAGGCCCACCCCCGCCCGTTTGCGAGCGCTGTACAGGAGCAGGCCAGGGTGTGGGGCTGGGGCGTCCATTAAGCAGCCTTCTTCCATCCTCTGACCAGCCGGAGCGCGGGCCGTGACTGCCGAGCCTTCGCCGACTGCTCCGGCGTGGACTCTCCCAGCAACCTTGACACTGGTTTCCAGAGCACCAGAAGCGACAGGGCACCAACCGCCGGCAGTCCGGCCAGCAGCAGGAAGAAGGCAGAGTGGGACATGCTGCCCCACCACCGCGCCAGCTGCCCGATGATGACCCCGCCCAGACTGGAGCTCAGGAGCCACACCCCGAGCAGGAACGCCTGGTGCTTTGGCGGTGCGAGCTTGGCCACCAGCGCCATCCCCATCGGCTGTACTAGCAGCTCAGCGATCGTGATAAGGACGTAGAAGCCCAAGACCCAGTTGGCGTTGGCGCTGACAGAGCGAGCAGCCCAGGCTATCGGCAGGAAAGCCAGCGCGCCGAAGCCGTACCCGATGAGCAGCTTAGAGAGCGAGGAGACGGGCTTTCCTTTCCGACGACCCCAAGCTGCCAGTGCCCAGGCGATCGGGGCCGTGAGCAGAAGGATGCAGGCCGGGTTCATCATGTTGGTGAGCGCCGCTTTGTCTCCAAACCCTCGGACGCTCGACTTGGCCCACAGGATGAGGACTCCACCATCGGCATAGTAGGAGGCCCAGAACAGGGAGGTGAGCAGCGACAGGGCCAGCACAGCGGCTATCCTGCGTCCGGTGTCGGTCGGTTCCTCTTGCTTCCCGACCACGGGCTTCAAGTTGAAAGCCGAGACGGCGATCACCTCGTTCCGACGGTCCACGATGAACCGTCTCCCCAAAAGGTAGGTGAGCTGGCCGATCGCAAGCCCTACTCCAGCGGACCCAAAGGCCACCGACCAGCCAAACCGCTTCTGCAGCCACCAGCCGGCCAGCGGGGACAAGAGCGCCCCCAGGTTTATCCCCACATAGAACAGGGAGAAGGCTCGGTCGTGCCTCTCTTCATCGTCTGGCGCGTACAGCTTGGACAGCTGCGCGTTCATGCTGGGCTTAAACAGCCCTCCACCGACTGCCAAGAGCGCCATGGCCAAGATGGCTGCCCAGCGTTGCTCGACCGCCATGACCAGATGCCCCACGATCATGACCGCTGAGCCGATCACCACAGCCCGACCGCTTCCCAGGTACCTGTCGGCGATGATGCCCATCGGGGTCGGCATCAGATAAACAGCTCCCAGGTACCAGCCGAACCACTCGGCGGCTTGTTCCTCCGATAGCCCGAGAACTTTGACGCAGTAGAGCACCAACAGCGCCCTCATGAGGTAGAAGCCGAAGCGCTCCCACAGCTCCGTGAGGAAGAGAACATGAAAGCCGAGTGGGTGTCCAAAAAGATGGCTGGGTAGTCGCGGCATGGGGATCTCCTTTTCCGTGGCGTCGTTTCCTCGGGGTAACTCGTGCAGGTAAAAACTTCCCACGCAGCCAAGCAGGACCACAAGCCGGAACGTGCGAGCAGCGTGTCAGACGTTCAGTCTTGCGCCGAGCACGGTAATCGGGTGAAGTCGTTCAATGTCTTCTCACGCCTTTAATAAGATCAATTACGGAAGGGATGTTTCCCTTGTTGGTTATGGAGCCTACGCTTTAGACAAACCACAAGCGTTAGCGGGTATTTCGTTTGGTAAGACCTCAGCAAAAATGGCTTGCATGCTCCCTGATGAGGTTTTGCTCTGTTTTGATAACACAGGGCTTGAGCATGAAAAGACATTGGAATTTGGGGCGCGGTTAGAAGACGCCCTCCAGCGCGAGATCCACTGGCTTGAGTTTAGGCCGCCCGTAAAATACGGAGACCCGTTGCGTTACGCGCAGTCTGAGCGCGTTAATTTTCAAACCGCTAGCCGCAAAGGAGAGCCGTTTATCATGATGATGGAAGCGGTGGCGGCTTACCGTAAAACGCACAAAGAGCAAGGGCCAATTTCTCCTTGGCCGCGTTCTCGGATTTGCACGTCATATCTTAAACACCGAGTCCATAACCGATATGCCGAGGCCAAGGGGTTTACTGAATATGAGTCTTTTGTCGGTCTTCGAGCCGACGAACCATCGCGGGTCCAGAAATTACGCAACCAGGAAACCCGGACACACACGTTTCGTTGTCCGCTTTACGACGCGGGTGACACGGTAGACGACGTTAATCGGTTTTGGGAGCGTCAGTCGTTTATGCTGGAGCTACCTCCGGGGTGGGGAAATTGCACCGGTTGCTTCCTCAAAGACCGGTGGGACTTGGTTCGCAATCTTGGAATGGAAGGTATGCACCGGGATGTTTGGTTTCACCTAGAAGACAACTACCCTAACTTTGGTGGTCAGCATTTTCCGGGCTATCGGAAGTTGTACGCAGAGTTACCCGCTCGATTGGCGATAGAAAGCGCTTTGCGCCTTGGTGATGAGCTACCTCCGCGCCCTCCAGAATGGAGCAATAGGAAATTCCTGTACGTAATAAGGGACGAAAAAGAGCATATCGCTAACGGGTCTGCGGGCTTTTCGTGCGCGTGTGAAAATTCCTATTTAGACGGCTACGCTGATGACTTATAAAGGAACCCCATGGACAACCTGACCCCGACTCAAATAATCCTCGCTCGTCTCCTCTGCTTCCTCGTCCCCGTAGGCGTCCTCATGCTGGGACCAAAAGACGCGCTGCTCCGCCGATTGTGGGCAGGCAAAACCCCGCGCATGTGGCACCTGGAGACCATCGCCGTGATGATCTGCGTGTCAATGGTCGTCCTGGTGTTCGGCAACGACCCGGTGGAGTGGGTAGGCTTTGCCGCGCTCACCTTGGCCCACGGGCGGAACTCCACCATGTTCCGGCTGTCCGAGGAGCAAGAGAAGTCCACACCCCTAGACCCTCACCATGTGGAGTGCGGTCGCTGGATTCCCGTCTACTTCTTCGGGTCCGAGCTGTGCTGGGCTGCCTACTTCCTGCTACATCGCAGTTGGGCAGCGCTGGCCGGGGTGGCCATCTTCGTGAGCTATGGGCAGTGGCGGCGGTGGTATGGGAAGTGGCGACTGCTTAACGAGTCGCCGCGTAAGGGTGAGGGCGACGTGAAGGTCATAACGCTGGCTCCGGTAGAGCCAGAGAAGCCCGATTCGTGTTTCTTCTGCGGCGGACCACCGTGGTTCTGGCTGCCGATAAACTTCGCGCGTAACGGGGGTAATCGTTGCCACGAAACGGGTCATGGTGTGCGCTGATCACCACACCGCCAACGCGGTGAACCCCTAAGCCCTAGACCTCTCCGATCCCCACGACCGAGCACACCATCCCCTTCTCCTCAAAAGCCCTCCTCCTCCCCTCGGCGTGCCGCCGCAGCCACAGCCCCGGCAAGTTCACCTTCCGCCGCTTCCCCGCCTCAGCATCCGGGTCCTGGTCGTAGAAGTCGTAGACCGTGACGCTGGTCTTCTTCCCCATGACGAGGCACCTCGCGCAGTTCTCCGCCCGACAGATACGCCCGCCGCGCCCCTTCCGCTGGATCGCCTCTATGGGAGAGCGCCCTCCGGCTGCATTTACGCACCAGTAGGCGTGGATGATGTCAGTGTTCTGCTTGAAGATCTTTGAGCAGATGAGCACGTCCAGATCCCCACGCTCAAAGCGGGCGATGGCGGCTTTCCGAGCGTCCGAGCTGTGCTCGCCGCTGACAAAGATGGCTCGGATTCCCAAGTGCTCTGCGATGCGCTGGAGATACGCCCCGTGGTCCAGGTCGCGGACGAAGGTGAGGATGCCGGTCTTTTTGCGCCGCCAGATCTCAGCGACCAGGGCGTTTCGCTCTTTGGACAGGGACACGCTGCGCTGGTAGCCCCCTCCGTCGTAGTGCAGTGCCCCAGGTTGGTCGCAGCGGACCATGACCACCTTGCTCTCGGCGATGATCCCTTGCGACTCCAGCTCTGCTGCCGGGATGCGGTAGACGATCGGTCCAAACTGAGCCCTCACCGCCGCGTCCCGGTTGTCGCTGCGTCCGGCCACCGTAGCTGACAGCCCGATTCGGTAGACGCAGTTAGGCAGGGACCGCAAGATCCGCTGGCTCCGAGGGGAACCGCTCTGCTGCACCTCGTCGTACAGGACTCCTTCGATGCTTCCAAAAAGCTGTAAGGCCTGCGGGGACCAGCGGTTGCCGTCCCAGTGCTGGTCGAGAGTGGCAGGACTAGCGACGGTGACTCGCCTGTCCGCCTGCCAAGATCCGTCCCCGATGATCCCCGGGTCTTCTCCGCTGCGCTTGGCGATGCGCCCTGGAGTCGGAGCTGGCTGCTCTTTGCTCCCGCGCTTAGGCTTTCGCACCGCGTCCCGAGGATCTCCGAGCTGGTGAAGACCTCCGCCATCGTCCACCAGGACCAGCCACCGAATAGGCAGCTCCATGCAGAGGGCCGGGATGATCTCCCCCTTCCCACCAGCTGTCGGCACGTCAATGCAGCCGACTACCGAGCGCAGAGCCGCCTCAACCGCCTCTCTCTGATGAGGGAGCAGCCAGCCGAGCTGCAGACCAAGCCGCTTGCCTGGCCGGGTCCGCAGGTCGTTTCTGGCGACTCGTACACCTCGGCTCCGCAAGGCAGCCTCGGCTTCCTGCAGCAGCCCCACCGGAAAGCTGCGGCTCACCGGGTCGTATAGGCACATCCTCTGCGCCCGCCCACGCTTCTTGCCGAGTTCGTAAGTGAGTTCCTCGTACAGGTCCTGCCGTTCTTCTTCGGTTCCGACGGCTCGGACGTGGGAGGGGAAGATCTGGAGGATCATCGACTGTCCGCGATCGTTTCTACAGTCAGCTTGTCGTCGTCCTGTTTCATATAGGTGAGGAGGACATGCGCGTATTCACCCCATGCTAATTTTTTTAACTCTTCAATAACGTCCAGTGGTTCGTAATTAAGGGCTGCGTAGTAAATCTCTATTTCCAGATTTTTACGGTTTTTGGTTTGTGCCTTGCAAAACTCACCGCCCAATAATTGTTTGTTGATCTGAAGAATTAGCGAATCGGTGTCATCACCTAACCGAGTGACAACAAGGCAATAATTATCAACTGATGCCATGGGTTACTCCTTACACGGCGTGCAATCTGCCATCTTCTCTGTAGTGCTGATCCAGCGCGGGTTTGCAAACGACAGTTTGATTTTAATGTTGCCGTCTTCTCCCACTCTCACTTTGCTGGTCATCCCATCGTGAGACAGCCATGCCGAGTCTGGGACTTCTGGGGGGATGTCTTCCATCTTGAACTTGCGAGCGAGTTCAGCGGTTATACCCAGGAGCATATTTGGCACAAGAGCCTGCATCACGTTGTCTAGCGTGGCTTGAACCTCCGCCACGTCGTCTTCGTCCTTACCTTCCTGGGTACCAACAATTTCCCTGAGTTCTTTTTCTATAAATTCGGCGAATCGCCTGACTTGCTCTGGGTCCTGGCTCATCGGATCTCCACCCCGTCCGCCACAACCCTCTCGGCCTCGACCCAAGCCCGAATAGCTGCCACCGGAGCTGGCTCCCCTGGGTATGCCTGCCTCAGCTTGGCCCCAGCTGGGAACTCTATTTCCTTGGCCAGCGCCAAGTGACGCGACGGCTCCGATGCCCTGACCACGACCAGGGCGGGCGTACCCACGGTGTGCAGGTTTGGTTTCTCTACCCAGATGAGGAACATGGAGCTACTCCTTTGGTAAAGCGGTGGAAGCCTCGACCCTTTCGGTGTTGCTTAGGGTCTTCTCCAGCCACTTTCGCACCTCTTTGGCGCACTCGGCCACGTTTCCACCCTGCAGACTGCAGAAGCCAAC
>ERZ795056.7443-NODE-7443-length-10511-cov-7.907422_pt1 | contig 10511 bp, 7 predicted proteins | sample MGYA00375140_ERZ795056 | MGnify/ENA primary metagenome ERZ795056 (study PRJEB30185, sample SAMN05720227) | activated sludge metagenome | isolation source: Anaerobic digester | place: USA | collected 2015-03-09 ...
AGTGCGACATGCACGTGCTGGTGTACAACTACGACGACCCCACCCAGGAGGACCGGTACAACAGCACCTTCATCAACCTGCGCATGATCAACCGCAGTGGAGCGGATTATGACAGTGTGTTCTTCGGGCTCTTCACCGACCTGGACCTGGGTGGCTACAACGATGACCTGAGCGAATGCGACAGTACACGAAGCCTTTGGCACAGCTACAACGGCGACGAACTGGATGCCGATACGGTTCTGGGGTCCAACACGATCCGGGGCTACGGTACGCAGCCGCCTGCCATCGGGGTGAAGTACCTGAACCACCCGCTGTACGCGCACAGTATGTGGCAGAACGACAATGAGCCGATCCTCGTGCAGGAATACATCGATGCACTCCTGGGTTCGCCGGACGGGGTGCCACACGTGGGGCCGGGCTTCAGCAGCCGTTACCAGTTCCCCGGCGGTAGCTGGAGCGACACGTATGTGGGCGGCGATGCCGATGCGGACCGGCGCAGCGTGGGCAGTGCGGGCCCCTTCACTTGGGCGGCCGATGATACCCTGTGCATGGACCTGGCGGTGATCCATGCGCGGGCCCCGGAGGGTGGCGCCTATGCGAGCGTGGTGGCCCTGAAGCAGCGCGCCGATGCGGTGCAGGCACTCTACGATGCCATGGCCTACACCTGCACCCGCTTCGATAACGTGGTGGGGGTGTACGAGGTGGTGCCCGAGGAATGGAGCGCCTACCCCAGCCCCACGGCCGACCGGGTCACCGTGCGCGGACCAGCACCTCGGACCGCCCTCGGTGTGACGGTGCTGGATGCCATGGGTCGCACGGTACACACCAGTACCTGGCCTGCGGGGCGCTCCACGGTGGACCTGGACCTGACGCACGTGGAGGATGGCGCCTACCTGGTGGTACTGAACGGTGTGGATGTGCAGCGGACCCTACGGGTGATCAAGGGGCGGTAGGGGAGGTCGGCGCGCTGCCCCCTACTTCCCACTCCTCCACTGGAAGTAGTCCATCACCGCGCGGTGCAGGATGTTGGCGTGGTCCAGGTCGGTGTAGTGCCGATAGCCGATGCGGGCCTGGCTCTCCTTGCGAAGCAGGGCGGCGAGGCGGTTGGCGGGTTTCACCATGCCCGGCCCCTCCTGCCCGACCGCCACATACACACTGGCCACCCCGATGTCCGGCGCCATCCAGGCATCGTGCGGGAGGTCGAACACCGTGCCGCCGTCCCACCACAAGCTGGGGCTGACGATGAGGTAGTGCTGGAAGAGGTAGGGCATGCGGAACAGCACCTCGGTGGCCAGGAGGCCGCCCAGGCTTTGACCGATGAGCGTGTGGGGCCCGCCAGCCCGGTAGTTGCTGGTGATGAAAGGAACGAGCTCGTGGGCCAGGAACTGCTGGAAGGCCACCGATCCGCCCGTGGTGGGGTACTTCTCCTTATCGGCCGCGATGGTGGTGGGAAAGGTGAGGTCGCGTCTGCGGTCCACGTTGGCGATACCCACCACGATGCTGGGTGGCACCCATTGGATCCACGGGTAACTGGCGAACTGCAGCCCACCCACCACGTGCACGAAATCCTCCTCGGCACTGCCATCGAGCAGGAAGATGACCGGGTAGTTCGCCACGGTATCGGCCGCGTAACCGGGCGGCAGGTGGATGTTCAGGACACGGTCCTCGCCCAGGATGGTGGAATGCAGCGTTTCGATGACGCCGATGGTGTAGGGCTGCGGGCTACCCACACGCTGGGCGGGAGCATGTGCGGAGCGTTGCGCACGGGCGGTGGTGGCAACGAGGAACAGAGCAAGAAGGGCGATGCGCATGGGGCGATGTGCGTTCATGGTGCGCTGGGCATGGTGGGCACCTCGCGAAAAGGCACGTGCCCGATGCCCGCCAAGGTACATGCGCGTTGGAGACCCTGCGCAACATGGTGGACCATGCCGTCATGGTCCGAACACGACCCCATGCAACGGCCCCGATGCCGTAGCGCCTATCGGAGCGCGATGCGCTGGGCGGCCAGCACGGCATCCCGCTCCACCGATCGAGCGGTGTAGACACCGGCGGCCAGGCCACTGAGGTCGATGGGGCGCCCGGGAGCGATGGTCCGCGACAGCACCACCCGCCCTTGCCCGTCCACCAGTTCCACCACCCTGGCGGTGGCTGATGCGGAAACCAATTCCAACGCGGTGCCGCGCAGTACCAACAGGTCTGCCGACGCAGGACCCGTTTCGCCCACACCGACCCCGGAGCTTCCGTTCACCTCCACATCACTTCGCCCACACCGCTTGTACAGCGTGTACTGGCCGGTTGCCGCGTTCTTGGTGTATTCGAACACGCTGACCACCTGGCTTCCAGGACCGGTGAACCCATCCACCGTGATGGACGTGGCCGTGCCGGTGGAGACCACGTAGGTGCCGTTGCCCAGGTCGTCGCCCAGCCCATAGGTGGCACTGGCCTGGTAGTCCACCCCATCCACCGGGAAGGCCAAGGGAGTGCCTGCGGGCCGCACCACTACCAGGCGGCCGTCGCCATCGCCTGCCGTGCATTGCACCTGCACCCCACCGCCGCCCAAGGGCAACGCGGTGAGGTCGGTGGCATTGGCAAGGGGCATGGCCATGAGGTCGTGCGTGGGCCAGATCGATGTGCCGGCGATGCAGTTCCACCCCAGTCCATCCACCGCGCCCCAGAACGCGTTGGCCTGTGCGTTGGTCAAGCGCTTGTTCAGCAGCAATGCCCAGGTGTAGCCATTGGAGGAACGCACGATCATGGAGGCGGTGCCATCCAAGGCGCCCGTGTGCCACCAGTTGTTCGCACTGTTCACCTGCCAGCCCAAGGCATAGTTCACGTTGGTGGAGCTGGATGCCGTCATGGTGGCGACGCTTGCGCTGGAGAGCATGTCCGGCTTGGTGCTGAAGCCGTCCACGGCCACGAGCAGCTTCACCAGTTCGCGCGCACTGAACACCCAGCCACCGTGCGCATCCATGGCCTCCAGGTTCCACCCGCCATACTCCCAGGGCACTGCGCTGCCGGTGCCATAGCAACTCGGAGTGGTGTACCCTTCCCCTTCGTACTCCACCTCACGTTCCAACTTGTCCGAGAGCAGATTGCGGCCCACGTGCGCATCGCAGATCCCCAAGGGCTCGAACACCGCGGTCCGCACATGGTTCTCGTAGGACATGCCGGTCACCTCCTCGATCACCAGACCCAGCACCAGGTAGCCGATGTTGGAATAGGCGTAGACCGTGCCCGGCGTATGGTCCAAGCCACGCTCCATCAGGAAGCGCACGAGCGCCTCCTTGGCAATGGGGTTGCTCTCGCCGAGCGTGGCCGCCACATGCAACGGCGCGCTGATGGGGTCGCAACCCGGGGTGGTCCAGGTGTAGGGTGCGGTGGGCGTTGGGAAACAGCTGATGTCACGGTCCCACCCTCCCGTGTGCCGCAGCAGGTGTTCCACCGTGATGTCCTCCAACCGCTGATCCGTGTAGTCCACTTCTTGGAGGTAGGGATGTTCCCCCAGCACCCCGCCGGTGCCGAACACCAGGTCGGAAAGCGCCAGTTCACCGTTCTGCACCAGCTGCATGATGGCCACTGCGGTGATGGGCTTGGATACGCTCGCGACGCGGAACAAGTGGTCGGGCCGGGTGGGTTCCAGGCCTTGCAGGTCGGCATGCCCGAAGGCGCGGTCATAGACCAACTTCCCGTTGCGTGCCAGGGCGAATTGACCACCGGGTATGCCGTAGGTGCTCAGCAAGGACTGCATCTGCGCATCGCACGCGGTCATGCCGGACACGGGGATGCCGGTCTGGGCCGAAAGCACTACAGGTACACCGGAAAGAAGCAGGAACAGGAGTCGGGCGGTGATCATGGTGCCCCGAAAGTAGGGGTATGTGACCATGCGGGACCGCGGGACGGCCTGTCCATCACGAGTTCTCGGGATGGGGCCGGGCGGAGGTCGGATGAACGTGGCCCAGGAACACCTCGCCCCTACCCCAAGCGCTTGTACTGCGACCCGTACAGCGCGGTGATGCCCACGGTCATGAGCGGGCCGAAGAACCCGAGCAGGGCCCACGGAAGGATGAGGTGGGGCACGAAGAGGCCCACGAGTTGGGCGCCCGCATAGAGGTGGAACCCGATGCGCCGGCCTTGCCAGATGCCCACCGATCCGATGAGCCGCAGGATGGTACGCACCAGGTAGATGAGCATGAGCGCGGCACCGTGTGTGTGCAGGATACGGATGAGGCCATCCATCTCATCCAACTGTTCGGGCTGCAGGTAGGCACCGGCACTTTCACGGACCAATGCAATGAACTCCTCCACCGGGGTCTGCGCCACGGCCGCCATGCCCAACGCACCGATGCCATAGATGAGGATGAAGAAGCCGCTGTTGATGAACGTGAGGATGCCCAGGACGTTGATGAGGTCCGGGCGGGTGGTGAGGCCCTGTTCGTCGGGCAGGAAGTGGGTGGGCATGGGGACAAAGGTGCGGTAAGGAAAGGAGGTGAGGGTCCTTGCCGGGACGCATGCTACCCGCATGGTCGGTGGACCGATCGGCCATCCCCCAACTGAACGTGCATCGGAACGCCAACGCCGCCGGAGCGCTCCCTCGTGGGATGTTACGGCGGCGTTGTATAGCGGTAAGAGCGATCAGCTCATATGCTTCAGGTTGAGGCCATAGAGCACGATGAAGAGAATGGTGATGAACGCGCCAAAACCAAGGCTCAACAGGCCCAAGGTGCTGAAGCCGATGAAGATGAACGGCAGGAAGAGCCCGGCGATACTGGCCACGATGTAGATCCAGTACCCGGTGCGCTTCAGGTTCCACATCATCCACACACCGAGCAAGCTGAGCGCGGATGCCAACAGACCGATGTATCCCAAGGGAACGGCATTGGCCGCCGCGGTCTCTGCCATGGCCATACCCGACTCCATCATCTTCACCGCGAAGTCACCGCCCTGGCCTTCCAACTCGGCCATGGCCGTCTCCATCTCGGTACGGGCCTCCTCCAGGTCGCGCTGGGGCTGGTCCGTGAAGGCGCCCTCGATGCCATTCCATAATCCCCAAGCCCCCATGAGGAAGCTGAGGATGCAAAGCACGGTGAGGAACGTGGGGCGGGTGCCCGGGGTAGTGGTGTCCATGGTTCGTGAAGGGTTTGGCGACACAAAGTAGCACCTTGGCCGGAACAGGTGGATCACCGCTCATCACACGCCTTGGTGCAACGGCTCAATGGGCCATGGTGGCCGCCAGCACACCCAACACACCCACGATGAAGAAGAGGCCGTAGAGGACCAACATGATCAGGGTTTGAGGATGCTTCGTGAAGCAATGAACGAACCGGATGCTCGTGCGAAATGGAACTGTCGGGATGGTCAGCGCACGATGAGCAAGGGCTGGACCACCGGTGTTGCATTCGCGCTGCGATGCACGTGTAACAGATATGTTCCGGGCCGCAATGTGTGGAGGTCCACCCTACCATCGGGTGCAATGGGTCCTTGGTGTGCGATCCGTCCTGTGGCATCCACCACCCGCACCCAAGCACCTTGCTCGCGCTGTGTGGCCTCCACCACGATCCATTCCCCTGCCGGGTTGGGGTGGAAGCGAGGCAAGCCCTCCGCTACCTCGTTCTCCGCAATACCCACCAAAGCCCCACAGCCCTCCGTATGGTCACCGCCGGTCCAGCGGACGAAACTGCTCGTCTCCTCGGTACCGGCCACGAAGAATCCGCCGCTGAGGTAGAGCGTATCGTGGTAACTGACCACATCACTGATGTTACCCCCCCCCCAATAGTTCTCGGGGACCAAAGGGCACCATTCCACGCCGTTCCACTTGGCCACTTTGCCGCAGGGTTCACCGCCGATCCGGTTGAAGATGCCCATGGCGTAAAGATCCTCGCCGATCCAACGGATGTTGAATACCGCACCATTGATGCTGCCACAGGTGCCACCGCCCAGGTCGTCCCACTGCGCACCATCCCAGGCCACTACTCCATTGCCAGGGTCTTGCCCATTGCCCAACGGAGCGCACCGGGCGAAGGAACCACCGATGTACAACTTCTCTGCATGGACCTCCAGGCTGTTCACTTGAGCAAAGGCGCTAGTGAAGCCTTCGTCGACCATTTCCCACGCGGCGCCATTCCAACGGGCCACATCATTGGTAAGGGGTAGGTTGCCTCCAATGTACCAAGTGTCCTGGTACCAGTTCACGTCCTCCAGTTGATTGGGCCCATCTCCGATATAGAAATTGGGCACTTCCTGCACCCGGTGCCAACGCACCCCGTCCCAGCGGGCCAGGCCATTGGCCAGGACGGTATCGGCGTAAGTGAACCACCCGGCCACGATCAGTTGGTCGTTGATCACGCGGATGCTCTTCACCTTGCCATCGCAACCTGATCCCAACGGGTACCAAGCCTCACCATCCCAGCGCATGATGTGGTCGTAAAGAACCCCATCGCGCGTAAAGGACCAATCGCCTCCCAAATAAACATCGCCCTGCCAGGTGGTAACAGTGCGGGAGGAATTCGGTCCAAGCCCCGCCTCATTGATGAATGAGATACAATCCCAAGCCACTCCACAACCCAAGTTCTGATAGATGTCATTCGAGTACGCCAGAATACCTGGACTCACCTGAATTCCATTTGCATAGGCAAATGATCCGGCCAACAAGATCCTGTCACCCACAGTATCCACGTACATGGTGCCCACATGCCGTGATACACCCCCGTTCACGGTTTCGGTGTATTGACCGTGTGCCTCGTTCATGAAGAGGCTGAACAGCGCGAGTACACCAGAGATCTTGGAACTCATCGCTTGATGAATCGGGTGACCACGGTACGGGAAAGCGCTGTGTGTGCCACTTGGAGGGTATACGAACCAGCGGCAAGGTGGTACACGGGAATGGTCACATCACGACCGAGCATGTGCTCAGAGGCCACACGGCCGGATACATCCGTGATCCGCACCGAACACCCTGCGTTCAACCAATCCGGACCGGAAACCCGGATGTGTTCCGCTGACGGGGATGGGTATACGACAAGGACGGACGGTGGCGTTGGTTCTGCCACACCCACACCGATAGTCCTCATGTCGAAGCGGGCGATCATGCCATCATACTGTTCGGTGATCCCGTCCATAGGGCCCGCATTCAACTCGCAGTAGCTCTGATCCGGGAACGGACATTGTCGATCGAAGTCGTTCCCTCCCGAACTGCCCACCAGATACAACACTTCACCGTCATTCCATACCAAGGAATGGGCGAGGTCCGAACCACGGTCCACGAAGTTCGCATCGAAGAATTCGCCCATGTGTGGGAACGAGGCACCGAACGCAGAACTCCACAGCAGCTGGTTGCCCACATCGTGCATGTACAGCACCACGTCGGATTGTTCATTCCCCGCACCGGGGTCCCAGGCCTTGTAGTACATGCCTGAGGCTTGTTGAAGCGCGTTCTCGCTAGGATCACTGGAGGTCAAGTTGGCCACCGTGGTGGCAAGGATGTAGTTGTCTTCTGCATCGCCCACCATGTCCATGTAGCGATCGGTGCCGAGCAGGTGGCCCCAATAAAGGTCGGACACCAGGTTGTGGCGCGCATCCACATAATCTCCCAAGATCGTGGACCATTCCAAGGTATAGCCGTCCGTATCGAAGAGTGCCAGGTAGTTGGCGATGTAGTCCGTGGTGGGGTCACCATCACACACGGAGAAGAACCCGGAAACCGGCAGGCACGATGCCACCACGAATTCGGATGTAGGTAGCTTGGGCAAAACGCCGGCTACACGCACCCTATTGTCCTTGGTGAACTGGATGGCTTGTGCATCCACCGTGCCATGCAAATGTGTTCCCCAGTTCTTCTTACCACTGGAGGTGAACAACCAGACGAAGCCGCTGGTGGCATTGTTCAGTTGGTAACTGTCGGTCACGGTCAGGTAAGGGAGCGATCCTGTTGACCGGCCTACTATCCCCACCCAGTCGGAGTTCTCACCCGGCCCCGGCGAATAGTTCGCATCCAAGCACAGGTCATCACCGGCCCCTCCAATGAAGCTGCCCCATGTCAACTCGAAATCGGGGTCGAATCGCGCTACGAACATGTCAGTGCCGCCTGCATTGGCTGCCTGTTGGTAGTTGGCGCCTCCAGGGTCGCATAAGGGAAGGCCCGTATTGGAACTTCCGCAGTTCGCATAAGTTCCAACAGAACTCGTGGTGTTCCCAAAGAAGAACACCCGGTCAAAACCATCGGCGATGATGGAGGAGATGATCTCCAAGCCCGGTCCACCATACAAGGTACTGCGCACCAATTCGCCTCCTTGGTCCAACCGGGCGATGAACGCATCGTACAGTCCGTTCCTATTCACCTGGTAGTACGTACCGTCGTTCGGATCCGGCACTGGCATCATCGGCCATGCCGTGCTATTGGTAGAACCCGCCACGTAGATGGCGTCGTGCCCGACCACATACTTGATCGATGTGGGGGAATCGTTCCCCGAGGCTTGACCGCTTACAGGGCCGCTAGGGCCGCCTATCAGAAAAGTCGTCCATAGTAAGCGAGCGTCATTATCCGTATCTCCAGGGGCATGGTCGAACCTGGAGACAAAGACATCCCAATTGATCGTAGTTGGTGTTTCGCCCGTTATGGCCGGGAACCCATCATCGCCTGTCATACCGCACACCAGTAGATCGTGATCGGGCATTGCATCACCCCCAAAGATCATATCGCCCAATGAACTAAACGATGAGATCTCGCTCCCCACCGTGGTGGACCATGTGAGGTTGGCGGTCTCCGAAGTGCCACCACCACCGCCCATGGGGAGCGGGGGATAGCCGATAAGAAGGACCAAAGGAAGTGAGGGATCGTGCCCCGATGTGGTGATCTTCACATGGGCCGTTCCGCTTTCGGTGTAGTAGGTACCGGTCCATTCAAGGGGTATGATGTTCCCATTGCCATCCACTTGGTAGGCGATGGCCTCCTCCAACTTCACATACTTGTCCTCCAAGTGCACCTTCACGGCCCCTTCCCAATCAATACCAAGGCTATCCTGGCCCGTGAACCCTAATTTGATCTGGTCGGGATCACCACCGGGTCTAATGACAAGTGCCATACGTGGCCCCGAAGTGCCGTGAGTGAAGTGGATGTCGACACTGTCCCAAACACTGTGGTAGACCGTTCGGTGATACTGGGGCACACTAGTGACCGTGGAGCCACGGCGGTAGTAGTTCAGCAAGCCAGCTGCGGGTACCATGGCCAAGGGTGAGCGATGACGACCCATGAACGCCATATCCAATCGGTATAGTGTATCCACGGTACCCGTGTCGCCATCCACAGCGCGTATGGTATAGCTCATCGTGCTTTTCTCGGCAAGGTCCAATCCGATCGGTGAGTTACGGCTGTAGAATTTGATCTCGTTTCGCACGGCACCATCCGTATCGAAGCGCTGGCCTTGATTCTTCACGTAGGTGACATTGCCCTGGTATTCATCGGCCCATGGGCTAGGGGGTATGTAAACACTCTGTGCCATGGCGAAATGCCCGAACAAGGTTCCGAACAACAACGTCATTCGGACCGGCCAGCGTGCGATGAAGTGATCATTTTTCATGGTGCCAATGGAGTTGGTGTAGCTCGAATGTATATCCGGAAATAAAGGATATCACAGAACTGTTGAAAACTTGCAATTCCACCGATACTGTGTATTGAGCACGGCTGCCTGGTTAGAAGGTCCATACTCCCGCAGCGCCAATTACGATCCTCACATCGCACCACAGCACCTGCTGCCGATGAGCATGCTTGGGGCTATCGGTATCCGAACACGATACGCAGCAACGCCACCTGTGAAGCCCATCGCCACACATTAACACATTGAAAAACGATACCCGTGTACACGAATGGCCAGCGCAGGGCAGCCAACGGCTCAATGGGCCATGGTGGCCGCCAGCACACCCAACACACCCACGATGAAGAAGAGGCCGTAGAGGACCAACATGATCAGGGTGAGGATGCCCATGAACGTGAATAGCTTGCGCAAGGCTTGCACCCCACTGTGGAAGGCAGGCGCATCGAACCCCGAGCGGAACGCCAACCGCATTCGGCTGCCGTGCTGGTAAAGAAAGAGCGATGGTACGAAGTAGAGGACCGCGCATGCCAGGAAGATCACTGTGTAGAACACCCCCATCATGCCCAACATGCTCTCCAGGCCAGAGGGTGGCATGCCTGCCATTTCGGGAGGTAGTGCCGCGGCTTGCATGCGCAACACCCACTGCATGAGGCTTCCGAAGAAAATGCCCATCACCAGCATCAGGCCGGCCAGCACCATCCCCACAACGCCCAGGAACCGCGCCCAACGCGCGCCCTTCTGTAATTCGTCCGCATCGGCGGGAGAAAGGACGGTGATCGGTGGTAGTGCACTGGTTTCCATGGCGTAACTGTTCGGTCCGACAAGGTAGACCCTGTGCCCCTGCTCCTGCCCTTGCTCCTGCCCCTGCCTCCTGCCCCTGCTCCTGCCCCTGCCTCCTGCCCCTGCTCCCACTCCACATCCCCG
>ERZ795056.7445-NODE-7445-length-10509-cov-7.180505_pt1 | contig 10509 bp, 11 predicted proteins | sample MGYA00375140_ERZ795056 | MGnify/ENA primary metagenome ERZ795056 (study PRJEB30185, sample SAMN05720227) | activated sludge metagenome | isolation source: Anaerobic digester | place: USA | collected 2015-03-09 ...
TTAAACATCATCAAAATCCACATAAATTTCTGCCGATGTTGGATGCGCTTGACACGTTAAAATCAAACCTTCGGCAACTTCGCCATCGGTTAAAATAGAATTCTTTTTCATTTCGGCTGAACCGTTTGTAATTCGCGCTAAACACGAACTGCAAATTCCACCTTGACAAGAATATGGCGCATCGATGCCTTGTTTTAAAGCAGCTTCAAGAACGGTTTGTTTCTGCGACATTTCAAAAGTGGTTTCTTCGTCATCAACCATAATGGTGATTTTTGTATGACCAGATTGATTGCCAACGCTTGTATTTTCGGCAGTTGAAGTAGAAAATAATTCAAACTTAATATCTTTTTCGGCTACATTGTGTTCTTTTAAAACATTGGAAACCAGATTAATCATTTCTTCTGGTCCGCAAAGGTAGAATTTGTCAAACTCTTTTTCTTTGTGTTTGTTATTCAGAATAAAATTCACCGCCGATTTGTCTATTCGACCAAAAAGATCGCCACTATTTGAATTGCTGTAAACAAAATGAACAAACAATCGTCCAACATATTTCAATTGTAAGTCGTGAAGTTCTTGATGAAAAATGGTTTCTTCGGGTGATTTATTGCCATAAACCAATACAAAAGTACTGTTTGGCTCGTTTTCCAAAACCGATTTTAGGATTGACATTACTGGTGTAATTCCGCTTCCAGCAACGAAAGCTGCGTAATTTTTTTGCTTTTCGGCGTTAGGTTCAAAGGTAAATTTTCCTTCCGGTTGACCAACTTCAATAATATCACCAATTTTCAAATTATCATTGGCAAATTTTGAAAAATGTCCGTTTTGAACCGATTTAATCGCTATGCGAAGTTCACCGCTATTTGGAGAAGAACAAATCGAATATGCACGGCGAATTTCTTGTCCGTCAAGCGTTAATTTTAAATTAATGTATTGACCAGCAGTAAATTCGTAAGCCGATTGTAATTCGTTTGGAACTGTAAAAGCAACTGAAACCGCATTTGGCGTTTCACGTTTTACATCTTTAATATGAAGTTTATAGAAAGTTGACATCTAATTGTTTTTGGCAAAGGTAAGAATTGAAAAGAAAAGAAACTTTGAAAGTATGTAACAATTTTCTACTTTTAGAAACTAATCGACAACCAAAAACACTAACTTATGTTCAAACATTTTATCTGGCTCGAGTGGAAATCCTTTCTGCGTTCGGCATCATTCGGGACAAATCTTGCCATGAAAATCATCATGGGATTAGTTGCCGTGTATTTTCTAGCATGTTTTGCAATCATGGGAACGGCAGCTTTCTTTATCCTAAAGGAAGAAGGATTTGAACCTTTACAAACCGTGAATAAATTTATGATTTATTATTTTGCAGTAGATTTAATGATACGTTATTTTCTGCAAAAAATGCCAGTAATGAACATTCGTCCATTGTTAACTTTACCAATCAAAAAAGGAACAATTGTACATTTTTCATTAGGAAAAACAGCGTTGTCGTTTTTTAATTGGACACATGCTTTGTTTTTCATTCCGTTTACCGTTGTTTTATTAGTAAAAGGTTATGGTTATCAAGCTATTTTGTGGAATATTGCCATGTTTTCTTTGGTTTATTTCAATAATTTTATCAATATTCTAATCAACAATAAAGATGCCGTTTTTTATAGTGTTTTGGCAGTTTTTGCCGGATTGGGATTAACTCAATACTATAACATTTTTGACATCACAGCTTATACACAACCATTTTTTCAAGGAATGTATGATACCAATTATTTGTTTTTACTTCCAGTAATTATGCTGGTTGCGGCGTATTATTTTTCGTTCCAATATTTCAAAAGTAATCTTAATTTAGACGAAGGATTGGCTAAGAAAAACGATGTTGCCAAAACCGAAAATTATACTTGGCTAGAACAATTTGGAACATTAGGAACATTTTTGAAAAACGACATCCGATTATTACGAAGAAACAAACGCTCAAAAACAACGTTGATTATGAGTGTAATGTTTATTTTCTACGGATTATTATTTTTCACAGGTTCAATTGAAGCGTATGACAATCCAGCGATGAAAGTATTTGCAGCGATATTTGTTTCGGGCGGATTTTTATTCACATTTGGACAATTTATTCCAAGTTGGGATAGTGCTTATTATCAACTATTAATGAGCCAAAACATTCCTTACAAAGAATACATCAAATCAAAATGGTGGTTGATGGTTATTGGAACTGTAGCTTCTACACTTTTAGCATCATTTTACCTTTATTTTGGATTGCATACGTATTTAATAGTTGTTGTTGCGGCTATTTTCAACATCGGTGTAAACTCACATTTGGTAATGCTTGGCGGCGCTTTTGTAAAAACACCAATCGATTTAACGACGAGCAAACAAGCTTTTGGAGACAAACAAGCTTTTAACGTAAAAACAATGTTGATTGCTATTCCAAAAATGCTTTTACCAATGGCTTTATATGCCGCAGGATATTATCTTTTCTCACCAAATATCGGGTTGCTTTTTGTGGCATTAGCTGGAGTTATTGGGTTTATGTTTAGAAACTATATGTTTTCTAAAATCGAAAAAATCTACAAATCCGAAAAATACGCAACAATCGCTGCTTACAAACAAAAAAGCTAATTACTATTCACTAACGACTAATCACTAAAAAAATGATACAAGTACATAATCTTTCAAAAACATATAACAACGGAGTTAAAGTATTAAACGTTCAAAATCTAGAAATTCCAAAAGGACAAAGCTTTGGTTTAGTAGGAAATAATGGTGCTGGGAAAACCACATTTTTCAGTTTGTTATTAGATTTAATTCAGCCAAGCACAGGACATATTATCAACAACAATGTTCAAGTAAATTCCAGCGAAGCTTGGAAACCATTCACGGCAGCTTTCATCGATGAAAGTTTCTTGATAGGTTATTTAACAGCCGAAGAATATTTTTATTTCATTGGCGAATTACGCGGACAAAACAAAGCTGATGTTGACGCATTATTAGCAAAACACGAAGAATTTTTCAATGGCGAAATCCTGAAAAGCAAAAAATACCTTCGCGATTTATCCAAAGGAAACATGAAAAAAGTTGGAATTATTGCCACTTTAATTGGAAGTCCAGAAGTGGTAATTCTTGACGAACCATTTGCTAATCTTGATCCAACAACAGTAAATCGTTTGAAAAAAATAATCAAAGAATTAGCCGATGATGCCAATACAACGGTTTTGGTTTCGAGCCACGATTTGGTTCACACGGTTGAGGTTTGCAATAGAATTGTAGCATTAAACAAAGGCGAAGTTGTAAAAGATATTCAAACATCGCCAGAAACTTTAAAAGAATTAGAAGCATTTTTTGCGGTGTAAACCAAAAGATAAAAAGATTAGAATAGCTGTATTGTTGTAAAAAACATACAGCTATTTTTTTGCCATATCAAAAAGAAACGTATTTTTACCAGTTAGTTATACTAAATAGTACATTTTTACGTTATAAATCAAACGTTTCACATTGAAAACAAAGCAAACAAAATATATACTCTTACTTGGATTTCTCTTTTTTTTGATAGCTTGTTCTACTAAAAAGAATACTTTTCTATCCAGAAATTCTCATGCGCTTAGCACAAAATACAACATTTTATACAACGGCGGTTTAGCACTTGATAAAGGATTAGTTGATTTAAAAACACAATACCAAGATAATTTTTGGGAACAACTTCCTGTTGAAAGAATGCAAATTTCTGAAGAAAAAATTCTTCCAGGTGAAACCAAAAACGCTGATTTTGAAAGAGCTGAAACCAAAGCTATTAAAGCCATTCAAAAACACTCGATGAACATTCAAGGTTCTGAAAAAAATCCACAAATGGATGAAGCGCATTTGCTTTTGGGAAAATCAAGATACTACGAACAACGTTTTGTTCCAGCATTGGAAGCTTTTAATTATGTTTTGTACAAATATCCGAGCAGTGATAAGATTTATGAAGTAAAAATTTGGAGAGAAAAAACCAATATGCGTCTAGAAAACGATGCTTTAGCAGTAAATAATCTTCGAAAATTATTAAAAGAAATTAAATTTAAAGACCAGATTTTTGCTGATGCAAATGCAACTTTGGCGCAAGCATTTTTAAATCTTGAAGAAAAAGATAGCGCAGTTGCTAAATTGAAAATAGCTAAAGAATTCACAAAATCTAACGAAGAAGTTTCGAGATATCATTTTATTCTTGGTCAGTTATATGATGAAATGGGTTTGAAAGACAGCGCAAATGCTAGTTATCAAGCGGTTATTGATATGAATAGAAAAGCCGCAAGACAATATGTAATTCATGCTCATGAAAAACAAGCCAAGTATTTTGACTATGAAAAAGGTGATACAATTGCCTTTCTAAAAAAATATAACGACCTTCTCGAAGACAGAGAAAACAGACCATATCTTGATGTTTTAAATCATCAAATGGCATTGTTTTATGACAAGAAGAAAAATTTTGTACAAGCAAAAAAATACTATAATGTTTCTTTAAAAAAGAAATCTGCTGATGCTTATTTGATAGCTTCCAATTATAGAAATTTAGCTGATATCTACTTTAACAGTGCAAAATATGTAACTGCAGGAAAATATTTTGACAGTACATTGGTTAATTTAAAACCAAGAACTCGTGAGTTTCTAGCCATAAAAAAGAAACGCGAAAATCTTGAAGACGTAATTAAATATGAAGGAATTGCGCAACGAAATGATAGTATTCTTTCCATAGTAAATATGTCTGAAAACGACAGAACTGCTTTTTTTCAAAAACACATTGATAATCTTAAGTTAGAAGACGAAAAACTAAAAAAAGAACTTGAAAAGCAGGAAATTGTTAGAGAAAACGAAGAAAGAAACCAAAATGCTCCAACGGCAACAGACGGAAGTGATTCTCCAAAAAAATCTAGCATTTCTTTAAAAAATTCAGTAGAAAAAGGAAATCAAAAAGAAAGTAAATTTTATTTCTACAACACAGCAACACTTGAATATGGTAAAATTGAGTTTGCTAAAATTTGGGGTAGAAGAAGCTTGCAAGATAATTGGAGAACAGTTAGCACAGTTTCAAATTCTAAAGAAGATGACAAAACAGTCGCTGAAAAAGAAGATAACAAAACAACTAAATCAGCAACCGAAGAAGAACGATATGACACAAAGTTTTATACAAGTCAATTGCCAACTTCACAAACTGTAATTGATAGTTTAGGGAAAGAAAGAAACTTTGCTTACTATCAATTAGGAACTATTTATAAAGAAAAATTTAAAGAATATCAATTAGCGGCAAACAAACTGGAAAAACTCTTAACTAACAATCCAGAAGAAAGATTGGTGTTGCCATCAATGTATAATCTCTATAAGATTTATGAAATAATTGACAAAGAAAAAGCCGCAGCAATGAAAGCAAAAATCATTGCAAAATATCCAGAATCTAGATATGCGCAAATTTTATTAAATCCTTCAATTGAAGTTGAAGCAGCAAGCGATTCGCCAAACGTAGTTTATGAAAATTTATATGACCAATACCAAAATGGCGAATTTAAAACCGTTTTAACACAAGTAAATTTAGCAATTGACCGATTTACAGGTGATGAAATAGTTCCAAAATTTGAATTATTGAAAGCTAATTTAATTGGAAAATTAACTGGATTAGAAGAATATAAAAAAGCACTCAATTTCGTCGCGCTTAATTATCCAAATGTAGAAGAAGGAAAAAAAGCTGAAAATTTATTAGCCGTTAGCATTCCAAAGCTAGAAGCATTGCAATTAGGAAAATATCCTTCTACTAATTGGAAAATACTTTACAGTACAAAAGACTTTGAAGACAAAAACACAAAAACACTTCGAGAAAAAATTGCTAAATTTATCAAAGAAAGAACGTTAGATAAAATGTTTGTTTCATTGGATATTTATACTATGACGGATAACTTTGTAGTTATTCACGGAATGAAATCAGAAGAATATGCAAAAGGAATTGCGTCTATTTTAAAAGAATTTAAAGAATATAAAGTTCAAGACACACCAATAATAATGTGTGCAGAAAATTATACAGTTGTACAAATTAAAAAAAATCTTCAAGATTATTTAGCTGGAAAACTTGTTGAAAACCCACAACAACCAAATTGGGATGGAACTATTGAAAAAACTGTAGTTCAACAAGAAGAAAAACCACAACCACAACAAGAAGATCAGACTAGAAAAAAATCTGATATAAAAAACTTGAAGAACGATTTGTTGCAAGAAAAACAAAAAGGCAGTAATAAAGAGAAGCAACAAAAAGAAGAAGAAAATTTTGGATTGCCACCAACACCAGGAATGCAAGGATCTGGAAAAAAAGGATAATTATGTTTGAAAAAAGTCCAAAATCATACACCGATTTATTGGGTAAAACCAATAGAATTGTAGAAGGAACAACTATTCAAGGAAATATTATTTCTCCTGCTGATTTTAGATTGGATGGACATTTGATTGGCAATTTTCAATCTAAAGGAAAAATCGTAATTGGTCCAGCCGGAAGTGTAAAAGGAGATGTGATTTGTAAAAATGCTGATATCGAAGGAATTTTTGAAGGTAAAATACAAGTGCAAGAAATACTAAACATCAAATCAAAAGCACATATCAAAGGCGAAGTAATTTGCGGAAAATTATCCGTTGAACCTGGAGCCGAATTTAGCGCAACTTGTGTTATGAAACCACAGGTAAAAAACCTTCCAAACGATGGACAATCAACAGAAGAAAAAACAGCGTAACAGATGGTTGCAACTTATTAATATTCCTATCCAAATGGGAATAATAATATTTCTGTTTGCTTCATTAGGAAATTGGCTTGATGAAAGATATCCAAATAAAAACGATTGGTACGTCAAAATTTTAGTATTAGTTGGTGTAGCCGTTGCCTTTTACAACATCAATCGCCAATTGAAAGAAATCAATAAAAATGAATAATTCGACATTCTTTAAAAAGGTTTATAAACATTATTTATATCTTTTTTGTCTTTCTCTTATTGGGTTTTTTATTAACTTTTTTTTAGCAAAAAAATACATTCCTCAAGCTGAATTAATCAGTTGGCAATATTCCATCTCAACATTATTTTTAATTTTCTTTGCATTGTCATTTTTGATTTTGAGTATTCTTTTAATAGTAAGAAAAATAAATTTAGACTATGTTGGCTATGCATTCCTGTTTCTTACTTCTTTAAAAATGGGAATTGCTTATTTTTTAGTAAGACCAATTTTGACCGCAACAATTGATAGAATTTCTTTTGAAAAAACAAATTTCTTTATCGTTTTTATTTGTTTTTTAGCAATAGAAACACTTTTAACCATCAGAATTTTAAACAATAAGCAATAAATCGCAGAAAAATTGACAATTCAATTAAAAAAACAAAACTTATACTTTTTCATATTAATTAATATTGTACTTTTGCACCAAATTTGAAAAAATAATTTTTAGATAAAATTAGATATGGTGATTTCAAAAAAACCACTCCATTTTATAGTTGCAGTTTCAATGGCTCTGATGCCACTTGTTAATTTTGCAAATCCTACAAACGATTCAACTGCTGTTGAAGCTCATAATAGTGTAAAAACTGAAGAAGCTTCTCATGGAGAAAAACATGCAGAACCAACAGATCAGAAAACGAAAATAAAGGATTTTATTAATCATCACCTTTTAGATTCTCATAGTTTCTACTTCAATGCAAATGAAGAAACAGGAGAACATTATGGTTTTCCATTACCAGTTATTCTTTGGGATAACGGATTTCAAATTTTCTCTTCGTCTAAATTCCATGGTGGAGAAGAAGTTGCTGAAAATAATGGAAATTATTATGTTCTTCACCACGAAAAAATCTATAAAACAGATTCTACTGGTAAATTAACAGAAGAACATGGTCATCCAACTAATGTTAGACCGTTAGATTTATCCATTACAAAAAGTGTAATTGGAATTATTGGAATTGCTTTATTAATGTTTTTCTTGTTTACTGGTTTAGCAAAATCGTATGCTAAAAATGGAGGAATTTCTTCTGGTTTAGGTAGAATTTTCGAACCTTTAGTTCTTTATATCAGAGATGAAATTGCTATTCCAAATATTGGAGAGAAAAATTATAAAAAATACATGAGTTATTTATTGACGATATTTTTCTTTATATTTTTCCTTAATATATTAGGTTTAGCTCCGCTAGGATTTAACGTGACTGGAAATATTACTATCACTCTTTCGTTAGCGTTATTAACTTATTTAATTACAACATTTACAGCAAATAAAAATTATTGGTCACACATGTTATGGATGCCTGGAGTTCCAGTTATTCTAAGACCAGTTTTAGCAGTAATTGAATTATTAGGAACGGTAATCAAACCATTTTCATTAATGATACGTTTGTATGCCAACATGATGGCTGGACACGTAGTATTAATGAGTATCATTGGTTTAATGTTTATTTTTAAAAGTTGGATTGGAAGTTCATTATCACTTGTACTTGCTTTTGGACTTTCGATTTTAGAAATTTTAGTAGCTTTTTTACAAGCTTATATTTTCACAATGCTTTCTTCTTTATATTTTGGTGCAGGAAACGAAGAACACCACCACGAAGAAGCTCATCATTAAATTGCTTTAAGTAATAAGCTATAGGCAATAAGTTTGAAAAGCATAAAGCCTACTGCATAACGCATAAAGCCAAAAACAAATGTTTAATTTTTAATATATATATTATGCAAATTCCAGAAATTGTTGGAGCAGGATTAATTGTAATCGGAGCAGGTTTAGGTATTGGTAAAATTGGTGGTTCAGCAATGGACGCAATTGCACGTCAGCCAGAAGCTTCAGGAAAAATCCAAACTGCTATGATTATCGCAGCAGCTCTTATTGAAGGTATTGGTTTCGCAGCTTTATTCGCGAAATAAAACAAACAAAACAATAGTTATAACGGTTGGTTGTAACTATTGTTTATTTATTAAAAAATTAATTTTAAGATAATATAGTATGGGAAAGTTAATAGATGATTTTTCATTTGGATTGTTCATTTGGCAAATAGTAATATTTGTTGGATTAATTCTATTATTAAAAAAATTCGCTTGGAAACCAATTCTTGATGCAGTAAACGAAAGAGAAGAAGGTATCAAGAACGCATTGCTTTCGGCTGAAAATGCTAAAAAAGAAATGCAAAACCTTAAATCAGATAATGAAAAATTATTAGCTGATGCAAGAGCAGAAAGAGATACAATGATGAAAGAAGCTCGCGAAATCAAAGAAAAAATGATTAACGATGCTAAAACCGAAGCACAGACTGTTGGTCAAAAAATGATTGAACAAGCAAAAGCTTCTATCGAAAGCGAGAAAAATGCAGCTTTAGCTGAATTGAAATCTCAAGTTTCAACTTTGTCATTAGACATCGCTGAAAAATTATTAAAAGACGAATTATCTAACAAAGAAGCTCAAACCAAATTGGTTGAGAAAATGTTAGGTGATGTAAAATTAAATTAATCGTTATGTCAAGAGCTGCGATTAGATATGCAAAAGCAATTTTAGAAACGGCTGTTTCTTCTGGAAATACCGCTCAGGTTAATGATGACATGAAGTCAATCGTTGCCTCGGTTTCTGGTAGTGCTGAATTAAGCGAATTTCTATCAAGCCCAATCATTTCTTCAGAAGTGAAAATGAGCGCTTTATCAGAAGTATTTGCTACTGTTCAGTCAGAAACAAAATCACTTTTCAGATTGCTACAAGAAAATAAAAGATTTGAAATTTTAGAACCAATCGCTTCTCAATTCAATCAGTTATATGATGAAATGAATGGTGTTGAGGTTGCAAAAGTTACTACAGCTTTCCCAATCACTGCTGATTTAGAAAGTAAAGTTTTAGCTAAAATTGCTGAGATTTCAAACAAGAAAATAACTATCGAAAACATTGTTGATCCATCAATTATTGGAGGATTTGTGTTGAGAATAGGCGACAAACAATACAACGCTTCTGTTTCAAACAGATTGCAAGAATTAAAAAGAGAATTTAGTAATTAGTTACCATTAAAGATATATCAAAATGGCGGAAATTAAAGCTGCTGAAATTTCAGCAATATTAAAAAAACAATTAGAAGGATTTCAATCTGGAGCAACTTTGGAAGAAGTTGGATCAGTACTTCAAGTAGGTGATGGTATTGCTCGTGTTTACGGGTTATCAAATGCTCAATATGGTGAGTTAGTTCAATTCGAAAACGGATTGGAAGCTATCGTTTTGAACTTAGAAGAAGACAACGTTGGGGTTGTACTTTTAGGACCATCAACAGGAATTAGAGAAGGTTCTATCGTAAAAAGAACACAACGTATTGCCTCTTTAAAAGTTGGTGAGCAAATCGTAGGTCGTGTTGTAAACACACTTGGTGAGCCAATCGACGGTAAAGGTCCAATCGGAGGTGATTTATACGAAATGCCGTTAGAAAGAAAAGCTCCTGGAGTTATCTTCCGTCAACCAGTAACTGAACCATTACAAACAGGTATCAAATCTATCGATGC
>ERZ795056.7446-NODE-7446-length-10508-cov-4.992729_pt1 | contig 10508 bp, 10 predicted proteins | sample MGYA00375140_ERZ795056 | MGnify/ENA primary metagenome ERZ795056 (study PRJEB30185, sample SAMN05720227) | activated sludge metagenome | isolation source: Anaerobic digester | place: USA | collected 2015-03-09 ...
AGGCTGTCTCTATTAAACGAGACGGCCTTTTCTGGTTTATCAACATTTAGTTCAGCAGGTCAGGGCACAAAAAAAAGCCCCGAAGGGCTATGCAGGACGGATACCATGCTGCCAAGCCAGATGATAAAGTACCTTACCATTGACTACCGGAGCCCTATGCACTACCATGACGATGGTATCATATAGGCACCCGTAACTGATGAATGAAACCCACTTGCGGCGGAAACCACGTGAACGAGAAGATGTAAACTGCTTCATAAAAAAAATTTAGAAGCAAGTCATTGCGTAGGCAGCACCTGCCACCAAAAGGAAACGGAATAAAAGATGGCCCTGTGCGTTGGCTTTGTGTTTATGCCGTAGTCTTTTGGGGGCAGGTTTGGCTTTGTGCGTTGGGGCTGCCGTAGCTACCTTGCTGAATAAATTTTTTATTGCAGGTACATCTTCGTCATGTGCTACATGCAGGATGTGTAGTAAATGAAGCTAAATGGCAACCTATAGAAATAGGCTGCCACTTGGTAAGGTTAATACTCGCTTGGTAGTAGCAGTACTCCATTTGCCAGATAAAGCTTAACCACATCAGCATCAAAGTCACTGAACGGGATAAACTGATCAACCAACTTCCTATCATTTCCATCGGTGCAGGTTGCTTTAAAACTGTCTGCTTTTACCCTGGTAAGTTGCCATGTCTGGAAACTTTCACCTTTTACAGCTTGATGGTGTTGATAGCTTGCAACCAAATCAACCAACCAATAACACTGAAAGTTTTCAACCAATGCTTTTATACCATCGGTATAAAGCAAACCTGTGAAATGCATGTACCATTCTGTGGTGCCTGTAAAATCTTGAAACTGTTCATTTGCATTTTTCATAAAATAATTTTTAAAAGAAAAAGAGAAAAAAGAAAGCCCTGATGCAGCACAGGCACTTCGGTTTGCCAAACCGTAATGATGGCAGGCATAATGTCTGCAAGGATGTTATTTCGGATTTAGAACAGGCTACTGCGAAGCCGCATGTGCGTGGGCCATGCGTTCGGTTTGGCAAACCGAGCAAGCCTTGAGCGTTGGCGTGCCTGTGCTATTTTTGCTGCCTTTTTTCTTTCTTTTAAAAAATAGTCGAACAGGTCAGAAAGGTCAAAACAGGACGGGCAAGAAAACACCGAGGGTAAGGTGGGTAACAGGTAATGGGGCAATAAACGAGAGATGGTGGAATACAAGCGGCGAGTGCCGACTAAGGCACTGGCCGATATACATTGCAAGCAAAGACGAGAACAAACGAAGATCAGGCGAATGGCAGGGCATGGAGCAAAGCGGAATGCTGTGCCAGACGCCAAAAAAATAGAACTCCAGTAAACGGCAATAAAAACCCGAAGTTCTGTCAGGTAATGAAAACAGCTAAGGAGTACCAATAAAAAAGGGGATGTAGAAACATAAAAGTATCCGCAAGGGACGACACCCCCCAAACCAAAAAAAACGGAGTGTCGGATAACGAAGCCGTAAATATCAGTCGGAGCCGCGCCACCACGCGCCATAGCCCACTGCGGGCTGGGGCTGGGACTGTGAGGTACGAACAGGAAAGCACCGGTCCGTATTACGCAAGGCAAGGTTTTTGGTTGCCTGCCGTCCGACCGTGGGGCATACTTGTACCCAAAGGGCGGCGATAATGTGCATTTCAACAGCAGGCAACCAAAACCGTAGCCGAAGCCGCAGTGGGCCAGCAGGGTGGCGCACATGTACTATGAGGAAGCCCTGGGGGCATGGCAGGGCACGACTAAACGAACCGTATGCGTAGCGTAGTGAAGTGGCAAACGAATGAGTAGTGGTGCAGCGAAGCAAACCGCATGAAATGAGTGAAGCCGACGGAACGGAGCGAAGCAAAGGGAGTGCAGGAGGGCTGTGCCATGACACAATACAGGGCTGGACGGCTGCGACCAAAGGCAGGGAAAAACCATGACAGCCTGCGAAACAAAGTGGAGCACCCAAAGGGCGTGGGCATGGCTGCACATGAAGGGAGGGACGGAATGAATTGGGCAGGGATGCACATAGGGCTGGCGTGTGTTTTTTATCCTGCCGAAGGGTAGACAGCCGACCTATTTTCCCAATTCACACCCACACCCAACGTGCCCTAACATTCATCACTCACCCAAATGAACAAATGGTTGGATTTATGGTTGGATTTAATTTTTTTGAAGTACAAAGGACAATGAGAACAAAGAAAACTTTAGGAGACCTTAGAAAAATGCTTGCTATGCTTTTTTATCAATTATGTAGACTATCAAAAGTATTAATAAAAATATAGCTACTACAAAGCCACCCCAAAAGGTTTGATTGCTTGATTCGGCTTTTGAAACAGTATTGCCATTAAATTTTATACGTTGCCCCGTTTCTGATACCTTATACAAAAAACTTTCCTTAAAGGAGCGGTTGGTTATAATTTCATCCCCAACCGTAAGTTCGTAATCTGATTTACAATAAAATTCTATTGGCCACGACTCAACGGTATAGGTTTTTCGATGTTTTACTTCCAAAATCTTTCCATTATCAATTCGATATTTATTACCTTTTTCATCTGTGTATAGCCCATTTTTGGGTACGCTGTTCTCAATTTTTACATCACGACCTGGTAGATGGGAATTAGTTGCTCCACCAAATACTTCTAATTCCGTACCCCGTGCAAGTATTATTGTTTTTATTTCATAATGGCTCCTGTATAGCCTTTTTAAATAATCAACAATTGGCGTATTGCCAAGCGTATTTTCATTTCCAAAACACCAAAGGTTATCACTTGGACCATCCAATTTTAGAATCATTACCGAAGGATCAACGAAACCTTGTTTTAGCATAAAGTTTTTACCATGCAATTTTATCCATAAACCATTTGCAGCTCTTTCATATTCCCAATTGCCTTCCTGACCAACACCATTCATTGATACTAATAAACGCCCATTGCGTTTAAAAATAAACTGCTCTTTATTACCTTTATCATCAATTATTACCCATGGTTTGTCAACAAACAACTCCTTTTTATCAAGGGATTCCGAAAAGGATTTCAACCGTGGAAGTAAATTGGAAATGTAATTTTGCATTATATAATTTTATTATATTTATTTTGTAGCAATTATTTGTTATCTAATATCAACATCTGATAACAAAATCCAACCTTTTGACCTTCGGCCCTTAGGGTTGATAAAATCTATATAAACAAATTGACCAGACTGGCTTACTATAGTGCCTTGCTCACCATAAACAAGATATCCATTCCTTCTGTCAGCCTGATTTGGGGTATTATGAAAATACGCCCTGTCAACAGAAACAGTAAAGTTAGTAGAAGAGGCTTGTGAATTACTTTGCTGGTTACCGATACTTAAATCATTATTCACTTGTGAGCCATCACGATTTAGCTTTTGAAGAAATGTTATGATTTGTTCACCCCTATTAAAATCATAAGACTTAAATCTTATTTTTCTACCCGGCACTATTAGTTCATCAAAACAACTTTTGAATGCACGGGTGATAAAAGCTGTTTGATATAAATAAAATTGAGTGCGAACACCTGGCTTAAAAACTACCTTCCCTTGTTTGAAGCCACTTACTTTGGTAAGTTCAATTGTAAGAATCATGTTTTCACCATCACCAGAGTCATCTTGCTGGGGAAAATCGTAAAAACCCAACCCGTGATTTACAAGTTCACTATTTATAATAATTCCTTCCATAATTTCATTTTCATTATCAACAGCTTCAGCAAACCCATTTGTACTCAAACCATAATCCCCTGGTAATAAAATTTCTGGGTCAAAGGGATCAGTTCCGCAACTGATATTGTAAGAAACATCATCTGCTGGTGGCGGTGGGATTGCAGAAGTAAATTTCTGGCTATTCGCTTCATTCCAACCTTGTGCAATGGCTTGTAAGCGTTTGTATTTGGCTGGATGGGTTTTAGAATCGGTTTCACTTGCTAGGGTTTGCATAGCTGCGGAGGCTTGCGCTAGGGATGCCCCAAGTTTATAGAGAACGAATCCGCTATATTTATCAGCTTCTAATTCATCGGCAAGGCTTGAACCAGAAGGTGATAAGGTGTGGCCAGCTAAATGATGACCTATTTCATGGGCAAGTATGGACATTGAAGACCAATAGCTACCTGAAGTTAAATCAGTATATCTTAAAAGGCTAGGGTCATACAGAATGAAACGCTTACCATCTATAATGGTAGCCATTGCATTTTGAATTGATGCACTGTAAATAACAAAATTGGTTGATAGACCAGAAAACTTTAAAATCGCATTAATTTGATTAAGTTCCCTATCACCAGGCAATGAAATGGTGACGGAACCTGTTTCATTTTCCTTATCAAATCCGCAACCATAAAATGTTCCATTAATTTTACCTTGATTGACATTAGTAGGTGCAATCACTTCAACCTTTACAGCGCTTGCTGTGGTTTCATTTTCACCGATAGAGTTACATGCATTAAGCAATATAAAGGGCGTTAAAAGGCTAAAAATGCGATTGAACAACATGTTGAATCAATTTAGGTTGGTAAATATATTCAGTATTCGTTTTTGCTTTTTCCGGTTAACCAATTGTATGCTTGATAAAGTAGCCAAATGACCGCGATTATGATTGCTATATAAAATGCAACACGTATAAGACCATCAACTAAGATAGCAACATAATGTAGTATGAATAAAATAACGGTAGCTGCCGCTCCAATTATACCTATAAATTTTAATACTACACCTAATCCGCTAACAAATTTAATTTGTTGCAAAAGCCATCCGACACCAGCCATAATTAGTGAAAAGAAAATAAGGCTTGGAGCTTCACTGGGTGAAAAGTCATCTTCTGAATCAGCAAACGCGGGCAAAATACTGATGCAAAGGATAATTAAAAACGCTATTGACCTTATGTTTTTTAGCATGTAATACAATGTTTTACAGGCAATTTCTCAAAATGAGGCTTGCATATTATTTCAGCTTTTCCAAGGAGACCAATTGGTTTTTATATAGGCTATTACTGCATCTGAAATCTCTTTTATGTCAGATTCCGTTAAAATATGTTGAGTATCTCTAAAAATTGCCCGCTCAAAAATTAAGTTGATACCTTCTAAGCTATAAAATAAAATAATTCTACCCATATCATCTTTAAGATAAGCAATAAAATAATTATAATCGTTGAACTCACGAGGCATGATTAAAGCTTCAAATTCAAAGCCCTTTACTTTAATTTCTCTTTCTATTTTTGCTTCCATATTAATTTTATTAAAATTTTGTGTTATTTAAACCAATAATTTACTGTAAGATTACAAAATAATTGCCATAAAATTTAGGTTAGTCCATTGTGCATAGTACCTTACCTATTTCCTTTACAATTATTGGACATAAATAGTCATATTCTTCTGGAAATCCTGTCCAGTCGAAAGCTTTTAAAGAATGGCCTAAATTTGAAATCTGCACAAATTTTATAGGTATCCCACCTAAATAGCCTTCCCATTCAATTGGTGCTTTCCATGTATAAGGATTGAGGGGTTGGTTGGCATCTAAATTGACATAAATTTTACGGTCTCCATGGTAAGTCAGTTCTGTTCTAAATGATACTGTTGACATAATGGTAAAAATTTATGCTAATGAATACTCCAATCGGTCTTTCCATTTTTTCCAATCGGGCATTAGCTTGTTTTGTAAATCGAAAAATTGCTTTGTATGGTTATAGTGAACAAGATGGCAAAGTTCATGGATAACTACGTATTCAATGCTGCCCTTAGGGGCTTTAATAAGTTCTGTGTTTAGGATGATTTTACCAGTCGGGGTACAACTGCCCCAACGCTTTGCCATTGACCTGATGAATAACTTTGGGTTGCCAATATTGTACCGCTTAAAAAGTGGTAATACGTCTTCCAATACTTCATTAAAAATGATGTCGGCTCTTTCCTTATACCATTGTTGCAACATGTTTTCAACAATAAGGGAAGTAGGATTATTTGCCTGTACCCATAACATGCCCCTGTAAGCTTTAATAGTATTGATGCTATCATTTACAATTTTTAGCTTGTACTGACGACCAAGGTATAAATGTGTTTCTCCACTTACATATTTCCTTACCGGTGTTTTTGGGAGGTACGACCTAAAAAGTTCAACCTGTTTTATTATCCATGGTGCTTTAGTCTTTACTTTTAAATAGATGTCTTTTTCAACCGCATCAATAGGGGCAAGCACTTGTACCCGCATATCCGGGTGCACTTTTATACCCAAAGTCTTTCTATCCCGGTATTCAAGATCAAATGCTATGCTTTTGGAACCAAATTGTATTTTATGATGCATTAATCCTTGTATTTAAACTTAGCTACTTTAATACTTTCAGCAATCAATGTATCCAGTTCATCAAAATCAATCTCAAGATTGAATTTGTGCTTTAGGTCAAAAATGAAATCATCAATGTCAATCTTTATCTTTCCTTCAATGTCCAAATTGTTTTGCCAATCAATTACCTGCTTACCCTGCTCAAATACATTTGCCCTTATGATTGTATCAATACCTATTGCTATTTCTTCAGCAACTGAAACTTTATTTGCATTGCCTGATAAAGTATTTTTAAATTCTTCCATTGCCAGATTATAATAAGCTATTGCGGCAGCATTTTCTTGAATACCTGCCGGAATATTTGAACGTTTTCCACTTAAAAACTCTTCTTCAAACAGCATAGCCTTTGCCAGGTAATCAGCTTCATTTATACGTTGCAGGTGATAAGCTTCTATGGTCTCTTTAATAAGCTGTGATAGCTTTTTGTAGAAGACAGGATCATCATTCATTTTTACAGAAGCAGCCTTTATGGTGCGGGTTGCAATATGATCTGCTTTGGCTGCCTTTCCGGTAATCTTTTCTAATTCTGCATCCCTGTCTTTCTTATTAAAGATGTTTACCAGGTCGGTCACTTTTAATACTTCACCATCCGTTGTGATATGCTTATCAATTAGCTTTTGTACCTGCGCTTCATATTCTTTATAATCCAGTTCATCTGAATATCTCCTTTTAACAGAAACCCTTAATGAAAGGAAGAATTTTGCATCCTTTTTAAACTTCTCCACCTGTTTTTCAGGAGTCTTTGTTATGAATTCAACACTTGAAACGGCTAACTTTAATAACCTTACAAATACTGAAAGCTTTTCATAAAAGGTGTACCGTCTTTCTTCATCAGATAATAATTCTTCATAAGCGGGCTCATCATATTTATTTCTAATAGCTTTAAACAAATCCCAAACTTCTGAATGTGCTTGAGGCAATTTTTCAATTTCCTTCGACATGTTTGTAAGGGTGCCTACCAATTCTTCTTCATCGTATTCTTCCAGGCCTGCATAAGTTTGTAAAGCACTATCAAGGTTTTCCAGATTACCATAATAGTCAATGATATAGCCATAATCTTTACCGGGATGTAGGCGGTTAACCCGTGCAATGGCCTGCAACAAAGTATGTTCCTTGAGATTGCGGGTAAGGTACAATACCTGATTTACTGGTGCATCAAACCCTGTTAGGAGCTTGTCTACTACAATGATTATTTCAGGCTGATCTTGTTTTTTAAATGCGTTGATAATGGATTTTTCATAGTTTTCTGCGGTACCATATTTATCCATCATGGCCTTCCAGAAAGCTTTTACTTTATCGTCTGATTCTTCAAATGCATCTTCTTCACCTTCCCTTGTATCGGGTGATGAAATTAGGAGTTCGACGGATACCTTTCCAATTTCCTTTAGAATTTCACGGTAACGAATAGCTGAAAGTTTACGTGGTGCTACCAACTGCGCCTTAAAACCAGTACCCTGTATATTGTTTGTAAAGTGTTTTACAATATCCCAAGCCGTATTTTCAATAAAACTTTGGGATTGTACTATTTTATTCTTTGCTGAAAACTTTTTCTTTAAACTTGCCTTACCATATTCTGTAAGGTCTTCGGAAACCATGTTGAAGTAATTATCAAGAGGCTTTTCATTAACTGTCATCATGTTGTGCCTACCTTCATAGAGCAAAGGCACAACGGCTTTATCGTTTACTGCATCCTTAATAGAATAAACATCTATTAATCCACCAAATTTTGTAGCTGTACTTTTTTCCTTTTTCATTAAAGGGGTACCAGTAAAAGCAACAAAGCAAGCATTTGGAAATACTTGCTGCATTTTTACATTGAAGGTGCCATATTGACTACGATGGCCTTCATCAACCAATACAAAAATGTTTTTGCTTGTGAATGGGGTACCCATCTTGATAGCAGATTCAAATTTGTTAATGATGGTTGTAATAATTGCATCGTCGTTGGCTTCTAAAAGTTCAACCAGGTTGCGCCCGGTAGTAGCCTGTTTTACAGGTTTACCGCATTTTTTGAATGTGTCAGATATTTGATCATCCAGATCAACCCTATCCGTTACCAACAGCACTTTTGGATTTTTAATACTTGGGTGCATGGCAATCAATTGCGCCAGCATAACCATGGTTAAAGATTTGCCACTACCTTGTGTATGCCAAATGACTCCACCTGTACGAACGCCATTTGGATTTACCTTTACAATCCGTTCAAGGGTTTCTTTTACCGCAAAATATTGTTGGTAACGGGCAACCTTTTTGGCTCCATCATCAAACAATGTATAATGATACATTAACTCAAGGAGCCTATCTGGTTTGCATAGGTTATACAATAATTTATCCTGTTCTGTTACCACCAAATCATCTTGCTCTAATTGATTGAAGTATTGTAAAACAGCCTTAAACCTTTCTTTGAATAATATGGTTCTATCATTCCCCGGCAAATTACCATTCTTAATTTTTTGGAGGGTAAGCAGGTAAGCTCCTTCGTCTGATTTTTTACGGAACTGTTCTTTCCAAATACTCCAAAACTCCTTGGGTGTGGCTGTAGTGCCATAACGGGCTTCGTGTACAGCAATAGCCAGTACAATGTTCGAATAGTTATAGAGTGACCGGATACCATCATCCTGTTGGTTACGAAGATGCTGTTCAATAGCCAGGTCAACAGGATTTTTAAGCTTGGGGCTTTTACATTCAATGACTACAACAGGGATGCCGTTAATAAACAAAACAATGTCTGGCCGATAGGTGTCTGATCTTTCGGAACGCAAGACTGCAAATTCTTCGGTTACGTGGTAAACATTATTTTCAGGATTTACCCAGTCTATGTATTTGAATGAAAAGCTTTTTTTATCACCCAATACATTTTGCTCAAAGCTCTTGCCTAAAGTAATTAAGTCATAGAATGCATGGTTGGCTGCTCTAAAACCATCCTGTAAAGGAAGGCTGCGTAAAGCCAATATGGCAGCATTTATATTTCCTTCGGAAAATGTAAACTCTTTGCCTTTATACTCAATGTAATTAATGACCTGTAGTTGCTGCTTTAGGATTGACTCAAGTAAAACATTTGAACTTCTATCACTCCGTGCTTCCAATGCTTCGGATGGGGTGAGATACTTGTATCCCAGCTTCATCAGCCATTGTAAGGCAGGAACTTGTGAAATATGATCTTCTATGAAGGACGGTATATTCATTTTACTTCTTGGTTTCTATTTACCCAAAGCATTATTGCAAGTATGAAAGCAAGGACATTAACATATCCAATAATAGTTATCCAAACAGCAACACTAAAGAAGTCATATTTATTAGATGCAATTATTGAATTTTGCTGTATTTGATGTGCAATATCAAGTTCGTAACTATTAAATTTTTCTTCATTTGTTTCACATAGGCCTTGTATAATCTGCAATTCAGATTTGTTTTTCAGGTGGCCAAAATATATATTACTTGTTCTGCCATCAATATTCGATTTGCTGAAGTTTATAAAATTTAGTTGTGGAATGAATGATAATAATCCAACAACAACACTAAATGATAAGATTATCATTGAAACTGTTGCATAAATAACCCACCCATCATGCTCCTGAAAAAACTGCAATTCTAATGCTTTAGCTAAGCCATAGATAGAAGCTCCGTTAAACGCAATCAACATTGCATTTTTGGCTTCTGCAAACTTTAGCCATTCGTTTACTAATGCAAACACTTTTAATAGACGATCTTCTTTTTTTATTTCAATATTATTATCACTCATACAAATTAAAGTTTTATTTGTGAAATTTCATTAATGTATGCATATCCACCATAAATACCAGTGCCGGTATAGGGAGCATTGGGATATTGTTTTTTAGAAAAACTCTGAAGAAAGGGTGATTTTGGGTCAATTCGTTTCAATTCATCATATATTTTACCAGACATTAATATAGGTGATGTTGTTCCATTTTGTTCTACTTTTTCTAATGCTATTATTTTTTTATTATCATATTTCCACTCTTGAACTAGTGTAACCTTTTTATTGAAGTCAACTGCAGAAAGATTAATAATCGAAGTTTTTTTCACATACTTCCATTCATATTCAGAATCAATATCGTTATCATTCCCAAAATACTTATCAAGTATTGAACGACTACTTGGTTTGTTCTCTTTTAGAACTTTTTCATGATTTAAG
>ERZ795056.7450-NODE-7450-length-10503-cov-7.617152_pt1 | contig 10503 bp, 8 predicted proteins | sample MGYA00375140_ERZ795056 | MGnify/ENA primary metagenome ERZ795056 (study PRJEB30185, sample SAMN05720227) | activated sludge metagenome | isolation source: Anaerobic digester | place: USA | collected 2015-03-09 ...
CCCCGAGCGCAGCCGCAGCCTCTCCGTCGGCACCGTCATCACCATCCCCGCCGTCAAGGGCCTCTCGCTCTCCGTCGATTATTACCACACCAAGCTCACCGGCACGATCGCCAACGCCGCCTCGTTCTACCTCAAGCAAAACGCGCTCGACCAGGGCTCCTCCTTCGTCCCAGGCGATCCCTCCACCATCAACCCCGACGCCGTCTTCTCCGACCGCATCTTCCGCTACTCCGACGGGTCCATCGACTACCTCGACGTCACCAGCATGAACCTCGACCGCACCGTCTCCGACGGCCTCGACCTCGAGCTCCACTACCGCGGCACCCAGACCTCCCTCGGCCGTTTCTCCCACACCCTCGCCGCCCACCACGTCCTCTCCTACGACGTGCATGTCCTCCCCGGCAGCCCGGCCGAGAGCTACGTCGGCCGCTTCATCGATCCCTACGCCGACCCCATGGCCCCCGGCAGCGTCCCAAAATGGCGCGGCTACTACGACCTCACCTGGTCCCTCGGCGACCTCACCCTCGACGCCAAGCTCAACTACGTCCACTCGCTCCAGGATGATCCCGCCTTCGTCGACCTCGACGGCGACGGCATCACCGGGGAACTCGCCGCCACCAACCAGGGCCACGGCAACGACCAGCACACCATCCCCAGCTGGACGACCTTCGACCTCCGCCTGAGCTACGACTGCTCCAAGCTCCACCGCTGGCTCTCCGGCGTCACCGTCGCCGTCGGCGCCGTCAACCTCTTCGACAAGGGCGCCCCGCTCACCCTCGGCGCCTTCAACGACGACTACGACACCTCGCTGCACTCCAACCGCGGCCGGTTCCTCTACACCGACATCACCCTCCACTTCTAAACCACCCCGCGCCCGCCGCCCCCACGGCGGGCGCTCCTGTTTTATCCCCCCGTGAACGACGCACCCGACTGCCTGCACTGCGGCGTCTGCTGCTTCTCCGACCTCGAAACCTACGTCCGCGTGACCGGCGAGGACTGGACGCGCCTCGGCCCCGACGCCGACCGCGCCGCCCACTTCATCGGCCACCGCGCGTACCTGAAAATGGTCGACGGCCACTGCGCCTCGCTGGAGCTGCGCCCGGCCACGGGGGAGTTTTTCTGCACGATCTACGAACGCCGCCCGCAGACCTGCCGCGACCTCGGCCGCGGCACCCCCGAGTGCGCCGGCGAGCTCGCCGCCAAGTCCGCCCGCCCCGCCGCCGCCCTCGCACACGCGAAAGCGCAGCCCTCAGTCACTCCACCTGGCCATTCGCAAGCCCTTCGCGCGGCACTCCAAATGTAGCTCGCCACATTCAGTTAATTATCCATATATGGCATTTAATACGGCACAAAAATCCATACATGGTTAATTAAATGCGCTCTGCGGTTCACGACATTCTACCTCCTGCGATCCGCCGTTCCCTCATCAAACTGGGGACCGACATCGCACGCGCCCGACGCCAGCGCCGCCTCACCCTCGCCATGATGGCCGAGCGCATGGGCGTCGGTATTCGCACCTACTCACGCATCGAGCAAGGCGACGGTTCCGTCGCATTGAGCGCCTATGCCATGGCCCTCTTCGTCCTCGGATTCGGCCCCGCCCTCGGCGACATCGCCGACGCACGACACGACGACCTCGGCCTCCAACTCGACGAAGAGCACCTGCCCAAGCGCGTGCGCGTGAAGAAGACACCGACCTCTCAGTGAAACGCACCCTCCAAGTCTTCCTCGGGGATGATCCCCGCCCACTCGGCACGCTCCACTACGATCAAAGCGGCACCCGCGAGCATGCCGCCTTTGCCTACGATCCCGCGTGGCTGGCGGCGGCGGGCTGCTTCCCACTTGAGCCCAACCTCCCGCTCGTAAGCGGCACACAATTTCACCGCAAAGCCCCGGATGGTTCGCTCTTCCATGCGATCATCGCCGACACCGAGCCCGATGGCTGGGCCCGCCGTGTCATCCTCCGCGACCACGCCAAACGCCGCCAAGAAGCCCGACGCTCGGGCGACACCGGCCCCACGCCCCAGCTCACCACCATCGATTTCCTCCTCGCGGTCGACGATGCCAGCCGCGTCGGAGCACTGCGTTTCCGCGACGAGACCGGCACCTTTCAACGCGCCGGCGAGCCCGGTCGCAGTACCACCCCACCGCTACTGGAGTTGCGACACCTCGCCAGCGCCACCCGGGCCGTTGAGACCGAAACCGAAACCGCCGCCGACCTCACCTACCTGCGCGGCCGGGCCACATCACTCGGTGGCCTCCGCCCCAAATGTACCGTGATCGATGCCGACGGCACCCTCGCCATCGGCAAATTTCCAAGTACTCAGGACACCCGTGCCGTCACCAAAGGCGAAGTGCTCGCGATGCAACTCGCGCGCCAAGCCGGCATCCACGCCGCCCAGACGCGCCTCGTGGACAGCGACGGCGTGCCGGTTGCAATCGTCCGCCGCTTCGATCGCACTCCCGACGGCAAACGCATCCTCTACGCCTCGGCCGCCACACTCCTCGGCGTCGAATCCGCCGCGCCCGAAGAACACCACTACACGGAGATCGTCGACGCACTCCGTGTGCATGGCGCCGACGTCCAGGCCGACATCGAAGAGCTGTGGCGGCGCATCGCCTTTTCCATCCTGATCACCAACGTCGATGATCACCTCCACAACCACGGCTTCCTCCACGCAGACCGCGGCCTCTGGCGACTGGCTCCCGCCTTCGATATCAACCCATTTCCCGACCGCATCAGAGAGCTGAAAACCTGGGTATCGCCCGACACCGGCCCGGAGGCGAACATCGACGCCCTGATGTCCGTCACGCCCTATTTCCGCATCCCCAACCGACGCGCCAAGACGATCCTGCGCGAAGTCGAAGACGCGGTCGCCACCTGGCGGGACACCGGCCACAAACTGGGCATGACCGACCGCGAACTCGAAGCGTTTGCCGACGCGTTTGAGCACCCGGAACGCCAAGCCGCCCAACAAGCAATCCGCCCCTGACGCCCGCCCCGCCGCCGCCCTGCGCCAAGCCTGAGCGCCAGCCCGCGGCGGTCGGAAGTTATGACTTATAAGACGTAAACTTTGCCGCCGAGAGCTGCTATTCTCGCCAGATGAGGAAGCAGCGCGACTCGCATTTCACCCAGCGGCAGAAGCGGTGCCAACCGTGGCCACCACCCGGAGCCGACCTAGGACTTCCTAAACAAAGTCCGCCGGTGCTCCGCCAGAAACGCCGGATCGGGCGAGAGTGCATCGGACGGCAATTGCAGCGGCGCGCCTTCGTAGGCGCCGAAATTCTCGACCACCGTCTTTTGCGGCAACGCCGCCTGCAAGCGCGCCGAAAGAACCAACCGCAGGTGATCGTCGAAGGTAATCAGACCTTGGTCGAAAGCCGCATCATGCAGCCGCGAGAGGCAAAGCCCATTGCGCACGTTGAGCCGCTCTGCGGCATGCGCGCCCCACGGCAAGATGTGCGAGGCGATCAACAGCTCGCGTACCGCCAAGCCCGTGACACCACAGCGCCCGCCGAAATTGTTGAGCACGGCCGCGCGGAAGTATTCCTGCCCACGGCGCAGTTTCACGTTGGCCTCGATTTCCGTCGGTCCAGACGGCGGACGCCTCCGCACGCGAATTCCATCGGAAGGAGAAACCTCCAGCTCGCTTTCACCTTTCGCGCCAAACATCGCGCGCAAAGCCTCCTCACTAGCCGGCACCGTTTCGTCGAGCTGCTCGTGAAATTCATCCCAGACAGTTCGGTCCAACGCGCTCGCGCCGGGCAGTCCTTTGATTCCGCGGAGTTTCAGCGCCGAGTCGAACGAAGCGAGATTGCACAGTTTCATGGCCACGCTCCCGGCGCTACGTCCGAGCTTCTCCGCAAGCGCCACAATGACCGGCTGGCGCGCGTGCAATTGCCCGAAGGTGAGCTTGTGGTAGAGGTTCAGTGCGACGAGCAGTTCGTCACGAGTCCATCGTTTGCCGGAGGCCATGCGCCGAAAACTGGGCAAACGAGTGCTGCAACGCAGCAACGAAATCCGCCACGGTCCACGCGCCCTGACCAGCCAGCCATCGCGTTCGCATGAGCACCGGCAAGTTCCCTGCGTGAACGTGCATCCTCCATGAAATCCACGACCATCCTCAGCACCATAGCGACAGATACCGCAGCCGAGTTCGCCGCCGCGCTATCGCTCTGGCGCGCGTGCGAAAGCCTCGCAGAAACCAATCTCATCGACCTGAGCGAGTGTTACCACGGCATCGACCAGCTCATGCACGAAGTCATGCGCATCGCGCACCTCTTTGAGCAGTGGGCCTGCACGCATGTCGAATTCGCCGAGCTCAGCGACGTGTGGCCGTACCTGCTCGAAGACCAGTTCGGCACGGCGTGTTTGCAACTCTTGCCGGTCGAGGCTCTAGACCAGTTCAGCGAAGCCGACTGCCTCCGCACCGCGCTCCAGCTCAAGCTACCTCTGAAGTGAGCGGAGCGCACGGAAACACCTCAGCGCTCTACTGACCCAAGGGCGAAAATGCGCGGCCTTGCGCAGGCGCGTCAGCCCTCCTGAGGCCCTCCGCTGCTCCGTGCTTCAAAAATCCCCCGCACGGGCGCGGGACAGTCGCCGGCGCCGCTCACTCCGCACTTTCCAGACGCGTCACGACCGGGCCGGGCAGCAACCCGCGTGCGGGAAACAGCGGAGCCACACACTCCAATAAAAACGGGTCGTCCATATACGGAGCGAGATCCGCATAGCCGGGGCCATCCAGACTCCGGTGCATCAGCGGATAGTGGCCACGCTCCAGTTTCATGTGAACCACCGGGCCACCTTCGGGAAACGGCATCCGCAGCAGCGCGGCCAGCGACGCAACCCCGGGCGTTTTCAGACGCAGCCAGAGCGCGGCGCGCGCCGCGTCGGACAACTCCGGACAACGCACACGCAGGTCCGCCTCATCGGACACCGGCGCCGCCAGCACCTCGCGGAGCGCAGCCCAGCGACCGGGCAAGACCACGTCACCACGCGGCTCCTGCGCGATGGCGGCAAACACCGCGCGCACCTCCGCGCCCGCGCCGGCGAGTTCATCGGGCCCGGGCATGCGGCCCTCGCGCCACCAGCGAGCGACCGCGCATGCGTAGGCAAACGCCGGCCGGCGCCACACGGGCAGCTCGGGGTCGGCAAGCGCACGCGCGCTCAGCTCCCGCCAGCGCGCATAGGCCGGATCGCGGAGCTCCCGCAGCGGCGATTGTTGCCAGTACGGTGAGGCCACAAAAGCCGGATTGACGAGCAGCTCCATCGCCAGCGCCTGCACACAGCCACGCTCGTCGCCCCCGCCCAGACACGCCAGCGCGAGTCCGAGATGCGTCGTAGGCCGGTCCGGCAGCAGCCGCAGCGCGTGCGAAAAATGCGCGCGTGCCGGCACCGGATCGTCGGGCAGCCACAGCCAGCCCAGCGCGGACTGCACGGGCTCCTGCGCGGCATCGATCTCCAGCGACGAGGCCAGCACCCGGCGCGCCGCCTGGCGCAGACCCGCGTCGCCCGACTCGCCGGCCGCACGCGCCAGCTGGAAACCCGCCTGATTGCGGTAGTGGGCGCACCATGGAGCCGCGTCCACCGAAGCCAGGAGGCGCCGGGCGAGCACCACGCGCTCCGTCACGGATGTTTCCTCTACAGACGTTTCCGCCAGCGCTGTCCAGTGGAGCTGATGTGCGCGCCAGTGCGGCGCCAGCACCGCCACGGCGCCAGCGCCCGCGACACCGAGCACCCATGGCAGCCACCGTCCACGACGCCCCGCGCCAAACCCGTCGGCATCCGCCGATCGCGCCAGCAGCATGCCGGCCCACAGTCCTGCGAGCGCCAGCAGGGTGATCACGTCGAGTTGATAATCGGTGAGTGCCAGCCCGGCGTAGCCTGCAAGTGCCACGCCACCGAGCAGCGCAAAGGTGCGCGGCTCGCCCGCCGGCTCGCGCCGCCAGCGCCACCACTCGCGGCCGAGGAGGCACAAAAACGCGCCCAGCGCCGCCACCCCCGCCAGCCCGGTGGTCGCCCACCAGTGGAGCGGGGCATTGTGCAACTGGTACGAAGTCTCCACGCCGCCCACGAGCCGGGCGCGCACCTCGGGATAGACAAAAGGCACCATGCCCGGCCCGTGGCCCACCCACGGCCGCTCCAGCCCGAGCCACCCGCCGCCCTGCAGCATGCCGATGCGTTGCACGTCGCTCTCGTTGCGTTGAAACAAAATCGATGGATCGGCGACGAGCGCGCGTAAGCGGCCATTGGTCGCGAGCAGCCCCGCGACGACCAGCACGGTCGCAAGCCCGAGCCCCACCCACTGCCGGCGCGAGGGCCGGTGCAGCGACAGCCAGAGCAGCCCCGCCACCGCAGCAGCCACCAGCCCGCCCAGCACCGCGCCACGACTCGCCGCCGTGAAAAACGCCGCCGCAGCCAGCCCCGAGGCCACGATCCAGCCAGCGCGCCACCACCGGCGCTCATACCACACCAGTCCCGCCAGCCAGGGGAAGGTGAGCAGCCCCAGCCCGCCGGTGTAGTTCCAGTGGCCGAGCGGGTGCGGGTTGCGATGCGCCACCCAGTCCACTTTTCCCCACGGCTGCTCCGCCAGCAGGTGCCCCACATCGACCGCATACAGGAACGCCGACATCACCAGCGACACTGTCATCGCCACGCCCGCCACGCGTGCAAACCGGAGAAAAAGCGGCACCTCCGCGCGGGACGCCCCGAGCTGGCCCGCCAGCCAGAAAATCCACGCGAGTGCCCCCCACAGCGGCAGCGCCGCCTCGAAACTGAAATGCGGCTGCCGGCTCGCAGCCACGCTCACTCCGATCACACCGGCCAGGACCAGCCCCGCCAGCCCTCCCAGCCCCACCCCGCGCCAGCCCCGCGCCTGCGTCCATGTGAGCAAAAACACCGGCACCAGCAGCAACGCCTGCGAATAAAACGCCCACGGCCACGTGAAGACGATGGTCGATGCCTTGGGCAACGATCCCACCAGCACCAGCCCACCCAGCGCCAGCCAGCCAAGGAGCGAGTAAAGTCGGGCGAACCGATCAGCAGGAGCGTGGTTCATCGTGAGGCAGTGGAAGCAGGAAGCCGCCCGGTGCGCCAGCCAAAGGCCAGTGCCGCGATGAGCAGCCCCACGGCGATCACCGCGCCGGCCGGCGCATGCGCAACCACCCACGGGCGGCGAGGAGACTCTCCGCGCAACTCCGGCGGCAGCACAGGCCGCAGCACTGGATCTTCGAGCACCGCCACGACAGGTTTGGCCGAGGGATGCGGACGCAGAAACGGCGACGCCGTTTCAAAGACCGCCGGATCGTGCGTCGCCCGGTACGCCGCCACCATCGACTCCGCAGTCTGGTTTTGAAGGGTCTTGAAACGGAGATTGTACGTCAGGCAGCCCGCACCGAGCAGGCTGAGGCCGAGGAGTGTCCAAAGCATCCAGATCGCGGCGACCGCGGACCCGCGGCGCAGGCCGGAGCAGAGGCCGAGCAGGAGGACGGCATTCCCCATCAGCCCAAAAGTCAGACCGTCCTGATAGCGCGACAGGGGCACGTAATCGACCAGCCCCGCCCCCCGGCTGTACGCGATGGCGGCCGCCTGCAGTCCCGCGTAGCACACCAGCGCAAAGGCCACACGGTCCCGTGCGGTGGCCCCCCGCCGTCCGGTCGCAACCGCCCAGACAAACCAGCATGCCGGGAAATAAAGGATCGGGCTGAGGTACGGCTGGTCCACGAACGGATAGGCCAGCCCGCGCGCGAAAACCGCGCCAAACTCGGCCACCGAGCGGGCCTTCAAATACGCATGTCCCGGCACCTCCGGCGCCAGCCCCAGTCCGAGAACGACCAGCACGAGCAGGCAGCCCGCACCGATCCACTCCCTGCGTGCGATCGGCAGGCGAGCGAGCGCACTCAGCCCCACCGACGCCAACACGATGGCAACCGGTGCAAACACGCCCGATGCCTGCGAAAACAGCGCCAGCACGACCGCCAGCGCCGCCAGCCACCACCGCCCCCCGCCGGCCGGGCCGGCCAGCCAGCCGAGAATCGCCAGCACCGCGAATCCGTTGACCAGATAGCACTGGGATTGGAATCCCCACAACGCGTTCTGCCAGCCGCCCGGCGACGCAAACACCGCGGCCGCCAGCACCACCAGCACACTCCGAGCCGCGCGCCCCAGTCCGCCCGCCAGCGCGCGCAGAAGGAGGACGGCCGTGAGCGCATTGAGCAGCGCATTGACGACCATCTGCCACCACGTCGGCCACTCGCCAAAGGCGACCAGCAAAAATAAATCGAGAGCCCGGGTGAGCACGATGCGGTGCTCATTGTGCGCCGCCCAAAGGATGTCCCAGTGAAAACTGCCATCGAGCCATGGGCGGTAGAGCCACAACCCCTGCCCCTCCCACTGGTCCCAGAAGGGAATCGGGGAGCCCCATCCATTCACCAGCCAGAGCCGCAAAAACAGCACCGCCCCGAAAAATGTCACCAGCACGCCGCTCCACGCTCGGGCCGGCGGATGGATCTCTATCTCCGAAGTGCGGGATGCCATGGGCGTCACTCGCTGCGATTGCGCCAGCGCACGAAGGTCATCAGCAGGATCTGCACATCCAGCCAGAACGACCAGTTTTCGATGTAGTAGATGTCGTGCTGGATCCGCCGCTCCAGCGAACAGTCGCCGCGCAGCCCGTTGACCTGCGCCCACCCGCTCATGCCGGGCTTGATCAGATGGCGCGGCAGGTAGTGCGGGATCGTCTCAGCCAGACGGTCCACGTGATATGGCCGCTCGGGGCGTGGCCCGACGAGGCTCATGTCGCCGCGTAACACGTTCCAAAACTGCGGCAGCTCGTCGAGGTTCCAACGCCGCATCCACGCGCCGATGCCCAGCAGCCGCGCATCCCCGCGCGCCGTGCTCACACTGGCACTGTCGGAGGCCGCCGCGTCGGGATGCATGCTGCGCAGTTTGTAGAGCGTGAACGTCCGATGCCCGGCGCCGACGCGTTCCTGGCGGAAAAACACGGGGCCGGCCGGCGACTCGCGTTTGATCAGCGCCGCCAGCACGAGCAGCACCGGCGCCGAGAGCACCAGCCCCACGAGGGCGCCGACGATATCCACGCCGCGTTTGAGGATGCGGTTGAAAAGCTTGTTGATCACCAGCTCCTCGACGCCGAGCACCGGCACACGCCCGACCGTCTGGAGCCGCAGTCCGGATACAAAAATCTGAAACACCGAGGGGATGACCTTCAGCTCCACATAGCTGCGCTCGCAGGCGGCCACCAGCCGCGCAAACTCCTCCCGCGGCAGATCCATCCGGGCGACCACCAGCACATCGATCCGATGGGTCCGCAACACCTCGGGCAACTCATCCAATCCACCGAGCTCGGGCAGGCCCTCCGGCAGCGGCGCACCCGACTCGCCCGGCATGCCGATCACGCCCACCAGCCGGAGCGGGTGCGCGGAGGCTTCGCCGAGTTCGTCGGCAAACGCACGCGCGTCGGCGTTCCACCCCAGCAGGGCCGTGCGCTGCCGCAGGCGTTCGCGCCACGCCGGCACGCCCGTCACCACCGCATAGAAAAGACTGCGCCACGCGTACAGGAACAGCAGCGTGGCCGCGCAGCCAAACACCACGAACAAGCGCGAAATCGGCGGATCGAAGCGCAGCACCAGCGACACCCCCAGATACGCGGCGAACCAAAACGCCGTGCCCTTCAGGATGATGTTCATCGCCTGATAACGCCGCAGCAGGAGCCGCCCGTCGTAGAGATTGAGATGGGCAAACGCCCCGACCAGAAACGCCGTACCCATGAACACCAGCGGCAGGTAGTCGCGCAGCCGCGCGTTTTGCACCTCCACAAACACCATGCCCCACGGCGTGCGATAGCGCAGCCAATACCCCACCAGCAGGCCGCCCAGCACCATCACGGCATCCCCCGCCAGCAACACCAACGGCAGCAGGCGCTGGCGGACGGACGGCAGGGGGCGGAGGGAGTCGCTCATGGAAATCGCTGGCATACAATCGCCAGCCAGTGGACATGCAAGCCGATGCAGCCCCACCCGGCGAAAGATAACCGTGAAAAATGGCCCTACCGCCCCGTCCCCGCCTTTCATTTTTCACCCTTCACTCTTCACCATTCACTCTTTCCTCCCTGCTTGACCGGCTCCGTCGCCCCCAGCCATGGTGCAGCCCCATGCCCACCAACGACCCACGCGCGAAGAAAGCGCTGCTGCTCAAGCTGGCGCTCGTCGCCGTCGCCGCACTCGTCGCAGGCGCCTTTCTCCTGCGTGGCGGACATCCGAAGGAGTGGCTCGATCAAGGCCTCGCGCTCATCCGCAGCGCCGGCCCGGTGACATTTTTCGTCGCGATGGCCCTGCTCCCCGGATGTGGCGTTCCGGTACTCGCATTCTCCCTACCCGCCGGCTCCCTCTTCGGCGAACAGCTCGGCATGACCAACGTCGTGTTGCTCTGCCTCGCCGCCGTCACCGTCAACCTGGTCCTCACCTACTGGCTGGCCCGGAGCG
>ERZ795056.7462-NODE-7462-length-10491-cov-13.859908_pt1 | contig 10491 bp, 6 predicted proteins | sample MGYA00375140_ERZ795056 | MGnify/ENA primary metagenome ERZ795056 (study PRJEB30185, sample SAMN05720227) | activated sludge metagenome | isolation source: Anaerobic digester | place: USA | collected 2015-03-09 ...
CGGTGCTCATCGAACGAAGAATATTCTTTTTTCATAATCATGATTTCAACGGATGAATCAAATAGCCACCTGAAACTGAAGTGTTACACAATTCTTTCTGCCGCTAAAGGGTAATGGACCTGTTACAGCATTAAGATAAACTGGCCTTTGTTGCCAATCGAGTGTAATTTTCGTGTTATGGTTATTGAGGAAGAAATTAATACCCGCATTGGTCATTTGCATCGGTTTGTTGAGTCGATCATAATCTCCTAACATGTAACAAAAATAAGGTTGAATACGAAGCTTTTCAGGCTTGGTCCAGCCTTTTCCTAACAGATACCCAATTTGAGTATAGTAAACTGTTCCCGTTCCAAATAAAGGAAATGCGTTCCCCGGACCGTTAAAGGAAGCTTGTCCAGCTACCGTTCCTGTTGCAGGATTCATGATTCCATTATTCCTTAAATAACCCGAACCATAATTATTACTATAAACCGAAGCATAAGCTGTAATTGCATCTCCAGCTTCTTTACGCAAAGGCATATCGAGGAATACATCAGCTCCCAACAAAGTCATATCCGTATGAACTGTATCGGAATTAGCAGTTCTGCGCCACAAAGCATCGTGCTGAAAAATATAACCAGCTCCAACGTTAAAAACCTTTTTGCTTCCTAAATAACTACCAACCGTGTAGGGAGTTAGGTTACTTTCTTGATCCAAAAACTGCCACATTAAATAGCCTTGAAATTGTTTATTCGCAGCTCCTGTAGCAAATTGAGAATTCGTAGAGATGGTTTTGGCAGGATCATACAAACTCGATTTTTCGATATTCATCGGATCGGTCAAGGCAAGTCGATAATCAAGTTTTCCGAGCTTTCCTTTTGCATACAAGCTTAATTTCCGGTTGAATTGATCCGTTGCATCGATTGTAGCGAATGGGAAAATCGGACTATCCATTGGCATAAACGTCACAATACTAGCATTCGACAAGCGCGAAAGTCCAACCCAATTGGTTAATCCTCCACCAATGCTCAATTTGTTTTTTACAACCGAATACTCGGCAATGGCATCATGGAAAAACAAACCCACTTTTCGGTCGCTCAAGTGATTGAAATTATTCATACCCAACTGAACGTAGATAAAAGAACGACTGTTGATAGCTCCATACATCTGAATTCGGCTTCTTCGAATACCAATATCGAACGTTTCACTTTTTGGTTTTCCCTCGACCGTAGTACCGGGATTACTTTCATTATATCGAGCCCATACCTGATTGGTAAGTGTAAATTTCAAGTAATGGCTGCCATCTTCATTCAACTTAAGCGTACCGCCCTGTCCATAAGTTGGATCCATTTGAGCAATACTGATACTTGTCCACACTAAAGCAGACAGTAGAAAAAGAAACTTTTTCATAATTACTTCTGCGTTACGGGTTTAAATGCGGCTTTCTTACGAGAGGCGAGCGAATGTTTCGATAATGGCGTATGTCCATCTAAACCGGTAATGATGAAGGTTCCACCAGTACGTAGGTATGCATTTTCAAAGTTGTGCAGGTTTTCCATCACACTGTGGTCGACCAATCGAGTTTGTTCAAAATCAATGATGATGTGTTTTCCAGCAGGGATGCGTTCAAGCTGTTTTTTGAACCCGAGGAAATTGCTAAAAATGGCCGATTTCTGAACTTCGATGGTATAGATTTCATTTTCTTCATCCACATGCATAGTGAGGAATGGTTTGAAGAAACTAGAGGCCGGAACACCATTTATTGAGTGAATGATAAATTTCACCATGATTCCTATTGCAATACCTATTAGCAAATCAGTTAGAAGTGTTGCAATGATGGTACACAAGAAAATAATCAACTGTTCTTTTCCTACGTGAAACACATGTTCGAATTCTTTGGGTGAAGCCAAGCGGAATCCAACAAATATGAGCATTGCTGCTAATGCAGAAACAGGTACCAGTTTGATGAATGGAACCAATGCTACTACGAACAATAAAAGAAAGCTACCATGGAAGAAATTAGCCCAACGACTTCGTCCGCCATTGCTAATATTCGCCGAACTACGTGCTACTTCTGAAATCATTGGCAATCCACCTAAAAGTCCGGAAACGATATTTCCAATTCCCACAGCACTTAGATCCTTACTTAAATCTGATTTCTTTTTATGCGGATCTAATAAATCGATTGCCCGACCAGTGAGTAAGGATTCCAAAGAACCAATCAAAGTGAACATCAATAAGTACTTAAGGAAAATTGGTAGCAATTCCAGATTAGTGAGAGCAGCAAAATCGACATTTAGATTAATGTTGAAATCACCGGGATTTACCAAAGGTTTACGAGCTTGATAAATTGGATCGTATAGATGGAAAAACTGCCCCATTATCACGGCAACGATAAGTACAACCAGAGCAGGAGGAACTTTCGCAAGGAAGCCTTTTCCAATGTATTTCCAACCAAATAGTATGAGTAAGCTAACACCACCAATAGCTGCAATATGCCATTCCATATTCATCAAGCTATGTGGAACCATCATGAGCAATTCAAGTGGTTCTTTACCTTTTAGTTCTGCAGGTAAAATTCCAACAGCAAGATGCAGCTGTTTCGACATGATGATAATCCCAATAGCAGCTAACATACCATGAACAGCCGATAATGGAAAGAAGTCGGCAAGTGAAGCAACCTTGAGTTTACCTAGAACAACTTGAAGAATACCAGCAACTACTACTACAGCAAGAGTAAGATGCCAACCGGTTTCTAAGTTGCCTTTCCCAAGTTCTTCAACTGCACCAGCACAAATAACAATTAAACCAGCAGCCGGACCTTTAATAGTTAATTCAGAACCAGCGAAAAAAGAGACAACTAAACCACCAACTATGGCGGTAAGCACACCCATAATAGGTGGAAAGTTTGATGCACCAGCAATGCCTAAGCAAAGTGGAAGTGCAATCAACGAGACGAGAAATCCCGAAAGCAAGTCTGATTTCCAGTATTGCTTAAGTGATTGTAGGATAGAATTTGAGGATTTTAAAGAAGTTGAATTCATGGGTACTTTAACTTTATCCCAAAAGGGAATGAATTAAAATGCAGAGAATCGCCATAGACGAAATGCTGCTAAAAGTTTGTAAGGCCGTGAAATGAATTAAGAATCAGCACATGGCTGAACTGTGTAATGACACACAGAAAGCATTCATTCGGCTAACAGAAAAACTGATTTGAATCAGTACCCAATTTCAAATTCTAAAAACGCAATTCTTCAACCAACGAGGATTGTCGGTAAGGGGAATGGAAGAACAGTCGTTGTATGTAACGGCATCAACCGTTAAGGAATAATAAAGTTCAAAGTGAATAATGACAGCTTGTGCAAACGATATAAGTCGCTTACGTGCTTCATTTATTTCATTGTCTTCGGTAATTTCGATGGGTAAGCAAACAACATCTTGTTGAACAGGATGTGAAGCTTGAACGGCAAATCCTCTATTAATTTGAGGAGACAAGTATCCTTCCGCTTGAATAAGTCCAAAGCGAAGAAGGAAGAGTAATGTTAGAAGCAGACTTGTACGAAACAACCTGAAATTCATGGTGCAAATGTATACTTTTTAAAACCGAATAGGTTTCATAGAAGCATCACCTTAAAATGGCGGGCTGGCTTGGCAATAATTATGCCTAGAAATAAATCCTTGATGAAGGAAAAGTACTCTGGTGAATAAGCACAACCAGACTTATCCAGAACTACTTTTCCTTCAGGCTGAAACTAGAACTAAGCTTTCCGGATAACTTTAATACCTGCAAATGCAGATAGTAAAGTAGTTAGCGACAAAAGCGCAAACAAAATCCAACTTCCAGAACATGATCCCGAAAGAGAACTATTTGAACTCATGCCCACAGCATCCGAAAGCAACCTTAGGTTCAATGGCAGCAGAAACAAGGCAAGCAGACAACTAAGTAAACCGAACAACCTTATCATATTCCGAAGATAGATGTAGCAAGAAGCTGTTAATCAGTCGAGTTACAGAAAGGAATGAACCAGATAGTGTTAATAACTACGATATTTAATTAATTGATTTACTGTCATTTACATGATTTGATGTAAGATTTTGATACATGGGTTATAAAAAAATGCGCTCCAACGAAGCGCATTTTTTCAAAGTTTGAGTATATAATCTTACAAAAAATATTGCCTAAATCGCCTTAGTCAACTGTTAGATTGAAATAGGTATTAACGGCTACTTTCTACAACCACACATGTGATTATGGAAACCATGCGTTTCATCGTGCCATTTAAAATCATTATTACCATACATGTTTTCGAAATAGAAAGGTAAACGACGTGCTTGCATATTGTGAATCGATTGCATAGTCATGGCATCAAATGCATTCCCATTAGCAACTGTGTATCGAATACTGCCGATATTATTGATATCGTCTAAAGGATTAGAATCAAGCACTACAAAATCAGCTAGTTTCCCAACTTCCAGTGTGCCGAGGTCTTTCTCCATCCCGATATAATAAGCTCCATTCACGGTAGCACACTTCAACGCTTGATAATTGGACATTCCGCCTGAAGCTAACATCTTTAATTCCCAATGTGCTCCAACTCCTTGAATTTGTCCGTGTGCACCAAGGTTTACTTTAACACCTGCATCAGCTAACTTTTTACACGAACGCGCTACTTGTATATGACCATTGTCGTATTCTTCATCTGGAACTGCTGTACGATATCGAGCACGTGAATCAATCAACGCACGAGGAGTGAAATTTAACAGTCGGGCATTTTCCCACACTTTGTCTTTCTCATAGAAATAGTACTCTCCATTCACCGCTCCATAACTCACAATCAATGTTGGTGTGTATCCCGTTTTAGAATTGCTCCATAGCTTCACCACATCATCATATATATCTGCAACTGGAATGTTATGCTCAATACCGGTATGTCCATCGAGTATCATACTCATATTATGAAAGAAATGTGATCCACCTTCAGGCACGACTTCCATTCCTAATTCTCGAGCGCCTGTAATAACTTGCTGACGCTGATTACGACGCGGTTGGTTGTAGCTCTTCACACTAAAAGCTCCAAATGCCTTCGTACGTTTGAGAGCAAACTGAGCATCTTCCAAATTGTTAATCTGCGCTCTAAAATCTCCATCAGCCCCGTATAAAATGATACCTGTAGAGAAAATACGTGGACCTGTCATTGTACCTGCCTTCACCATCTCGCTTTGCGAAAACACCATTTCGGTATTGCTCGAAGGATCGTGTGTAGTAGTAACTCCAAAGGCAAGATTGGCAAAATAGGACCATTGTTGCTGTGGACTTAAGCCATAACGGAAAGTTCCTAAATGCGCATGTACATCTATCAAACCCGGAATAATAGTCTTGCCATCACATTCTACAATTTTCACATCAGAAGCTGGTTGTATATCGGCCGATTTCCCCATTTGAGTGATCCGATTGCCTTCGGTGATGATGGTTCCATCTTCAATCACCAAACTATCTTTCATGGTAACTATGCGTGCATGCGTATAAGCAACTTTTTCACTTGGCTTTTGATGTGCTAAACGTAAGCCGATAGACAAACCTTTACTAACAGGTTTAGGAGCTGTAGCACCTTCTTTTAAATCGAACCAAGGTTTTACATCGGTACTGTAATATTGATCACCCAAGGTCCAATTCAGTGATGAACTTTGTTTATTCCAATGCAGATTAATTCCTGCCTCTTGAGAAACTAATTTAACCGGATAGGCTGTTGTTCCATTACTTAAATCGAGTGCTTTTCCAGTTGAAATCAGCGGTGTGAGATATACTTTAAACAATTCTGTAAATGCCAACCATTTATTATCCGGACTAGGAATGTATTGATTTGCATAAGTTGATTTATAATGCGTTCGTTCATCATTTCCCGTCAAATCAACACTTCGAAACGCCTTTTCTAAAGAACCAAATAAGTAACCACCTGTTTGATAGAAAATGCGTTGTCCATCGGCACTAAAACGAGGACTTTCTCCATCCGTGAGTATACGTTTGCTTGAGCCATTCTGAGCATTCATCAAATAAATTCCGGGTTCATTGCACCAAGCAAACCCTTGATGATCGTTACCTTCTTCCTTTTGATAAACCAATTGTTTTCCATCGGGCGAATAGTTAGGTGTGCGATAAATCCCTTTTTCCTTGTTGAGTTTTTGTAAGGCGCCCGTTTTCAAATCCATTTCGATGATTGCTCCCATGGCGGTATCGCTCCAAGTTACCCAAGCTAGTTTTTCACCGTTTGATGAGAAGGCTGGCTCAAATTCGAAATGGCTCGTGTTTGTCAAACGACGAGGTTTTCCGGCCGGTAAATCCTTCATCCATAAATATCCAACCGCGTTAAAGACGATGTATTTTCCATCAGGAGAAAGAATTGCCTGACGGATTGTTTTCACATCAAATGAATCGGGTGCTGCTTGCTGCTGAAAATGAAGCGCGTCGGTAATTTTATGATTGCTGGTTAGTTTAAAAGGCACTTGCGCTACTTCACCACTTTTAACACCAATTTTCTGAATATGTCCTTTCGCCCAGATGTAGATAAACTGATCATTGGGCGACCAATTGAAGTTTGTGTACACTCCAAAAATCGCCCAAGCTTCTTGTTGATCTTTACTCAAATCGGAATAAATCGGGGATTCGATACCGCTTGCTAGATCGCGAACGAACAAAACTGTTTTCTCCCTTACGCGTCGAACAAATGCTAAGTGTTTACCATCGTGGGATAAAGTTGGACGAACAGCACCACCTGGTCCACGTACCACGATATCGTTACTTCCTGTTATCCGATCAAGTCGTTTGATGACGTAAATCTGTGAGTTGGGATCTTTGTTGTATTGAAAATAACCACCTGGATAAACGTCTTCGCTGTAGTACACATATCGATCATCATTCGAAACGAATGGTTCACCTAGGTCTTGTTGGTCGTTCTTTTTAGTGGTGAGTTGCATTCCACTACCACCGCTGATGTGATACATCCACAACTCCCCTGCTCCTGCCGAACGGGTGCTGGTGAAGTGTTTACGTGCAATGAGGTAATTTCCATCACGCGTCCATACGGCATTGTTGAGTAAGCGAAAATCTTCTTTGGTGATTTGTTTGGGATTAGAACCGTCGGCATTCATCACCCAAATATTATCTGCACCACCTGCATCACTCGTAAACGATATGCGGCTACCATCAGGACTAAATCGAGGTTGCACTTCATAGGCATAACCCGAACGTAGGCAAACTGCCGCGCCACCGGAAGAAGGCATGGAATAAATGTCACCGAGTAGATCAAATACAAGTGTTTTCCCATCGGGGCTCACATCTAGGTTCATCCAAGTTCCTTCGGTGAGATCAAATGAAACGCTTTTAGCAGGACCGGGCGGTGTATTAACATTCCATTCAGTTTTGGTTTCAGTCTTTCCGGCTGATTTCTTTTGAGCAAATACAGGAACAGAAACAGCAATCGATAATAGTGTAAGGAGTATGCGATGCATAGGATATTTTGATGAAAAGTAAAAGTATGTGAAATGGAGATGAACAAGAACAAATACGGGTAAAAAACACCTAGAATGTTTAATTGTAATGGTTGAATGTATGTTAAAAGTTCTAAATAAGCTGATTTAGAACTATTCAAAATGTAATAACAGTGATAAATCGTGGTATCTTGAAGAGAATTGAAAATGTGTGAATTATACAAATCATTGGGTACTTCACATAAGAAACAGGTGGGCAATAAGGTTGAATTTTGACAGGTTAAATCAAACTAATTTGAAACTCTACATAAAATACATGGTGAGTAATCGCTGTAAAATGATGGTGAAAGAAGAGTTGAAAAAACTTGATTTGCACTATGTGTTGGTTGATTTAGGTGAAGTAGAGATCATGGAAGACCTCGATAAAGAGACTCGAAATCAATTAAAAGCCGGATTATTAAAATCGGGTTTAGAATTGATGGATGATAAGAAATCGGTATTAATTGAAAAAATCAAAAATTCGGTTGTTGAATTAATACACTATACCGATGAGCGGATTAAAGTTAATTTCTCGGAATATTTAAGCAAGAAATTAAATTACGATTATACCTATTTAGCCAATTTATTTTCGGAAGTTCAAGGCAGTACAATTGAACAATATATCATTTCAAATAAAATTGAGCGAATTAAAGAACTCATCATTTATGACGAATTAAATATCACCGAAATCGCCTGGAAGATGCACTACAGTAGCGTTGCCCATTTATCCAATCAATTTAAAAAAGCAACAGGATTATCTCCAACTCACTTTAAGAAATTAAAGGATAATCGAAGAAGTCCGATTGAAGAAATTGGCAATACAAATAAAATTATACATGAATAAAAATTCGAGTGTTACTTCTTTATATGCACAAAGCTTAATTGAAGCCAGTTTAGATCCGTTAATAACGATAAGCTCAGCAGGAGAAATAACGGATACCAATAATGCAATGGCTAATATTACAGGTGTTAGCAAGCGTAAATTAATTGGAACACATTTTTACGATTACTTTACTGAACCAGAACGAGCAAGAGAGGTATATCAAGAAATATTTCTGAAAGGTTTTGTGAAAAATTATCCATTGGTAATTAGAGATGGGAAATTCACTGATGTGCTTTTTAATGGATCATTGTACAAAGATGAACAAGGAAATGTGCTGGGAGCTGTAGTTGTAGCGCGGGATGTAACAGAACAAAAAAGAATTGAAAAAGAATTAACCTCCGCTAACATTATTGCTGAACAAGCAAAAGTAATGGCAGAAAAAGCGCAAGAGAAGGCTGAAAAAGCCACGCTAATCGCTGAAAGTGCAGTAAAAGCAAAACAGCAGTTCTTATCGAATATGAGTCATGAGATTCGCACTCCGATGAATGCTATTATAGGATTTACAAAAGTTATCTTAAAAACCGAACTAAGTCATAAACAAAAAGAATATTTACAAGCGATAAAATCGAGTGGAGATTCCATGATTGTACTTATCAATGATATCCTTGATTTAGCCAAGGTTGATTCAGGTAAAATGGAGTTTGAGAATAAACCGTTTCGGTTAGTACAAGCTATAAAACTAAATGTACAGTTATTTCAAAATAAAATCCATGAAAAAAATCTAATTCTAATTGAAGAATATGATCCCAAAATACCAGAAGTTGTTTTGGGTGATTTATTGAGGCTCAATCAGATCATGATAAATTTATTGAGCAATGCGGTAAAATTCACCAATGATGGCTCCATATCAGTTTCAGTAAATTTAATTCAAGAAACTGCAAAATTTGTAACACTAGAATTTACCATAACGGATACTGGAATTGGGATATCTACGGATAAAAAATTGAAAATATTTGAAAATTTCCAACAAGCAACTACAGGTACTTCACGTCTTTATGGAGGAACAGGACTAGGATTAGCCATTGTAAAACAGCTTATAGAATTACAAAAGGGTAGCATTCGTGTAAAAAGTAAATTAAAAAAAGGCTCCAACTTTAGTTTTCGATTAAACTTTAATAAAACATCGGATTTACCTGAAATAGAATTGGAAAGCTTAAATATTCCAGTAGAAAATAATCAAATAAAAATACTGGTAGTAGAGGATATTAAATTGAATCAACTTTTAATGAAAACCATTTTGGATGATTTTGGATTTGAAAGTGATATAGCTGATAATGGGAAAATTGCAATTGAAATGATTTCAAGCTCGGTTCACTATGATATTATATTAATGGACCTTCAAATGCCAGAAATGGATGGCTTTGAAGCTACGTCAATAATAAGAAAGAAAATGAAATTAAAGATTCCTATCATTGCACTTACGGCTGATGTAACAACTGTTGACTTTCCCAAATGCAAAGCAGCGGGAATGAATGATTACATAGCCAAGCCCGTAGACGAGCGTGTTCTGTACGCCAAGATTATTGGATTAGTTTACCCAACTCAATCCACCGTAAATCAACCTGTTGAGATTAAAAATGTAAAGGGAATTAAGTTTACGAACTTGTCCTATTTACATGTACGAACGAAATCGGATCCAGTATTAATGAGAGAAATCATTATGCTTTATCTGGAACAAACTCCATCCTTGATTAAACTACTTAAAAAAAGTGTGGATGAGCAGGATTGGAAGACGCTACAAATGTCGATACATAAGATGATACCATCATTTTCGATTATGGGCATTAACAAAGAATTTGAAGAGGTAGCTCGGCAGATTCAAGAATTCGCGAGAAGTAGGCAACAAAATGAAGAAATTCATGCAATGGTTGATCGTATTTCACAAGTGTGTTTCCAAGCTTGCATTGAATTAGAGGAAGAAATAAACAACATTAATAGTTTAAAATCATGAATTCTGAAAAAAAGATACGTGTATTTATTGTTGATGATGATGTGATTTTTTTAAAATTACTAAAGGTAGATTTTTTGCAATACCCAGAATATGAGACCACATCATTCTCAACAGGTGAATTATGCTTGGAAAAAATAAATGAAATGCCTGATGT
>ERZ795056.7465-NODE-7465-length-10488-cov-4.996645_pt1 | contig 10488 bp, 8 predicted proteins | sample MGYA00375140_ERZ795056 | MGnify/ENA primary metagenome ERZ795056 (study PRJEB30185, sample SAMN05720227) | activated sludge metagenome | isolation source: Anaerobic digester | place: USA | collected 2015-03-09 ...
GGGTCCTGAGTATCTCGTATTCGCTCTCGAGCATCGCTGGGCAGACCATGCAGCCGATCCGCTCGATCCCTTGATCGTAGAGGGGATTGATGGGGGCATGCTGCCACCAGAGGTAGAGAAATACTTCGAGTGCCCGCCAGTTCCGGATCGGCGAGATGTTCAGCTGCAGGGGATTTGCCGGGTTCTGGCTGGTCTCGTCGAGGTCAGCCCGGTTCCAGGACTCGTACCAGCGGTTTCCCTGGACCGTGAGGCAGGGGCCGGTTGTCTCGAGATAGATCTTCAGGGGGTGGAGCTTCTGCAGCTTGCAGCACCAGCGGTGATCCTTTCCCGGTGGCCCGGCCTTCTCGGCCGCCTTCCAGAAGTCACCGGCCTGCCGGATCACCTCCACCCCAAGCGACTCGACAAACGCCACGGTCTCGGGGAACTCGATGCCGGTGTCGAGGAAGAATGCCTTCTCTACGCCTGCTTTCCTTGCCAGGAGCAGTGCTGCCATGCTGTCTTTGCCTCCCGAGAAGGAGACATTGACGCAGGGCCGGTCATGGAGGTGCCGTTTTATGGTGCGGACCGCGTTTCGTTCCAGGTTCTTCAGATGGTACTGGTTCTGCCGGATGGCCGTGTCCCAGTCCGGGTCGGGAGGTGTCTTCGGCGTCACCGGCATCACCTCCTTGACCCTGATAAACCCTTCTTTCACGACGCCGGTCCCGAACCGGTTCTTGTAGGCGACGATCACGGTCCCCTCCACTGCCGGCTTTTTGAGGGGGAACCGTTTCCCTCCGATCCTACCGCCCTCCGGGCCGAGCTCCGCATCGGTCCCAAGACGGACTATCCCCTGGGTAACATGGGGAATGAGATACGGGAGTGCTTCAGGGGCGATATCGAGGCTGAACTGGCGGGTCACCGGGTCAAAGGTCAGCCAGCCGAACCGGTCCCCGTGCATGATCACGAGGTCAGCCCTGTCGATCCCGCCGGTCTTGTTCAGGAGTATGATCTGCGGCAGCGGGACGGGACCGAACCGCACGGTGAGGAGGGTGCGGATCAGCTCCCGGTCGGCAGAAAGAGCGGGACGAACGTCGTAGGGTTGCAGGAGGGGGAGTGCTTTACCCTGGGCTCCACAGCCGCAGCTCCGGCCGATGAGCGGCACATTGCACTGTTCGCACCAGTACAGGGTTTTCTTGACGGCAGGCTCCCTCATTTCTACAGGATCATGTGCCGGACGAAGACATAAGAGAACCTGTTGAGGGGAGAGCTCATGAAACGGGAAACGATTGTAAAGGAGTGATCCGGGAGTAATGATCGTTGATCCATTTTCATATGATTCTAAGAGGATGAGTGATGGGTGATCACTGAAACTACCTGTGTCTCGGAACGTTCCCGGCAGAGAAAAAAAGATAAGTCAGGAGCACGCTATGCTGATTCCCTGGAGTGGTCCTTCGACTATGACCCCGCCGATCTTCCTCAGCCTCTATATCTCCGGTTTCCTCCTTGCAGCAGCCATCCGTCTCTGGTATACCCAGGAGTACCGGAGAAAGATAAAAGAGCAGCATTGGAAACCGGCGCTTGATACCTGGCTTGTGTACCTGCCTGCCCTCGGGATGTTCATCATCCCCGGGATCTACATCCTTACCCCGTACCTTGCCCCGGCCGATTACACCCTCCCGGAATCTGCCGGCTGGGTCGGGGCTGGCATATTCGGAGCCGCCCTCCTTCTCCTCTGGCGGTCCCATGCCGACCTCGGTGCAAATTTCACCCCCAATGCCGAGGTGCAGCAGGGACAGCGGCTGGTCACCACCGGGGTATACGAGTACATCAGGCATCCGATGTATGCCTCCCATTTCCTCTGGGCGTTCGCCCAGCCGCTCCTGCTCTGGAACTGGATCGCCGGGTTTGGCCTGCTCATCACCTTCATTCCCCTCTATGTCGTCCGGGTCCCTGTCGAGGAAAAAATGCTTGCAGGAAGGTTCGGTGCAGCATACGAGCAGTATATGGAACGGACAGGGCGGGTTATACCAAAATTCGGTCGGCCGGAAACACACTAATTGCTAGGGAGGATTCCCGAGGACAGTATCATATCGCCGATCTCTCTTCTCCTTTGGAAATTCTCCCTCTTCTGAAAAGTAATATCTTGCAATCCTTTCATATGTATTGATCCGGGCGAGGGTATCTAAGCCAGGCCAAAAGAGCCGGACTTAAGATCCGGTCACGAAGGTGTTCATGGGTTCGAATCCCATCCCTCGCATCTGGTATAAGATCTCTATTTTAATCGATTATCTTTAAGAAATAACACATTTTTTGCCATAATTAATCATCTATTTACCACAGGTGAGGGCTCGGTCTCCGGCAGGTTTACCGGGGCCCTGGTATCGCTCCGCTCCGGCGACGCCCTCACTCCGTTAGGTGGCGGCCTCCGCTCCGCTGGTTTCCAGTTCTATGGGTATTGTTGATGGTCGACCGTGTCCGCACCGTCTCCCTGATCCCTCTTCCTAGGCTGGTGGGATACTGACGCCCGTGATTTTCGTCGCGGGCTCCTCATCACCGGCTGTATCTACCCGCCCCTTGCAAACCGTTCCTCGGACCGCTTGTCGCTATTGCTGGGAATCCTCTCTCATGATCCATCCCCGGGTGAGTGCCCGAAGGGTCGAACCGGGCGGCACGCGGTGCCGATCACTGGGCAGCCGCTGAGCGGAGCGGGAGAGCGGGTGCACTATGCACGCTCGAGTTTTATCCTTAATAATTAAAGAAATTCCTTTGGTTCAAATCCAATTGAAATAACTTTTAAAGTCTCAATTAAAATCTGTAATTTCTAAAGATATGCTCATGGCGAGTGGAGGGACTTCTCTGTGAAAGGTCGCATGGTTGTCATTATGAAACTAAAAGAACCCATAGAAAAATTTAGAGACCCTGGAGTGTCCCATAGTTCAAGATATCGTGCAGTGAACGATTTGGAAGAAGCGATGACGGTCTGTCTGAAGTATATACAGGATCACTGCATTCAGGTAAAGGAATGGGATGGGGGACATGTGTTCTTGAGCACTTGCCAAATTGCTACAATAGATTTCTATGGCAATATCAGGAAAGAGGGAGAGTCGGGTTATCATCGTTTTCTCTAAGATTTAGAGCACAAAATGCAGCCGCTGATCGGCATGGTAGAGCGGGCGGAGTAAGTATTTTAAAATGAAATACCACGCCTTTGTCACCCCGGCGAAAGGGGAGGCCGAGGTGACCAGGCATTCAAGGTGGTGCGAGTGGTAACCTCGCGGAGGGTTGTCCTGCACTCCCTATCTCATTAAGGTTTTTGAGACACCGCTGTGCAATGGATAGGTCAAAGATTCTTGCAGAACAAACTTGATTTGTGTAGGTGCTTAAGGTCTATTCCCCATCTGGAGATGTATCGTGAGTAGATTCGGTTCTGACCCGCTCATTTTTTTCAATTCCGTGTACCAGAATAGTGCGCCTTGGGATATTGGAGCACCTCAGCCTGCTATGGTTGCTCTTATCGAAAAATATCCACCTGTAAATCCAATCTTAGATCTTGGCTGCGGCTCTGGCGACCTTGCGATTTATTTAGCAACATTGGGGCATCGCGTTGTTGGGATCGATTTTGTTGAATCTGCCATCAGGAACGCCCAAGACAAAGTTGCCGCCCTTCCCGATGAAACGGCCCTCTCATTGCGTTTTCAAGTGGCTGATGCTCGAAAGCCCTCCTTACTTGGAGAAAAATTTGGAGCGGTTTTTGATTCGGGCTTCTATCATTTATTTAATCCAGACCAATGCGAGCAATTAAATGATGAAGTTGCCTCAATTTTGAAACCACATGGTTGTTATTATTTGCATGAGTTTGCAATCGAATTTCCAGTACCTCATGTACCCCGACAAATTTCACCTGATGAATTACAAACACGTTTTACCGTTGAAAAAGGATGGCGTATTAAAGAAATTCAGACGGTAGAATTCCTAAGTCGAGTTGCACCTCCTGTGGCTGCAACCTGTGCTTGCATAGAGCGTCTTTTAGTGTAAATCTCACCTAACAAAGCGTGCACTGGACGGGTAATCCCATGAATTTTGGAAGGATTTAGAGGCTAAAAAGAGAAAAACTGCCTTTCGAAATGGAGGGGGAAAACGTGCAGCTCCCGATGATTAAAAAAAACGCTGATGCTCCGGGGGTTTTGCCCCGTCGCTTTTAAAGCCCCGGTTGCGATCATGCTGTCTGAACACCAATGCAACAACTCGAAGCATTAAGGCTCTGGAGGGATATAAAAACTCTAATCCAGTTCAGCCCCAGAGCAATAAAGGCTTCAGTATTCGCTCATAAATCCGGAAGAATCGATTCCCGTTATGGGAATCATATTGTCATTGGAGGAGAACGAATTCACCATCTGATGCAGCAGGTTCCATAGTTTTGCTGAAGGATTGCTGAAGGATTGAAGGGACGAGCGGAAAAGGCCTGACGGAATACTGGTGCTATGGTGTGAAGTATCTGAAGGGATTATAGGCTCACCCTCCCCTCCCGGTCTAATTTCCAGAAAGGGTTGAAGGCAACTTCCCACAGGAACTCATCAGGATCGGCAAAATATCCGCTATAGCCTCCCCAGAAGGTCTTTTGGCCTGGTTTCACAATACGGGCACCGACACTCCCTGCTTTCTCGAGAATTGCATCCACTTCAGCTTCATTCCTGGTGAGATAGGCGAGGGTGAATCCGGGAAAGCCGGTTTTGCGTGCAGGTACATTCGCATCATCAGCCAGACTCTTGCGGGGATAGAGGGCGAAGATCATCCCGTTGAGTGAAAAGAGAGCGAGATCACCCTGCACGTACGCCTCCCACCCGAGCCCGTCACGGTAAAAGGCAAGTGAACGATCAAAATCTCTGACGCCGAGGGTGATCACATTGATACGCGGTTCCATGGTTACCGGGTTATCAAGGGGGCACGATAATGCCTTCCTGTCTCTCTGCGAGCCATCAAACACCTGCCAGGTAATGGCCCTTGCCCTTATACGACCTCCTCATCATACCTCATCATCCACTCGGCTCTTCCACCTTCGATACCAGCACCTTGTCCACCCGGTTCCCATCCATGTCCACCACCTCGAACCGGAACTGCTCCGCCTCAGTATGATCCCCGGTGGAGGGAATCCGCTGGAGGGCATACATGATGAACCCTGCCAGGGTCTGGTAGGATCCCTTTCCGGGCAGTGCCTCCACAGGGATGATCTCTTCGAGGTCCTCGAGCACCACATCGCCGTCGATCAGCCATGACCCGTCCTCCCTCTTAACGATGGAGGGAGGCTCGGGCCGGTAGAGGTGGCGGACCCCTCCGACGATCGATTCAAGGATATCATGGAGGGTGACAAGGCCGCGGATATTGCCGTATTCATCGGTGACAAGCGCCATCGGGAGTCCGGACTCCCGGAATGTCTCGAGGAGTTTCATGATCGAGGTGTTCTCCGGGACGAAGTAGGGTTTCCGGAGGATCGATTCAAGATCCGGTTTTGATCCGAGGGCAAGGGCTGACCAGATGTCCTTGACCGCGATAAGGCCGGCGATATTGTCGAGTTCGCCCCGGAAGCCCGGGAAGAACGAATGTCCTGCATCGGCCATGATGCGGTAGTTTGTCTCCGGGGAATCCTCGAGATCGATCCCCGTGATATCCGGCCTCGGAGTCATGAGGCTTGCCACATTCCGGTCCCCAAGTTCGAAGATCCCTTCCACCATCGAAACCTCGGCCTTGTCAAAGACCCCGTACTCGGTCCCCTCTTCGAGCATGATCTTGATCTCATCCTCTGTGACAGGTGGCGGCTCGGATTCCCGTATCCCGATGAGGCGGAGGAAGAGCTCGGTCGACCGGCTCAGGAGGAAGACCACAGGGGAGGCGATGGTGGAGAGAATCGACATCGGCCGTGCCACCCGTGCGGCAATCGATTCGGCATTGGAAAGGGCAATCCGTTTCGGGACCAGTTCCCCAAAGACCAGTGTCAGGTAGGTGATCAGAAGCACGACCAGCGTGATGCTGATCAGGCCGCTGTACGGGGCAAGGAGCGGGATCTCCGCGATGAGGGGCGTGAGGGCGGCCGCGAGCGTCGCTCCCCCGTATGCTCCGGTAAAGATCCCGACCAGGGTGATCCCGACCTGGATGGTTGAGAGGAACGGGGTCGGTTCATCGGCAAGGAGGATGGCCTCCCCTGCCCGCACATCTCCTTCCTCTGCACGCTGCTGGAGCCGGGATCTCCTTGCCGAGATGATGGCAAACTCGGAGAGGGAAAAATATCCGTTGATCGCAATAAGGACGAGAATGACAATGATCTCGAAGAGATAACTCATTTTCTGTTATAGTGTTCCAACCGTGAACAAAAAAGTATGCCTCAGGGAGGGAGAGCATGTTGCCCGTTCTCTCCGGTTCACTTTTCAGGTTTACAGGAGAGAATGCAGATGAATGACGCCTATCCCGTAGGTGGTGGAGGCTATAAGAAGGACTCGTCCCGGTTGCAGGGACACCCCTTCATTGAGGCTCTTTCCCATTTCAACAAGCACGGCTGCACCCCGCTGACCTGCTTCAGGTCTCAGGGATCTGAAAGTTCACTCCCCCGTTACGAACCTGAGCCCAAGGATCCCGGCAACGATCAGGAACAGGCAAAGGAGACGGGCGGTCTCCCGGGACTCCCCGAAGAGGACCATCCCCAGGAGCACGGTTCCGATTGCCCCTATCCCGGTCCAGACGGCATAGGAGGTGCCGAGCGGGAGGTCACGCAGTGAGAGGGAGAGGAAATAGAAACTCCCGGCCATCAGCCCGACCGTGAGGACGGAGGGGATCAACCGGGTGAAACCATCGGAATATTTGAGTCCGACCGCCCAGCCGGTCTCCATGAGGCCGGCAACAAGGAGGGTTGCCCATGCAGAGATCGTCATGATCATGGGTCTGGATCGTGAAGGATTAAAAATCCCTCCCGGCCGGTGAATCCACGTCAGATTAATGCGGTCGGCAGCCCAACGTCCCTGCTATCCATCATGCCAGGTGAGACCTTTCCCCGGGAGGAGCGGTACGATGCACTCCAGCGCTTCTTCATCCGCCCGTTCTTCCTCTCCCTGACCATCGGGATCCCGTTCTGCATCTTCAAGCTCCTCTTGGGCCTGACGGCATACAGGACAGGGGTATCGTGGCTGGTCATCTTCGGAGGGATTGTTATTGTCTGGGCATGCCTCGATATCCTGATGAACACCGGCCGTTCCCTCCTCGATCTTGCCGGGCGGAATGCCCCGTTTGAGTACTGCATGATTGCACAGATCGGGAGGCTGGTCCACCGGCCCATGGTCTTTCTTGCGGTCGATACCCTGCTCTCGTTTGTCATCATCTGCCTGATGCTCTGGTCAGGATGGATCACGCATCTTTCGCAGAACGAGCTCTACCTCTGGTATGGTGCGACGACCCTGAACCTGATCAGCCTGTCGCTGGTCTCTCTCTACAACGAGGTCAGGAAATCCTAAAAAAACTACATGATTCCTTCGAAGGACACATGCATACGAGATGAAAATGCCGGAGGCATTTTCATATAAAAAAAGATCACCAGGTGCGAGCATCAGCCCGATCCTGATGCGCTGCTTCCCGGGTGAGCGGAAGGGGGTATTAGCATCGTGCTGGATCTTTTTTGCTCCAATGATGTGTCATCGTCTGGATGATCCGGATCAGTCAGCGGAGCGGATCGGTTTGGATGGTCACGGCTTCCAGGAAGAACCAGTCAACCATGATACCGGGATGGCTGGCCGGGAGCAGGAACGCGAGCACTCACGCGGCTCCGATACATCGAAGAGCTGCCGCAACGAGTAATTCCTGTGGTGGACTATTATCCCGTGATTATTGTGGGCGGAGGGCCGGCCGGGCTCTTCTGCGCAGCCGAAGCGGCAGGGTCCGGCCGGGGGGTAATCCTCCTCGAAAAGATGCCTTCCTGCGGGAGGAAGCTCCTGGTGACCGGATCCGGGCAGTGCAATCTCACCCATGACGGGGACATCCGGAAGTTCTTCAGAAAGTACGGGGATCATGGCGCATTCCTCCGATCCCCGCTCCGGAAGTTCTCGAACCATGACCTCGTGGCATGGTTCACCATCCGCTGCCTCCCCCTTGCCCCCGATGAATCCGGGAAGATCTTCCCGAAGAGCAGAAAAGCGGCCGATGTCCTTTCGGTGCTGCTCGCGGAGTGCCTGAAAAACGGGGTTGAGATCCAGTGTGGGGAAGCCGTTAAAGAAGTCCGGCGGTCCGATGACAAATTCCATGTCCGGACCGGAACCGCGGAATACGAATCCGGTGCCCTTGTGCTCGCGACCGGGGGGTCATCCTACCCGGCAACCGGGTCAACCGGGGACGGCTTCTCCCTTGCAGCGTCGCTCGGGCACCGTATCGCCCCGGTTGCCCCGGCCCTTGTCCCAATCAGGGTCCGTGACTATCCCTTTGCAGACCTTGCCGGGATATCATTTGAGGGGCTCACCCTCTCGCTCTTCCGTGAGGGAAGAAAGGTCCGGGAGGCAGCAGGAGATCTCCTGTTCACCCATATGGGCCTGTCCGGCCCGGGGATCCTCCATCTCTCGCGGTATGTCCTGCCCGGCGATATCCTGAAGATCGCATTTCTCCCCGGCATGCGACATGATATGCTCACCAAAGATCTGGTCGTCAGGATAGCGGTTTCTGGGGCAAAACAAGTAAAGACCATCCTCTCGGGATATGCCCTCCCGGCACGGTTCATCGCGAGGATTCTCGAACTGCTCGGCCTCCCTGCAGACCTTACCGGTGCCCACCTCGCAAAGAAGGAGAGGGAGGAACTCGTCCGAATGCTTACCGCATTCCCCTTTGTTGTGTCCGCTACGGGAGACTGGAACGAGGCGATGGTGACACGGGGGGGTGTATCGCTTGACCAGATCGACCCTTCAACGATGGAATCGTTCATCGTCCCCAGACTCTATTGTATCGGGGAGGTCCTTGACATCGATGGCGATACCGGTGGATACAACCTCCAGGCAGCCTTCTCGACCGCAATGGCCGCATCACGGGACCTTGCCACCCGGTAGTGTTCAGGAGGGTTGTTCTTCGAGCAGTACCAGACGGCGAACGTACATCCGTGCCCAGAGATAGGCGACCATGCTTCCCAGGATATTCCCAAGCACGATCCCGATCCAGACCCCTGTCTCGCCATACCCGAGGACGATCCCAAACAGCACGACAAAGACTGCCACGAAGGCGAGACCCCGGAAGAGGTTGATCACAAGCGAGGTGAATCCCCTGCCGGTCCCCTGGAAGACCGACAGGGAGAGCATCCCGGCCGGCATAAAGACCAGCAGTACTGAAATGACCCGGAGAAACGATGCGATCCGGGGGGTGAGGTAGGCCGTCGTTTCCGAATAGGTGAACAGGAGTGCGATCTGTCCGGCAAAGACAAAGATCAGGACTGCCATCACTGCTGCAATCATGATACCAAGCCGTATTGCATACCCATGGGCCAGGGTCAGGTTCCGGTACTTGCGGGCGCCGTAAGCAGCACCGATTACAGAGATGAGTGTCGTTGCAATCGCGATCTCGGGGACCACGGCAAACATCAGGAGGCGCCAGCCGGAGGTGTATACCGCCACGGCATCGGTACCGGCGACCATGACGAGGATCGCATTGATGATGATAGAAAGCGTCGACATCAGGAGATATTCGACACTTGCAGGCAGCCCCACTCCAAGGATATCCCGGGAAACAGACCTGTCCGGGACAAAGCCTTTCATCGTTATGGAGAGGTAGGTATCCTTCTTCACGAGGAACCAGTAGAGGATGATAAGCGTCACCGAGACGATCGAGATGACCGTCGCTACCGCTGCCCCTGCAATCCCGAGCCCCGCCCAATAGATGAGGATTGGGTCGAGGACTGCGTTCAGGATCGAAGAGAACGCCATTGCGTACATTGTTCTCTTCGTATCCCCTTCCCCCCGGAGGATGGCATACGCGATGTTATTGAAGAGGATGAAGATCGTCCCGAGGAAAAGGATCCTCCCATACTCGGCTGCAAGAGGTACCACTGACCCGGCCCCGAGGAGCACAGCCAGGGGTTCGGTAAAGAGGATCAGAGGGATGGTCAGGATCACGGCTACAGCAGCTCCAATCAGGAGCCCGTGCATTGCAGCATGCTCGGCTCCCTGCCGGTTTTTCCCCCCAATCCTCCGGGCAACCACCGAGGAGACTCCTGCTCCGAGCCCGTTTCCAAGGCCGATAAACACCATGAAGAGCGGCGTCATGAACCCGACTGCCGCAAGCGCATCGGCACCGAGCCCGGCCACCCAGATGGCATTGATCAGGTTGTAGACCGACATGAAGAGCATCGCGGCCATCATCGGGAGGGAGAGCTTCCGGATGGCGGTCTTCGGATCTCCCATGAGGAGTGCGACTCCTTCGGTCATCGCGCGGGCATGTTCCGGCTTTGCCTCCGGATGGAGAGGATCAGAAGGAAGATCGGAAGAGCACACGTCTGAA
>ERZ795056.7469-NODE-7469-length-10485-cov-5.368265_pt1 | contig 10485 bp, 9 predicted proteins | sample MGYA00375140_ERZ795056 | MGnify/ENA primary metagenome ERZ795056 (study PRJEB30185, sample SAMN05720227) | activated sludge metagenome | isolation source: Anaerobic digester | place: USA | collected 2015-03-09 ...
ATCACCTGCGTACTCGATCGCACAGATGCTGGAACGGGTATCGCCCCAGGTGCCCACTTCCGAGGTCACCGACGCCATCAACAATTGTTTCTCGACGATCTCGCGTAGGTACGCTTGGAAAAACGGCGAATCAGCACCGTGCCGGGCCATGCAAGCAACTTGAATATGATGCATTGCCAGCACCATGCCGCTGGCGCCGCAGCCTTGCGCTAACGTTGCACATTGCGCTGCAAGTTCGGCCATACCAGCGCCGGCGCCGCCGAATGCTTTCGGCACCGATGCGCTCAACAAACCTTCACGCTTCAACGCTGCAAACGTTTCCGACGGGAAGCGATTCTCCGCATCGACCGCGGCCGCATGCACGGCTGCAACTTCATGCGCAACGCGATGCGTACGCGCAATCAAGTCGCTGTTTTTGGCGGTGATCCGAGCTGTCCCCTGCAAAAATGTGTTGGCACTCACGCCGCGATTATAAGCCTGTGTGTAAACACTCGGTAGCGTTTCACGTACGCAATAATCGTCCGCTGCGAATATTACTGTTTAAACATTTTTTCGCAGCATCGGGTCAAGTCGCCCAGATTGATCCAACGCTGCCAAATCCGTGAACCCGCCAATGGCGTTATCGTCGATAAAAATCTGCGGCACCGTGGTGCGGCCGGTAGTATCGGCCAACCAACGTCGCACGTCTGGCGAGCGGCTAACGTCGATTTGTTCAAACTCGATTTCTTTACTACGCAAAAGTCGCAACGCTGCATGGCAATAGCCGCACGTCGCGGTGGTGTAGATCTTCACTTTTGCAGGCATGGCTACGTCTCGCTTTTTGAGTCTTCAGACAAGTAGGCCAAAATAACTTCGTCGAGACTCTTTTCCGAAATCGCGCGTGGCTGATTTGGATTTTCAACTTCGCGTGCACTTCGCACCCGCGTTTGAGTTTGAAAAACCGGGCTGTTACGACTCGGCGAACCGACGACAACCGCAGGCTTGGACATCACAACACCAGCACCAGTGCTGGCGCGACGGCGCGGCGTGGCCAGTGTAGCTGGCACAACCCGCGTTGGGGTGCGTGGACGAGCGCCAAGCGCTGCAGGTGCCGTTGCGGTTGGTGGCGTTGCAGGCGTTGCAGCAAGCCCCGGCCGGCCAGCCATCGGCGGAGTGATTGGTGTGCTTACGCGGCTCGGCGGCGGTTGGCTAACTTGTGGCCCCGTTGGCTTGCGCGCAGCGGTCCCAGGTTTGATCACGGGCACGGGTGGCACCTGCGACGAATACTGCCCGGTCGGCTTTTTGGCGGCGCCTTGTACCGTCGCTGAAACCGCCGCGCCTGGATTAGGCTGCGCGCGCACTGGCTCGTCAGAGGGAGCAGCCTGCGACGATGGCCGGCGGCGATGTTGCGCATATTCGCCACTGCGATGTTCATTCGAACCCGGCGGCGGTTCCACCGACGGCATTGCAGGCGAATGAATCTCGGCGATTTCCTCGCTGCTACCGTCGGCAAGATCCTCGGTTGCAGTATTCACTTCAGGTGGCGTAATTGCTGGTCGCACCGCCGAGTTGCGTGGCATGACGCGGGCTGGGGTTACCGTGCGGGGCGTGGTGACCGTGCGCGGCGCGGCCAATTCGCCGGTTGGCATCGTGCCAAACGACGACAGCGTACCTGCAAGATCCTCGGTGGAAACCCGCCCTTGCGGCGCTGGCGGCAATGGCGAAACCGAATCAGTTTTGCGCCGCAAACTTTCGCCTGCGGGTGCCGTTCCGAGCATGGTCGACTTCGGACCGCCAGGTAGTGGTGGAATCGCTGGAATGTGCGGCACTGGAACTGGACCCGTGCCAGGTTTCTTGGGCGCAACCGCCGCTGCCGCTGCGGCTGGCATGATGCTGGGGGCAACCGGTTCGTCGACGAGGATTTCGCGCGAAAGCCGTTCGGTTGGTTCGGTAGCGTCGACGTTTTTCAACCCGAGTTCGTCGGGTAACGGCGATTCGTTGCCAACATTGCCAGCAACGGCGCTCGCCGCTGGCACCAACCCAGGCGTATCACCCAAGTACTCATCAATTTTGGCGTCGAAGGTGCCGCGGCGCAGCTCTTTCATCACAGCTTTGTGCTGCGACTGCATCAACAGCTTGATGCCTTCTTCGACGGTGCCAGCGTCATAAACCAGCTTGCGCGTCGAAACGATCACGCCGCCGTGAAACAGGTGCGTGAAAACGTGCGGAGCCTTCAGCCCAGAATCTTCGGTTTGAATGTGGAAAATCAAACCTCGATACTGGACGTTGTGGTTGTACCCGAGAATGGGGGACCGCTTAACCGACACCGACAACGAGATTACCACGGCTGGCGATAACTTGCTGGCCTTGTAATTCCTCTTTGTGGCTGCTACTAGAAGGCAGCCTGGGCGTCGATCTGGGCTTTCACCTCCTACCGGCCGCCGGGCCAAAAAAGTAAAGATCCCGTGTCTACTTCTGAGTCGAAATTCGTTGAGCTTGTCCGCAACTGGCTGGTCTCCCTACCGCACGACATCAAGACCGCATTTGATGCACTTGACGACGAGAACCTGCCTCGCGAGGCCCGCGAACTCGCGGTCGGTACCATCATCTACATCGTTTCCCCACATGACATCATTAGCGACCGCAATGACGCCATCGTGAGCTTTGTTGACGATGCGATTCTGTTGCGTTTGGGCCTGGCCAAAATGACGGCTGCCGCTGGAGAAGACGGCGCGGATTTCCGCGGCCGTTATCCAGAACTCTTCGATAGCTTGGAAGCCGATTGGGCAATCTGTCGTGGTGTGCTTGGCGATCTCGCCGGCTGGCTCGAAGCCAAGGTCGGCACGCTTAAGTCGATCGACTATAAAGGTAAGAAAATCGCTAAGTTCCTCGACGATAGCGATTCGCGCGAACAGCTGTTCGAAGACGGCTTGGTATTCCGTACCGACTACCCAGTCGACGAAAAATACATCGCCGACCGCCTCAAAAAGGCCTCGACCATCATCGACGCTTTGCGCCGCGCCAAAGCCGAAGAAGCTCGCGCCAAGGGCTTAACCGCTTAATTTCACAGCGTTTCTCTGCGCGGGTGGCTGGCACCCGTTTCCGGGTCGGCTACAAATCGACGAGTTCAAAACCGGTGAACGGTTCGCCCAAAAACCGTGGGGCCGTTTCTCTGCGCGGGTGGCTGGCACCCGTTTCCGGGTCGGCTACAAATCGACGAGTTCAAAACCGGTGAGCGGCTCGCCCAAAAACCGTGGGGCTAGCTCATCGAGCCGCGTGGTGTCGGTAGCAAACGCATCGAGCCGGCCAGCAAGTTCACGTCGATTGTCGATCGCACCAAGAACTTGGCGCGCAGCTTCGGCCATCGCGGTGGCCGAATCGACGATTGTCACATCGCGCTGAGCAATCTGCATCGCCACGCGGCTGATCGCCTTACGCAGCAACGGATAGTGCGTACAGCCCAAGACCAACGTGTCGATCGCAGGATCGCGTTGCCACAGCTGCAACAAATAGCGCCGCGCCACAGCGTCGGTAATTTCGTCGTCGATCCAGCCTTCTTCAGCCAACGGCACGAACAGCGGACACGCCAAGGCTGTCACATGCGCTGCAGGGTTGCGCTCGGCGATCGCCCGTTCGTAGGCACCCGAACGAATCGTCCCAAGGGTACCGATCACTGCAATCCGGCCATTGCGCGTCGCCGCCAAGGCAGCACTTGCGCCCGGCTCAACCGCACCGATCGTTGGCACCTCCGACGCTGCCTGCAACGCGGGCAGCGCTTGTGCCGACGCGGTATTGCATGCGATCAGCACCAACTTGACGCCTCGATCGAGCAAAAACTTTTGGCAACCAAGCGAGTAACGCTCAACCGTGCGTGGGCTCTTATTGCCGTACGGTACGCGCGCGGTATCGCCGAGATATATGATGTCTTCGCCGGGCAGCACTTGCCGCAATGCACGCACCACGGTGAAGCCACCGACTCCGGAGTCGAACACTCCGATGGGACTACGCTTACTCATTTGCTGCCCCAAGATGCCGCAATTTTTCGCAGCTTACGATCCGGAGTGCGCCTTAATGTCTCGGTGGCGAATTCGCTGGCCATCACACACCAACGCGTTAACGACGCTTTCGCTTCCCAGCAGTTGCAGCTGGTTTCGTGTTCGCTAGCTTCTCGCCTTCGAACTTCCACAGTAACTGTAGGAAAGTCATAGGTTTTTCTGCCAGCTCGCGATGGTAGCGGGCAATGCCGGGAATACAGCGGTCCGCTTTGGGCAGCTGTTTATTGGTGATACGGCCTTGCACGGGGTTGGCCCTGAGCAGATCTCGTGCCAATAGGTATTATTCTCATATCTTACGGGTTTGCCGTTTGAGTTCCTTCGATGCTTGGGCCCGCTGGAAAGTGTTAGGCTGCAGAGATGATCCGGTTCGTCACGTCGCTGGTTTGGGTTGCCCCGCTGAGCCTTGCTGCCTGCAGCTTCGCTGCTAACAGTGCCGCCGATGCAACCGTCAAAAAGGATGCTGTAACGGTCGATGCCGCGATCGACGCGCCAGGTAATTGCACACCCACGTGCAGCGGTAACAAGGTGGTCTGTGGTGTAGCGGAGACCGTTTGCCCATTAACCTGCTCGGCCACGGGTGGCGCACATTGCACGCAATACACGCCATCGAACGGCGCAACCCTTGCTGACCTCGATACCATCGTTGACGGGTCCGGCGATCTCGTGGTTGCGGCAGCGCTGCGCATCAACAGCGACAATGGCGAGATCAAAGATGTGGCGCAAAACACGACGCGTCGAACCGCTGGCGAAGGCGTCGAAAATGGCATTCGATTTCGAGCCATTTCCAACTCGATTGCGCTGTTAGCCTTCGATGATTTCTCGATCGACAGTGGTGGCAGCGTGCGCGTCATCGGCAATCGTGCGCTGATCATTCTGGCGCGCAACAACATCACGCTGATGGGCGAAGTCGATATCGACGGCGGTCGTGCTGCCGACAATTCGGCCAATGGTGCCGGTGGCGGTGCCGGTGCGGTTGGCGCAAGCGCTGCAACGGGTTGTTCAGCGGGCCAAAACGGTGGCAACAACAATGGGTTTGGCGGCGGCGCCGGCGGCGCGTTTGGATTGGCTAGTGGCAAAGGTGGTTCCAATCTCGGCGGTGCTTCGAGCCCACGCTGCATGGCGCTGCTGCGTGACAACCTCCAAGGCGGCAGCGGCGGTGGTCGCGGTGGTGACACCGACACCGGTGGGGCTGGCGGCGGCGGCGGTGGCGCGATTCAATTTAGCGCGCTGTTGTCGATCCAAGTCGGCGCCCAAGTCGGCGCGTTGTTGCATGCCAACGGCAGCGGTGGCCAAGCCAAACAAGCTGACAAACGTGGCGGAGGCGGCGGTGGCGCGGGCGGCGGCTTTTTGTTCGAAGCGCCAAGCGTCACCATTGCGGCAAATGCCATCGTCGTCGCCAACGGCGGCGCGGGCGGCGACGGTAAAGACACGCCCAACGGCGATGGCCAGCCCGGCCAACGCGATACCACCGACGCCAAAGGCGGTGGCAATGGTGGCAACGGTGGTTCGGTTGCGTCGCCAGCCAACAACGGCACTGGAAATGCGAACGATGGCGGTGGCGGTGGTGGCGCCAGTGTTGGCAAGATTGAAGTTCGCGCTGGCAACGCAGGCCCAGTCAACGCAAACGCAATTGTCTCGCCAACGCCTGCGGTCAACGTGTTGACGGGCATCTAGCGCCGACCGCGGCCTAGATTCGTGCGGCAAACGCGAGATTCACGTAGCCGTCACCGGAATAGTCGCTTGCACCGTCGCTGCGCCAGCCATATCCGGGCCCAAGGTTGAAACCGAGCCGAACTCTCACATTGGGCCAGCCGACATCAAGCGCTGCCCGCCCGATAACCCGGGCAAATGTTAAACGATGCACCGGCGCGCCAACCAGACCGTTGTCGGCGTCGCCAGTTCTGGCGCCCGAGAAAAATGCCCCGAGGCGCCAACACAATGTACCCGAACGGTTGCACAGCGGCTTTTCGATGCCGAGGTCGAACGCGAACTCACGGTATTGAAGTTGATCAAACCGCAGCGTAGCTGAGCCTGCATTGGTGTCGTCGACCCGATAGACTCGATTGCGGTGAACCGCGCCAAAGACTTGCCAATTTGTGTTGGGCAATTGCCACCCGGCTTTGAGGTAATAGCCATCAGCAGCAAACGGCAACACCGTGACGCCAGCCTCAACGTCGACGGTGGGGGAATCGGCGGCTGCGACCGTTGCCGTCGAGAAAAGCACCATCGAAATCAAAATTGTTCGCTTCATGCTGCATCGTAAAATGCTTTCATCATTAGCGAACGCGATACGTTCTGCCAGTGGCCGGCAATCATTGGCAACCGCGGCGCGGCGAGCTACCGCATTTCCATTTCGAGCTGCTCAAGCTTGCGAATCTGATCGCGCAACGCTGCTGCGGTTTCGTATTCAAGATCCGATGCGGCGGTTTTCATTTCGCCACGCAGTTTGTCGATCACAGTGCGCAGCGATCCCAAATCGTTGACGTCGCGCAATTCGATCGCACCCAACGCGCCGCCTTTTTTGCCTTTCTTCGGCAACGGCTCGGCGATTTGCATGTCGCGAATGCCACGCGATGCAGATTTCGGGGTGATGCCGTGCTCCGTGTTGTACGCAGCCTGCAACTTGCGACGATCGCGCGTGACTTGCACAGCTTTTTGAATCGAATCGGTTTCTTTGTCGGCGTACAGCAACACTTTGCCGCGCTCATGGCGCGCAGCCCGGCCGATGGTTTGAATCAGCGATCGCTCTGAACGCAAAAAGCCTTCTTTGTCAGCATCGAGAATGCCGACGAGTGACACTTCGGGAATATCGAGACCTTCGCGCAACAGGTTGATGCCGACCAACACGTCGAACTCGCCCAAGCGCAGGCCGCGGATGATTTGCAGCCGTTCCAAGGTGTCGACATCAGAGTGTAAGTATCTAACTTTAATACCGATTTCTCGGTAATACTCAGTGAGATCTTCGGCCATGCGCTTGGTCAGCGTGGTCACCAACACGCGTTCTTGGCGCGCCACCCGGTCGCGAATTTCGGCCAATAGATCGTCGACTTGATGGCCGACCGGCCGAATTTCAATTTCGGGATCGAGCAACCCAGTTGGCCGAATGATCTGCTCCACCACCACGCCGCCAGCTTGGGCAAGTTCCCACTCGGCGGGCGTCGCTGAAACGTAAATGGTTTGCCGGCCACGCTGCTGCCACTCTTCAAACTTCAACGGCCGGTTGTCCATGGCGCTTGGCAAGCGAAACCCAAAGTTCACCAGCGTCTCTTTGCGCGAGCGATCGCCAGCGTACATCGAGCCGATCTGCGGCACGGTTTGGTGCGATTCGTCGACGACCAGCAGGTAGTCCTCGGGGAAATAATCCATCAAGGTATACGGCGGCTCGCCAGCTTTGCGGCCCGACAAGTGGCGCGAATAGTTTTCGATGCCGGAGCAAAAGCCCATCTGTTCGATCGATTCCAGATCGTACATCGTGCGCTGCTCAAGCCGCTGGCGCTCGAGCAATTTGCCTTGCGTCGACAGTTCCGCCAACCGCTCGCGCAGCTCAGCGCGAATATCAGCGACGGCGCGCTTGAGCGTATCCGCAGGCGTGGCGTAGTGCGACGCTGGGAAAATCACAGCGCGTTGCAGCGATTGGCGAGCTTTGCCACGCAGCGGATCAATTTCGCTGATGCTTTCAACTTCGTCGCCGAACCACTCGATGCGAATCGCAGTGTCGGCTTCGTACGCTGGGAAAACCTCGACGGTGTCGCCGCGCACGCGAAAGGTGCCGCGATGAAAATCCAAGTCGTTGCGTTCGTATTGCAGCTCAACCAAGCGGCGCAAAATCTTGTCGCGGTCGATCGCTTTGCCAACTTCCAGCTCCGCCGTCATCGCTGCGTATGCATCGCGTGCACCGATGCCGTAGATGCACGACACCGACGCAATAATGATCACATCGCGGCGCGACAACAACGCAAACGTTGCGGCGTGGCGCATGCGATCGATCTCTTCGTTGACGATCGAATCTTTTTCGATGAACGTGTCGGTCGTCGGCACGTACGCTTCGGGTTGGTAGTAGTCGTAGTAGCTGACGAAGTAGTGCACCGCGTTGTTGGGAAACAACTCTTTGAATTCGCCGTGCAGCTGTGCTGCGAGCACTTTGTTGTGCGCAATGATCAACGTTGGCCGATCAACTTCTTTGATCACGTTAGCAATCGTGTAGGTTTTGCCCGAGCCAGTGATGCCAAGCAGCACTTGCGCACCGTCGCCACGCTGCAGGCCTTCGACTAGTTCTTTGATTGCATTCGGCTGATCGCCGCCCGGCGGAAACGGCGATTTCAGCTCAAAGTTGGCTGGTTCACTGCCAGTGCGCGAACTGAGGCCACTGACCAAGTCCATCGTGACGCTGGCTTGCGCACGCGGCGCGGTTTCTAACGGACGTTTCGGCGCTGCGCTGGGGCGCGCCTTCTTTGCCGGCGCATTTGCTTTGCCTGGCGCTGCACTTTTGCTACGAGTTGCCACAGTGCCGGACCTTAGCGCGCAGCCGCACCCAAAGCTGTCAGTTAATGCGTGTATCCACGGCTTTTACGCGGTGTTGGATCGCGCGGACGAAACCTTGGCACATCAGCTAGTTAGCCTCGATGGCGCTGGCGCTCGAGTGCTGCAGTTGCGGCTCAAACACAGCACCCCGCAAGAACTGCGCGCCGCTGCCGCCATGGCGCGAGCCGTAACTCGTCAACACGGCGCTGCGTTGATCATCAACGACGACGTTGAGCTCGCGCTATTGGTTGGCGCCGAAGGTGTGCATCTCGGCCAAACCGATCTGCCGATCATGACCGCGCGCGAACGCGTGATGGCGTATCGGGCCGCGTTGCCGAGCGCCGTTGCAGCCGAGCTCGCGTCGTTTTGGATCGGCATTTCGACTCACACGCCGGCCCAAGTTACCGCTGCTTGCCGCAGCGGCGCCGACTACATCGGTTGTGGTCCTGTGTTCGCTACCACCACAAAGGTCAATCCCGAGCCAGTGATTGGCCTCATCGGCCTACGCAACGCTTGTAAATTGGCCACCGTGCCGGTGGTCGCGATCGGTGGCATTTCCGATCTTCACGCAACCGCGATTTATGCTGCTGGCGCCGCCGCGATTTGCGCCATTTCTGCCGTGAACAACGCCGCAGATGTTGTTGCGGCGGGCCGGCTGTTGGCGATGCCGAGCTAACGCTGCGCGTTTACTTGCACTCGAGCTTCGTGCTGATCGGGCTCTTGAGCTTGCAGCTGCCCGATAAGCAGCGATGGCCAACGCCCAATTCGCCTGCGGTGCCACACTCAGCGCCGCGCGACAGCTTGTTCTTGCAAGCATTGACCTTGGTGTCTAAGCCTTGGTCGCACCATTGGTTGTTGCCACAATCGTCGTCGGAATTGCACACGCATGAACCTTTGGTGCCGTTGACGCTGCTGCATTTGCCGCGGGTGCATTGATCGTTAACGTAGCAAGTGCCGCCCATGGCCGTTGCACCGTTGGTTACGCAGTGGCCAAATTCGCAGCGCCCACCTTGGCACTGATGGCCGCCACCGACGACGGCGCAGCTTTCGTTGTCAGCCTTTTTGGCTTCGCATTTGTTGGTTTTGAGATCAACGCCTGCGTTGCAGAACGAACCGCTTGGGCAATCACCGTCAGCCGAGCATACACACTTGCCGGCAATGGTGCCGCCGATAGCAGCACTGCAATGGCCGGTGCGGCATTCAGTGTTCATGTAACAAGCGTCGTCGAGATTCTTCGAATTTGGCGTTACGCAACGGCCGCTGGCGCAGGTATTCGATGCGCATGCCAGGTCGCGGGTGCAGATGCTGCCGTCGGTGAGTTTGCGCTTGCAGGTGTTAGCGCCGATGGTCGCCGTGCCTCGGTCGCAGAACAAGCCTGGGCCACATTCAGCGTCGTCGCTGCACTTGCCGTTGGATTTTTGCGACTTGGCCCATGCATCGCGTTCGTCTTTCGACATCTCGCAAGCGAAGTCCGATTGATCGCTGCCGCAGCGGCCTAAGCGCACGTTCATGGTATCTGGCAGCGGTTGCCGATTGCTGGCGTAGCCGCGCTCCCACATCGCAACGAATTTTTCAGCGCTTTGTTCGAGCGGCGACGTATCGAGGCCAAGCTTGCCAAGATCGGCGCTGAGATCGTCGAGCATGTCGATGCGCGCCATGCCTTTGGTATCGAATTCCGAACGCAAGCCGTTCTGCGCTGCGCTGCCTTGCAACGCTTGTTGTTGGGTGCGTTCGTCTTTGTAGGCATCACAACCACCGACGAGCTTTTTGACAAAGCTGCACGAATGGTAGGCCCAGCTGCATGAATCATCGCCGCTTGCAAAGCGTGGCCCGGTTGATTCGATCATGCCATTCATGTCGGTGCCAAACGCAACCGACACACCTTCGCCCATCGTTGCCAATGCATAACCTTGTGCAAACGAGCGCGACG
>ERZ795056.7470-NODE-7470-length-10483-cov-5.787591_pt1 | contig 10483 bp, 7 predicted proteins | sample MGYA00375140_ERZ795056 | MGnify/ENA primary metagenome ERZ795056 (study PRJEB30185, sample SAMN05720227) | activated sludge metagenome | isolation source: Anaerobic digester | place: USA | collected 2015-03-09 ...
CTTGCTATCCAGACTGCCCTCGCGTTCACAACTTGCATACACATCCCACAGGCCCACACCACGCGCTAGCAACCATTGGCAGCGCCCGGCGTACGCCGTCTCGTCTGCAAGGCTGACGCCTGTGCGCGCTTTGCCGGGGGGTGGAATCGCCTCAAATAGTGCTTCCTGGATGCGCCAGAACTGGTTTTGGGGATGTCCGTAATACTGCCCACTGGCAAGAGAGGCGCGGCCAGGGAAGCTTCCCAAAACCAAGATGACGGTGTTTTCGCTCACCACGGGAGCCAGACCAGTCAACCGCACAGGCATCAGGACACCCCATGACCTTGCGCGCTATGACCAACTGACGTCGGCAACCTTGCCAGGCGCGCAAGCGCCTGCAAAGCATTGTGCGTGGTCCATTGCGCCAAATCCTCCAATGCCATGTGGCGCAAGTCGGCAACTGCGGCCGCAATACGCGGCAACTCGATCGGAGTATTCCGGCCCTGAAGACGACCCGACTGACGCTGCTCAGCCGTGGCGTACAGCCACTTTGGAGGGATATCGGGCGAATCGGTCTCCAGCACCAGTGCGTCTAAAGGCAGTTCGGCCGCCAGGCGCCGCAACTGCAGGGCCCGATCGAATGTCACAGCGCCACCAAATCCGAGCTTGAACCCCATGTCCACAAACGCTCGAGCCTGCTGCAGACTGCCATTGAATGCGTGAGCAATGCCCCCCACGACCGGAATATCCCTCAAGCCTTTGAGAAGCACGTCTGCCGAGCGCCGTACGTGCACCACCACGGGCAAGTCATACTTTCGTGCCATTTTGAGCTGCGCGCGGTAAAACACGGTCTGGCGTGCCACGTCAAGGCCTGGCACGAACAAGTCCATACCGATTTCGCCCACCGCTAGCAGCCGAGGGTCTGCGTGAAATTGGGACAAAGCGTCGTCCAGTTGCGCCAGGTCGCTGTCCAATGCGTCCCCCGTATACAGCGGGTGAATGCCCAGGGCGTAGCCGTCACCATGCGCATGCGCAAGTGCTCGCACGGCTTCAAAATTGGCCACTGACACTGCCGGTAACACGCACACGGCAACGCCTGCCGCGCGCGCAGCAGCGCGTACCGCCGCCGCGTCAGGCGCAAATTCAGGAGCATCCAGGTGGCAATGGGTGTCGATCCAGGTCGTCATGCATGCAATGATCCCACGGCCCAGCATTTGGGCGACAGCGTGCAAGGTGGAATAAACCGTGATACCGTGTGCTTTCGCTTTCCCGTACGTCCCCTCAGCGTCACAGGTGTACCGATGCGCAGGCCAGCCTTTTACAGCACGTCCCGCCAAACGACCCGCCCCTCACCGGCTGCGGATACGGCTTCGGGTGGCCCCGCTGATTCCGGCCTTGTCGTGGGCACGGCCAATACGCCATCAATGGGCCCACCCGCTATTTCCCACGCTGGCCGCATGGGCAATCCCCGTCTGCTTTGGGCAGCCATTGCGGCGCTTGCCCTGCTGTTAGCCATCAGTGCGGGGCTGGGGCTGCGCACAGGACAGCGCACCCTCACACAAGATGACATTGATGCGGCCGTGCTGAAGACACTGGAGACCACCGCCCTCCCGTCCGCAGCCGCCAAGGCCTACGAGACCATCCAACCTTCGGTGGTGCGCGTCACCAGCCATGAAGCGCAGCAACCTCAAGTTGTTTAAGCCCGAGATCACCACCCCTAGTGCCAAATCCCGCGCCAAGGGAACGGAGAAGGAAGACCCAAATGAAGAGGTCGAGACTGGCGTCGGCACGGGCGTGGTCATTGTCGACAAAGGCATCATTCTCACCAACTTGCACGTGGTGCACGCAGCCAATCGCATCGTCGTCACCTTCGCTGATGGGCTTGAGTCCGAGGCCTATATCACCGGCTTCCAGGCCGAAGACGATTTGGCTGTACTGCAGGCCAAAAAAATTCCCGACGACCTGATTGCTGCCACCATGCGGTCTACTGCCAATCTGGCGCCAGGTGAACAGGTGCTGGCCGTGGGCTTCCCGTTTGGCATTGGCCCCTCGGCATCGGCTGGCGTGGTGTCAGGGCTCAAGCGCTCGTTCCGTTCGCCGCAGGGCAAGCAGGAGATGACCAACCTGATCCAGTTCGACGCCGCAGCCAACCCAGGCAACTCGGGTGGACCGCTGATCACCATGGAAGGCGAAGTGGTCGGCATCGTCACCGCCATCCTCAACCCCACATCGGCACGCACTTTCATTGGCATTGGCTTTGCCGTGCCCATTGAAAACGCGGCCAGCGCCGCCGGCCTACCGCCCTTCTAAAGGACCCCCATGACCCCATCCACCGCCCCCGTCGTTTCCACCGATCACGCCACGGCAGAACTGATGGAAAAAATCCTCTACGAAGTCAAGCGCGTGGTAGTGGGGCAAGACCGCTTTTTGGAGCGCATGATGGTGGCGGTATTGGCTCAGGGTCACCTGCTGGTGGAAGGCGTGCCTGGGCTGGCCAAGACGCTCACCGTCAAGACGCTGGCCGACGCGGTGCAAGGGCAATTCAAGCGCATTCAGTTCACGCCCGATTTGGTACCTGCCGACTTGGTGGGTACTCGCATGTACAACCAAAAGACCGGTGACTTCACCACCGCCCTGGGCCCAGTGTTCACCAACCTGCTGCTGGCCGACGAAATCAACCGCGCTCCTGCCAAGGTGCAAAGCGCCCTATTGGAAGTGATGCAGGAGCGCCAAGTCACCATTGCCGGCGAAACGCACAAGGTCCCCAACCCTTTCCTGGTCATGGCGACGCAAAACCCGATCGAGACCGAGGGCACCTACCCATTGCCCGAGGCGCAAGTAGACCGCTTCATGATGAAGGTACTGGTGAACTACCCGACCGACGAAGAAGAGTTTGTCATCGTCGAGCGCGTCACTGGCCCGGCAGTAACCGTCACGCCCGTGGCCACGACCGACCAATTGGCGGCATTGCAGGCCGAATGCCGCCGAGTCTATGTCGACCCGGCCCTGGTGCAGTACGCCGTGCGGCTGGTGTCCGCCACGCGCACCCCCGAGAAGCACGACCTCAAGGATCTATCGGGCCTGTTGACCTATGGCGCCAGCCCACGCGCGACCATCAATCTGACAGAGGGCGCGCGTGCGCTTGCCATGCTGCGAGGCCGCACTTACGCCTTGCCGGAAGACATGACCGACCTGGTCCCTGACGTATTGCGCCATCGCTTAGTGTTGTCGTATGAGGCGCTGTCCGATGGCCTGGATGCAGACGCACTGATCGGCAAAATCATGGCCAAGATCCCGGCTCCGCCCAAGCCACTGGAACATGAAAAGCTGGCGGCCTGAAACCGGACTTCGCTTGTGACCACCGAAGCCACTCCCGCCTCTGCCGCCCTTCCCGGGCAGGCCGAACAGGTGTTGCGCAGACTGGAGTGGACGGTGATACGTCGTCTAGACGGTCTGCTACAAGGGGACTACCGCACCCTGTTGCGTGGCACCGGTCTGGACCTGGCCGACCTGCGCGAGTACCAGCACCACGACGATGTCCGCCACATCGACTGGAACGTCACTGCCCGCCTGCAACTGCCCCATGTGCGCGTCTTCACCGAAGACCGCGAGATGGCCGCGTGGTTCTTGCTGGATCTGAGCCCATCGATAGATTTCGGCTCAGGCGACCAAGCCAAGCGCACAGTTTCGAGTGACTTTGTAGCCGTGCTGGCTCGGCTACTCACACGCCACGGCAACCGTGTGGGCGCGCTCCTGCACGGGTCGGGGGCCGACACAATGATCCCAGCCCGTGGTGGGCGACTGCACGTACTGCACCTGTTACACCGCATGCAGGCGCATGGGCGTGCTGCGGCCGCAGCGCCTGCGGGCATCACACAACTGCACACGCTGCTGAATTCGGCGGCCAATGTGATTCGACGGCGTTCCACCGTGTTTGTAGTGTCTGACTTCATCAGCGAACCCGGATGGGAGCGGCCATTGGGCCTGCTGGCACGTCGCCACGAGGTGGTGGCCGTTCGGCTGCTCGACCCGCTGGAACTGGAATTGCCTGACTTGGGGCTGGTGACGCTGCGCGACCCCGAGACGGGCGAGCAACTCCTGGTGGATACCCAGGACGCGGGCTTCCGGCACCGCTTCGCCCGAATTGCCGCGCAACGCGAGGCTGAACTGCGCCAAAACCTGGCCCATGCAGGCGTGGACACGCTGGAGCTTTCCACCGACGAAGACCTGGTGGACGCCGTACTTCGCTTCACCGACATGCGCCGCCGACGCAGCCGTTTGAATGTGGGCAAAGGCATGCCCGCCCACCTGAGAAAGGCGGCTTGACCATGCATTTCCTTTGGCCTCAATTTCTCTGGCTGATGGCCACCCTGCCACTGCTGGTGTGGCTCTACCTCTGGCTGATGCGGCGCAAGAAGAAAGTGACGGTTAAATTTTCTGCACTGGCCATTGCACGAGAAGCCATGGGGCCCGGCCAAAACTGGCGCAGGCATCTACCACCTGCGCTCTTCCTGCTGGCATTGGGCTTGATGCTATTGGCTGCGGCACGACCCGTCGCCGTCGTGTCGTTGCCATCGAACCAGCAAACCATCATTCTGGCTATGGATGTGTCCGGCAGCATGCGCGCAACTGATGTGCAACCTAGCCGCATTGTGGCCGCGCAAGAAGCCGCAAAGAAATTCCTGGCAGAGCTGCCACGCCATGTGAAAGTAGGGATTGTGGCGTTCGCAGGTTCCGCGCAGGTGGCCCAATTGCCCACCGTGAACCGCGAAGACCTCTCGACGGCCATTGACCGCTTTCAACTTCAGCGCGCCACGGCCACAGGCAACGCCATCGTGATCTCGCTGGCCACTCTTTTCCCGGAAGCGGGCATCGAACTTCAGCAGATGGGCGCCAACCGGTCGGTCGGTCGGTCCTTGAACGAGACGCCCAAAGCAAAGCAAGAGTTCACCCCAGTAGCGCCGGGCTCTTACAGTTCAGCAGCAGTCATCATGTTGACCGATGGCCAACGCACGACGGGGGTCGATCCGCTTGAGGCGGCCAAAATGGCAGCTGATCGTGGCGTTCGTGTCTATACCGTGGGCATTGGCACAGTGGATGGCGAAACCATCGGTTTTGAAGGATGGTCCATGCGCGTACGCCTTGATGAAGACACTCTCAAATCCATTGCCAATCGCACCCAGGGTGAATACTTTTATGCGGGCACGGCAACCGACCTGAACAAAGTCTACGAAACACTCAGTTCGCGGCTGACCGTCGAGAAGAAGGAAACCGAGATTTCCAGCCTGCTTGCGTTGGCAGCGGCCATTTTGGCACTGATCTCCGCCGGTCTTTCTGTGCTCTGGTTTAGCCGAATTCTTTGATTGCAAACCGACGGCTACCGGGTCAACTTGGGCGCGCCGTCTCGCGAAATTGCATGTGTTTGCAAACACTTTCACACTTCGAGACATTTGTAGGTTTGCTACAAAATCTGTTTTTGTGAAAAGTTACCCGCTTTTACTCCCGCTAGGCGAAAGTACCTAGACGCAACAACTGCACTTGCAGAGGTTACGTGCCACAACAAATGACAACATAGGTTTAACAAAACCGCTGAGCGCCCATTAGTACCGTTGCAACCCATGTTGACCGCAAACTGCGTGCGATTTACTTTTGAGGCGCCAGATGAGTTGATGCGGCATCGTCAGGAGGGAAACATGGATTCACGTCAACTCAAGGCCTGGGCATACGTTCGATGCAGGCACGCGCCAAGGCCATAAGAGGTGCCCTCAAGATGGAAAGCCGCACCGACAGGGGCTATTGCGTAGAACTGAGTTGGCCATTGCCGCATCAAACCACTGTCAGGCCAGCGGACACGGATGAAGGCGCCTCATCACAATGACAGCAAAGAACTTGCAGCCCACTGTCACTATTTCCCAGTTTGCCCCTCAGGAGTAAGTGTTTTGTTAACGGAGGGGTCGTTGGACTTGAACAGGGACTCATCGAACTTGTAGCGCACACCCAGCACCCAGCCGCGGTTGGTGTAATCGCTGCCCGTGAGGTCATCGTCGCGGAAGCCGCGCAGGTTGTAGCCCAGCGTCACCCACACGTTGTCCACCAGCACATAGCCCACCTCCACCCCATAGGCATACTGGCGCGCCCCGCCCTTGCCCACCAACATCGTGCTCAAGGCCCCCACCGACCAGCGGTTGCTGATGTCGTACGTCACCCGCGCCCCAAACAACTGCGCGTGGTAACTGTCATCTATCGTGCCCAGCAAACGCTCGTTCACCCGCTTCAACGCGTAGCGACCCGACACCCACCACACCCGACTGGGGTGGTAGTTGGCCCGCAAGGTCACGATGTCCTTTTGGCTGCGCACTCCCGCCCCAGGATCGTCCTCAGACTTGCGCTCGTACAAGCCCAACGCATCAAACTTGTTGTTGTCTACAGGCCGGTACGCAAAGCCTATCTGCGCCTGGTTCTGGCGCCTCTGGGCGCTGCCATCCTTGGGATCGATCAGGTTGAGGTAGTCGCGCGCAATCAAGGTCCAGTTGTTGTCTAACTTGCGCGCCAAGCCCAACGTGAGCAAATAGTTGGTGTTGCTGGCGTCCGCCCGCCACTCAAATCGCCCCGAGGCCTTCCACAATTCGTTGGCGGTGTACTCCACCCCCACCCCCGCCGCCGTGGCCGCCCCAGCGCTGCTGTTGAGGCGCTCCACATTGGTGACCAGGCGCAGGCCTTCGCTCACGCGCCAACCATTGCGCAAGCCTATGGCCGACTGCACCTCACGCCCCGCCGAGGCATCTCTGAGCCGGTATTCGCTGTAGAGGTTGCCGTCTTGCATGTACTGGGTGTCTATGCCCAGTGCGATGTTGCTGCCCACATCACCCACACCTAAACCATAGGCTCCGGTGAATTGGCGCGAGTGTTCGTAGCGCGCGTAGAGCCGGGTTTTCTCGGCCACTCGCCAGTCCGCACCCAAGCGGTACAGGGTGGAGGCTCCTGTGCCCAACTCTCGCTGCACCTCACCATTCAGGCTCACGGTGTCGCTGGCTTTCCAGGTGGCGCGCGCGTACAGCGAGGAGGTGTCCAGGCTGGTGACCGGGCCCGTGGGCGTCAGCACGGTGTTGCACACGACGGGCTGCCCCGTGACAGGGTCAATTTGCTGGTTGCCCACCTGGTTGATGCCGTAGCCGACGTTGTAACCCTGGCTGGTGCCGCTGCCACTGCCTACGCCCAAACAGTTGCTGCCAATGGCGGGCATGAGGGTGATGGCGTTTTGGGTGGCGTGGCGCGCCCCCGCCCCTATCGTGAGGCGGTCGGTCAGTTTGAGGTCAGCGCCCACCGAGAGCGCATCGCTCTTGGTGACGTTGATTTTGTCCTCAGTGTGCAAGATCTCCGCGTTGAGGCTGAGTTTGGGATTGACGATGTAGCTGCCGCTCAGGCCCAGCTCGGTGCGCCCACCGGCCAGCCCGCCCGAGCTGTTGTTAAAGCCGCTTTGCGCCGTGGCCGCATACGCCCGCCCCCGCAGAGTGTCGTCCGAGTGGCGAATTTCCACGCGCGCCGCATTGCCGCTCACCGGCCCAGTGACGCCCGCAAAGCTGGCGCTGTTGTTGGTGTTGAAGCTGTTGGCGCTGGTGCCCGCCACGCTGTCGGCTTTGGCTATTTCGGCGATGAGCTCCGTGCTCTTGGACAGCTTCAGGTGCAGGTTGGCCCCCACCACGGTGAAGGGCGCATCCGGGTTGGTGTCGCGCGCCACAGCCACGCCCACAGCCAAGTTGGGGCTGAGTTTGAGCTGGACGTCCGCCCCCGCTACGGTGAATTTCTGGCCCCCCTGATCAACTTCGTAGGTGACGCGGATGGAGACCGGGTTGAGTTGGTCGTCCACGCTGGGCACGGGGGCGCGAAAGAGGATTTGGCCGTTGAAGGGCTCGAATTCGTAGTCCAGCGAGCGCGTGAGGGCTGTGGCTTTGAGGATGCGTCCGCTTTGGTTGCGGTCGCGCACCAATATTTCAATTTTCTCCGACCCCGCCAAACCGTTGGCTCGCGAGACGGCGTAGGGCCCCGAGACGCCTCGGGCCGGGAATTCGTCCACGACTTGCGAGAGGGATTGCCTGGCCACAAAGGCGTTGGCCGTGACGTTGCCTTCTTCGTAGCGCGCGCGCAGGCCCGGCAGCGAGCGGCTGTATTGGCTCAGCGAGCGCGCCGGGTTGTCGTCCGCCGTGGTGTAGTCACCATAGAGCAAGTAGCTGCGCCCTTTGTCCAGTCTCACGTAGAGTTTGCTGGCGCTTTGCGCATCTACGCCCCGGTAGCTGCCATCCCCATAGACCGGGTAGAAGGCGTTGGGGTCTACGTCCGCAAAGAGGCGCTGGCGGGTGTCTTTCTCCGAGTCGTAGGACAGGGTGAGCAGGTATTGGCCCGCCACTTTGCCTTTGAGGTAGACGGCCGCACGGGCCCCTAAGCGGGTGCTGCCTCCGTTGAAGTCTTTGCTGAAGTGGCGCAGTTCGGTGTCAAAGCCGTCGTCTTCGCGCACAGGCACGATTTGCTTGGGGTCAAAGCGGTCCGAGCGCAGGTGGCTTTCCAGCAAGCCCACCATGAGGAGTTCGCGCAGGTCGGGTACGTAGCGCACCACGACTTTCTCCGCCACGCTTTTGACAGAGATTTTGAGGTTGACAGCGTCGGGCTTGTAGGGCGCGATGAGTTGGAAGTTGAGTACGCCGTCTTTGACGGTGTATTGCACCCCCGGCTGGATGCGGTCTACGTCCCCAGCGGTGTTGGCTCCGCTTTGGGTCTTGTCGCTGCCAGGCAAGCGAATGCGCGCGCCCCCGTCCACTTCGATTGTGACTTCGATGTCTTCGCGCACGCGTATGCCTTCACGGTCCACCAGACGCACGCTTACATCAGTGGCGCTGACGCCGTCGGCCGCCAGGTTGTCGCCCTCGACTTTGATGGCAATTTTGTCCACCGGGGTGGCCAAGCGCTCTAGGAAAGAGGTGAAGGGGCGTGGGCCTATGTTCGCTTGCCCTCCCGTTTGTCCCGCTTGCCCCCCACTTTGGAAGAGGCCGCGCGATTCAGGGGTGTCCGCACTGGTGGTGTCGCTCGCAGGCAGGCCTTGCGCGGCCACGATGCCGTGCAGCAGGACCAAGGTGGCCGCAGCCACCGGGGTGCGTTGGGCGAGGGCGTGGCGCAGGCTCATCGCGGTACTCCTGCTGTTGGCACCAGGGGCTCCAGTGTGCGGTCTGGCTGGGGCAGGCTGGCTCCTCCCTGCGCCCGGCGGGCTTTGACTTGCTCTATGACGTCGGGGCTGCACGAGCCTTCTATGAAGTCGGCTCGGGCCAGCTCACCTCCGCGCATTTCCACAAAGATGCTGTCGCCCACGCCCGCGTTGCGGTTGCTCGAGGGCAGCAATCGCGCGCCTTTGGGCAAGGTGGTGCGGTCCACTTTGAGGACGTGGGTTTGGGGCTTGACGCCGCACAGGCTGTATTTGCCTTCGTTGTCGGTCACGATGAAGCTGCCATCCAGCAGGACCAGTCGCACCCCAGGGATGCCCATCTCTTGTGAGCCTCCCACGTTGTTTTGTGCACTGTTGCCGTCACAGTCCATGTAGACCTTGCCCGCGATGCAACCTTCGTTGCTGAAGACGCCTCCTTGCACGATGACTTTGAAGATGGCCGTGTTGGAGCGCACTGGCACGCCCCGCGCTCCCGCAAAGATGGCCGTCGCCCTGTTGACGCCGTCGCCTTGCTGCGAGCCTACGCCCAAGCGCACGAAGTAGGTGAGTTCTGCCACGCTACCCCCCGGGATGGTGCCTATCGCAAAGTCAAGTTGCCGCCCCACTCCGCCCACAGGGTCTGGCGTGACCACGCCGCCCAGGCGCGCGGTGCCAGGGATGTAGCGGAAGCCCGCAGGCAAGAGGTCTTCCAGCGTGACGCCCACCACAGGCACGCCTACGGTGTTGCGCAAACGTATGGTGTATTGCACCGAGTCGCCCAGTTCAGCCACGGTTTTGTTACCGGTTTTGTTGACCAGGATGACGCCAGGCTCGACTTCTTTCACCGACGCCGTGGCGCTTCCCGTGTTGTTGCCCGGCTCCGGGTCAGCCGTGGTGCTTGTGACTGTCGCTATGTTGGTGATGCTGCCCGTGGCGGTGTAGTCCACTTGCACGCTCAACGTGACGGTGACTGTGCCCCCGCTTCTCATGAAGCTGGCTGTCGCGTTGATGCCTGTGGCCGTGGCGTTGAGCGCAAAGTTGAGGCCCGGGTCCGAGGCGACTGCGCTGGCGCTGATGAGGCTGAGCCCTTTGGGCATGAGGTCGCTCAGTTGTACATTGCCCGCCGAGCTGGGGCCGTTGTTGACGAGCACCAGGGTGTAGGTCGATGTCCCAGCCGCCGAGAGGGTCGCCGCCCCGTATTTGGCCAGGCTCAGGTCCGCCCCCAAGACCCCAGAGGTGACTGTGCTGGCGTTGTTGCTGGGGTCTATGTCCGAGGTGGTGCTGGTGACGCTCGCCACGTTGGTGACGCTGCCC